>Ga0209536_100004354_pt1 | contig 22375 bp, 20 predicted proteins | sample DeeMarSeWOR28_12_FD_187461 | JGI IMG/M metagenome (GOLD analysis project Ga0209536, IMG submission 187461) | Marine sediment microbial communities from White Oak River estuary, North Carolina - WOR-2-8_12 (SPAdes) (version 2) | ecosystem: Environmental > Aquatic > Marine > Intertidal zone >... | reverse complement strand
TTAAAAAGAAATTTTAATGAAAAATTACCGAGAGGGTAAGCAATCTAATAAGGTACCGGTGAGGACACTTAAAAATAATTGCTTAACCACCCGGAATTAATATATAAGATTTAAATATATAAATTTTGTCTAAATTCCTATAGGCAATTGACGAATTTTTCTCTTTTTGGTTTTCACAATTTGAAATTTCTATTTTCTTTTTTTCACTAGTAATGCTATAATTATAATACCAAATATAACAATTATTAACTCGAATCCAGGAGTCCCATTTTCACTTTTTCCTGCACCTAATTCTGTGACTGCTGCATTTTGACTAGTTGTATCCCAGCTTTTAGGACTTAAGGTAACAGTTTTATTTTCATTTAGTGAGAAATCACCCTGTGATTGAGGGATATAATCTATATCAGGATCGTCTTCAAGTGATTCAGTACTTCTTGTAACAATTGAGAAATCAATCGGATTTCCGAAATTTACAACCTCAATACCCTCGTAATCATCTGTAACAGTGAGTTCAATATCTTTTTCTTTTCCATCTGATTTAGAAGTAAAAGAATATTCTCTACCAATCAGTTTTGGTGAGTTATAGAATTCCTTTGCAATTGTAATTGTGCAATCAACAGGATCCATTCCTCTTACACTACCTATATCATCACCCTTAAATCTAAATGAATGCCCATTTTGATCTGAGTCAGGAGTAAGAATTATACTATCTTCTGAACCCTTAGCACAAGATGCTTCATCAATTGAATACATTGAAGAATTATCAAATAGTACAAATGAATAATTTCCAATTTTTACATCTGAATCTATTGTACTTTTTATATGATATTTAAGAGTCGTATTACTTGGTAGTATATACATATCAACATCACCAGTTGATTCTGCCATCTCAATAATTGGAAGAGAATTAGGGATTTCTGTCATTAAAACTCCATCTACAATCCCTGTTTTTCTACCTAGAGAATCCTCTGCATAGAACGTTATATCACCAGCTCCCATAGCTGTTATTTGAGCAGAAGAAGGAAGTCTCTGGTCAGTTATTCCAACAGGTCCAAGATAGTTAATTTCGCTTTTATCACCAAGAACACAATCATATGTATAATAATAGATGAATTCGTCCCACGTTGATGTTGAATTCCACTGATATGACCACCAGCCATCATAATAGCTGTCAACATTTACTTCTATGAATGGATAATGATTTGTATTTGTATAATCAGTTGAATCGTGATAACTTGCATGTTCCCTGTTTGGATCATAAATATAAACTTTTGTTATTCCTCCATCCTGTCCAGGTAATACCCTCCATGGAACTACTGCATGACCACCTGCTCCTCTAATTCCTAATACTCCATTATCGCCATTATTCAAATCATATATTATATCGTTAAGAACGTCTTCCATATGCGGATGAAGACCAGAAGATGTCGTAGTACTTAGTCCATATTGGTCCCAATATTGATCGCTTTGTTCATCTTGTTTATCTTCTGAGTATTGTCCTGCTTGTCTTGCATAATAATATCTCCAAGTATAATTCCAGTTTTCTCTTTCAAGATCATCAATTGTTACAGCTGTATCCTGAATATAGTTTGGATAAATCCTTGAAGGTGCTTGGGACATCTCAAGAGAAGCAACACACATACCATAACATTGACCATTTCTACCACCAGTCTTTACCTTATTATCGAAGAGTCTTTCAGCTCTTGGTCGTTTCCAACCCCAGCCTTTTTCCCACCATACGTCATCTTCTCCAAAAATATATTCCATCATAGTCCAAGACCAAGTATGGTTTTCATCACAACCCCAATTACTAAAATTAAAACCATAATACCACTGATATGGAACTCTAATATCGATATCTTCACCATCTACTCTAGTAGATCTTCCTTCAGTATCATATGCTCTTGCATAATATGTAAACTCTCTATCTTCAATGTCATCATTTGCTACTCTCAAAGTTCTAGTTACTTCTGTTTGAGGAGGATTTATATTATAATCTTGAGGGCTGGAAGTACTAGTATCAATTGTTATTAGGTTTATTCCATCTGGATCTGAGGCAGTAACTGTTATGTTTATCATTTGATTATCACCCGGAAGCAGTCTATGATAATCTGGGATGGCATTTTCATCCCTAAACTCAATATCCATTGTTACCTCTGGTGGTGTACCACTACCAGTTACATCAACAGTAAATGTCTCACCTTGTGCTGGTTCTGGACCTTTATCATCTGCAAATATACTAAATGTTACACCTGGAGCAAATAAAACATCAGAATAAGAACATTCAAGAGTTGTTTGTGTACCCTCTGCATAACATGCTTCAACTTCAATACCTCCTTGATAAATTGAGATATACTCCATTGCTATATCATCAGTAGCTGTCACTTCAATTGTAACAGTATCTCCTGATTCAGGAGATTCAGGTGTCACTGTATAACTTATTTCACAAGGAGTTGTGTCTTCTGGAGGTTCCTCAGGTGGCTCTTCAGGTGGTTCACCACCAGAAGATAAATAAGTTACAATTAATCTTGGTTTTAAATATGTAGAATCATCACTATAAAACCGGTAATCTTCTCCTTCTAGAGATTCAAATGCTACACCATAGTTAGTCTTTGAGCCATCAATCCAGTCCTCTAAAAGACTTGTTGCATCCCAATATTGCCAACCGGTTGATGATATAGTGATTTCATCTATTAAACCGAGATAGTCATTGAGTTTATACGACCATACTTTGTAAAGAGGTTTTGAATTCCAAGTTACCGTACTTTCATACCATAATTCTCTAATATAATACATTTTTACAGGTTCGTTTTCAGGATCTGAAGGTAGATAGAGTGCAATTTCTGCCTCTTGTATTTCAGCATCTTCAGGAAGATCTATAGGTGTAAATTTTACAAAACTTAAATAATCATAATAAAATTCGTACCCTTCTCCAACATTTAAATAATATTTTTCTGAACCTGTATTAAAGTTTGTATTTGGTTGTATTTCTGATACATAAACCGAATACTCTGAATAAAAATATTCTGTATATTCCTCTGGAGGTGGTGCAGATCGTGAAATCTGGACAAACCCAGTGAAAATCAAAACAAAAGCCATTCCTAACAATATAAACATCTCTATTTTTTTATTCATTTAAAAATCCTCCACTCTGTTTTTTTGGTATTTAGTTTTTATTTATATAATCTACTTAAAAATCAAAATTTATAACAATATTGGATGAAATAAAAATAAAAAATATGTTTGAAAAATTCTTCAAAATAACTAAAAAGATTATGTAATATAATTATCGAAACTTGATCGATCAAAACCTTTTACAAGTTGAATTTTAGGTATTCCTTCTGGAGGTAAATATCCTTGAATTGGATAAACCAGATTTGGAAAATATTTTTTCATATCTTTTGATAACTTGGTAGCAATATGTTCTTCACCATAATATTTCCTAGTAATATCATAGGTTTTTTGCTTTGTAATTTCCTCATCCAGGTATCCTAAGGAGTGGATATATTCATGAAGTAGAATATGAAAACCATATGGTTTTAGTAATTCTTTATTGGTTTCTAGTATTCTTCTTAAAGGAGTTGTATTTACTACAATAATATTTGAAGCCACTTGAAAATATGCACCAATAAATCCGCTTAAGGTTGCACCAAGTTCCTGCAAGCCAAGCATTAGACCTGCTCTTGAGCTTTTTTCAGTTTTTAAAACAGCATCCTTTACCAATTCAAAATTATCAACAAGGCTTTTTTCAACTTCAGGGTTATTAAATATTTTCATTTAAAAATAAGTAATTAACAATTGTTAATAATCTTTTCTATTGCTAAATTCTTTTCCAGATTTTCTTATTGATTTCATATATTTTTGTATTATACTTAAGTCAACTGATCCATTATCATATGCCTTTAAAAAGGTAAAAGCATCAATACTATAAAGTGTTGAATCACACATTTGATGATATTCAGAACAAGCAGAATGTTTTATTTCAGAAATTACCTTCTTTGTCATTTTTGATGTAAAATGATAATCCTCAGATAAAAACAAATCTACACCATTTTTTAAGGCTGATACTAAGATATTACAATCATTTGCAATATTTACAGATTTTACACCATGATACTCTTCCATTGACTGCATACAAGTTTTACTGAATGCATCTGAAAATAATCTATTTTTAAAATCAATAATTGTTGCATTAGTCTGTTTCCAACGTTTCAGAGCGCGATTATATTCTATCTTAGATATTCGACCCCAAATCTTGAGTTGTTCAAGTTCAGATACTACAGTTGAAGTAATAAAACATGGAATTGAATCTTTTACTAATAATTTGATTGCTTTATCAATCAAATACTTTTCATGTAAAAGAAAAGATGTATCAAAAGAAACACTTCTAATCTGCATATATTAAATCATATCATAATGGTTTATAAATAGATAATTAATATCAATTTGTGCTCAAGGAGGGATTAAGATGGGTGTATTTGATGAAGGATTAACTAATTTGACAGAAAACTTGTCGTTTGAAAAGATTTTAAGTGGAGATTTTTCTGGCGTTATATCGTTATTTTATATTGCATTATTAATAGCAATTTATTCTGTTGTTATTTATCATTTTTATAGATATATTGCTAGAAGAGATTGTTTCAAACCTTGTAAACGAGAACATACAAAAACAGTAGGTTTCTTGAAATATTTTTGTTTATTTCCAGTTATTGCAGTAATTTTCTTTATAGGTTTTTCCATGATGCTTTTATTTATGGCAAAAGACATAAGTCTTGATACAGTTCTTTCAACATCATTTGCAATAGTAATAGCAATAAGAACATGCTCTTATTATACTGAAGATCTTTCAAGAGATGTAGCAAAAATGTTACCATTTGCACTTCTTGGTATTTTTCTTGTGAGTCCATCCTATTTTGTATGGGAGGATATAACAAATAAAGTCAGTTTACTACCAGAACTTGTAAATGTAGCGACCAGATATATTTTGTTTATAATAATTGTCGAGTGGATTTTGAGAGCATTATTAACAGTTAAGTGTTCAATTTTTCCACCAAAAGAAGAAGCAGTTGCAGAAGAAGCTGAATAAATAACTTTATAACATGACATTCTTGGTGACATAAAATGGTAATTGAACAAATAAAAGCAGTATTTGACAATTTCAGTTATGTTATATATTTTTTAAAAAGTAAAGAGGCTACAATTGTAGATCCTAGTTTTGATGCAACAAAAACAATAGAATTTATATCAACAAATAATCTAAAATTAAAATACATAATTTTAACTCATTATCATAGTGATCATACAAGAGATACTCAGAGGATAAAAGATTCATTTCCAAGTGTAAAGATTATTTCCTCAAAATCTGATGGTAAAAATATGGGATTTAATGTCGATTTATATGTTTCAGATAATGATGAATTAAAGGTTGGAGATGTAAATCTAAAATTTATATTAACTCCAGGTCATACCAAAGGTGGAATTTGTATAATAGTTGATAATGAAGCAATTCTTACTGGTGACACACTCTTTATTGGAGATTGTGGAAGAACTGATCTACCTGGTGGAAGTTTTGAACAAATGTTTAAAACACTCCAAAAAAAGATAAAGCCATTACCTGACCATCTAATTGTATATCCAGGTCATGATTATGGCCCCAAGCCATTTGATACTCTTGGTAATCAAAAGAGGACAAATAAGGTGTTACTTGCAAAGAATTTAGAAGAATTTTCAAAAATACCTTAATTTACAATTAAGGTTATAAAGCATAATTCATTTTTTGAGTGTTTATAAAGGATAAATTATGAAAGAAAAAGATTATAAATGTAAATACTGCGGACAGAAAATGCAAAAGTTTGACTTCGAACTAAATAATGGATTTTGTGGAAAGTGTAGAGAAACACTTGATTGGAAAAAAACTCTAGATAATATTAAGGATTTTAAAAAATAAAACCGATATTAAATTTGATTTATTTGTAGTTTATCTGCATAATTTTTTACTTGCATATATTCTTCTATTGAAACATTTCGTGAAATATCATCATAATCACTTGCATGATATTCAGGTCTGTACTGGGCCATTATATTTACGCAAGCATTTGGAAGGTTTTTGGAAATCCATTCAATAATTGGTTTTGAGCAACATTCTACATGATTTGGCATTACAAGGTGTCTAATTATCATTTCAGCACTATCATGTGCAAATTTATGATTTCTTTTTATAATATTTAGATAATTATTAACCTTTGAGAGACGCCTTGCGCAATCATCATTTCCATACTTAAAATCAGTAAGATACAAATCAACTATACCACTAAGTAGTTTCATCGTTTCAGAGGAGCAATACATATTTGAGTTCCATATTTGAGTAATATTATCTTTTAAAACATCAAGGACTTCCAAGATATAAAATAGATTTGGTGTAGGATCACCACCGACCCAATTAACATTTCTTGATCCCTGACTATTTCTAAATTTAATTACTTCCACAAGCTTTTCTGGTTCAACAAAAATTCCGCAACTATCTTGAGAAATATCCCAGTTCTGGCAAAACACACAATGAAATGTACAACCTGAAAAAAAGATAGTGTGAGAAGGAACAAGTACCCTTTCCTCACCAGTATGAAGAAATTCAGAAGTTATTCCAGGCTCTTTTACTCCGCAGTTTCCAGCTTTTTTTATTCTGTCTACATTGCATCGTCTCTCGCAGAATGAGCAATTCTTAAAAACCCTTTTTGCTAGTTCAATTTTAAGTGAAAGTAAAGACTTTTTTGGTTTCTTATCTGAAATTTTAAAATTTTTTATTGACTTGTCATGAATTTCCCATAAAATCTTACTTGTGTCATTTTTATCAAAACTAACTTCTACCTGTTTACTAAGTAGAAATTTTGCCTTTCTTTTTTTATCTAAAATTTCAAAATAATTTGAAAGAAGATATTTTATATCTTTCATTTTAAATCTATTATTTATACAGTTTCTTCAATCATTGGTTTTAATTGTTTATCCTTAAATCCGTGTTGCTGCATCGCACCAGATGGACATGTTGCAACACATAATCCACATCCCATACACAATGCCTCATTTACCTTTGCATGAGATTTATCACCATCTTTTACTGTTTCAATTGCATTATATGAACAAACTGATATACATGTAGTACAACCTGAACATAGATCTTCATCAACACAGGAAATAAGAGGCTCTGCCTCCAGTTCCTTTTTAGATAATATATTTGCCGCACGTGCAGCAGCTCCACTTGCTTGAGCAACTGAGTCCTGAATATCTTTTGGGGACTGACAACAGCCTGCAATAAATATTCCACCAGTAAATGTATCAATTGGTCTAAGCTTTGGATGAGCCTCTAAATAGAATCCGTCAGCACTTTGTGATATCCTAAGTATACGTGAAAGATCAGCTGCATCCACTCTTGATACCATTGCAGGAATAAGAACAACAAGTTCAGTGTTTATTTCAAAAAGCTTGTTTGTTGTTGTATCAAAAATATCTATTGTAAGACCTTCTCCTGATATTCTTACTTCAGAAGGTCTTCCCCTGAAAAAGTTTGTTTTCATTCCACGAATCTTTCTGTAGAACTCCTCGTAACCCTTTCCAAAACTACGAATATCTGTGTAACAGATATTAATTTCAACATCGTCACCTAGTTTTTCTTTTAGTAAATATACATGCTTAAGTGCACTCATACAACCTATTCTACAGCACCATGTGCACTCTGTCTCATCACGTGAACCGACACATAAAACATATGTGATGCTTTTTGGCTTTTCTCCATTTGATGGACGAACGATCTCTCCAGTAGTTGGTCCTGAAGAGCTAATTAATCTCTCCATTTGAAGGGAAGTAATTACATCATCAGATCGTGTATAACCATATTCATATAGACTGTTTGGATCAAGAAGATCATAACCTGTAGCAACAACAATTACACCAACATTTAGTTCAACTTCCTCATCCTTTTGCTTGAAATCTATTGCATCAGCCTCACATGCTTCAACACAAAGGGGACCGGTTCCACACTTTCCACGGGTAAGCATCAAACAAGTTTCAGAATCAATTGTACATTTGAGAGGAACTGCCTGTGGAAAAGGCATGTATATTGCACTACGCTTTCCGATTCCTTCATCAAATTCATTTGCAATTCTATCTTTAAGCCTGCAAGCTGCCATGCAATCCCCGCAACCTGTACACTTATCAAGATCAACATATCTTGCTTTCTTTTTCACCTTAACATTGTAATTACCGATACTACCATCAATTCCAACGACCTCGGAATAACTCAGAAGCTCAATATTAGGATGATTAGCTACCTCCATCATCTTTGGTGTTAAAATACAGCTTGAACAATCAAGAGTTGGGAAAGTCTTATCAAGTTGTGCCATTCGGCCACCAATACTTGGTGATTTTTCAACAAGGTATACCTTATGACCTTCTTCAGCAATGTCAAGAGCTGTCTGAATACCAGCAATTCCGCCCCCTATAACAAGTGCCTTCTGTATTACTTCTATCTTTGAGGTCTTAAGAGGTTCCAAAAGTTTTGCTTTAGCAACAGCACCACGGACTAAAGATTTTGCCTTTTCAGTTGCTAAGAACTTATCATCATGAGCCCAAGAACACTGTTCTCTAATATTTGCTATCTCAAGGTTAAATGCATTTACTCCACCTGCTTCAACTACACCTCTGAATGTGTGTTCATGCATTCGAGGAGAACAGCATGCGATAACTACGCTATCTAGTTTATTTTTCTTAATCGAGTCCTTTATTAGATTTGCACCAACATCAGAACACATATACTTGTAGTCCTTACTTACAACAACCCCATATAATGTTTTTGCATACTCTAAAAGCTCTTTAACATCAATTGTTGAAGAAATGTTTATACCACAGTGACAAACGAAAAAACCAATTTTGTTGGCCATTTTATTTACCTCCAAGATTCAGTTTATCAATAGGGCTCAGATTTAAGTCAAGACCAAGTTTTTCACTTGAAATACCAAAGGACATTCCTAGAATTTGAGTAAGATATAGAACAGGTACATCAAGCTTTACTGCAACTGTTTCACCAGCTTTTGTTTGCTTTGAATCGTATTGACGATGACACCATGGACAGGTATCAATGAATGCATCAAAACCCTGTTCCTGAACCTTTTGAAGTTTCTGGCCTGTTTTTGTAAGAGCTAACTCAGGAAGATTTGTAGTAAGAAGTCCACCACAACAATCAAGTTTTTCTGGATAATCAAGGGGTTTTGCACCAATTGCCTTTAGGATATTTTCCATTTTTTGTGGATTTTCAGAATCATCAGGCCTCCCAATCTCACTAGGTCTTATCAAATGACAACCATAATGAGTTGCAACTTTTAGGTCCTTTAATGGTTTCTTTGTAAGTTTTTTTATTTTCTCAATTCCAATGATATCATGTAAAAGGTCAAGAGTACTCACAATCTCAACATTTCCAGAATAAACTAATTGCTCATCAGATAGAAAATTGTTAATCTTTTCTTTCATTTTAGGATCTGAATCAAGAATTCGTCTACTTTCAGTAAGCGCTAAATGACACATCGGACATGGAGCAAAAATATCCAAACCTTCTTTTTCTGCAAGTGCGATATTTCTTGCAGATAATGCTAGTGAAAGCATTTGATTGACACTTTTAATGGGTTCTCCACAGCAAGAAAATCCTTTTAGGTCAACAAGTTTAATATCAAAAAGTGGAAAAACCTCTCTAATTGACATTTCATAAGCGTATTGCTCAGTTGGCATCACACAACCAGGATAAAGTACATAACTTTTCATAAAAAACCTCCATCACACCTTTTCAACTGCAAGTTTTGAAAGTATCATTTGAAATTTTGCCGAATCAGTTGGTTTTGAAACTTCAGGAAGACATAGGTCTGTTCGAGTTTTCGTTTTATTATCTCGAGTTGTAACACTTTTCACATCTTGTATAAGACCAATAGATAATACAGACTGAAGAAGAGCTGTATAGTTACCAGGGATTTGTTTGCCACTAGCAACTGCCATATTTTTTAGTGCAAATAATACCTCAACAGGTGCCACCTTTTGAGGACAACGTTCCCTACATTTAAAACAGCTCATACAAGTCCAAATAACATCGGAATTGACCATCTCATCAATTAGACCTCTTTTTAGTAGAGCAACAATTTTGTGTGGTTCAAGTTCAAGTAATTTATGAGCCTCACAACCAGATGTACATTTTGCACATTGGTAACAATAATCAGAAATCTCATCTTGAAGTCTTGATAGTCTTTCATTTATTTCTTTTCTAAGTTCAACCTGTGACTCCCCCATAGAAGTCAAATCTACGATACCCATAGACACCACTTCCAATTAACAATGTTAATTATATATAGTTTTGCAAGTTTTGTATCCTATAACTATATTTAAAATCTCCTAAAAATCAGATAAAAAATCCATATTTTCATATTCTTTTGACTGACTTAGTCGCAACAATATTAATTTTTGTTTTTGCCACATTTTTTATAATGGTTTGACCAAGTGTAATTGGTGCATTTACCCTTACTTTTTTAATTTCATCTAATACACTATATATACAATTCTTTGGGATTGTTTTTGAGCTTTTAACACTAACAAGAGGCCACTCACCATTTATTACAAGAACAGAACTTGTGAGCATCCTTTTTGGGTCAAGAGCTTCTGCTCTTGCATACTCAACACCTTTGATACATTTATTCCCATCGCAAACTTCAAAATGTTTACAATCTGTTTTTACCATTATTTTACAACCGATTGGACAAACAATGCAAGTGATTTGTTTTTTATTTGTCATAAAGAGAAACCTCCAAGTCTTTATTAGTAGCAAATATCTCTTTTTTTATGTCAATATCAAAATCAATCATATTTGCAGGATTTGCCCAAGGTAATTTTTTCTTAAAAATTTCCTTTTCACCATCAGAAATATAAATTTTTGCAGACTCTCTTGGTTTTTTAACTCTTAGATTAATATGCACAACTCCGGGTTTGTTAATTTTTTGAGGAATAACATAGCGAATTCCTTTACCAGCACTTAACTTAATATATTCTTTAACCTTCACATTTTTTCTAGCAGCATACAAAGCTGCATTTTTACCTGCAAGTTTTGCACCAATTGATAAAACGTCAACAGTATCATACACCTGCAGACAATTTCCACAAGCAAAAATACCGGAAATTGTGGTTTCAAAGAATTGATCAACAATAGGCCCACCAGTAATTTCATCGATTTCAATGCCTACCTGTTTAGATAATTCATTTTCAGGTATAAGACCTAGTGAAAGAAGAAGAGTGTCACAACTAATTGTTTTTTCAGTCCCAGAAATTATTTTCATATTTTCATTAACTTGAGCAATAGTTACACTTTCAAGTCTATCTTTACCTTTAATATATGTTACAGTGTGATTAAGATAAAGAGGGATATCATAATCATCAAGACATTGAACCACATTTCTAGGAAGGCCACTTGGATAAGGGAGAATTTCAACTACACCAAGAACATTTGCACCTTCAAATTTCAACCTTCGTGCAACAATAAGACCCACATCACCCGACCCTAAAATAACAACGTTTTTTCCAACCATTTTATTGTAAAGATTGATAAAACCCTGAGCAACGCCAGCAGTAAAAATACCACTAGGACGGTCACCAGGAATCATAACATTCCATCTAGTCTTTTCTCGACAACCCATCGCAAGAACAATTGCCTTTGCTCTAATTTTATGTAATCCCTTATTGTTTACTGCTATTATTTCAAGATTCTTAGATAAACTTAAAACCATAGTTTCTCTTAAAAAAGAGACACCAGAATTTTCAGCATTTTTAATATACATTTCTGCATATTCAGGTCCTGTCATTGAAATACCTATTTCTTCTACCCCAAATCCATCATGAATACACTGGGGAAGAATTCCACCTAACCAACTATTTCTATCTAAAATGATTACCTTTTTAGCACTATTTTCACGTGCTGAAATAGCAGCAGCAAGACCAGCTGGTCCAGCTCCAATTACAGCTACATCATAATCTAGATTTATCATCATTAATCTTCCTAGTTCTTCCATAAAATAGATTTGATTTTGGAGATTTCAATTTAATATTATTAACATCAATTTGTAAATCTTCCTCCAAAATTCTTACAATATGTTGAGTACAAAATCCACCCTGACATCTTCCCATACCAGCTCTACAGCGATATTTAACTGACGAAAGAGTTTGTGCCTTCAAAGGATTCTTTAATGCATTTATTACTTCAGCTTCTGTAATATGCTCACATCTACAAACAACTCTTCCCCACTTAGGATCTTTTTTTATTAATTCAGATTTCTCATTTGAGCTTTTTTCAATAAAACGTTTATTGTTAAATTTTTTAGTTTTAAAATCAGATTTTAATTTCAAATCTATTAACTTTGATATCATACTTACTACTTCTTTTGCAATTGCTGGTGCAGCAGTTAGACCAGGTGATTCAATACCTAAAAGATTAATCATGTTTGGTATTTGTTTGCTTTCCTCAACAATATAATCAGCCCATCCACCTTCATCAGGTGAAGCAAGCTTACATCTAATTCCTGAGTATGCACTTATTACAGCCTTTTTAGGTAATTTTGGTGTAATTTCCTTTGCTTCCTTAAGCAATGTTTCCATCATTTTTTTTGTATTTCTTTTATCATCAGAATTTTCAATAAATTCAGCACTAGGGCCGATTAGAATGTTACCTTCAATAGTAGGTGTGATATGAACACCTAAAACACCTAGTTTTTTTGGTGGTACTGGATAAATCATTGATTTAATAAGATTGGAATAAGATTTATCTAAAACGAGATACTCTCCTCTACAAGGATATACATTAAAAGTGGGGTCTTCTAACATTGATACAATATATCTACAATTTACTCCAGCAGCATTTATGAGTACTTTTGATTGGTATTCACCATTGTTTGTTTTTATTCTAAAAAGTCCATTGTTTCTTTTTATATCTTTTACTTCAGTTTCAAGTAAGAAATTAACATTATTAATAGCAGCATTTTCTGCAAGAGCGATAGTAAATTCATATGGTAAAATAATTCCAGCAGATGGTACCCACAAGGCTTTGTAACAAGGGATATTTGGTTCTTTTTTTTTAACCTCTTCTTCATCCTTTATTTCTAAACCAGAAACTCCATTATCAATACCAACTTTTTTTAATTTAATTAGTTCTTTTGCTTCATCGTCATTTTTTGCAATTACATATTTTCCAACCCACTCAAGAGAAAAACCTAATGAATCTGATAATTGTTGAAACATTTTATTTCCTTCAACACAAAAACGAGCTTTTAGAGAAGATACCGGTGAATTGATACCACTATGTACAACTCCGCTATTTGCTTTGCTTGTTCCAACCGCAGCATCACTACCTTTCTCAAAAACAACTACATCTAAATTATATTTTGATAGTTCCCATGCAATTGATGAACCTATTACTCCGGCTCCAATAACTGCTACATGGAAATATTTCATGGTTCGACAGAATATCAAGTTTCATATAAATATATTCATGGAAAATCAATTTTAAATTATAAAAAATTTTTAAATATTTTTTTGTTTTCTACTAAAAATTAATTTTAAAAAACATAAACAGTTACATTTATATCAAAAAATTATATATGATTTTTTGAAAAATAATTATTTTTTTGGGAGGTAAGATTGAAATGAACAGGAAAATCTTTGGAATAATTATATTCATTACGCTGATGAGCGCCTTTATAACAAATGCTCAAAATGTTACAACTGAGTCTATCAATAGTGAATCTGAAGAAATTGATATGTTAACATTTGATGAAGCTAATGTACCTATATGGGAAGTTGGCAATAATTGGATTTATAAGGTAGATGAAATTGTTATCGAATTTGAGGAACCGGATTTATATATTTATATTGAAGGAGATATAGATGATTTATCTCTTGAAGTTGAAAAGGTTACTGCGGAATATTATGAATTAAAATTATCTGCAGATATTTTTGGATCTTACAAACTTGATACAGATTTTGGTGATGGCCCAATAAATATTACAGGTGAATTAAAAAATACAATAATTCAAGGTACTATTAGCTATAACAAAACTGATCTAGGTATAGCAAAAGTAAATGTTGAGATATCTGGTAGATTGACAGTAAGAATTATTGACCAGCCATATTTTGATTCATCCTTTTTACCGGACATTCCAATTCCGGCAACGATAATATTAGATGTAGAACTTGGTAATCCCTATCCAATAATTGAATTTCCATTAGCAATAGGTAAATGTTGGGGTTTTCCCGCCACAAGTTTTTCATTAGGTGGAACAATTGAATCTCCCTGGCTAAAATTAGCTAATTTTTTAAATAATATTATTAGAATTCCGGGTGTAATACCAGTGTTAGCAGCAATTTTGGATACCGATCAATATCTATTAGAAAATATATCTGACATTTTAAAAGACATTCTTCCAATAATTGATATTGAATATCTATTAAATACATATTTAGAAACAGGTAATGTTTTTGAAATTCCGGAAGTACCTCCTCTACTATGCTGCTTCGGTAAAGATAATATTACAGTACCTGCAGGAGACGACCCGTTTGAAGCATATAATATTTCATTGATGGGAAGTAGTTTTGGAAACATCTATTATTCAGAAGAAACTGGGAATATCATCAAAATCACAGGAAACTTTAAAGATGTACTTCCTTTCGTTAGTGACATAAATGCAGAGTTAGTTGCTTATAGCTATACTCCTACATAAAACCCATAGTGAAGTTCTAAAAATCTCAAATAAAATCATATAAATATATTAGTGAATTGTTTATTCTGGATATCAATTTGAGGGAGAATAATGGAAGTTGATATTCCTTATGGTAAAGAAAAAATTAAGGTAAACGTCCCTGATAACTGTGAAATTCTTGTTCCAAAAAAAGCTGCAATTAAAAATCAAGAAAAATTAATTGAGGAAGCACTTGAAAACCCAATTGGTTTTGAATCTTATGATGAATTTGCAGAAGATGTTGATAGACTACTTGTTATAATAAACGATGCGACAAGACCCACTCCCACTTCAAAAATTTTAAAATATCTTTTACCTGTACTTTCATCTCATCCAGATGTAAAATTCTTAATAGCAACTGGTGTACATCGAGCGCCAACTGAAGAAGAATATAGGTTTATTTTTGGTGATACATATGAGATTTTCAGAAGAAAAGTTTATGCTCATGATGCAAGAAAAGATGAGGATATGACCTATCTTGGTAAATCAAAAAACGGAACTGAGATGTATATAAACAAGCTAGTTTCAGAATATAAAAATATTCTTGTAATTGGAAGTGTTGAACCACATTATTTTGCTGGTTATACGGGCGGTAGAAAATCATTTTTGCCTGGTGTTGCTTCTTTTAAAACTATTGAGATGAACCATAAGCTTGCATTAAGCGATGATGCATGTTCTCTTGCCCTTGCTGGAAATCCAGTAAATGAAGATATGGTAGATGCTATGAATGTTTTAAAAGACCTAAATGTGTTTTCAATTCAGACTGTACTAACTGGCGATCATAAATTATTTGCTGTTACAGCAGGTGATCTGCATAAATCATTTGATGCAGCAATTGAATATTCCAAACAAATATTTTGTGTCCCATTGAAAAGAAAAGGTAACATTGTAATTTCTGCAGCACCTTATCCCATGGATATTGATCTTTATCAATCTCAAAAAGCACTTGATAATGGAAAATTAGCCCTTGAAGATGATGGAGTAATTATACTTATTTCCAAGTGTAGAACTGGAGTAGGAGAGGATGGTTTTTTGAAATTACTTGGTAAGGCAGATTCTCCAAAGAAAATATTTGAAATTCTTGATGAAGAATATAAACTTGGATATCATAAAGCAGCCAAAATGGCTCAGATAGGTATCAGAGCTGATATGTGGGCAGTTACTGATTTGGATGATGACATTGTAAAAAGGGCAATGTTAAAACCATATTCAAATATTCAAACGGCAATTGATGATGCAGTAAATAAAATTGAATCTAAAGGAAAAGATCCAAAAGTTGTATTAATGCCTTTTGGAAGTTTAACTATACCAATAATTTAAAATAGATTTTATCTTTCAATCTCAAATGATATTTTTAATTCTACCCTATACAAGACTAGTTTATCATCTTCTACTTTTACATCCATTTTTGTTACTTCAGCACGTCTAATTTTTCTAACAGTCATTGAAGCTTCATCTACAGCATTTTTAGCAGCATCTGCAAAGCTTTTATTTGATGTTCCCACTATATCAATAATCTTATATATTCCCATATAACATATCACCTCTAAAGAGAGAACTAATCTTGAATACTTAATTGTTTTCATTAATAAATTAAGTGTAACAAATTAATAGAAATTAGATAACGCAGATAATTTTTTAAAAATTTAGAAATATAATAAAATTAAATTTAATAATACATTAAATAATAATAAATTTATAACCCCTAAATTTATATAGAATGATAAGAATATCTATATTATTATCAATAAGGGAGGTATAAAATGCTTATTAATAAAATAATAAACAAATCGATAATTATTGGGATAATTTTACTTATGTTTTCAGTAAGTATTTATCCAGCAATTGGTAAAACAAATGAAATGAACGAAAATTATCTTATGGTAAATAACAGAATAAGTGAAAAAGGAATGGTTTTAGCTGATGATATTGCATACATACAAGGTACCTTTGAACTTGAATGTAAGCTTTATCAAATCCCGTTAAATAATCCAGGATGGGAATCTTGTATTTGCCCAGATTATCCTGGTTCGGGTAGTGGAGGTACTTGGACAGATGATGGTTTAATTTTAACAAGCGAGTATTCTACCGGTCAGCTATATGAAATTGATCCATTAACCTGTGAATTCAAAATCATTGGTGGTGGAGGAGTCGATCTTAATAGCCTAGCCTATGATCCAATAAGCAAGAAAACATTTGCTTGTACAAATCAGGGACTTTACAAAATAGATAGAACAACAGGCGACCAAGAATTTATTGACAAATTTAGTGGTGGTGTATTAAGTATGATTGGTATTTCATTTGATGGAGACGGGCAATTATATGGTTGGGATCTTCAAGATAATTTATACACAATTAACAAAAATACTGCCGCGACTAATTTAGTAGGGCCTTTAGGTATCGATTTGAGTAATTCTCAGGATGGTGCTTTTCATTTAGAAGATGATGTTTTATATCTAGCAGCATTTACATCAGATCAAGAAAGTTATTTATTTGAGTGTGATGAAGATACAGGAGCATGTACATTAGTTGGTCAATTTTCAGATAATACTCAAGTAACACTTTTTGCAATACCCTGGAACTATCCCCCAGTTGCAGATTTTATTTTTACACCAGCTGATCCACAACCTGGTGAGGAAATTGAATTTGATGCCTCAGGTAGCACAGATCTTGATGGAAATATTATGTTATTTGAATGGGACTGGGACAACGATGGAGTTTATGATGAATCAAATCCAGATCCCAGAACAACACACATATTCGAAGATACAGACTATTATCCTGTAACATTAAATGTAAAAGACCAATATTCTGCAAATGATACAATTACAAAGATAGTTAAAGTAGGTAACATTGTTCCAGAGACACCAACAATTGATGGTCCAAGTATAGGAAAACGGTTTAGATATTATAATTATACAGCCACACTAGTTGATCCTGATGGAGATATGGTATATGTCCGTTGGGAGTGGGGTAATGGAAATACGTATCCCTGGGATGGCCCCTATGAATCTGGTCAGCAAATAACTGAATCTTATGTATGGAACAGTGGGGGCACATATATTGTTAAAGCTCAAGTAAAGGATGAATATGGTGCAGAAAGTGAATGGGGTGAACTTGAGGTAAAAATTCCAAGAAACAATATGCAAAAACATTTATTGTTATTAGAATTGTTTGAAAGATATCCATTTTTTAAATACATATTTAATTTCTTGGGATGGTATAATTGGTTAGGAAATTAAAGATATTAATTACAATATTTCTACTAATTTTCCTAATCTTTTCTCCTATTTTAAATGCAAGATCCTTTAAATCTTCATATAAAGAGTCAGCTTACGATCCACATGTACCAATTTATATTGAAGGAAATGATGATTTCACTAGTGAAAATGGTATCACAGGTGGTTCAGGAACTGCAAATGACCCGTATATAATCAGTAATTGGGAGATATCTTCGTTATCAGAGGACGGGATTACAGTTAGAAACACCACTGTACATTTCAAAATAATGAACTGTAATTTAATAGATGGAAATATTAACAATGACGGGATTGTTTTTATAAATGTAACAAATGGTATTATTGAATTTAACAATATAAACGGTAACCGTAATGGCGTGATGTTTCGAACGCAATATCCCGGAAATGAACACTGTGAAAATAACATTATCAGAAATAATTCTCTAAAAAATAACAATAATAATGGTATCCATTTTGAACATTCGAGTTCAAATCATCACAGTAAAAATGTAATAATAAACAATAATATATCCTACAACAACAGGGGAATTTATATGATTACCTCTGAAGAAAATCAGATTTTTTCAAACAATATTATATCAAACAATGAAGAGGGTATTTTTTTAGATATGTGTGAATGTGGTGGAGAGTTTAATAAGATTCATCATAACAACCTTGTAAATAATGGAGATAATCAAGCCTATGAAATGGGAGGCCCAAGAAATATTTGGGATGATGGATATCCTTCAGGTGGAAACTACTGGAGTGATTACAATGGTTCTGATAATAATGGAGATGGGATTGGAGATACCCCATATTATATTCCTGGAGGCTATAACAAAGATAATTACCCATTAATGGAACCATGGGGTGATTCAAATCTCCCTCCAATAAAACCTAATATTGAAGGCCCAACAAGTGGAAAAGTGCATATAGCGTATAATTTTTCATTCTCTTCATTAGATCCTGATTCAGATGATGTTTATTTCTTGATTGACTGGGGAGATGGTAGCATAGAAGAATGGATTGGCCCTTTCAATTCAGGAGAAAAAATAATTATAAATCATTCATGGAAGAAAAGGGATAATTATATCATCAAAGCAAAGTCAAGAGATGTCTACTATCAAGAGAGCGCCCTAAGTGTATATGAAATAAAAATTCCAAGAAGCAGTTTTTCAAATAACCTCTTAATTTTTAGGATATTAAAAAAATCAGAATTATTTTTTCAGATTATTAGTAAGTTTTATTTAATTAAATAAAATATATTTTGTGAAAAACTACTGTAAAGTCAGTTTTTTAAGGTGATATAAATAAAAATAGATATTATCGGCGGTAGTCTTAGTGGTTTAAGTGCAGGAATTTCACTAAAAAAAAATGATAAATCAATCGATGTAACAATTCATGAAAAACACAAAAGAATTGGCTATAATTTTGAAGGTAGAAGATGTGGTGAAGCCCATAGTCTCTTAAGTAAACATATAACTCACGTTCCAAAAAAAGATAGTATTTTTAATAACATATCAAGAGCAGAAGTTTATATTGGCAAGAAAAAGCGAATAATGTCTAAAGAAAATACAAAAGCCTTCGTTTTAAACAGACAAGAATATATTCATCAATTAGGTATTTCTGCAAAAGAGTTGGGAGTAAATATATCTACAAATGATAAAATCAAATCAATAAATGACCTTAATTCTGATTTCATAATAGATGCATCAGGATGTCCTAGTGCTTTCAAAAAAGAGTTAGGATTAAATAAAGGAATTAAGGGTGCTACATATCAACAAACATTAGAAAATTCAAACTGTTTTGTTTCAGATACAATTAAGGTTTACTATGAAGATTTTGGTGGATATTATTGGATTTTTCCCAGAAATCCATTAAAAAATGAAATTAATATAGGGTTGGGATCACTAAAAAATTACAATTATAATCTAAAAGGGATGCTTGACAGATTCAAAGAAAAACACAATATTCAAGGGAAAATAAATCATGTAACAGGTGGATTGATACCAATTGGTTTACAAAGACCTTTCAGATATGAAAATATTCTATTTGTTGGAGATGCAGGTGTTGGAACTTATCCACTTTCAGGACAAGGAATATATCGTGCTCTAATTAGCGGTGATATAGCTGGTAAATTAATTGCTATGAATAAACCAAAAAAATATGGCCATGTTATGAATAAGATATTTTTAAGATGGGATTTAATATGTAAGACAATTATATTTTTAAATTTTCCAATAAGAAAAATTAATCCAAAATTGTTATTGAATTTATTGAATTATTATTTAAATTTCTTAAATTTTGCCCATATATAGATTTTGAAAGAATAAATAATAAATTTTTAATAATATCAAATTTTAAATAGGAAAATTCTTATCATCAAACAAATATTTCCTAGCCCTGTAGTGTAGCGGTTAACATAAGAGACTCTGGATCTCTAGTCACCAGTTCGAATCTGGTCAGGGCTGTATTAATTGGTGGGATAGTGGAATAAAAATGGAATCTGAAAATAGTATTAAAAAGGATTTTATTAGAGAAATAATCGATGAAGACTTAAAAACAAATAAATATGATGGCCGCGTCCATACTAGGTTTCCCCCTGAGCCGAATGGATATCTTCATATTGGTCATGCAAAATCAATCTGTCTAAACTTTGGAATCGCTAAAGATTATGGTGGTTTGTGTAACCTAAGATTTGATGATACAAATCCTACAAAAGAAGAAGAGGAATATGTAAAATCAATAATTGAAGATGTTAGATGGCTTGGTTTTGATTGGGAAGATAGACTACTTTTTGGTTCTGATTATTTTGATAAGATGTATGAATATGCTTTGCAACTCGTAAAAGATGGAAAAGCATACGTTGATGACCAGTCCGCAGAAGAAATCTCTTGGTACAGGGGTACAACCACAACTCCTGGTGAAAATAGTCCATATCGAAATAGAACTGCTGAAGAAAATTTAGATCTTTTTAAACGTATGAAATCAGGTGAATTTAAAGATGGAGAAAAAGTTCTTCGAGCTAAAATTGACATGAGTCATCCAAACCTCAACATGCGAGACCCGATAATGTATAGAATTCTGCATGCCTCACATCACCGTTCTAAAGATAAATGGTGCATTTATCCAATGTATGACTGGGCGCATGGCCTTGAAGATTCAATAGAAGGAATAACACATTCTATTTGTACTCTAGAATTTGAGAACCACAGACCTCTTTATGATTGGTTTTTGGACGAACTTGGAGTGTATCACCCACAACAAATTGAGTTTGCACGTTTGAATCTAACTTTTACTGTTATGAGCAAGAGAATGCTTTTAGAGCTTGTTGAAGGAAATTATGTTAACGGATGGGATGACCCTAGACTACCAACAATTTCAGGAATGAGAAGGCGGGGATATTCGCCATCTTCAATAAGAAATTTCTGTAAAAGGATTGGAGTTGCAAAGGTAAACAGTATGGTTGATTTTGATTTTCTTGAGTATTGTGTTAGAGAAGACCTAAATAAATCAGCCTTAAGGTTTATGGGAGTGTTAAAACCATTGAAGGTAGTAATTGAAAACTATCCAGATGATAAGATAGAGGAAATTGAGGCGGTAAACAATCCAGAAGATTCCAGTGCAGGATCAAGAAAAGTACCATTTTCTAAGGTTTTATATATAGAACAAGATGATTTTATGGAGGAACCGCCTAAAAAGTTCTATCGTTTGGCACCAGGTCGCGAGGTTCGTTTTAGATATGCATATTTTATTAAATGCAATGAAGTAATAAAGAAAGATGGTAAAATCATAGAGCTAAGATGTACATATGATCCTGAAACAAAAGGTGGATATGCACCAGACGGAAGAAAAGTAAGGGCAACAATACACTGGGTATCTGCAGAAAGTGCAATTGATGCTGAGGTTAGACTTTATGATAGATTGTTTAAAATAAAGGACCCTGCTGGTCAAAAAGGACAGGATTTTAAGGATTTTTTAAATCCAAATTCACTTGAAATCCTAAAATCTTGTAAAATTGAGCCAGATGTAAAGAAATTAAAACCTCTCGATAGATTTCAGTTTGAAAGGTTAGGATATTTTTGTATAGATACAGATTCTACAGAACAAAATCTAATATTAAACAGAACAGTTACCCTTAGAGATATATGGGCAAAAATTCAAAAAAAACAACAAAATAAAGAATAAGAGGATTTCTAATTTGATGTTAAAAGTTTATAAGTATTATTTGTATTTGCCAAACTAAAAAATTAGAATAGCCCTGTGGTGTAGCGGTTAACATTTTGGCCTTTGGAGCCAGCGACAGCGGTTCGAATCCGCTCAGGGCTGTTT
>Ga0209536_100004353_pt1 | contig 22378 bp, 16 predicted proteins | sample DeeMarSeWOR28_12_FD_187461 | JGI IMG/M metagenome (GOLD analysis project Ga0209536, IMG submission 187461) | Marine sediment microbial communities from White Oak River estuary, North Carolina - WOR-2-8_12 (SPAdes) (version 2) | ecosystem: Environmental > Aquatic > Marine > Intertidal zone >... | reverse complement strand
GGGATGTTGTTCGTAACTGAGTCAGCTTGGTTGTCGCCAAAAGAGCCGCTATTTGTTTTCGCTTGACTACAATATTGGACTTAATAATTTGCGAAAACACTCCTGCCAGAGTCAGCATTCCCACCGTTAACAGTGTAAGAGCAAGGGTTGTTTCCATAAGGGTAAAGCCAGCAGCTCTTCTATTCATTTTTCAACACCTCCCGGAGAGCAACGGAACCGTCATTCCCGACGAAAATATGCCATTCGGCCATTCGGCTATCCTTCTCAGCAGCCAATGTAAAATGTGCCTTTTTTGCTCCGCCGTCGGGCCAAAAGACGATAACTCTTTCGCTGCCAATCTCGTCAAATCCTTCAAGCTGAACTATTTTCACACCTTCGCCAAGAAATTGTCGCGGAACTAAAAAATCATTACTTATTTCGCTCGAATCGGGATAGTGGCTGACACTTTTTACGGCGAAACTGGTACTATCGCTATCAAGAGCAAAAACCACTACTTCCTGCAAGGTTATAGCTATCCGCCGGGCGAGCCTGATTACAGCCAGTATATTTTTGGAGCTTTCTCTTACCTGCCAGCCGGATATGCTTTCGCCAATCCGAGGTGTTATGGCAGCCATACTAATCGCTATAAGAACAAGCACCAGCAACAATTCTACCAGTGTAAATCCGCAAATTCCGTTACCGCGTCTTAGTATATTCTCGGTCCTCATCGAAATTCGAGATATCATCTTCGGTCCCTATCTGGCCGTCCGGACCAGGGCTTACAAGGTCATAACTGTAAGTACTTTGCTGGCCGGGAAATTGATACTGATATGTATTTTCCCACGGATCTTCAAAACGGTTGGATTTCTTGATGTATGGTCCACGCCAGTTCGGCACTCCATCCGGTTTTATAATCAAGGCATCCAGACCCTGTTCGGTTGATGGATAGCTGCCGGTATCGGCTTCATACATATCCAGGGCCAAGCCCAAAGTACTTTCTATCTCGGTTTTCGCGCGTGTTATGCGTGCTTCTTCACTTCTTCCCGAAAAACTCGGCAGCATAATCGCTGCCAAGACTCCTATAATTACGACAACCAGAAGAAGTTCAATCAGCGTAAATGCCTTTCTAACATTAATCTTATACATAAATAACTCCCTTCTATTATTAACTAAAAATAATCCTGCTAAATATAAACAAAGGCTTGCGATCAAATGTGGCCAAAATGAAGATCTCCATAAAACTTAGTGAACCAGAGTGCTCACTCTGAAAATCGGCATAAGCATAGACACCACAACGAATCCTACTATGCCGCCCATAACAAGAATCATCACCGGCTCTATCATACTTGTTAAGGCTTGTATCCGGCGTTCGGTTTGCTGTTCATATTGTTCGCTAACACGCAGGAGCATTTGCGGCAAATCGCCGCTCTCCTGTCCGATAGCCATCACTCCCAGCATGGTCGGCGGGAAAACCCGTTCTTCAGAAAAGCATTCGTGCAGCTTCTCGCCCCGGGCTACTCCTTCACACGCTTTATGCACCTGATCGGCAATAAATTTATTCCTCAAAGTATCACCAGTGATACTAAGAGCACCAAGCATATTAATCCCATGCGAAAGTAAGATGCCAAGCGTGCGCATGAGCTGTGCTAATTGAGTCCTGATGATGAGCCCACCTACCACGGGAATGCGTAAGCAGAGCCTGTCAAACATAAATCTAACGGTTTTGATTTTTAAAAGCCGCAAACCAAATAATACAATCAGCACAGCTACAATCAGCACAAAAGGCCAAATCCTGGCCAACATGGAACTTACTTCCAAGACAAGCCTCGTCGGCAGTGGTAATTGATGCTCCAGAGAAGTAAAGAAAGAACTAAATTTTGGTATTACCCACACCATGAGAACTATGACCGTGCCTAATCCCACACAGCTTAAGAAGATAGGATATACCATGGCGGACTTTAGTTTGCTGCGCAATTGGTACTCCTCATCTAATAATTTAGCCAGCCTTCTTAGCATATCGGACAGCAGACCAGCCTCCTCTCCGACTCTGACCATACCTACATAGGTTGCAGGGAATATCTTTGGATATGTGGATAATGCCTGGGCCAATGGTTTACCTTCACGCACTGATTCAGTAATTTCCCGCAAAGCTTTTCTTAGAAGGGAGGACGAAATCTGATCTTCAAGCAGGTTTAGCGCGCGTTCTAACGGTACACCGGCATCGAGCAGGCTGGCAAATTGATCTGTAAACTCAGCGAGCATGCCGGGGCCGACTCTTTTCAAACCGGCGAGTTCAAGCACACTGAGCCTGCTTTTAGCAAAAGATTTAGGCTCAATGTGAACGGGAAACAGGCCCTGGAATCTCAGACGATGAGCGGCCGAACTGATAGAGTCAGCATCTATTGTCCCCTCGACTTTCTCTTGTGGATTTGCCTTTGCTATATATTGGAATGTGGCCATTTCTACCCACCTGTTGTTATTAGTTCGTCGGCGTGACTCATACGTAAAACTTCACCTACACTGGTTATGCCGGCCTTAATCTTGCGCCAGCCATCCTGACGCAGCGTTTTCATTCCTTCTGCTATTGCTGCGGCTTTTATACTCCCCGTGGCAACGCGGCGCTGGATCAATTCGCGAACAGGTTCGGTCACACGCAATATCTCACATATTCCGGTTCGTCCGGCAAAACCTGTGTGTCGACATTGTGGGCAACCCACAGGCTCATATATTGGCTCGACATCATATACAGATTCAACTACACCAAGCTGTTCAAGCATAGCCGATTCAACATTTACCTGGCGTTTACAGTGCGGACAAAGTATTCTTACGAGCCTGATAGCTAATACAGCCAATATAGAGGACGCCGCCAGAAATGGCTCTATCCCCATGTCAAGCAGCCGGGCAATCGCGCCCGCTGCATCGTTTGTATGGAGGGTACTAAACACCAAATGACCCGTGAGAGCGCTCCGCACTGTGATTTGAGCGGTCTCAGTATCCCGTATCTCACCGATCATCATCACGTCAGGATCGTGCCTGAGCATACTGCGAAGGGCTCTGGCAAATGAATAATCAATCTTTGCCAGAGTCTGCATCTGAACTACGCCGTCCATGCGGTACTCTATTGGATCCTCGATGGTCAGTATTTTACGATCCATAGTGTTTATACGACCAAGGCACGCATACAGAAATGTAGTCTTACCGCTACCGGTAGGCCCGGTTACAAGAATCACGCCATTCGGCCGCTCTATAAGGTCTCTAACAACCGGTATATAAGATCGGTCAAGCCCCAACTGATCTAACGACATAAATCTCATATGCTGTGATAAGATTCGTATATTAACCGCTTCACCATAAGAACCCGGCAGTACGGAGATGCGAAGATCATACTCTTCGGCATTGATCCTGGTTTTGATGCGGCCATCCTGCGGCAGCCGTTTTTCCGCTATGTCAAGCTGCGCCATAACTTTGATTCGCGAGACAATATTCGACGTGAAATTTGCCATGGACGGTGGAATCAGAACCTCATCGAGCATTCCATCAATTCGTTGTCTTATGCGAAGTTTCTTCTCGAACGGCTCTATGTGAATATCAGTGGCCCCATTTTTGACAGCCTCAATCAGCAGCATATTAACGAACTGGACTACCGAGGGCTCACCACCAACGGTTGTGTCAATTAGGTCAATATTTTCAGTGACACCCTTATCTTTCAAATCTGCTACATTGGACTGAATCATAAGTCTTTCGGCGGTCTCAGCTCCTAAACCATAAAAGTTTTTTATTGCGAGATAAATATCATCTTTGGCAGCCAGACAGAAAACAGGTTCTATGACTCTGCCATCTTGATCGGCATACAACAGTAACCGCAACTCATCAAACAACTGATAGTCAGTAGGATCGTTGACGGCTATCTGCACCAAGTCTCCCCTCATTTGCACCGGTACGCAGCATCTTTTTACCGCTAATTCGGCAGGGACCAGGTGTATCGCTTTTTTGTCCGGTGTTTGCGTAAAAAGATCGACTTTTTCAAGATCCAAACGTTTTGAAAGGACATCAAGCAAAATCTCTTCCGACATGACACCTTCGTCAAGGAGGCTATTGAATAAACTACAACCATTGTTTAATGCCGCATTTTGGGCTTTTTCCAATTGGTCCCGGCTCAGAATCCGCGGCTCAGCAGCAAGAATTTCTTCCAGATTGTACAAACTGCCTTTGCGGGACATCAAAATACCCCTTTCTATTGTATGTACTGAAGCGCCTTAAGCTGCTTTAACCGATGCTCGTCCAACTGGACCCGCTCGAAATCCGAGCCTCGAGTAAACCTGGATGCAAGCTTGTTATTCTCTGATGTCCATAGCTCCAGATAATGCTCAAAAGATGTCAACAAAGCTGAAGATTCTTGTGCCTGAAGAATATTGTTCTGCTCTCTCGGATCATTGACCAAATCATAGAACTCTCTGGCGCCGCCCCAGGGATTCAGGATTAATTTATGTTGGTTTTTTATTACCGCACATCTGTGACCACGCCCTCCCGAAAAGACAAAGTCGTGAACCTGACGAACGCGTCCCTCGATTAGGTCTCTCAAGCTCGTACCTTGCATGGGCTGTTGGTGTTTTATCCCAAGATAGTCAAGAATTGTAGGCATGATATCTACCTGGCTTACCAATGCCTCAATGCGCTTGCCCTTTGGAATCATGGAGGGCCACTTTAGAATCAACGGAACATGGATAAGTTCATTGTACAAGGTATGTGCATGTCCGGTGCTGCCATGTTCGTAGAATTCATCGCCATGGTCCCCAAATATAACCACAAAGGTTCGATCCAAAATACCAAACCTGGCAAATGCATTTAGCAACTTTGAGACGTACGTGTCCGTATAGCGGATCTCCCCATCATAAAGGGCGATTATATGGTCTAAGTCCCTTTGTGGAGGACGATTGCTTTTGCGGGGCTCTTTGACAATGCCGCGTCCATCGACTGAACCGTCATAGTTGGGATCAAACATGGTATCGAACGGCGGAGGAGGGATGTAGTCGTAGTGAGGATCGAAATAAAACGTAAACATAAAGAACGGCTCCTGGTGGTGTTGCTCAATCCAACGCAGAGCAGACCGAGTAAGCTGCTTGTTGGTCAGAATCTGATGCACATCCAGATTTGGGTCCGCATTAGGGCCGCCTACCAGCTTGCCAAAACCAAGCCAAACGGAGAAATCATCGTATAAGTCAAATCCCTGATAAAAGCCATGCCGTCCATCAAGAGCTGGGTTGCTAACAAATGCAACCGTCTTGTAGTCGTTTTCTCTTAAGACTTCCGCAATGGTGTTCACGTCTTCCGGCAGCTTTCTGTCGTAACTGGTAGTACCATGAGCCTCGGGATATAGTGACGTTAACACGGACATGACCGTAGGCATTGTCCAACTCGACGTTGCCATGACCTTTGAGAAAACCACACCTTCCTTCGCAATGGCATCAAACGTTGGTGTCGTATTCCTCGAGTATCCCATGCACCCTACATGGTCGGCACGAAGCGTCTCAATCCCAATAAGCAATACATAGGGCCGTTCAGGCCCATCCGGCCTGTCTGAGCTTCGTTTTTCATGACTATCAGAAGCACCACGAAGATTTTTACCGGTGAGCACCTCCCAACTCAATCCCGGCAACAAATCGCCTTTGGAATGAACATACGCCATTGAAGAGCCTGACCACAAATGGACCAGCAGTGCTATTAGGACAGGCAATATTAGTATATTCGAAGACTGCTTCATGAAGAGAACCTGCTCAACCGTTCTATGAAACTCCTGGCACGCTCGACATACTGCGATTTTGGATACTGCTCAATAAGCTGCTTAAACGTCTCCAACGCCAGGGAGTATTTTTGTCCTGAGACGTATATATAGCCTATAAGGAGCTTACTACGAGCAGCCAGATCGCTACTGGGATACTTCTGTATAATTTCTGTAAAGCGGTCAATTGCATCACTATCAATCCCCTGCGCCATCCTGCTAAGCGCTGCGAACATCATTGCCTGACCTACGTGGGGGCTATCGGGATATTTCCTTTGAAAGCTATCCAACTGCCCGGTGACGCCGTCATAATCCGCATCGAGGTATGCCAGCTTTCCTATCAGAAATTCAACCTCACTTACCTGTGTGCTATCAGAGAATTTTGTTAGGAACTTTTGACATTCCCGGATGGCCTTATCGTATAGTTTCAACTCCTCGGCATAAATTCCTATGATCTTGAACTGAGCTTTTTGTGCCTCGTTGGTATCAAAATCCTGTTCAACTATCCTCTCATAGATTTCTATGGCCTTCTGATGGTTAGCCATCTCTAAATACATGTCTGCCATCCCCTTCATAAGCTCTACACCGGCAGTATCTATATCAGCAACTGCACTGTCCAGAGCATGCCGACATATATGAGAGTAATTCACCCGCTTGGCATATAGGGCAAGTCTGTACATTTGATACATGGAGCGGCCTTCCGGCGCCTGACCAGCCAAAACATCGCGGATTCTTCCGAAGTTATCATGTTGGATAAGCCGCGAGCAGAATAGAACGGGTTCGATACGTATGTACTCATCGGTCAAAGCATTGGAAATCACGAGTTTGGTCTTTGCCAGTAAATATTCCACTGATAGCAGGTTGCCTACACGCCGTCGCTTCAGTATAGAAAACAATCGGAGCAACTTAAGATCTGGCCTGTTCTTAGCAGTACCGAGGGCATCAAGCCTTGCCATATTATTATGTACATCAACCATATAGCGGAGGATAGTCGGTTTTTTCTCGTCTTGACATAGCCCCCTCAAATCTCGGCATATCCGTCTTATTAATCCGTCGATCTTATCAGACTGTGACAAATAGACGCAGATCTTACCGTCGTCGGGATCTCTTTTCTGCCATGTCCGTATGGTCTTCAAACCGTATTCCTCTGCTTTGACAAAGTCACCAATCGCTATATGCGCAAGCATGAGGATGCTTGGTATTGTTATTTCCGCACCTACATAAAGTGACCCGACATCCTGATTATCACAATGGTCTACCGGCTCCAAATGTACGATTGTCCTTGCGAAATCGCCGTCTATCAAATCATTATAGCCTCGCAGAAACGCTATAAGATTATCTCGTTCGCGAACCGTCAACTTCTCGGCATCCACGGGCTGTAAGCGTATGCTATCTCTGAACCATTGTGGGATGAGTGTCACCCTTTTGACTTCGGAAGCCTGATAGTATAGGGATACTGCATCAGCCACTCTCTTTCGCGAGTATGCGACATCTGCCTCAATGATAAGCGCCCGCGCCTTTATACGGGGGAACACAGACTCACGCAACGAAACGATAAGGTCTAAAGCACCGTTAGGATCCCCAGAATTGACAAGACTCCTCGCCAGGAATAGCTTACCGAATTGAAAAGCCACGCTATCCGGTTCCACCTGTTCAACTACTCGTCGCCATCGTTTGATGAGTTCTTGCTCACTCCACATATTGCCGAATCGCAGACATAGCTGCCATGCCCGCTCTTCCTTTTGTGTGGTTAGAAGCTCATTTACCAACAGTTCTGATCTATTGTCACGGGCAGACTCAAATTTTACCATGATGCTTTTCAAATCCTTCGTTGCACGATCTGTCCTTGAAAATCTCTGCTCCAACCGGTTAAGAATGTCTTTCGCTCGTATGGTAGTTGAATCGGAAAGCAGCACATGAACAAGCTTCTGCGCAGCCTTCAAGGTGGAATCCGGAGAATTGGCCTCTCGAACGATCAACTCACAGAGTTCCCTTGCGGCACACACAGATCCAATAGCTTCAAGTTCTGATACTACCTCAAGTACGTTAATATCCTCTGGGAAATGCGGTGATTGATTTACCAGCAAGCAACGTTGTCTTAGGGCCGGCTCAAGACTATAATACTCCTGAAGCCAGTTGGCGAACTGTACCTTAGCGCTGAGGCGCACAGCTTGTGAACTGCCATTATAGGCCAGATATGCCAACAGGTATGGAATTTCTGGTTCTTGAAAGGACGCAAAACGCCGACTTAGGTCGCCATTGTCCTCAACACCCCCAAGCCACATTTCCAATTTTTGCGGCCTTAGACCACCTGATCCAATGACACGTAGAAAGGAAAGTTCGACACAATCGCTGAATCGGTCCCTGCCGATACTTGCAAGTTTTGTACCGTCAAATTCACTGGCCAGATACAATCCGAATATGCACTCAGGATTTATATGCAGTGGAATCCGACCCCAGACGGCGCGACTCGCCGGCTCGTAATCCTGCACCGCCAATCTCAAGAACCCGTCTATTATCTGCTCACACTCTGCCAAGTCAGGAGAGGCAAAGGTAACTATCAAGCGATTTCGATTGGCTATCCAAGCCGGTGCTGGGCACCCTCTACAATCCAGACTACAAAGAACCTGGTCACCGAACACACGCCACTGCTGCGCGTCAGCAACAGCACCGAAGCAAATCGTGTTTGTTCCACAAAGCAATAACACTGCCCCGGTAATAACAACCATAACATGCTTCAAAGACATTTAGAGGTCTCCTAATCCTTCAACTGCCCGAGGAATTCACTTTTTGTTCAAGTTCAATCACAGGCTCACAAGGACTCAGTGCCTTGGCTTTGGCCAAAGTCTCCTTTGCATCCTGCCCGAGCATCATTTTGGCCCTGGCGATATCATAATAGGCCCTTGCAGCTAAAATACTGTTGCTTTCTCGTTTGAGGAATTCCTCGTAGGCCCTGGTTGACATTGTCATATCGCCGTCCTCAGCAGCAAGCATGCCTGTCCAGAACCAAACTTCGTTTTCCGGACCGCTATTGCAGTATTTCACGCCCTTGCGGGCACCCTGCTCAAAGACATCCAATTTGAGCCCCCTCAACTCGGCTACTCGCTTCTGACAATGTACTGCAACAGCGTTAAGCTTCGCAACTATTGCAAAATCAGCCACATCCTTGTAAAGACTCTCCATGTCCAATCCTCTTGGTAATAAGGTATTAGTGCGGTAGCCAGCTATGACTTCTTCAAGGGCTTCCACGATCTTCGGCTCAGGATTGTTTTGTCCGAACAGTCCCGGTGCGAATGCTTTCAAGGCAAGAACATAGTCATTATTCCAAATGTACTCATTGTCGGCCAGTGTGGTTCGTGCACATAAGGCCAGGTCTGTTCCTCTATACTCCATAGCAGCCCACAAAGCTATATAATGAACCATCTGCTCTCTCTGCTCTCTCGTACCCACCAGGTTCAGATACCTCACTATAGCACAGGCACGTTCTTGCTGAGAGGCTTGAGCCATACAACTTCTGATCAGATGCCTATACAAACTGTCACTGGCTTGACTCTGCGCAATTGTATTTACCAATTTGTATAGGAACTGTGGTTTATCAAGCAAGGCTACACACGTATCAAGAAGTAGCCCAAAGGCATCGTCTTTCTGCTGATTACTCTTTGTGGCGTACTCCTTTGACAGATAGAGGCAGAAATCCTCTAACCGTTGCCTTGGCATCTCTCTGCTTAACCACTTCTTGGCATAATCCAGGCCGTTCTTCCCATCAAGTAAAATGATTCTGCTCAAGGCTTTGGGGGCTGCCGGAGAATCCGGAAACCTTTCCATGATGCGATAATATTCACGCAAAACATCGCTTCCGGAATATCCTTCAATCTCTTGGGCCATTGCAATCACCAGAAGTGACCTTGCAATCAGGTTTCCATGCATCTCGACTGCCGCATGATTAGCGTTCCAATTGCCGAGTCCGAGTAAAACTCTGTACGCTTCTTTAGCGGCCTTTTTCGGGTTAGCTTCTATCTCCACATCGGGAATCGTCTCGATCCAATGCCTGAAAGTCATATCTTCCAATTCAACGATACCTGTCGTACCGGACGGACTAACTGTTACAGCCAGGCCGGCGTGTACTTCAGACGCCATATCAATTATTTGCTTATCACCCATCTGCGACCATCTGACGCCGTTCCTCGAGAAATACCCTCTAAACTGGTTCCCTTTTCTTTGAAGTTTGATCCAAAAAGGAAATGAAAAAAATATATCTCTTTCTGCATCTTCAAGACATGTGGAAAAATCATAGAGCGATTCACCGTCAGTTATAGCCCTGTGCTCAAATATAATCGTGTACCCATTTCGAGGCGTCAATGCCGCTATAGAATGTTTTGAACCGGGCGCCAAAGTCTCACGAATCATGACCCCGCACTTGGTCTCCCAGCCCAAAGTTTTCGGTGGGACCGAATCTATTCCTACGATACATACGGTGACTTCGCCGTCTCCGTGCAGTTTGTCAAAAAGGTAATGAAATGAATCCTTTCGATCCCAAAGCCAGCCCCCCTTAGTTTTGACTACCCAAGCACCGAGTTCGCTGTTGTATTCAGCAGTTCCGTCATGACAATCCCCAATATCCAGATTCTGCCACTCAGACGCAATCGCCATGGTACTCACCATTATGAGTGGAATCGCGATAACAAAAATGATTAGCCGCATTTCAAACCTCCATAATATTCCCATATTTTATTTTCTGACCACGTGTTACACAGTAATCTGAAACGCTTGATATCCCCCCTGGTTTCCGTTTGGATCCACAGGGCTCCCCAGCTACTTTGTCCATCATTCGTTTTATAAATGCTATTCATCAATATTTAACGAGTCAGTCCTTCAATATAGCTTCGTTGATGATTTTTCTTCCGTCGTCAGTTTCCATCCTATTCCACGCACAGATTTTATTATTTGAGGCCTAGCGGGATCAGGCTCAATGATCTTTCGCAGTTTGCCTATATTAACGTCAAATGTTTTACCCCCCTCATCAGCGGGTGTACAAATCGAATCAACCCAGATATACGATTTCTGTAGTTCATCTCTGGAGATAACATGATTTGAGTTATCCAGGAAATATTTCAATAAATCGGCCATAATACCTCGTAATTGGTAACAACTTCCATCACGCCGAACCTCTCTGCGATCAAAATCAATTATGGTATCTTTTAGCCGTACTGTCCCAATCCGGGACCAAGATGACATACTGTTACAAAGATGCGCCTGTATACGCTTTGCCAACAGTCCAGCTGATGTTTGCTTGCCTACCACCACATCGTTAACACCACAATCAAATAACTGCTCCTCAACATGTTTTTTAACTTTCGTCATCAAGACTATCACCATCGTTCGGCTGCTGTGGGAACGTATAAAGGAACAAAATTTGAAAAGCTCTTTACCCATAGTATCGAAATGCATAACGATCAAGTGATAAGAATTTTTTTTCATCATTTCTTTTGCTGCCTTGACATTTGATGCTTTGTGCAGCTCGATCTTCAAAATCTCAAGATTATTATGAAGGCGAACTTGCCTCTGAGAACTGTGGTCAATATATAAACCAACTTGCCGGCTCATACTACACTCAAACCTCAATCGGTAAATCACTGGGAATCCCTTCCTCTGTATGTGACGCCGCATGTGAAAACGGTTATCTATGATTCAGCATTGTACATCCGGTATAATTTGTAGAAGCACACATTGAAAGTAAAAGTTAATTAAACGTTATTTTGACACGTTTTCCCCAACGAGTGAAAACCTGCTCACAGGATACACAGTTGTCGTTTGATCATATCCTTGTGCCGTTATGCTCTGTTTTTTACATTCCATAAGACTGGTAGGCCCTACAAACATCTTTTTTTGCAACCTACTTTTTTATTTCAACACAATTTGTTCTGCTCGATTCACCATCTTCCCAAACTTACCCATGTTACTTAGTTTAAAAACACACTGTCGTGCCTTTCTGCCTTTTTTTCATTAAAAGGGGTTTTTAAAAACAAAATCCTTATCAACACTTGTTAACATCAAAACCATCGGTTTACTGAATTCTTGGGAGTCTATATATGTTACTCTTTTATCTATAGTGACATGGATGGCATAACACCCTCATATAAATAGACCTATCAGACTCCAAAAAAGTTGATGGATTTTTTTAAATTTTTAGATTTAAGCATGCAAAATATGAGCCACAAACGAGGACGAAGTCATTCAGACAAATGATATTCGACTATCAACAGCCTCCGCAGAATTGTTATGAAATCTGCTGACATTATCATTGATGTTTCCGCCTTCCAATATATCAGTAAACCACAAATTCACTCAAATTCTTTTACCATCACATTTACTTTTGTTTTACTTTAACAGGGCCAGACTTGTTGCCATACTGTGTTTTTTAAAAGAATCAATTGGAACCGGTAACATGAAAAGACTCGATGAGATTGAAAACTTAAGCATATATATCGTTTGTGAAGCTTACAGCTATCTCGAAAAAATAATTACCTTAGGATGGATAAGAAAAGACTCTACAGTCCTCTTTGTGCTGTTTCGAAAATCCTTTCAAGGAACTGTCCCATTTTCTGTAAACCATGTCGACACTAACAAAAAGCGTTTGAATGCAGGTAAGACTTCCTCGAAAGATAGACCATGGCAGGGGATCCCGATTTAATCGTAGTGAAAAATACTTCAAAGGCTGTGAGAAGAGTAAGTCATATGGATAAATCATCCCATCGTATTTTGCTCAAGAAAGATTCATTAAAACAAGTCATAAGCCGGGACTATCTCGACACACTTATGCCGGCACTATACCGCAACGAACACGGTATTGGCGCCAAAAAACTGGATTTGAACTGGATATTCTCTTCAGGATTAATCGTGCTGTGTGAACTACGATGAGGATACAAAGCAATCTCAGGGATGATGTGTTTAACTATGGAACTTAAGGCAACTGAACATACATCTTTTAAATATATCACATTTCACCTTCTAATTACGGCGATATTTCTACAGGTGCTTCTGCTGCCGGGTAAAGTTTACCCTGATTACTATGTTATTTTGGGAACAGTCGTATTTGCGGCGATTGTCTTCTGTTCCGCAAGGTCATATCTACTGGCGTTTTTTGCGCTGAAGAAAAAAAAACCATATAACAAGCTGCCGAATGAATTGCCTCGCGTCTCACTGATTATCCCTTCTTTTAATGAGGAGTCAGTACTGGAAAGAACTATTCCTACTGCCTTAGCGATGGACTATCCCCCGGACAAATTGGAATTAATTTATGTGTATGAATCGGCCTGTACAGACAGGACCGAACAGATCATTCAGGCCTTTGCAAGCCGGGATTCCCGGATCAAAGCTGTGCGGCGCAAAACCCAAAAAGGAGGAAAGGCGGCTGTGACTAACTACGGTTTGCAGTTTGCTACAGGAGAGATTATCGGCGTATTTGATGCCGACCATTCTTTGAACAGTAATCTTGTTCGTCTCGCCGTTGCGCAACTGCAGGCCCCGAATGTGAAGTGCGTAAGGGGGTGGTGTCGAACTATCAATCGTACGCAAAATCTATTGACACGGTTAGTAGCAATCGAGCGTGACGTAGCTGAACGAATATGCGCTTGCGGTTCCTGGCGAATGGGTGGATTTTGCAATTTCGGCGGTGGCCACGGCTTCTTCAGGAGAGAGGTCTTTGACGAATTAGGAACATTTAACGAGAATACTTTAACAGAGGATATCGATTTCTCCGTCAAGCTTCTCGGGGCAGGATACCAAATTGCGATGCTTCCCCAGATGCAATCGTGGGAAGAGTCGCCGGCATCACTGCGGACGCTGATTAGCCAACGAAAGCGATGGACAAGAGGGTGGATACAGGTTTGGCGGATGTATGCCACCCGCATCTTGAAGATGAAGAAAGCAACACTTTTTAAGCGGATCGATGTGCTCGTAAGCCTAACTTTGACGGTCATATCCGGGCTGCTCATCATGTTAATTCCCTTATGGGTGCTGGCCGCTCTCGGTTTCAAGACATTCTGCTTCGACCAAAACGTCTCATTTCTAATTTGGCTGTTCGTTACTACAACCCCCGGCATTATATCGCTGTTGATGTGGTACCTGTGCAAAGAGGAAGAAAATCCATCAGGACGGGAAGAACTGCTCTTGATCCCACTGTTGATTCCGTACATCATCTTTTGGTTTTGTATCAGCTGGATCTGCCTCGTGGATGAGTTTGTGCTTCGTTTGCCATTCGCGTATGTAAAAACCGAACGTTTCGAGGAAGATCTCGTGCCTGCTGAGTTTAACACCGACCTGTTGACCCAGTTGACTACCGAAGAGCAGGTGGTTCTGACAGGAGAAGTCACGGAAGAGCTAAAAGTCGGTTCGGCTAAATCCTTAGACACATAAAGCAATTTGAATAAGTGCTATGACCAATCAAAGGCGTCTTGGCCAAAATCAGGAGTGTTCTCACCCCGGCTATTGGTAGAATGGTCCCTCCTCTTGTACTATATGAAAGCCAGAGGAATCTCCAAGTTTTAGTTTTCATGTCAGACATCGGTACCGTTTTGATTAGATATCCTGTAGTCAGTGAACTTACGTATGCGGCTATATTGGTCGGTTGCTCGGTCACTTTTTCGCAGCCACGTCGTCCACACCCTTGACCGGTGTGACAAATGTGACTATGGAGCGTTTTGGAATCAACAAGGGGTGTTGCATTGAGACCTCCTTACAGGCAGTCAGATTTTCCTCTGAGCTGGTGATATAAGGGATCAGCACTCGGATGGAATTTCCACAGTGGGCATCGGCGAATTTCAGTTTGACAGGCACATTTTGTGATTGATAATTCACAAATACGATCACAACTCTATGATTATCATTGTCGTAGTAGGCTGAGACGAGCAGGCCTTCTATGGTATCTTTGGGGCTGGCCCCATCGGACCGCGATACTGCCACGCGTTTCATGCCCGGTCGTATGAACCGGCTAAAGTTCCCTAATGCCCATAGTATTTTGGAATCACAGAATTTGCCATCTCTGAAGCTCTTGTCCGCATATACCAGCCCATCCTTATAGTCATAAACTGAAATTCCCAGCCACCATTGCCAGGAACTTGCCTGTGCCACAGTCAGGTCATAATGGATCACCCTCGCCACATGCAGTGCCGGGTCAATCCCGAGATCCCGGCCTTCGCCTTGCTTGCCGAGGATGCAGTATTCTGTCATCCAGTATTCAAGATTCGGATATTGTAAAAGCTTCTCAGCCAATCGCTTTCTCTTTACAACCAAACCGGTTTCCGGGGTATCTGTGAAGTAGCTATGACCACAAAGTCTGTTGCCCAGTATTTCACAGATACTGGTAGCTCTGGAAACACCAAAGAAGTAGTCAATATAATTGAGCCGATTGGATTTGTTATGATAAAGGAAGTCAATCTGACCGGATTCAGGAAGTAAAATCCGAGTATGCAGGCCCTGCCGACGGATCTCTGCACACAGCATATACACAAGCAAAAACATATCCGGATTGTCGTACCGACAGCCTTCTTGTTTTGGATCGGCCCAATCCCACTCAGGCTCATTGACCGGGCTGAGGTAGGCAAATATAATCCCTTCCTCATCTTGGAAGTGTTTGAGAACATCCACAAGATAGGAAGCGAAGGCAGTAAATTTCTCAGCCGACAAATTTGTGCTCCCCGTACTATCGTCGCAGAGGGCCTTGCCGTTCTTGGTCATATTGATCGGCGGGCTATTAACAAAAAGGGCAAACTGCTTCACACCCCGCTGTTTTGCGGCCTTCAAAAACCACCGCTGTCCCGGCAGGCGCGACCAATCATAATGCTTGAAATCCTCTGACAAAAAGGTATCGGCCCTGCGCCAGACCGTACGAATATTCTCACGCCGACTGCTGCCGGCTCCAAGATTGAAGCGCCAGATAGACAGCCCGATGCCTTTTGGATTGTTCCTAGAGTCCAGGCCCGTCTCAAACAACAAATCCGCGATTGCCATACGTTTCTTCAAGGGCCACTTACCTATGAACTGGACTGTCCAACAGTCAGAGGCGCCAAAGCCGTGAATCGTCTGTTTCTGCCGGGCCAAATCGATTGCGACAGACAGCGGATTTTTTGCAAGTGTGTTCAATTCCGGCCCTCGTCCAGACAAACATATAACCTGCGCTCGACAAAAACCATGAATAAAGAACATGGAAAATAATCCGGTCAGAATACGATAAGAATTCATTGTCAAGCAAACTCGCATAGGCCCGTAATTTCCTCTTTGATAAAAAAAGATACTCGAAATTCTTCGTTTTTCAAGCGCTGTAGTTCTCAGAAACCAATGACAAAAGCGAATAACACGGAATTCATTGTACATCAAGTAAAAGAAGTGTAAATATTCGTGGAGTATAACTTAAAAATTCTAAGTCTTGTAGTACCATATCTGCTCGACAGGCAACCTCAACAATGCGAAGCGAGGTTATCCGACTTGTACTGAATCTGCAAATGTAGGCATAATTTAAAATCCAGCCAGCAACCCTTCAATCTAAGCACTCATTTTATCGAAGCCACATAATCCTGAACTCAGCATAAAATATCAAGTTTTAATCTTCTTTTACTGGTTAAGCCGGGTGCTCGATGCTACATGAATATTTTTGTTTCACTGCCATTAAATCGACTTTCAACAGTCTTTTCGAGATTGTCAATCGGAGACTGGTGCTCTTATAAGTGAGCTCGTGTGTACAACTATTGTTGTCCATTAACGAATTTAAATTGAATGACCCAAAATTCTAAAACACACCCTAACAAAAATGGGTGACTGGTGGTTAGATAGGTAAGTGGACGTTTAGGTTTTGAGAAGCTGTTGAACCGTGACAGGGCAAAACGTGTACTTTGCACTGTAACGTCTGAACAACACTGGACAAGATTGTGTGGGCGTACTGCATGAAAGCCTTGGTCAGATGCACTGGTGGGTCATTAAAGGTATGGAGGTCGACCAATGAACCTTTTAGCAGATCAAAGTCGAGCTGGCTCGGCTATAGAATTGGAGAAATCCCTTCGCAAAGGATCCGATTTTGTCCAGGATCAACCTGATTTGACTTGTCTATGTTTTGTTAATGATGTCAGTACTCCGCTTTTTCTGGAAAGTGAATTTTCCAATGCGACCTAAAGCATGTGTAATTCTCCCGACGTATAATGAGGCTGAAAATGTCATCGATGTGATTCCTAAGATCTTCGCGCAAGCCCCGGCAATACCTACGCATGATCTTCATGTTTTAGTTGTTGATGACAACTCATCTGATGGAACTCAACATATAATCCGTACCTTGATGGAGCGATTTCAAAACTTACACTTGTTAACAGGACCGAAAAGGGGCTTAGGTGAAGCTTACAAACGAGGAATTTGCGATGCCATGAAAAGGCCATCGCCGGACATTTTTTTTGAAATTGATGCCGATGGCCAGCATGATCCAGGTTTAATTCCCTTATTTGCATACCTTGCTAATCATGGCTTCGGTCTCGTAATTGGCTCAAGATTCGCCCCAGGAGGATCAACGCCTGACTTCTCCAGAGGCCGTAGAGTTATGAGTCTTGTGGGAAGCTGGATGATCCGTTTTATTGTCGGACTTCCGAGAATTTATGACTATACATCAGGGTTCAGGTGCATAAAGAGCGAGGTATTGAAAAAATATGACTTTAGATGTTTCTCCACAAGAGGCTACTCGTTCCAATCCATCGCACTGTGGGAATTATTGCAGAACGGCGCGAAAGTAATTGAAATTCCTATGACATTCCGTGGCAGTAGACACGAAAAATCAAAGCTAACTTTAAGGAGCCAAGTGGAATTCCTGTTAAATGTAGTAAAACTCAGGTTTCGCCAGTCTGAGGAGTTCATCAAATTCACCCTGGTTGTGCTTTCGGGAGTGCCGGTAAATCTGGGCAGATATGTTCTTTTAACGCGTAAGATAGGCATTGATATAGCACCGGCTTCTCCTATCGCCATCGAACTTTCAATACTCTCAAACTACTTTCTCAACGACGTTTGGACATTCGAATATCGTAGAGTTACGATTCCGATTTATCGCAGACTTTTCCGATTCCATGCGGTTGCCGCTTTAGCAGGTTTGTTGAACTACCTGGCCTTCCTTACACTGGTATATTACATCCACGTCTACGATATATTAGCGAACGTTATTGGAATATCGACAGGCATACTGGTTAACTACTCTCTCAACTCAATATGGACGTGGCACACATCAAGTCCCATGTTGGATTCGACTGTCGGTTCTCCGCGTCCACCCAATTGCCAAAAAGATCAATCGTGTATGAAGCAGAGGTAGCCACACGTGAACAAGGCATTGTCGCCAAAATATAAAAGTCTACTATTACTGATCCTTATATTCCTCCTGGGATTTGCTCTTCGACTATATCATATAGACACTCTGGACGTTTGGATGGATGAGGCCTTTTCGATAAAAGTCGCCACAAAGCCGCTACACATGATCCTTGACATTACGAGCAATGATGTTCACCCCCCGCTGCATCTAACTCTTCTTCATTTCTGGATGAAAGCTTTCGGTTCAAGCGTTTTTTCGGTGAGAATGCTCTCCATGGTTTTTGGCATGACGACGATCTACTTCACTTATTTACTTTCAACGCTTGTCTTCAGCAGACCCGGATACAGACTATTGACTACACTTTTTGCGTCAATCAATCCCCTGCTCATTGTATACTCTCAGGAAACCAGGCCGTATTCGATGTTTACCACATTTACAGCTGCCGCGGTTTATTTTGCCTGCAGGATGAATGGCAAAGCCCGGTTAAACCTATACTTCTATTTCATTCTGTTTTCTATCTTAGGTCTTTATACGCACAATCTTTTCACAATAGTTTTGGCCAGCATAACAATCGCCACCCTCATAAGCATTTTGTACTCGGCTTCCCATCGCATCAAACTTAGCCTTGTTCTCCGAAACAGTGACTTTAAGCGTGCAGCAATATCCATTGTCTGCATCTCGTTGTGTTACCTCCCGTGGTTAGTAGTAACAGTAAAACAATACGTTAAGATAGAGAGCGAGGGCTTTTGGCTGCAACAATTCGATCCCATCAAAAGTTTAACTGAAACCTACGGCTGGTTCTTCACGTCACACAAGTACAACTACAGTTTCACTGTATTGAACTGGCTCGCCTACAATTTCATCAGGATATTTGCCATTTGGCTGAGCTTAGGGGGTACTCTTATCGAGTTTTGCAATAGAACCAGGTACTCTCCAAAGCTCTCATGGTTAGTGCTTCTCATGTTGGGGATTGTATTCCTGATTTCATTCAAGACTCCCTTATTCTTCGTACGCTATTTGATGTTTGTAGTACCCATCCTGTTAATACTTCTGTCTTATGGAATCAGAGATCTTCTTACCCATTTGTCCAGAAAGTCAGCGATCATACTTACGGCCGTGTTCATCACTTCAAATCTCGTATTTTACTTGACGAACATTGCACAGAATATTTATAAGCCCCAATATCAGAAGGCACTAAGGTCTATCGAATTCGACCCTGCAACTGATATCATTTTGCATCCACATGCAAGCTCATATCATTGTTTCAACTATTACTCGGATCTTCCCGGCTATATTTACGATCCAAATCGAAACATAGTACATTATGAGGGTTTGGCTTATCTCTCCGATGAAGATTACTATGACGGTGACTTGGCTCAGTATACGCGCCTTTGGACCATACATTTATGGAAGGATGAAGGCTTTGAAAAGAACTTGAATACACAAGGCTTTGTAGAGGTCAAGGCGGAGCACTTTGGAAATGAACTATCTGTAAAACTTTTTGCCAAGAAGAAGAGGTAACCACAGATGAACAAAGCACCACTAACAAAATATAAATATCAACTCTTACTGATTCTCATATTCCTCCTGGGATTTTCTGTTCGCCTATATCATATAGACGCTCTGGACATTTGGAGGGATGAGTCCTTTTCGATAAATGTTGCGACAAAGCCGCTACACATGATCCTTGACATTACTATCGATGATATGCACCCACCCCTGCATCTGATTCTTCTTCATTTCTGGATGAAAGCTTTCGGTTCGGGCGCCTTCTCGGTCAGAATGCTCTCATTGATTTTTGGCATGATGACGATCTACCTCTCCTATTTACTCTCGACACTCGTCTTCAGCAGACACGCATACAGACTATTGACTACACTGTTTGTATCGCTCAATCCCCTGCTCATTATATACTCTCAAGAAACCAGGCCCTATTCGATGTTTGCCACATTTACAGTTGCCGTGATTTACTTTGCCTGCAGAATGAATAATAAGGCCCGGTTGGATATATACTTATATTTCATTCTGTTTTCTATCTTAGGTCTTTATACGCACAATCTTTTCACAATAGTTTTGGCCAACATAGTAATCGCCAACCTAATGGGCATCCTGTATCAGGTCTTACATCGCAAAAAACTAAGCCCTGTTTTCCGACAGAGAAACTTCAAGCGTACAGCAGTATCAATTGTCTGCATTTTATTGTGTTATCTGCCATGGTTAGTAGTAACGATACAGCAGTATGCAAAGATGGAGAACGAGGGGTTTTGGCTGCAATTCCACCCCTTCAGAGATTTGATTGACACCTACGGATGGTTCTTCACATCACACCAGTACAATCGCAGTTTCACTGTGCTGAACTGGCTCGCCTACAATTTCATCAGAATATTTGCCATTTGGCTGAGCATAGGGGGTATCATTATCGAGTTTGGCAATAGCACCAGTTACTCTCCAAAGCTTTCATGGTTAGTGATTCTCATGTTGGGGACTGTATTTCTGATTTCATTCAAGACTCCGTTATATTATATACGCTATTTGATCTTTGTAGTACCCATCTTGTTGACACTTCTGTCTTATGGAATCAGAGACTTTCTTGCTCTTTTTGGAAGAAAATTAGCAATCATTATGACGGTTGTGTTCATCATTTCAAATCTCGTTTTCTATTTCACTAACGTCACCCAGACTACTTATAAGGCAGAATACCAGAAGGCAATAAGGGCTATTAGATACGAACCGGCAACTGATATCATTCTGCATCCACATGCATGCTCATATCATAGTTTCAACTATTACTCGGACCTTCCCAACTATATTTATGATCCGAATCGAAACATAGCACATTTTGAAGGGTTGGCTAACATCTCTGATGAAGATTACTATGATGGGAACCTGGATAAGTATACGCGAATATGGACTATGCATTTATGGAAGGATGAGGGCTTTGAAAGGAACTTGAACAAGCACGGCTTTGTAGAGGTCGAGGTGGAGTATTTTGAAGGTGGGCTATTATTAAAACTTATGGCCAAGAAGAAGTTGAAACATGAAGTCTACTCCTTAGAACAAGATAATAATCCCGGCAGGCAGAAAAACGAGAGAAAAAGGATAAGTTCATTTTGATTAGAAATTAATTCTCTAATTTCATGGAATTGGAGTATACGGATTATTGTCGGGCAAGCTCATTTGGAAACGGATTAGGAAGTTGTGAAAGACATGAGAGATTGATACCTGTGAATGATGAACGTGATAAAATTCCTGTTGTAATTATTGGAAGCGGATTCACGGGACTTGCGGCCGCTTATGAGATTACCCGCCGGGGTATTCCGGTTATTGTACTTGAGAAGGATGAAGAAATCGGCGGCCTCGCCGGAAGTTTCAAAATAAACAGACAGTGCCTGGAGAAATTCTACCATCACTGGTTCACCAATGATGAACATTTAATCAGGTTTACAAAGGAGATCGGCTGTGAAGATCAACTGGTATACAACCAAACAAAGACCGGTATATACATAGACAAATATTTTTTCAAATTGTCCACACCCTTAGATGTTCTGCTGTTTAAGCCTCTGGGATTGTGGGACCGCATCAAGCTTGGGCTGCTGGTTTTGAGAGTACGAAGGGTGAAAGATTGGAAAGAGCTGGAATCCGTAACTGCCAGAGAATGGCTGATAAAACTATGTGGGCAGCAGGTATACGATGTTGTGTGGGAGCCACTTCTGCGAGGCAAGTTTGGGCCTTTTGCTCCGGAAATATCCGCAGTCTGGTTCTGGAACAAACTTTTGCTGCGCGGTGGCAGTCGCAGTAAGACCGAGAAGGAAGTGCTCGCATATTATCGAGGTGGTTTCAGGACTTTTATAGAAGCAATCGCAAATGAGATTAAGTTTTCCGGCGGCGAGTTTGTGACGGGCGCTTCGGTTGAAGCACTGATTGTCCGGGATGGTCATGTAAAAGGAGTTCAAACTTCTAAAGGAATAATCGATGCTCGTGCCGTTATCGCAACGCCGGCATTGCCGATCATTGCAGGGCTGGTTGAGCCCCATATCTCTGGCAAGTATGCTAACGAGCTAAGACGGATTAAATATCTTGCCAATATATGTTTGGTGCTGGTGCTGTCCCATAGTCTCTCAGATATTTACTGGCTCAATATAAACGATCCCGATTTCCCCTTTATCGGTGTTATCGAGCATACAAATTTCCAACCTGCTGAAAATTATGACGGCTTACATATTATTTATCTTTCGACATATCTTCCGGAAACTGCTGAACTTTTCTACATGAAAAAAGAGCAGATATTC
>Ga0209536_100004352_pt1 | contig 22382 bp, 18 predicted proteins | sample DeeMarSeWOR28_12_FD_187461 | JGI IMG/M metagenome (GOLD analysis project Ga0209536, IMG submission 187461) | Marine sediment microbial communities from White Oak River estuary, North Carolina - WOR-2-8_12 (SPAdes) (version 2) | ecosystem: Environmental > Aquatic > Marine > Intertidal zone >... | reverse complement strand
AGGAGAGCCTCGCTGTTCCTTTGCTTGATGTAGACGTCGATCCGGCCTTCGGGCCCCTCCCAGATGAAGGCGACCCGGGTCCCGTCGGGAGACAGGGCCGGGTGCATCTCCCGGCAGTTTGGGTCCGCGGTTGCTCGTACCGGCATTGCCGCCGTTGCTGATGACACCCAGATTGATGAGCGGATCGTCGATGTGTTGCTGGGGGCGATGGCGCAAGCCTGTCCTGATCGCATTCCGGCAGCCAGCCAGGGGACCATGAATAATCTTACCATCGGCGGGTGGGATGAACGACGAGGGCGACCCTTTGCCTATTATGAAACGATCGGAGGGGGAATGGGTGCGGGACCCCAAACTATTGGGGTGAGCGGTCGCCACTCACATATGACCAATACATTAAATACCCCGGTTGAGGCCTTAGAGTATGCGTATCCGTTTCGAATCTCCCGCTATGCGTTGCGGGAAGGGTCGGGAGGCAGGGGACGGCAGCAAGGAGGAAATGGCCTCCTGCGGTCCTATGAATTTCTTCAACCCGCCGAGGTGACGGTGTTGTCCGACCGCCGGATCACCCAACCGTATGGTCTGAAAGGAGGGGCTCCCGGCCAACCGGGTCGCAATCACTTGAAGCGAAACGGAATTGGCCAGGAGGTATCTGGGAAATGTTCGTTCTCCGTCGAAGCCGGAGATGCCCTCATCATCGAAACCCCAGGCGGCGGCGGATATGGAAACACGTAGAATATTTTTTCCCTCCCATCGCGCCGGCCTTCTTTGGCAGGCAAGATCTTTCATAAATCCGGTAGACCCTCATGTGGGCTGTCCGGCAGGATTAGGAAATATTTTTCTTGGAAGTACGGAGTAGCCATTCCCAAATGGCGGAACCCGTGGTACTCTCACCTCGATCGAATTGAAAAGGAAATTTCAGGCTGAATCGGTATTTAAGATCTGACTTGTCGATGGAATCGGATATCGACATAAGGCTTGTTTTGCAAACCTCATCTGGGCAATAAAGGCACTTCCATCCCGCGACCTTCTTTTCTGTTTCATGCCCACGATGAAACCCGGTTCCTGGGTTTCACTCATCGATTCCAGCGGCGAGCTGATGCTGGCCTCTCTCTTTTTCCCAGCTCTGCGTCTTTCGGCGCATACTCGAACCCCGTTAATACACTCAGCGTTATGGCGTATTGCGGACAAGGGAACGCCAGCTTGGTTTCTCGCGCATTTCTCAAAAGAATGGCCACATGGCATCGGAGCGAAGACGTCGGCTGTTCATCGTCTGTCATCTGGAAGCCGAGTTTCAAGCATATGATGGTACCGGAATTCTAAAAAGATCCGTAGGATATTTTGCCGATGTATCGGATGACTGTAGGGCTCTAGGCTTCGCGCATTTGGACACCTTTAATCACCATTGTCAGAGGAGAGACGTGTGCAGACCAGTTATGTCAATTCTGCGTTAGAAAACAAGGGGGATTCTGTTCTCGCCTGTGCTCCATTGCAACCTCATGTTTTATCACCGGCTGACAACCGCAGCCTGAGCCCAAAGCTTGAGCAGTTCCTGGCCAGTCGGCCGGAGACACCATTTTTAGCTCTTGATCTCGATAGTGTCAGAAACAAATTCCTGGAACTCCAGAAGGAATTTCCCCAGGCAGCCATTCATTACGCGGTGAAAGCGAATCCGGCTCCCGCAATTATTCAGCTGTTAGCGACCTTGGGCTCACGCTTTGATATTGCGAGCCGCTATGAACTTGATTTGTGTTTGTCCCAAGGAGTGCCGGCCGCCTGGCTGTCGTATGGCAATACGGTCAAAAAATCGGTGGACATTGCCTATGCCTTTGGCTGTGGGGTCCGGCTCTTTGCCTTCGACAGTGAAGCCGAACTCGAAAAATTGAGTAGGCATGCGCCGGGTGCGGGAGTGCAATGTCGATTGCTGAGCCAGGGGAAAAACGCGGATTGGCCTCTCTCTCGAAAATTCGGCTGTGATCTGGGCATGGCGTATGAGCTGCTCCTGAAGAGTCGTGATCTCGGGTTGAGCCCCTTGGGAGTGACCTTTCATGTGGGGTCTCAACAAACCGATCCGCAGCAATGGGTTGAGCCCATGAACCAGGCGGCGGAATTGTACCGCCAATTGGGGAGGCGTGATCTTGAACTGGGCTGGATCAATATTGGCGGAGGACTCCCGGCAACCTATCAAGGGACTCTTGTGCCCCTCTCGTGTTATGCCCAAACCATTCGGCAGTCCCTTCATCACTCCTTTGGTGCAGCACCGCCTTATGTGATGATTGAACCCGGTCGGTTTCTTGTGGCGGATGCCGGAGTCATTCAGAGCGAGGTCATTCTGGTGGCTCACAAATCCCGTGAGGATGTCCGGCGATGGGTGTATCTCGATATAGGAAAGTTTGGAGGTTTGGCTGAAACCATGGATGAATGTATCAAATATCGCTTGCGCACCCACCGTGATGGTCCCATGGGATCTGTCATATTGGCGGGCCCCACCTGCGACAGCGCGGACGTGTTGTATGAAAAAACGTCCTATGAATTGCCTCTGGATCTGGCCATCGGTGATCGAGTCGAAATATTAAGCGCCGGCGCCTACACCAGCAGTTACGCATCTGTGGGATTCAACGGGTTTCCTCCCTTGGCGACCTTTTGTCTGTAGCAGGCTGCTGATAAAGTCCGCCAGCTTCGTTCTCGCATCGCTCAGAGGCTCAACCTCCATAAAGGAGCCCCGCGTGTGCGCCTCTTCGCTCGTTACTGCCGCGCTGGGCAGCCTTTGTGAGCATCCTGTGGGCTGTTTGGCACAGTGGTCATGCCCGAAGTCACGACGCCTTGTGGAACGAATACTAAGGTATTCTGTAGCCAGTTAAGAGCGTGTTCGACATTGTCCTTTCTCCTGCGGCGATTAATGCCCAGGCAAGTTCCTGGATAATCGAAAGACCCCGCTGCCGCTTGTGATCGTGAGCCCGCAAGCGGTTGCTTGTTATCCCCAGGCATCCTGATGGTTTTTCCTCTGCCGTGTCAGCATCTTTTCGGACTTCAGGCTCCCTTCGATTACGGTAAACTTGTCATTGGGTTGTGGCGCAGGCCTTCATGATCTGCCTGATAAAGGACGAATGGGGTAGGAGAAAAGTTGTGAGCAAGGTAAATATGTTGGTAGTTGAATAAGAATCTGATGGTTGGAAAATCCATGGCCACGAAAAACAACCAAATTGACGGAAGTTATCTCTCGCGGCAACGCCTGGTGCATTGGTTTGAATTAGGGGCTGTTGTGGGGACCGGTGCCTTGCATCTTCTCTTCAAGCATTTCGGGGCGAAGGGGCTTTTTATCGTGCTGGCGAGTGTATTCTGGACTGGCTATATCGCCTGGCAGGTTCGGCGGGATCGGACGAAGTGGGGAAGTTGGGGTTTCCGCACCGACAATTTGTGGGGTGCCTTCAAATGGCCCACCGTGCTGTTTGTCTTGGCAGGTATGGGGATGGCCTGGTATGGCGTCAAAACCGGACGAGTACTCTGGCAAGGGCACATGGTGTTTCTGTTGTTGCTGTATCCTTTGTGGGGAGTCCTCCAACAGTTTCTTGTGCAGGCCCTGGGTGTTGATAATCTCATGAAACTTTTTCCCCGACATGGGCTTTTGTTGGCCATGCCCGTTGGGGTGGTACTTTTTGCGGTGGTGCATTTCCCAAATTGGCGGTTGATGCTTGCCACGGGCCTTCTGGCGTGTTTCTTTATCCCGTTGTATATTCGTGATCGGAATCTCTGGCCGCTGGGTCTCTACCATGGATGGCTGGGTACGTTCTTTTATCTTTGGGTTCTTGGTCGTGATCCCTGGGTATCGGTCTTTGGAAAATAGACATCGACCCACTTGACGAATTTGACAGGTGCGGAGTAGAAAAAGAAACGCATTATCTGTTTGAAGGGAGACTTGTCGATATGGAAAATAATCCGCTGGTGATTACCGATCAAGAACGGTTGACACTGTTATATGAGCGTTTCCGCGATGTGTGTCTGGTGGAAAAGGAAGTGTGGACGGAAATCTACATGCCCCGGCAAGTGGAGAAGGGCATGGTGCTGACCAATCAGCACGAACGCTATGAAGTGATGATTGATGATCCAGCGGTTGAGGATGCGCTGGAGGCAAATATTCCATTAGGTTTGAAGGCGTTGGGCGCGGCGATTCAGGAATATAAGGATCATATTTCGTTTCGCAAGAAATAATTGTTCATTCTCTTCTCCAGCCCTAATTGCCGTGTGCTGTCGGGCGTGACCGCTTAACTCGGACTACCTCCAGATCGCTTACCTACGAAGTTTTGCAAATATTTGAGTTGTTCCTCCTCTGCGTTTGTTTTGCAAAGGGGGAACAGAAATTGTCATCGATCTGATACGAAGGACTTTTTTCTGTCCTAGGAGCCTGTCGGACTTGGGGGATCGAGAGCCAAAAAGCGGCTGAGCGAAGCCAGATTTTGACGATTTCGCCGGCCCATAGTAGGACTATGGGCCAAGAAAACGGTGAAATATGGACTGCTTAGATACTTTTGCAGCCGATTCATCCTAAGTCCGACAGGCTCTTAGAAAGTATTTTGCGGGGAACGCGTTGGTTAGGGTGCGGCAATCGCTTCTTTTGCAGGGGTTGATGGTTTCGCGGCAGCGGGAGGCGGTGTTTTTTTAGCTTTTTCGGCATCCTGATAGGCTTTGTCCTGTGCCATCCAATCCTGTTTGAGCTTTTCTGAGATAACTTTTGTGTTTTCCAGCATTTTCGGGATCTTGGTCAGCGTTTTCTCATGGGCTTCCATGGCAAAGCCTACCGCGTTCGAGCTGTATTGATCGAACTGCACGCGAATGATCTCCACATTCGGGAGAATTTCTGAAAATCGTGCGGTATACGCCTTTCCTTTCGAAGTTAAGCTCTTTCCGTCTTCTTCGACTAAGGCCTCGGTGCCGGCTGGCACATCCTTCCCGGTAAATTTATATAACTTCCCGAAATCTCCAATGGCATAGCGTGTTGTTTCTGCTGTTCCCATGTGACCCACCCCTTGTTGTGTGTTGATGATGATGGCCTCGGACTAGACAGACGGGGTGTGAGTGTATTTGGAGTAGCGGTCCTAACAAAGACACCATACATTCCGGTATGTCTTGAATGGTTTTATTATGAAGGCTCCGGGTCTGGAGAGCAATGGGTCAGGGATCAAAAAAGGAGTGCTGAAAATTCGCTGAAGGGTGTTGTCCTCTTTTGGCTATGTCGAGATACCTAGGCCAATTCACCGAGTGCCAACCAAGGGTTGCGTTAGGCAAGACCCGACAAGCGAATTGGCGGTCTCATTGGTTAGGGGGTTCCCTCTTCAAAGCTCGGGACAAGCCTTGAACGCTTCCAACTCTCACTCCGATGATTGCCCTGTATCCGGTCTGATGTGATGAAAGATGGCAATGGGTGAAATATTCAATAGCCCCTCACGCGCCTCTCAAGAGCCTTCGTATGGGAAAAGGGCTTAGGAAGGAGACGCGGAGGAGGCATCGCAGAGGGTTTTGATTTCTGACCACTCAGATTGAAAAGGGAAGGTGCGATAGGTCGTAGTGCCTGGTGACAGCAATTCCTTCAGATGGGCAAGGCGGTCTTTGGTTGCCGGATGGGTCGAAAGGTAGCGAAATACGTTGTCCCCCGGGTGTTCTTTTCCGAGTTTGGCGAAAAAGGTGAGCATCCCCTCGGGGTTGATACCAGTCTGTTGTAATAAATGGTATCCCTGCTCATCGGCCTGGCCTTCGGCCTCCCGGCTATAAGAGAGTGTCTGCAGCGTTTGGGCCGCTTGAAGGGCATACGACACCATGCCGCTGGCATCCCCGCTGAGGGCGGCGATGATGAAGGCCATCGAGACATGCCGCACGATGAGATGCATGGTGTGCCGGAGCAGAACGTGCTGCATTTCATGGGCCAGTACACCCGCGAATTCCTCCGGCGAGGCCGTGTCTTGAAGAAGCCCGCGAAAGACAATCACATACCCACCCGGGGCGGCCATGGCGTTGACGACGGGGCTATCCACCACGGTTACTTGAAACTTATAGGGGAGTGTGTCGATGGGAGCGGTCAGGGTTGTCATGATCGACACGACAGCGTGGTTCAGTTTCGTGTTGTCGCAGATATGCTCCTCCGCCGTGAATTCCTTTTGGATAAATTGCCCCAACTGGATTTCCCAGGAAAGAGGAATGGCGGCGGTGATCGGCCGGGCCAACCAGGGAATACCCCAGGTGAAGATTCCATAGATGATCGGGATGCTGGCGAGTGCAGCGAACAGTGTCCAATACACGCGTGTGTGCCGTGTGCCGGGATGATGAAAATGGCTGGCGTGCGATCCGCCCTGTTGATGAATCGCGATCAGAATATTCGCGCTGGGGATGACCAGCGTTTCTCCAATTCCCGTCCCTCGCTCGAATCGAACCTCTTCACCGGAATAGCGCCCCTGGGTCTGTCGGAGTTCCTGGTAGTTCCAGATCTTGGTTGTGCCGTCGGCAAAGCGCAGATTCAGGCTGAGGGGTTCAATGGTAATCGTCACATGCTGCGGAATCAACGATTGTCCATCATAATAGGAACCTTTCCATTCCGTGGGGTGTGCCATGGTTGTGTGTTTCAGCTTGAGGAACACATGATTCGTCAATGGATGGAGAGGCGAATGCCGGGGAAGATCGAAACACGCACACGCAAGCCGGCCGAATTATCCTAAATCAAAGCCGGCGTCAAAGTACCCCGCAAGCTCTTCTCCGGTGGGAGAGGCATCTAAGGCTTCCTGCTCGATGCGTTGAAAGTCCAATGGGCCTTGAAGGCCAAGATGATAATACAGAAATTGGAGGTTTCGAATCTTGACCCATGGCCAGGCTAATCCAAACGTGAGAATGAGCATGAGAAAGTTCGTGAGCCGCAGCTCAAATAAATTCCATGTGGAGGCGGAAAACTGAAAATGCGCGTCTCCGAAATCAGAATGGTTCCATTGATACCGCTGCTTGGCCACCTGCAGGTAAAACCAGGGGAGGAGCAACGTGAGCAAGCCTGTGAGGAACACGGAATTGAGAAATATGTCTTGCCACTCATGACGTGGCCACTGGGTGAAGCTCCACAAAACTTCAGGTCCGGCGCTTATCCCGATTAACCCTGCCAGGATCAGCAAGGTGAGACCCAGGGTCTTTGAATAAATCCACAAGAGTCCGCCTCCGGTGCCAGTATAAGTGAAATGACGATTGCCGAAATAGCTGTGTGCGACGAGGAATTTTCGTCTGGTATTTTCAAAAAAGGGGTAATAGATGCCGGCCGTCAGCAAGGTCAGCACGGTTCCGAGAAACCATATTTTCATGTACTCTTTCACATGCCCTCGGAAGGAGAAACGAATCGTTCCCAGGGAGGTCCGGCTCAACCGATAGCGATGTGACCCGACGACGGCGATAGGAATAAAGCACAAGGCCATCATTCCTGCCAGGACATTGGGAATCCAGGTCGGAATCTGGTTCCAGATGAAGGGAACGAAACTGAGAAAGGCATACGGAAGTCCAAACACAAAAAAGGCTTTCGACCACCCCTTCAGTAACTCTTGGGCGGTCCCGTGATAGGAGAAGCGGGTTTTGGTAAAGCTGGTCTGACTGCTCAGAAATTGGCGAATACGCACCCGCCCCCAGAAGGAATACACGCCAAGAGTCAGTAAGGTAAAAAAGGTGTTGACGAGAAAAATGCCAAAGAGCGTTCGCCCCCGCCCCCAAAAAATGGGATGGTGGATGGGAGACAAGGCGGAATCGTACGGCTCATCGAAGATGTCGGAAGGGGGAATCGAGCCCCGTCCCTGGGCCTTTGCTCCGTTGTGAGAGGGCAAGGCGGCTGACTCGGAAGGATGTTCGTTTGACGAGTGTATTCCGTTGGATTTCAAGGGATCTCGGGATTCTAGTTGAGCCGAAGAGAGGTCTGTTGCGAGTGGTTCTCCATTGGGGGCGGCTGCGGTTTCCAATTGTTGGGAATGAAGGATGGCTCCACACTGTGAACAGGTCTCTTCACCATGTCCAAACGAACCGCATTGTGTACAGATCAGAGCAGGCGTCAATTCCATGGATGAGATATCCTTCTGTGGGTTGCGCCTCTCAGTGGCTGTCTCTTGGGGGGAAGGGTTTCACTCATCTGGATCTATCGGCCTTGTCTTGCACAATCCTAAGAAACATTTTGCAATCCAATGGTCTAGCATCTGTAGTTGGGGTTGGGCGGGGATGATTCCATGCTGGTGTCCGCCGAAGATCATGAGATTGGTATAGATGTAGGGAAGAAGGGTGCATGTAGAGGAGTATAGTCAAAATGATTCTGGTCGTCATGAGTGTTGTTGGTGTGGCGGGTTGTGCTGGCACCTCCCATCGAATTTTTCCAGAGAAGCAAAGTATCCAGAAATGTTCAACCATGCCTCGACACATTCATGATATGTCCGGGACTAGGGAATATGAAGACAAGACGGGGTCTTTACCATTACATTACATAAAAAGGGCCAACAGGACCCTATGACTGGGAGGTTGGATGGTTTGAAACCCATGAACTGGAGGAAGGGTTGTGGAAAGGCCTATGGCTTCAGCCCGGCTAATGAGTGGGAAGGAGGGTTTGAGTTGTAGTGCTCAGATGATTTACTTGTGGCTCGAGGCGTTTGGTGGTACACCCGTATTGGCAAGAACAGCAGCCCTCTTGAGCCGGGTGGAACCTCTCCTATGAAACGAGCTTCCTCGCTCCTTACTGATGGAAAATCGTCTCAATGATTCCTCTCAGTCATAAGGGGAGCGGAGACTGCAATTCACCGATCCAGATCGTTTCTCGAGATTCAGCGGCTGGTCATGCCTCACATGGCTGAGGTTAGCCCATCACCGGCTTTTTCTCACTGTCCGCAGGCGAGATATGGCGAGCGCCATTTCCTTTCTCGCTGACCTCTTTGGGCTTGAGCAGGACAGCGTCTAAGGCTTCTTCAATCGTTTCCACGAAGACGACGTTCAATTCGGATCGCACCGCCTCAGGCACATCTTTCAGATCTTTCTCGTTGGCTTTGGGGAGAACAATCCGGCGCAATCCGACCCGGTGAGCTGCCAGGACTTTTTCTTTAATTCCACCAACGGGCAAAACCAACCCGGTTAAACTAATTTCGCCGGTCATCGCCGTATCGTTCGTAACCGGAATTTTCAGCAGGAGAGAGGCCAGGGCGCTGGCCATCGTCACTCCGGCGGAGGGCCCATCTTTTGGAATGGCTCCTTCGGGCACATGAATGTGCATCCCGCTCTGCTTAAACACGGAAATATCTACTCCCAGTGCTTCGGCACGCGACCAGAGATAGCTTCGAGCCGCTTGGGCTGATTCCTGCATGACATCGCCAATGTGACCCGTAATGGTGAGGTCACTGCCTCCCGGCAGAAGAGCGCTTTCTACGTAGAGAACATCTCCTCCGGTTTCTGTCCAGGCCAATCCGGTGGCCACACCCAACGGTAAGGTTTTCCTGGCTTCCTCTGGCATAAATCGTTCGATGCCCAACCATTCTGGAAGATCTGCTTGAGTGATTGTGAGAGGTTGTTCCGGCTGTTCCGTTGGCTGTTCCGCCAGTCGAAGCGCTACTTTGCGGGTTAACCGTCCCAACATCTGCTCTAATTGGCGGACACCGGCTTCACGGGTATACCGTTTAATAATATGGGGAATCACCCTTTCTTCTAACGTCAGCCGTTTTGATTCCAGGCCGGCTTCTTTCAAGCGGCGGGGCCATAAATAGCGATTGGCAATTTCTAATTTTTCCTGATGACTGTATCCTCCCAGGCGAATGATCTCCATGCGGTCCAAGAGCGGGCGTGAGATGGTGTCCAGGGAATTCGCCGTGGTGATAAACATGACTTTGGATAAATCAAACGGCAAGTCTAAATAATTGTCCCGGAAGGTATGGTTTTGTTCCGGGTCAAGAATTTCTAACAGAGCTGACGAAGGATCTCCTCGAAAATCCTTTCCGACCTTATCGACTTCGTCCAGCATCAGTACCGGATTTTTTGCTCCTGCCCGCCGCAGGGCTTGAATCAGACGGCCTGGCATCGCGCCAACATACGTCCGGCGATGTCCACGCAATTCGGCTTCATCATGAAGACCGCCCAAACTCAGGCGCTCAAATTTTCTCTCCAGGGCGCGGGCAATGGATTGTCCTAAGCTGGTTTTCCCCACACCTGGAGGCCCCACTAGGCACAGGATGGGAGCCTTTGCAGAAGGATTCAACTTCAACACGGCCAGGTGCTCAAGAATGCGTTCTTTGACATCCTGGATGCCGTAATGATCCTCATCCAATACCGTCCGAACATGGGCTAAATCCAAATGGTCTTCTGTGAGTGTGTTCCAGGGCAATTCCAGAACCAACTCTAAATAGCTGCGAATAACCTGGTGATCCGGAGAGGCAGGAGGCAACTTAACCAGACGCTTCAGTTCTCTCGTGGCTTCGGTTTTTACAACTTCAGGAAGATCGGTTTTTTCGATGCGGGCTTTCAACTCGCCCACTTCGCCTTCTTCAGGTTGGGTCTCCAACTCGCCGAGTTCTTGTTGAATTTCTTTCAACTGTTGGCGCAGGAAATATTCGCGTTGGGATTTTCCGATTTCCGCTTGGGCCTGGCTCGCGATTTCATGGCGGATTTTAAGGATATGCAGTTCATGCGCTAGAGCACCGTACACCTGACGCAAAACTTCCTTCGGATCAGATTGTTCCAGGAGCCCTTGCAAGCGCTCCACATTGAGGTTTAAGAGTGACACCAGGCGATAGGCGACAGAAAGAGGGTTCTTTTCTGCTCGAAGCACAGCCACCAGTTCCGCCACGCCCTGTGTCGTGAGTAATTCCGGTAATTGGCCAATGAGATCTAGCAACTCACGATGCAAAGCTTCCAGTTCAAGGTCGGATTCAAGAGAGAGGGGCATTCGTCGGGATCGAACGATCATATGAGGTTCGTCCTGTTCGATCTTCAGTAGGACGACGCGTTCAATGCCTTGTACGAGAACCTGAAGGTGGCCATCCGGGGTTTTGCCCATTTGCTTGATGACGGCTTTGGTGCCAATGGGATACAGATCGTCAAATCCGGGTTCCTCTTTTTCAGAGTCACGCTGAGTAGCCAGCACTAAAGCTTTGTCTTCGGAGTTCATTGCCGCTTCCACCGCAGCAATCGACCGGGGTCGGCCTATGGTAAAGGGGACAAGTGTATCCGGAAACAATACCGTTCGTTTAACAGGGACGAGTGGCAGCGAAACGATAAGTTCCTTCTCGGTTTGTGATGTATCCATATGCTTTATTGTATCCTTGCGAAAATTTTGAAGTCATTCTCTTTCATCATTTTAAGATAGGCATCATTTTTCTTGAGTCAACCTGAATGGCCTCAGGCCGTCAATTCTGAAATCCAACATCATCCCTGCCCCAGTCCCTCCAGTTTTCTTGACAGGGTTCCGACAGGATTTTATCATGGTGAGTGAATACTTACTTATGATGGGTTATGGTTAAAAAAGCTTCTTCAAACGGGACATCTCGAATTTCCGGCAAGGCCAGGAAAGCAGGGATTATTGCGTCCGCGGCCTCTCTCTTTGCGGAAAAGGGATTCAATGGCACAAAGACGCGGGAAATCGCGGCAAGGGCAGGTGTGAGTGAAGCCCTCATTTTTAAACATTTTCCCAGTAAAGAGGATTTGTATGCTGCGATTCTTGCCGAGGAGTCTCCCGTTCCCGCTTTGCTCTATAGCGTGAAAAAGCTGGCCGAAAAAAGACAAGATGAGGAGGTCTTTCAGCTTATCGCGAACACCATTGTGGGGGGAGCCCCTGATCAGGAATTGATGCGCTTGATTTTTTTTAGCGCACTGGAAGGACATGAATTATCGGATATGTTTTTTCAGAATCATATCCGGGTGTTTTACGATTTTTTAGCCGGGTACATTCAACGGCGCATAGACGAAGGCGTCTTTCAATTGGTTCCGCCCTTAATCGCAGCCCGCTCCTTTATGGGTATGCTGATTTATCATCGGCTGTTGACGGTATTGTTCCATGCCCAGCTTCCTCATACAGCGGAAGACATTTCTCGTACATTCGTCAATATTATGCTGAAGGGATTGAAAATCCCCTCACGCAAGGGGCGGGCTCGAACGACAGGGGAAAAAAGAAAAGCTCAGAAGCGGAATGCACGCAAATCATGAACTACGTTGCCTTGAAAATGTTGTTTGGTGATCGAGCCAAATACCTTATGCTGTTAGCCGGGCTGACCTTTTCCACAATGCTTATTGTCCAGCAGGGATCTATCTTCTGGGGATTGATGACCTGGTCGCAGTCCGGCATCACCAATGTGAATGCGCCGGTATGGGTGGCCGATTCCAACATTAATCAGGTGGAAGAGATCAAGCCCCTCGCGGATACGGCGGTGACGGTTGTGCGAAGCGTTCCGGGAGTGGAATGGGCCCTTCCGCTGTACAAAGGGGTTCAGCGGGCACGATTGCCAAATGGCAATTATGAGCAAATTGCCCTGGTGGGAATTGATTCCAGCACTCTGATCGGTCGTCCCTATACGGTACTGGAAGGAAAGATCGAAGACCTGCGGTCACCTGAGGCCGTCGCGATTGATCAATTAGGGGTCGAGCGGTTGGGCGGGCCCAAGAACATTCATCTTGGGACCACGTTTGAAATCAACGATCATCGTGTCAGAGTTGTGGCGCTCATCAAGACTCAAAAAAGTTTCCAAAACTTTCCCTTTGTCTACACGACCTACGAACGAGCCTTGAGTGTGACCCCGGAAGAACGGCGAAAATTGTCGTATGTGCTCGCCAGTCCGGTGAGTGGAGTCAGTCCTGAAGAATTAGCCAGGCGAATCCATGAGCAAACCGGGATGGGTGCATTTACCGAGGAGCAGTTCGGATGGAAAACGGTTCGATGGATTTTAAAAAATACGGGCATTGGCGTGAATTTCGGGACCACCGTCTTACTAGGGTTTATTGTGGGGATGGCGATTGCGGGACAAACCTTTTACCTGTTTACGGTCGAGAACCTTCCCCAGTTTGGAGCCCTCAAAGCCATTGGAGCCAGCACGGGTATGCTGGCCCGTATGATCCTCCTGCAAAGTTTTACCGTCGGCTGCATTGGGTATGGGGTCGGTGTGGGATTAGCCACGCTGTTTGGATTGACGGCAGGGAGCGGAGGGCGGTTGCCCTTTAAGGAAACATGGCCGCTTCTTGTAGGAGTGGCCGTGGCCCTTTTGTTGATTTGTAGTGTATCGAGCGCGATTAGCATTCGAAAATTAGCCAAACTTGAACCGGCGATTGTGTTCCGTGGGTGATGCGGTGAGTCAAAGCCCGGCCATGACGTTCGATAACGATTCGGCTCACTGGCTGGTGCAAGCCAGAGGAGTGACGAAATCGTTTGGAGATGGAGCTACTCGGATTCCTGTCCTGAAAGGAGTGGATTTAGAGGTGGCGAGAGGAGAAGTTTTATTACTGGTGGGGCCTTCTGGTAGCGGGAAAACCACCCTGTTATCGGTGATTGCGGGCATTTTAGAAAGTGATGAAGGAGATGTGCGAATTTTAGGAGCATCCATTCCGGATTTGTCCTCTTCCGAAAAAACGAGATTCCGTCGTGATCATCTGGGATTTATTTTTCAGCAATATCACTTATTGCCCACCCTCACGGCAGTCGAAAATGCGGCCGTGCCGTTATTGATTCGCGGGGTGCCTAAACAGGACGCCCTGTCTCGAGCGGAGGCAATGCTCGGGAGCATGGGTATGGGAGAGCGGTTGAACGCATTGCCGACCAGACTGTCGGGAGGAGAGCAGCAGCGCGTGGCCATTGCCAGAGCCTTGGTTGGCGATCCCAAATTGCTTCTATGTGATGAGCCCACGGCGAACCTGGATGGTGAAACGGGACACCGCATTGTGCAGCAGTTGCATGACATCGGGAAGCAACCTGATCGTGGGGTGATTATTGTGACGCACGATACCCGGATTTTTGAATTTGGCGATCGCATTGTCCATATGGAAGATGGACGAGTGGACCAGATCCAACATGGGCACAAGGAGCTACGCTAAATGGTCTTTCGGCGACTGAGTTTTTGGCTGGCTTTAGCGGGCCTCCTCCTGACGATTGCCACGTTGTGGGGTGCCCGTGAGAAACCACCTCCACCTCCACCGATGGAAGCTCCCCCTCAGAATCCGTATCCAGTCACGGTGGCCGCCGCAGGCATTATTGAAGCGGTGAATGAAAATGTCCGGATCGCGCCGCCGGTCCCGGGACTTGTGACCAAGGTGCATGTCAAAGTGGCCGATCATGTCGAACAAGGGGACCCCTTGGTGCAATTGGATGACCGCGATTTACGGGCACAGTTGCGAACCAAGACCGATTCGCTTCCCTCTGCGGCGGCGCGGATCGCAGAAGAGGAAATCCGGCTTCGTGATTTACAGGACCAATTGAAGCGGCTGCAGTCGGTCACTGACCGTCGGGCCGTGAGTAAAGATGATGTGCAGCGAAAGTGGCATGAGGCTGAAGGGGCCAAGCGGGCGTTGATTCGGGCGCGGGCTGATCTCCATTTGGCCCAAACGGAACGGGATGAAGTGCAAGCTCTAATCAATCGTCTGACGGTGCGGGCACCGCGGGCGGGGACGATTCTTCAAGTTAACGTCCGGGCGGGAGAATATGCCCCGGTGAATGCCATAGAGCCGCTCATCTTATTAGGGGACACGGAGACCTTGCAGGTGCGGGCGGATATCGATGAGGTCAATGCGCCGTTGATGGTGCCGGGAAGTCCCGCTGTGGCCTACCTCAAAGGGTTTACGGATAAGGCCATGCCTCTCACCTTCGATCGTATTGAACCCTACATTGTGCCCAAACGTTCCCTGACCGGGGAAAATCGGGAGCGGGTCGATACACGGGTGCTTCAGGTTATTTATCGGTTTGAGAAGCCGGCCTTCTCTGTATATGTGGGCCAACAAGTCGATGTCTATATCGAACGTTCCAGCAATCCGGTTGGTCCTAAAGGGGAATCCCGGGTGGACTCAGCGAGCCACCGCAATCCGGTTGATGGTACGCCGGAAGGAAAAGAACAATAAGAAGGAAAATGTGTGGTGATTGGAATTCAGGATGAGTGTTCTGTTGCGCATGTTGGAGGCTAAGAGGAAAGAGGGAAGAACCTCTGTTTAAGCCTTCCTGTTGTATGGCAAGGGGGCGATCTGTAAAAGATTCGGCAATGCAAAATTTTTCAAACCTTTGGAATGATGATGAAACCCGAATGAGACTGTTTCGAATGGCCGAATCTTTATCTTCGTTTAGCTCCTGCTTTCCAATGAGGGAGACTTTGTCCTGGAAGCGGTTCATAGGTGTGGTGATGGTGGCCCTCACTCTTCAGGGTTGCCTTTTGGGGCCTGAATACCGACAGCCCGACCTGCAGGTACCCGAAAACTGGAATAACATGACCTTGGAAGGAAATGCTTCGAGTCTTGCCATCACGGTGGGGAATGTTCCTGAAGTGAATTGGTGGCGGGCCTTTGGGAATGACGAACTCAATACGCTCATCGAGGAGGCGTTAGATCGCAATCATGATCTTCGCCAGGCAGGTTTTCGGGTACTGGAGGCGCGCGCGATCGCCTATGGATCCGGCGCCGGGCTGTTTCCGAATCTGTCTTTGGTTGGAGCTTATTCCCGAAACCGTCGATCGGAAAACATTCTGGTGGCTCCGACAGGGGGAGCGCCGCAAGGGTTCGCGCCGCCGGGAGCCAATTTCGATATTTGGAATGCGGCCGTCGATCTGCGGTGGGAACTGGATTTATGGGGTCGTATTCGACGGGGGAAAGAGGCGTTTTCCGCGGAGGCGTTGGCCAGCGAGATGAATCGCCGTGGCATCCGCTTATCCTTGGTCAGCGAAGTCGGACAAACCTATTTCCGTCTTCGAGAGTTGGACGAGCAGGTTGAAATTGCCGAGCGGAATTTAGCGAGTCAACAAGACTCGTTGTCCATTATCCGGTCCCGTGCTCAGGCCGGATTGGTCTCTGACCTAGATGTCAAACGGGAAGAAGCACTTGTCGCGCAAACGGCCTCGCAAATTCCCGAGTTTCGTCGCCAACGGGCTGTGCAACTGCATCAACTCGAAGTGTTGACCGGGTCCAATCCGGGTACGCGGGTGTTGTCCCCCAAGCCGTTACGGTCCGTTGTGGTCCAACCGACGATTCCCGTCGGTCTGCCTTCCGATCTGTTGCAACGGCGTCCCGATATTCTCGAAAGGGAAGAAACCTTAAAAGCCGCCAATGCCCGAATTGGAGAAGCACGCGCCTACTTTTTCCCCAGCGTGGCGATCACGGGGAATGGGGGTTTTCTCACAAGCGAATTTAATCAATGGTTCAAATGGGCCAGCCGCAATATGACGATTGGTCCTTCGGTCACCCTTCCGATCTTCGAAGGATATGCCAATATGGCCAGGTTGGAAGTGGCGGAAAGTCGGTACCAGCAGATGCTGGAAGACTATCAGCAGACGATCCTCAATGCCTTTCGAGAGGTGGCGGATATCCTGGTGGCTCTCCAGACCAGAGAAGAACAACTGGCCAGTCAACGGCAACAAGTCGCCGCGTCTCGAGAATCGCTGGAGCTAGCGGACATTCGGTATCGCAAGGGATTAGTCAGCTATATCGATGTCCTGGATGCCCAGCGCATCGTGCTGGCTGCTGAATTGGAAGTGGTTCAAACCGAACGCGCCCGGCTCACCAACATGGTGTCCCTCTTTAAAGCCGTCGGCGGCGGCTGGGAACGTAAACAGTTAGCGCAAGTGAAAAGTGAGAAGTGAGCAGAAGGACCTAATCTGTTTAAATGGTTTTTCCATACGGATTCTTCCGGTTAGTCTCATCTCGTTTCCCACCTGTCTTTGCTATCTTCATGGTTAGACTTCCCCTAGATTCACAAATCTATCCGCGTTAGACTTCCCGGCATCTTCATTCGGGTTTTTCAATCGAATGGCCTCAAAGTTGAGGTATTCGGAACGAACAAGACGAGGAGTTCGTGGTCATGAAAAGGTGTGCATTAGGACTGCTCCTGATTCTGGTTGTCCTGGGAGGCGTTTCCTCCCAACTCCTGGCTCAAACGGATTTGGACTATCAAGCCAGGAATCAAGAACAACTAGGAAATTGGAAGGAAGGCGTCAAACCCAAGCCGGTAGGCGGGAGCAACGTGGAATTGATTTCCGTTCTGGCGGATTATCAGGAACCCCTTCCGTCTGGAAATTTTCCGAACTCGGTGAAACTTCAGTTTTATTTAGATCAGACCCACGATGTGTTCCTGACCGTTCGGGAGTTGGATTATCACACCTATTATTGGTTGGACAAAGTCCAGCCTGCCCGGTCATGGGAAACAGGGTTTCAGAATATTTTTGCCTGGCCGACTGATCCCGTCTTACAACAGCTCACCCCCAGGCTCGATTTGTACGATCTGGGAGCTCTAATTCGCCTGGATGCCGAAGCGGCCTCCAGTATTGAACGGGTGGCGCCCGGGGTGCTGTATCACAGCGTGCCCCCTTCAAAAATTCATGGGTATTTTTTTACCCTCAAAACCGGTGAAGATGCGCGACTGATGGCGACCATTACTCAGGAAGCCACAGGAAAAGAAGTAGAGAGCCAAACCTTCAGAAGAAAACGTGCGGGCCGTCCCTTTACCATTCATTGGGAAGCCAAGGATGCGGAACCCGGCCTTTACAAGCTGGAGATCACCGGATTTTCTCTTTCCACGAATCAAACCCTCTCCAAAGAGATTCAATTCTTCCATCAACCTTCTCTGGTTCCCTAAAGGGAGTACGGCCTTCAGTTATGTCAGCTATGAAGGATATTTTTATCAGTTATGCCGCCGAGGATCGAGCGATCGCTCAACGGCTGGCTGCGGGGTTGGAGGGATCGGGACTGTCCGTTTGGTGGGATCGCCAGATTCAAGTGGGAAGCGATTGGGATAAAACGATTGAAGACGCGTTGGATGGGGCGAAATGTGCGGTGGTGTTATGGACGGGCCACGCAAAAAGTTCCCGGTGGGTGCGGGCTGAAGCCAGGCAGGCACTCAAGGAGGAGAAAGTGGTCCCGGTGATGTTGGAGGCCAATGCCATTCCGCTGGCCTTTACCGGGATTCAATCATTGCGGTTTCTTGGATGGGGCGGTGCGGCCGGGTCTCAAGAATTTGAGATTCTTCTCGGCGTCATCCGGGCTAAAATAGAGGGGAAGTCGATTGAACTGCCTGAGGCCTCCTCCACGAAAGCGTCTGTGGTGGGGAAACTGGTAGCTCTTTTGGGGATCAAGGCAATGGTGGGTAGTGTTCTTGCCCTTCTGCTTCTTGCCAGTTCCTTCTTGCGTATCAATCCCGATGTGACGGTTCATGTGCAAACCGCAAGAATTGAATTTTCGGTCCTATCCGAATTGGAAGATAAGCGATTAACCGATGCGCTCTCCTTTGACGCCCTGACCGTTCAGAATATTGGCAAGATTTCCTTGAGTCCTGAGCGACTGTTGGTGGCGGACCCTCGTGACTATGATATGGCCTCGGATAGCTACCCTCCCAAAGCCTGGTTGGACTTGCCGGCAAATGGTCGAACCATTCAATTTGAATCGGACAAGTCGGGAATCTCCCCGGAAGTCACCATCGAATCAACGGAGGGGAAGGGCCCTGTTGCAGGTGTTCTGGATGGAATTATTCTCACCCAGGATGCCGTTGTGACGTTGGAGGTCACGGAAGATAATGCCGTCATCTGGTCCATGCGGACCGAAAAAGGCCGACAGCGGATAGTGCTGTCCAACGTGCAGGCCGTAGAATTCATTGAATCCGGTTTAAGGCTTCCGGATGATTTCTCCCTTCCCATTACACAGGATCAAGAATTGACCTATCAAGCGTTGTATGAGGACAAGCCCGGCACGATAGAAATCGTCGGGCACGATGAGGAACTGGTTATCGTCCTGAAAGAAACAGGCGGTCAACCGAAGGATCTGGTTTCCAACTCTGTGCTTCCCGTTCAGTCTGTGGATTTTTCCTGGCAGGATCCGGGCACGGGTGAACGAAAAATTCCTGAGGGGTTTGAGGGAACAGTGGAGTATCGCAGTCCTCAAGGAATGCCTTCTATGAAGATTGAGAATAATTCGTTTTTGACATTAGAGCGCCTTGAACATTTTGAGATTACCTCCATCAGCGTTGATCCCGTCAGCCACCTTCTCGCGGTGGATCTGCAAGGGGAGGTCGGGTATATCAAAACGGGGACCCGACAGAATCCCCGCGATCTTCGACCAACCCTCTTTGATCAGATCCGGTTCAGCCCTCTCTTCGAGCCTGTCAGGAAGCTCATTGGGTTGTAGGGGATGAAGGGTGGTACTGATATGGCTCTACCGAACGAAGAGAACGTGTCACCGACACGTCGCTACGAGACGGGAATCAATCGGGTTGGTGCCTCATGTAGAGACGTCCCGGTGGGACGTCTAGGGTCGTTGATGGGGTACGAACGTTAAGGGATATCGTTGAACACTCGGTACCGGAGTCATTCCATTCGCCTTCCTTGGTGGGATTATTCGCAGGCGGGTTGGTATTTTGTCACCATCTGTACGCAAGATCGACAATGTGTGTTAGGAGAAATTGTTGAGGGATCGGTGGTCCTGTCACAAGCAGGCCTGATCGTGGAAGAAGAATGGCGGCGAACCGCCACCGTCAGACAACGTGTTGGCCTGGACGAATGGGTTATCATGCCCAATCATTTGCATGGGATTCTCGTGATCAACGGGGGTCCAGGGATGACGTCCCATCGGGACGTCTCTACAAAAAGCCGGCTGACCGCCCATTCTCTGGGAGCGATTATTGGACAATTTAAATCGGTGTGTACTAAACGGATTCGTGGGAGTGGGTTTCACCAATTTGCCTGGCAGTCGAGTTTTTATGAACATATCATTCGGGATGAGCCATCGTTAGGGATTATTCGGCAATATATTTTCGAAAATCCCGCAAAATGGAAATTAGATAAGGACAATCCAAAAAATTTTGATTAATTGAAGAAGACGTTCCACCGGAACGTCCCTACAAAAAAGGGACAAAATCCACGTCAGGTTATATGATGGAACAACATAAATTTCAACAAATCATCTTTTTGATGGTGGAACAGGGGTAGCATGGCTGGAGAAGGATGCAGCCTTTATGGTCACGGCCCTGGCGAATCCCAATCATATCCCGTCCGGCTCCTTGCTTCGTGAGCATGGGGCCGATCCTTAAACCAGATTTCCTGATGACCTGGTTTAATCTTCAAAAATAAGTTAAATGGATATCTCACTTAAAAATTGACCAATGGTAGAAAAATCCGCAGCCATTCAGGTTTTAGTCCGTCCGGTTCACCGCTTTCGTGTGTTTCCGGAAAAAGTCTACGCCATGTCTTTGGGGGAGATGGCCGTTTTGCAAACTTCACCGATGCAGCGTCTGAGGGGACTTCGACAGATTGGACTGGGGTACCTGGCTTTGCCAACGGCGGAACACAGTCGATTGGCTCACAGTCTGGGGACAGCCTATTGGGCCGTCGAGTTTCTGGCTCACCTTCGCTCCAATGTCTTTTCTAATGCGGGCGGTGACGGATACGATTTTCCCGGGAATCGTCATCGTTTGGAAGAGATCGATGAATTGTTGGGTGCCGATTTATCTTTGGATCTTGTCGTCCGGTTGTTCGCCCTTGTGCATGATATGACCCTTCTGCCGCTGGGGCATACTCTTCAATTTCAATTGGGCTATTACGGCCATGAAGAGGCCAATGCAGAACGTGCGCAATGGTGTCTCCAATGGATTCGGAAAGAACTCAAAACTGCTCTCTCTTCAGTGTATGGGGGCGGGAATGTTTCTCATGCTCAGCTCTATGACTGTTTGATTTCCCATTTATCCCTCGTCCAGAGGCTCTTTCATTTTCGGCATGATTCGGAGGGATCCAACAAGAAGAAGGGGAGGGCTCGGACTTCACATGTTTCTGGGAAGGTGGAAACGGCCATTTTCCCGTTGGTGATTGATCTGATCGCCAGCACGTTCAGCGCGGATTTGGTGGATTTTGCTCTCAGGGATTCACTAGGCGCAGGAATGTCGCGGACGTTCGATGAAGGAGTGGGTGATTATCTTTGTGTCTATTGCCTTCCTGAAGAAAAACTTTCGGAGACGGTTTCCGAACCGGTTGGACGTCTGAACCCGCGCCCACCAACTCGTAAGAAATCTTATCGTTTGGGACTTAATCCTCTTCTGGGGACTTACCGTCACGAGGTTGTCACCGGAGTCATTTCTTTGCAACGGATCCGGTATGAGCTGGCTGAAAAGGTGTTCTACCACGAGGAAAAATTAGCGGCCGATGCGATGTTCGATCGTGCCATCCGACTGATTGATAAGGAGACTCATGCCATCAGTCAGGAATTGGGGCCCTTCAGCCAGGCAAAGCTCCTTCGGATGGGTGACGAGGATTTGTTGAAACTGCTTGAAACCAAAGAACGGCAGGTGCTGAACAAAATTGGTCAGAGAGCAGAAAAACTTGGAAAGTCGATTCAGGTTCTCTCCGCCCAAGCCCGGAACAAGGCAACTTCCCCAAGGGGTCTGCGGCCTATTATGCCTGATCTTCTCGCACGGCGTTTGTATAAGGAAGCGTTTCGTGTGTCCCTGATGTCGGATCTTTCTCCACAAGGGCTGAGTCTCGTGGAAAAGGCTGCTCGCCCCAAAGCCCGAACGGCCTTGGAAAGAACGATTCTCCGACGAATTCCTGAATTAACTGAGACCGATCTGATTTTTTCCAGCCGGCCCTTCACTATGCAGGCCAAGCCTTCATCGGTATTAATTGGATGGATGGATGGTAGCCCGCTTCCGTTGATGGATATTGCCAGGCGATTCGGGTATGCAACGGAAGCTCTGGATTTGGCTGACCGTTATCAATCGCTATGGTCGCTTTCCGTCTATCTTCGTCCGGAAGTCTTCTCGTTCGCGCCTCAGGTGAACCAAGTCTGCCGGATGCTTCTCCAAGCCAAACCATAAGCATCTCGTATTTTTCCCTGCTGTCAACTAGGTTTTTTCCCGCTCCTGGAGTCGATGCGCCTGTTCCGCAACTTTGGAAAAGGCCTCCGCAAATTGATCCATGACCTGAGGCATGGGTTCGGTAAAAGGCGGGAGTGTGCAGGTCGATCGGGCATACTGCTCAGCTTGAGGAAAGTCCCCCAGCTGGTAGTGCTGACGGGCAGGAGTAGAGATTCCCGGAGTTGTCCGGCCATAGGTGTAACTGTGGTCATCCTCAACCTGAAACAGTGGTTCCACATGCAAGGGTTGAGAGGCGGCCTTTTGGATGGGCACACCTTCGGCCTGAAGGGCTTTCAAGTAGGTCTGCAGAGATAATCCGCCCAGCTCATCGGGTTGAAAAAAT
>Ga0209536_100004350_pt1 | contig 22388 bp, 12 predicted proteins | sample DeeMarSeWOR28_12_FD_187461 | JGI IMG/M metagenome (GOLD analysis project Ga0209536, IMG submission 187461) | Marine sediment microbial communities from White Oak River estuary, North Carolina - WOR-2-8_12 (SPAdes) (version 2) | ecosystem: Environmental > Aquatic > Marine > Intertidal zone >... | reverse complement strand
GGTCCTGAGCGGCCTGGCAAAGGATTTCCCCGACAGCGCAGATCCGTTCGGCCTGATGGGAGATGTCTGCGCGGAGTTGGGCAAGACCGCCGAGGCGATGAAATGCTGGCAAAAGTGTACCGAGCTGGAGCCTCACCGCCCGGACAGCTACATACGCATGGCCGAAACTGCGGTGGATACCGGCCAGTTCGAGAGAGCGGTGGCAATTGCACAGAAGGCACTGAAGATAGACCCTGTAATGCCCGGCATTCACAGTCAACTGGGACGGGCGCTGAGAGGCCTGGCCAAACCTGCCGAGTCTCTCGCCGCGCTCGAGAAGGCAGTCAGGATTTCCCCGGAATCGGCTGCAAACCATCACCTCCTGGGCCAGGCATACCAGCAGTTGCAGCAACACGAAAAGGCCAAGCAAAGCTACATGAAGGCTCTTAAGATCAATCCCAATTACACAGAGGCGTGCTACGGAATTATCTCCGCATCGGCACGGCTGGGGCAGAAGGACGAGGCAGCCAGGTACCGCGAGAAGTTCAAGGAAATGAAGGCCCGCGACTGGCAGACATTGCCGGATGGGAGGGACTATGTTTTGCAGCAAAGGTTCGCGGTAAAGTCCCGCCGTCGCGCGTCGAAGACGCACACGAATGCCGGCATCTTGTATTACGAGCACGGACGGCGGCAGACGGCCGAGAAGCATTGGCTGCGTGCGGCAGAGCTTGATCCGGTCAACGCCGGGTGCCGCGAAGAATTGATGGCACTTTTCCAGCAGGACGGGCGCAACAAAGAGGCACTCGAGGTGTGTGAGCGACTCCTGCAGTTGGCGCCCGGTAATCCTCAATATCATATGTGTGCCGGGACGCTGCTGACACGTATGAATCGCATTGACGAGGCGCTGCAGGCGGTCAAGCAGGCAATCGAGATCGAACCTGACAACGCGACTTTTCGGCAGATATACGACCAGATACAGAAGAGAAGATATACCCTTCAGGGTAGTAAATTCCCGCGAGAAAAACCATAAGTTGTCATACCCTTAAGGGTAGTAAGTTCTCGCAAGAAGAACCATAACCTGTTGCTGTAAGGCCATTACCTATGGCACAAGTTACCCGCGCAGGAGCGGGAATTCCGGGTCGGGAACACTATATTGTAAAGCCACTACCTATGGCACAAGTTACCCACGCAAGGACGGGAATTTGGAATCGGGAGCACGACAGTATGGCTACTTTTAATGCGGGCTGGGGCAGCCGACAAATCCTGCGCTGGGCAATCGTCTCGGGCCTGACATGCGCTGGATTTCTCTGCTCAGCCAGCGCAAAATGTCCTATTCAGCTGAGCGACATCACAAACCGGACCGGTATAACCTTCAAGCACACAGATGGTAGTTCCGGCAGATACTATATTATGGAAACAGTGAGTGCCGGCCTGGCGCTCTTTGATTATGACGCCGATGGTGATGTGGACATCTACTTCCTGAACGGCGCGCCGCTTCCTGGTGCACAATCCAAGGTCGCTCCGCGAAATGCACTCTATCGCAACGATGGCAACTGGAAATTCACCGATGTTACGGATAAGGCCGGCGTCGGTGACACGGGCTACGGGCTGGGAGTGGCCGTCGCCGACTACGACAACGACGGCGATCAGGACATCTATCTCAACAATTACGGGTCAAATGTGCTCTACTGCAATAACGGCGATGGCACTTTTGTCGATGTGACGAGGCAAGCGGCAGTGGGCAACGGGCAAAAGGTGGGAGCCGGTGCGTGCTTTCTTGACATTGACGCCGATGGCGATCTGGATCTATACGCGGCCAATTACCTTGAGTTCTCGAGCGACACGCATGCCAAAGTCCGGGCCTTAACTACGGAAGCCATGTATGCCATCCCCCGGCACTACAAACCGGCACCCGACACCCTCTATCGCAACAACGGCGACGGCACGTTTACCGACGTCAGTGCCGACTCCGGCGTGGGCACGCACGCGGGATGGGGAATGGGAATGATATGCGCCGACTACGACAATGACGGTGACAGCGATATTTTTATAGCTAACGACGTTTGGGAAAACTATCTCTTTCAGAACGATGGCAGTGGCAACTTCGAAGAAGTCGGGCTTATGGCCGGTGTCGCGTTTGACGGCGCCGGCCAAGCTCAGGCGGGCATGGGTGTCGACTGCGGGGACTATAACAACGACGGATGGTTGGACTTCTACCTGACGAACTATCAGAAAGAACAGGCTGCGTTGTATAAGAACCTGAGCGATGGGATGCTTGAGGACGTAACGTTCGCAACCGGAGCCGGAGCTGGAACACTCAACAACGTCACATGGGGCAATGGATTCGTGGACTTCGACAACGACGGGGACCGCGACATTTTTATCGCCTGCGGCCACCTGCAAGACAAAATCGAGCAGTTTGATGATGCATCGACCTACTACCAGCGGAACATCCTGCTGCTTAATACCGGCGACGGAAGGTTCGTCAACGTCTCCGACGAATGCGGGGACGGGTTGAAAGTGAACCTCAGCAGCCGCGGAGCGGGTTTCGACGATCTCGACAACGACGGTGACATCGACGTGGTCATTCTGAATTCGCGGCGCGAATCTACCATCCTTCGCAACGACTCGGCCAACGAGAACCACTGGATCCAGATCCTTCTGCGGGCGGTCAAGACAAACCGTGACGGAGTTGGTGCGCGCGTCAAGGTAGTAGCGGGAGACTTGACGCAGATCGACGAGGTACACAGCGGACGTGGGTACCAGAGCCATTACGGAACGCGGCTGCATTTCGGGTTGGGCAAACGCGAGAAGGTCGACCGGATCGAAGTTCGCTGGATAGGCGGCGGTACCGATGTGTTTGAGAATATTGCTGTAGACCGACTCCTGACTATTACCGAAGGTAGTTCGAAAACATAATCAAGGATCATAACATAAGACTCAAAAGGCCCTGGCCGATGTTGTCTGTGACGACAAGGCACAAGAAGATTAAGGGTCGCAAAAGAAAGAAATCGTTAGGGTTGCGCAAAAATGGCCCACCCCACTCCTAATTGAGGGCAATCTGTCAAAAAAGCGGATAGATGAACGGCGCTATGGCCGATCCACCAAGCAATACGAGCAGGCCAAGAAGAAGCAGGACAATAACGATAGGCAAGAGCCACCATTTTTTATTGTGTCTGAGGAAGTGCCAGAATTCCGCAAGTGCGGAGGGCCGCTTCTTTGGAGCAATATCCCGGGATTTCGTGGACTCTTGCTGTCGATAACTGTGAGGCATTGACGTTCTCCAATTTCATCAGAACTAGTGAAGACAAGGATCGTTACCATCAGGAAGATGGTCGCGAAGTTCCGAAGCTCTTTCATATTCGGATGCCAGCGGATTTCAATTAATGAAATAGCAACTCATTCCTCAATGACTCAACGGTCTAAGGTAATTCAAACCGGACTTTGTATTCGATCCCAATAACTCTCCGGACGAAAATCAATTATAAGCCAAATCAGACGATCCGCAAAGAGGCGATTAGAAACAGTGATCCATTGACAGCTTCCGATCGATCTGCTACTCTTCATTTGTCCGCAATATCAGCAAGGTTGCAAAGAGGCCAAACGAGTCAGATATGACGCATGTCACACAAACGGAATAAAAAAAAGGGCAAGAGGCCTTCATCTCACCCCAGAACAGGGAAGTCCCGCAGGGTGAAAGCCGGACGGAACGGACGCAAAAAAGACCAGAGTCCTTCTGGACCTTCGAGCAAAGCCAGACAGAAGGAGGCCGTCAAGTCACCGGCGATGGAAATCAGTCGCGGGCGGTTATGGTTGTTTCGAGCTATTGCAATGCTCGTTGTTCCGACGCTATTCATTATCCTACTGGAATCTGGATTGCGCCTCACCGGTTATGGCTTTCGTCCGGAGGCGATTATCAAGGGCGAGGTGGACGGCAAGAGAGTCTGTTGCGACAATTCAAAGTTTGGATGGTGGTTTTTTCCGATGAATATTTCTCGCGAACTCTCGCCGTTCACTTTTGTCGAGGACAAGGCCGACAATACCTATCGGATTTTCATCCTGGGTGCATCCGCCGCCCAGGGCGAGCCGAGTCCTACTTTCAGTTTCGGACGGATTCTGAAGGTCATGCTCCGAGAAGCCTATCCCGAAATCAATTTCGAAGTTATCGTTATGGCAATGGCGGCCGTCAACTCGCACGTGGTTTTAGAGATCGCTGAAGATTGCGCTACGCATCAGCCCGATATGTTCGTTATTTACATGGGCAACAACGAAGTTGTAGGTCCCTACGGCCCCGGCACGGTCTTTTCGTCTTTTTCTCGCAGTCTATTTCTGATTCGCGCCGGGATAGCGTTTAAGGGCACTAGACTCGGCCAGTTACTGACAAATCTGTTGGGCTCGATTGGAGCAGACAAGGAAAGACAGCAGGTTTGGCGAGGGATGGAGATGAGCGCGCACCGGCAAGTGCCGATCAATGATGCCAGACTCGAAACCGTTTACGGGCATTTTCAAAGAAATCTCGAAGATATGATTCGCGTCGGACACAAAGCCGGAGCAGAAGTCGTCTTGTGTACGGTTGCAAGCAATCTCAAAGATAACCCCCCCTTCGGCTCTTTGCACACTGCCGATTTATCCACAACACAAATCGAGAGCTGGAAGGCGGCTTATCAGGAGGGTGTGAACCACGAGACCGCTGGAGTCTATGCTCAAGCCATAGATTCCTACATGGCCGCTGCAAAAGTCGATGACGGCTACGCTGACTTACAGTATCGGCTTGGAAGATGCCACTGGATCGCTGGCGAGTATGAAAAGGCGCGAAACAGATATATTCGAGCACGGGAGACGGACACGGTTCGGTTTCGTGCAGACAGTCGGATCAATCAAGCTATCCGGGACGTGGTTCGTGACAACAACACTAAAGGCCTCTACCTGGTCGATGCCGTCAAGGCGTTTGAATCGAACAGTCCTCATGGAATTCCCGGCTCGGAATTCTTCCTGGAACACGTTCATCTGAACTTTTCTGGGAATTATCTCTTGGCAAAGACAATCTTCGGGCAGGTTGAAAAGATCCTGCCTGACCGCCTGGGTGACCCCAGGCGAGTCGAGCGCCCATTCTTGACCGAAGCGGAGTGTGCCCGTTTTTTGGCTTGGACGGACTGGAATCAATATAGAATCACCGACAAGGTAGTCAACGGCTTCCTTAAGAAACCGCCGTTCACCCATCAGTTATATCACGACGAACGGATGACAGAAATGGAACGAAATTTGGCGGCTCTCAGGGCCTCACTCACGCCCGAGACTCTTCAGGAAGCAGTAGCCCGATATGAATGGGCAATTGAGCAAGACAATAGTGATTGGATGTTGCGCGACAGATACGGTACGCTGTTGTTGGAAGATGTTGAGGATCATGAATCGGCCCTCGAACAGTATCGTTTCGTGGCCGAATTTTTGCCGCATTCTCATTTGGGATATTTTAACGTGGGCGCAGCGCTGTTCAAACTCAGTGACCTCAAAGGGGGTATCGAACAATTGAACAAGGCCATCGACATCAAGCCGACGTACGGATATGCTCATTACCTTCTGGCCCTGGCGTATCAGAAACAAGACAAAGTCGACCAAGCAATAGAGCACTACTCCGAGGCGGTCCGCTGGCAGCCGGAGTTGGTGCTCGCATACAACAATTTGGTCGAGATATGGATGCGCCGCGGGGAGCTTGACAAGGCGATTGAGATATGCCGACAGGGATTAAGTGTATCTGCCAACAGCGCCATCCTACACTGCAACTTGGGAGTCCTCTTAAACAAGAAGAATCACAGGAGCGAGGCTATTGCTGAGATTCGAAAAGCCATAGAAATAGATCCCAATTCGGCCCGAATGCGGAAGATACTCGATGCCGTGTTACGTGGCGGGCGCTGAAATACTCTTGGCTGTGATCGAATACTTTTTGCTCTTCTTTTTCCTACCCTATTCGCGTTCGGTCAGCCATGGTTTACCTTGGGCAGCAGGCACCGCAGCTTTGGGTGTGGCCGTAGTGATGGGCATATCGCAAAGTATGTCCGGAGAGCCACGAATCACACGACCCAGTTTTTCCGGTGCGACACTAACGGATTCGTTTATCAGCTCCGGAACACTATAGGTCCGAAGATACGTGTCATAATGATCCGGATCCTTTTGGGGCAACAGAAAAGGTTTACCCGCCGTACCATTTTCATCGAGATAGCAAAGATAAGATCGGGTAAAGACCCCACTGTCTCTTTTACTGCTAAAGGCTATCCATCGGCTGTTGGACGACCAGCTATGCCAGGATTCGCTCTCGTCGCTGTTGATGTTGAGCCTACGAGGTTCATATCGACCCGTTTGGCTTGCTTTCTCAAGGTCAATCATATACAGATCACTGGTCCGCTGGTAAACGGGGAAACAACCATAGTCTGACATACAGAACAAGAGCCAACGGCCGTCGGGGCTAATTCGTGGCAAGAGAATGCTCAAACCTGTGTCCCGGGATAAGAGCACGGTTTCCAACTCGCCCCACTCGTCCTTGTCGATATCGTAGTTTATTCTCATCAAGTCGTACTTGATTTCGTTGTAGTCGGTTGGGATAGCCTTACGGTCCGTCCAAGATAAAGGTGCACTGCAAAAGTACAGATAACGGCCATCCGGCGACCAGGTTGGGTATGTTTCAAGACGATCCTTTCTTGAAATATCCGGTGCTGTCTTTACTTTCTTGCGGTCAACTAAGTAGTAGGCAAGCAGTGAATCGAGATCAATGACGTCTCGAACCTCGGTCTTCGCTGTATGAAAAAACATGTTGACTTGATTGATTGAATACGTCGCGAGCCGACCACTGGGATGCCATGATGTGTATCCGAACTTTGTCCCGATTTTCTGCCCTTTGCCGTCTTCGACCAGCACAGCGGAACTTCCGTACTTGGAGCTTCGGATGCCGATCAGCATCTTACCGGGATTATTCACACAAAATGAGTGGCAGTTAAGACAGCCGCCTTCAAAATAGTCATTATTTAAGACCAGTGACTCATCAAACTTCTGCAAGTCTCGCTGATAAATTCCCATTCGATTCCAGGCACTATACACGGGATAGATTTTCCTGTAGACGAGATATCTGTCTATCTCCTCGTTCGCGATATTGTTGAGAATTGGAGAAAAGCGGTGCCATTCGCCGCCCTCGGCCTTGACAAAAACGAGAAAAGACAGTGCCTCGCCTCGATTGTCATCGAGCAGCGCATGCCAGCGATCTTCGGGGATAGTAATCTTCGGCGTTTTACTGATGATTTCAATGTTCTTGCTTTGTTTGGAGTATATTCTTACACAATAGTGCGAGCCCTTTTCTCGGATCGAAAAATTCAAAGGCGTGATATTCGGAGGAATAACAGTCCCAGAATAGTCGGGATGGATTCTGGCAGGTCTATCAATGAGTATGACCTGATCGATGGCCACCTTCTCTTCGCGCAGTACAAAAGCAAGTGTACAGGCAATCATCGCGACCGCTGCGATGACAACAAGGATTCTGACTGTCCTGACCTTGTGTTCTCGGGTCATTTCCTCACACCTGAAATCCCGTAAACATGATAGAAAAAGTAGCTATTGCCGTAATCTCTTGCAAGTTCACCAAAAGCTTCTTGTTTATTTCTCTTGTGACTATTGAATATCCGGCTGAAATTCTCAATCTGCTGCCGCGCTTTCGACGAAAGTTGATGGCCAGCTAATTGCACCGGTTTCTTAGTGCCGTACACGTAAATCAGAAGTGCTTCTTCGTAAAGCACCGGGAGTTCCGGGTACTCAAAATTGTTCAGGTGCTCGATACTTCGTACGCACTTCTCCAACTGTCTGGTGAGCATATGCCATGCTGTCAGATATTCGAAAGCCATACGGTTTTTATCATTTTTCTCCAGTAAATCCAAGAGCACCTTTTCTTTGGAGTAGCCAATGACGGCATAATCCTTCTCCGGACATACGGAACGTAGATACTGGATTCTACTGTCCGTAGAGAGATCGGGATCGGACTGCAGCAAAGCCAGATAATCATTGGCCCAATCCGAATGAAACAGTGTTTTGCTAAGCGCCCCAAGGTAAATCCGGGCGGAGTCATAGTTGGCCTTGACCATATTTATCAGGGCCAAACGCTTAAGAATCATTGGATGTTCTCCGAAGACTTGCGTACACTCATTGAGATTCCTCTCCGCCATGTTCATCAGGCCGAGGTCGATTTGAGTATCAAACTTGTGCCAAGACACTAGAATTCTATCTTCACCAGTGGGCAGCAGAACGTCAGGGTGTTGAGGCCAGCAGAACATATCATATCCGAGCCGTCCCGTGTGATATAATGCGCGGTTGACCGCACTAATGACGAAAGGATTTTCTGTAGGGTGACGGGCAGCTTTGAGCACCTCGGGCCACATCCTATGGCAGGCGTAATGATGAACAGAAAAAGCAGTTTTCTTCTCTCGGTTACTGGAGAAGACTACGGTCGCGAAAACAATCGCAAGAAGTACAAATGATTCTAACAGCGATCTGAGTATCGGAGGACCGGCACTCACTTTCGCTTTCTTCACCCATGAACGAAGGCAAGTCTGTATCCTTGAACCAGGTGTCTTCAGATAGAGCGTCGAAGAAAGCATGGTTAACGGCAGAAACAAATAGAGTACGTAAATCGCCGTTATCGACTCCTTGCGACTCTCGAAAGTGAGTATTCTCCAAGAGAAGGGCAACGAATCGCTGAAGGCGTTGATGACGCTCCCGCCAAAAAGCAGTACACCCAAGACATAAGGAACGGCGACCGCAAGGAATAGACACAACAAACCTAACGGGAATCGCCGCTTGAAGAGCAGCTCATATAGCACAACGAGTACGGCATACAGCAGATATGCACCGCCAGCAACATAGTACAGTATTATGGACATGATCACAAAAACGATCAGACGAACATGGTTTGATGCCAGGAAGAATGTTGTTCTTAAGTATAGACATACGAATAGCAATGCCACCAAGAAAGCCATTGTAGTGTAGAAGTGGTACGTATAGCGAGTGTAGATAATTAACAAAATAACCACTGGTACAAAACGGAAGCAGCGAAGGACAGAAAGGCCCAAGGTTCTGAGGATATAGTCCACACATTCCGACATGAACCAGGCCTGTACAGTTACCACCAATGCTCCCGCCCAACCGATATAGAAGAACTGGGAGAGAAATGCTGAACCGTATTCAAGGGCTCCGCCAGGATGCGATACGTAGTCGCGGAAGAATACCCAGCTCTTGACAAATACGGGGAAGTTTGTGATAATCCCGCCACAACTGTAGATCAGTCGCAGGTCAATATATAACCAAAGATACGAGTAGAAAAGGATGAAGAAAATCAAGCCCAGGAATAAGCTTGTCAGGTGTTTATGAGATCGGCTGTATGAAGTAGGCGACACGTTAACCCGAAAAAGGCCAGATTTATCGTTCTTTATTCCTCAGCAACATCGCTGGGCATCACTCCTGGTAGAATATCATATCTCGGAAATAATCCTACTATATATTATTGACAATCACCATTGACAATCACCGAAGGAACAAGTCCTCAGTGATAGCGAGTGCCCGAGGCTCCGCTCAACTCAAGAGAGGCAGATAATGAGTAAAGCCGACCGATTCTATGCAGCGGCGTGTCAGATTGACATGCCAAATCCGACGAAGCGCGATGAGATTGCCAGCCGGGTCGAGCGCATGCTCGAGATAATCGACTACGCGGTAGCGGGCTACGAGCCTTTTTTCGATGTGCGGCTGGTGGTGTTTCCGGAGTTTGCCCATGCGGCGCCGATCTATCCGACGGCTGACGAATTGCTCGAGCGTCTGGCCGTACCGATCCCGAACGAACACACGCGACGTTATCACGAGAAGGCAAAGCAGTCGGGCATCTATATCCAGACCGGCACGTTTCTTGAGAAGGACCAGCGCTGGCCCGGCCACGTCTTCAATACGACCTGTCTGATCGGTCCGGACGGCATTCTGTCAAAATACCGCAAGGTGCACACGTGGACGCCCTGGGAGGTGCATACCAGTCCGCACGATCTGACCGGTTACGATGAACCTATCTTTCCAGTGGCCGACACCGAGATCGGCAAGATAGGTACGGCCATTTGCTACGACTGGCTCTTCCCCGAGGCGATCAGACAACTGAGTCTCGCCGGGGCCGAACTGCTAATACGGGTTTCGGCGTATATGGATCCCTGGGGTACGGCGCAACCCATGGATTGGTGGACGATGGTCAACCAGGTACGCGCGATCGAGAACATGGCCTATGTAGTCGCAGCGAACCAGGCGGCCAGCCTGAAAAACTATCCGCCGTTCAGTTGGCCCGGGGGCAGTATGATAGTTGACTACGATGGCCGGATCGCGGCCCAGGCCGAGCCAGGAGCGGGTGAAAGAATCGTCGTCGGCCCGATTGACATGGCCGCCCTGCGCCGCGAACGACAGCGCCGCCGCGGACATCACCTGCTGGCACACCTGCGGACGGAGGCCTATCCAGCATACGGCCAATCGATCTACCCGGCCGGTGGGGCCGTCGATGGCCCGATCACCGTCGAGAAGAACGAAACCTCGCATCGTCAGGCATGTGAGGCTCTGAGGCACATATTACGCGGCCGGCCCTGATTGTACCGAGGTCTACGGGCCGGCAATTGGTTCCGAGCGAGTCCCATCGGATAGTACCAGTTACCCCCTTATAGGGGGAGAGCTCCCTCACCGAATCGCATATTCGCGGGCGATTCAGTCCGGCTTTGCGCATGGCGGCAATCAGAAGGCTCACTGAATCGTACGTATGCGCGGCAAGATAGTCCGGACGATTTCCAAAGCGGCGAGTGAATTCTTCCTCAAAACTATCCGATTCTTTAGCGGGCGTGTATAGCAGTGGGAAGATGACTCCCTCGGCCGCGTTGTCTGCCTTTTCCAGAAATTTTCTGCTGCCCATACCGGGCCCGCCGAAGACAAGCCCATGGAAGCCTCCCTCTCTGAGGGTACATATCACCTGTGCGCTTTCTTCGGCAGCGGCAATCAGCACAAGGGTACGAACATCGGCCTGCACGATCCTGTCGACAAGCAGGCTGTAATCCTTCTGCCCGGGCCCGAACTCGAAGTGGTAGCACGGAGCCAACCGCCGTTGAAAAAGAGACTTACCAACTTCAACTGCAAGAAGGTGAGAATCGTGGTCGGTAGACGACACAAGAAGAAATGGATCGCCCCCAACGTACGAAGCAATTGCTCGAGCCAGAACCGGAGCCACGAGGTGGTCTCCGGGCAGGGACGAGAACATCCAGGGCACATTCGCAAGATTCACTGACCTGTCGGTGCTTCCGGGGCTCAGAAGAGTGAGCCGAGCCTTTGCAACGACCTGTTCGGCCACATGCGTCGATGGTCCGTCGATTCCGCCGACGATTGCCCAGACTTTGTCTGCGTAGGCCATGCGGACGACCTCTGCGGCGCCGGACTGCCAGGTATTGTCCGACCACCTCGGAACTAATCGGAACGGCACGCCGTCGAGCCCGCCTCCCCTGTTGGCCCGATTGATCGCCAGGATCGCTGCACGATACATGTCACTGTCCTGCGCGTCAGAAGCTTCGTTGGGGCCGAAGTACCCTATCAGCACCTCTTTGACGTTGGCGGGGGCAGGTTCCCGGCGCCCCGGCCCTGCGTAGAGTGTCTGCCGCGCTGTCGCATCGAAAAATACTTCGCGAGACGAATCCCTCTTGGAGTCCGTCTGGCCTGCGATGGTACTGACAGATCCGGCGAATAACATCAATGCTATTCTGACCGTCATTCGCATTTGAGTTCAGCTTTCCTCTAAGAGATCAGCGGTACTGAGCAGTCGCCAACGGCTGCGTAGCTTGGCCCTCTGCCCGAATCGGGCCTGACGGTATCTTCAGGTCTTCTCTCGAATAGAAGTTCCATCTGCCATCTTCTCTTTTTGCCAGGTACACATCCCCGACGTCGTCAAGGGCGGCGCTGAGCACTATGTCACCTGTCACGCCTTCCCAGGACCTTGTTCTATGTGCCAGCACGTCACGGATCTTGGCCCGGTTCAAACCCGCAACCTGAATAGCCCAGATGACCATGTTCATACCGTCATAGGCGTGGGAGGCGAATGTCTCGGCCTCCTCTCCGAAGCGCTGCCTGAAAGCCTTGCGGAATTCTTCGAGCCTGCTGCTTCTCCTCGTCGGATTCCACGGATAGGTGCAGATAACGCCTTCGGCACTGTCGCCGGCGATTTCGACGAATTCATCCGACAGGCAACGGTCACAGGCAAAGTATGGCTGTTCCATGCCCATCGCCCGAATCTGCTTCAGGATACGGGCGCCCTCCGAGGCGTCGCCCCAATGCACCACGGCCTCGACGTCGGCTTCCCTGATCCGCTCCAGTTGCAGAGAGAAATCTTCGAGTCCCAGATCATAGGCCATCTCCAGGACGACGGGGCAGCCCAAACGCCGACTCCCGTCCCGGACCTCTCGCACGCCGAACCGTCCATAGCGGTTGCTGGATCGCATAATGGCCACTCTCGTATACTTGAGTTTGCGATAGAGATAATCCACCAGCAGGTACCCCTGTTGCCGGTCGTCGCTGATGCAGCGGACAACCCAGGGGATATTCGTTTCGATGAAGGTCGGATCGGTATCGCCGGAGTTCATCATGACCACTTCGGCTTTGAGCGCAACGCGGATGGCAATGTGGCTGTTAGCGCCGTCGATAGTGCCAAGGATCGCCCATACTTTGTCTTTGTAAGCCATGTTCACGATCTCGTTGCCCGATGCGCCCCAGAGTCCGTTGTCGTTGGTGACGACAAGCTCAAAGGGGATGTTGCGCTTCAGGTATCCGCCTTTGGCATTAGCCTGCTCGACAGCGAGCCGCGCACCCTGGAGCATCTTGATACCCAGGGGCTCTTCGTGACTCTTGCCGCCCGTCGCGACCGAAACAGTGGACATGATCGGGCCTATGAAACCGAGCTTGACTGTCTCGATATTTTCCGGCTCGGGGATGGCCCGACCGGGCCCGGTGTACTCCATTTGGACGAGGAAGTGTTCCCTATACGGCTCGACATGCCTGAACGGCTCAAACTGGTGGGCGGTTTTTGCGTAGTCCGCATCTTCCCGCAAGTCGAGATCGGGGACTTCATAGGCACTGACGGCGTTGATTCTCTCGAGAACCTCGCGCGTCTCCGAATCAATTTCAACAGACGGCTCCGCACTAGCGGCCATCTGTTTCTTCACACTGGAACACGAAAACGCCCCCAACAGCAGAATTGAACACAGTATCGTCACATGTCGTCTCATCGCTCTATACTCCTGGCCACACATATGCGTTGGCAACCTACCTCAATCGTTCGTAATACCCTGAACCTTTGGCCCAGCCGACGCCTTTTGATGTCCCGACCCAGACATCGTTGCCGTCGAAATCCACCCACAAGGCGTAATTATGGGGAATGCACTTCGGCATATCGACGGTCTTAATCACGTCCTTGCCCCTGCTGACAACCGCCTTACCTCCGTGCGTGTTCGGATCCATCGTGTAGGTTACCCAGGTATCTGTCTCAAAGTCGGCGACGACGCCTACCCCCTTGTCGGTGGCAAACCATGCTTCGTTGCCGTTGCGACCCTTGACAGCGTTGCCGAAGTCGCTCGGCAGGCCGGTTTCGTGGGCGTAGTAACCTCGCCAGTTACGGCCGTCATAGCGGCTCATCCCGAAGTACGTCGAGACCCACAGAATGCCCTCGACATAGCTCGTGCCGGTCGTAATCACATGTACAATGCCATCGTCCCGATAGAGATCGATTTCCATTTCGCCGTCCGGGTCGAGATAGTCTTTCCATCTCTCAGTCGCCACGTCGAACTCCAGCACACCGCTGCCCCAGACACCGAGGTGAACCTTCCCGTCATTGTAGCAAACGCCATAGTTCCATATCTCTTCCATCGGGGCATTCTTCTCGGTGTAGATTGTCCATTCGCCGCTTATGGTGTTGTACCTGCTCGCACCGGCAGTGGTGGCAGCCCAGATGTTGTCATTCTCGACGGCCACTCCATAGACGACATCGTTTACCAGACCGCTGTTAAGCTGGTTCCAGTGGTCGAATCGCCCCCCACTGAAGCGGGCAAGACCGCCCCCGAACAGGCCTATCCAGAGTTCTCCGGTTTTCGGATTCACCTCAAGCGCCGAGACGACGCGCCACGGCAGTCCATCTTTTTCATTCCAGCTTCTGATCTTTCCCGTCAGCTTGTCGATGCAGGCCAGGCCGTCTTCAGTGCCGACCCAGACCCGCGTGCCGTCGTTCTTGAGCGCAAAGACGTGGTCGTTGGGCAGACCGTCTTTAACTGTAAAGTGCTTCCAGTTTGTGTAGACAAAGGGAAGCTCCGGCCCAGTTGCATCGGCAGCCTCGAGATTCATTGCCTCGCAGAATGATCCCGGCGCCAGCCATGAGACTGACAGGATTGCCAGTACGCAGACAAAATACTTCATCGTGACACCTTATTATATCCTTCAAGGTAGTAAATTCTCGCGAGCAAGATCATAAGCTGTTATTGTAAAGCTACTTACCCGCGCAAAAATCCGAAATTTCAATCGTGAGCGGTATACCTATCAGCGGTCTGCTACAGAGTCTTGATGTATTCAATCAAGTCGTTGAGCTGATCCTTTGTCATATCGTTAGTAACCCCATGTTCATCGTTCGGATTATATCTGGTCCAGATTTCTTCCAGGGTCTCGGCTATTCCATTGTGCAGATAGGGCGCCGAGTCATATATATTGCTCAGATGCGGCGTGTCGAAGTCCGATTCACGGTCGAACTGCAGCTTCGTCCCGACATCGTGCCGCTGGCGGTCGGTGAAAAGCGGCGGAAAATGGCACGTGACACATCTCTGCCCCTTCGGGATTTCGCGCCCGTCATTGGTCATTGATCGCTCGAACATTGCCTTGCCGCGCCGCTGCGCATCGGTGAGTTCCGCTCCCAGTGGACGATAGCGGTTGGGTGGTCTGGGAATTGTGCAAATATACTGTTCGAGCGCAGAAAGCTCTTCCGGTGTAAACGGCTGAATTCGCGTAAAGAAGACCGCCAGTCGCGGCCCGCATTGCCTCTGGAGACTTGGGTTGGTTCCTTCCCATTTGAACGGGGCGGTGTCCAGAATCCCACGGAGCGTGCGGTTGTCGACAGGGCTGATTCCGATTCCGTCGGGTTCGATGTCGTAGGTAAGTCCGTCAACATGCCCGTCGGGGTGGCACGAGTGACATGAAAACTGACGACTGAAGGTAACATCGGCGCTGTGGAAGACCCGCTCGCCCAGACGCCTGGTTGTAACGACCTCTGGACCTCCCAGATCAATCGTCGCCGCCACTTCAAGCTTCTCGAGGTCGACGGCCGTCAGCGAGTCATCCAGTGCATTTGCCGCGAAGGCGGTCCTTCCATCCGGCGTTATGACAATTCCTCGCGGGCTGTGCATGGTCGGGATGTGGGTAATGACAAATTCCGTCGGCTTGCCCAGATGATTGGGCAATACGTGCTCGCGCTGATAATCCGAGGCGGCCTCAAGCATTGAGACCAGCTTCTGAATATCCACAACTGCAATGCGGTTCGAACCCGAGCTTGTCACCAGCGCCATGGTGCCGTCGGGCGTGATTGCAACATCGGCCGGATCTGGAAAACACATGCTCGGTTCGTCGAGAAGCACCTGATCCACACGACCGCTCTTCCAGACGATGCCAAGGCCATTGGTAATGGTCCAGCCCTGAAGCAGGCGGGTCATCGGGACAAGGTTCTTTGTACGATTGAGGGTAATCAGGGCGAAGTCTCCGCCTGGATGCCAGTCGACGCCCTGCAGGAGGTTTGCGGCTGGGACAGCGGCTCGGTCCCGCACGATGGCACGCGCGGTATCAATGACGGTGACCTCCGACTCCGAAGCCGCGCGGAACTTCACGAAGCGGGAAAGGTTGTTGGTGACGTAGATCGCCGAGCCGTCTGGAGACCGTGACAGAGACCAGGGGTTGCGACTGGCGGCCAGACGTTTGATTTCTTTCAGCGTAACCGTATCAACAACGGAAATGCTGTCAGATGATGTGTTGAGCACGTACAGGTGTTTTCCAGAGACGTCGGTAAGCACACCGTGCGGCTCGTCACCAACCGGGATTGTAGCAACAACTTTGCGCAAAGAGACATCCACGACCGACACGGAGTCGTCAAGACGATTAGTCACGTACGCCCTGGTCCCGTCGGGGCTGAAAGTTACATCTGAAGGCTGCCGGCTGACCTCGATCTCGGCGATCTTCTGAAGTTCCCTGATGTCAACGACAATGATTGTGTCAGAAGCCTCACACGCAACGTAGATCTCATCGCCGCTGGGACTGACGGCCATATTAACCGGTGTCTTGTAGCGTGGAGCCTGTGACACTTCGGGCAACTCGGTTGGATGCGCGATTTTCTTGACGGCCTGGTCAAAATCAAAAGGCTTACCATGTGCATTTTCGTGACATTCAAGGCAGGTTTGTCGAGTAACTTCCTTTAGCCCGGCGGCCTGCGCTGCGCGGGCGTCTGTCATTATTGCTTCCGGATAATAGTCACTGCCCGCGCCGTGGCAGGCCTCGCACCCAACGCCTTCTTCCAAAAAGTCAGACGTAGCCGTGCTCCCGGCAGGTCGATGATAAGCGGTGGTGTGACATTTCAGACAGTCGGGGCTGTCTTGGGGATCATCCTCCAGACCCTGCTCCCTGGCGATATCGTAGGCGCCAGCAGTAGCCAGCGTCGCATACGCACGGGCGTGCGCGCTCATCCGCCATTTGCTGAACTGATAACCGTGTGTCGGGCCCTTGTGACAGTTGGCACAGGTGACAGTCCCTATGTATTTATGTTCGGCCTTTTTGGAGGCCGTCACATCCAGTAAGTGCCTTGCCGGTCCGAAACGGAAGTTCTCGGGTGTAGGATGCGCAATCTCGGACATGGCTTGCTCGATGTCCAGGGCGGGCAGATTGTGTACGGCAACGTGGGAGCCTTTTACCTGATGACAGCCCATACAATCCCGTACAGTCGGCATCACCAACCCCGCCTCTGTAGCTGCCCGGCGATCGGCCATAATATCTGCGTCTATATACTCGCTTCCCGGACCATGGCACCTCTCACATTGCACGCCGTCCAGGGTCGAAAACGTATCGTCTTTCTCCCAATCCTCGGCGTGGGCACCGGTTGCGTGACATCCCAGGCAGGTGGGCGATTCCTGCGGCTCCTGCGGAATGCCGCTGAGTTCGGCAATTCTCTTTGCCTGCGGGTCGGCCAGAACGGCAAAGGCGCGGGCGTGCTTCGAGGCCAGCCATCGGCTGAACTGATGGCCCATGCCTTTACCCTGGTGGCAGGTAGCACAGACCTTCACTCCGACATACACCGGATGTCTTCGGTCGGCCTCCTGAGCGCGAACGCCAGCCGAACAAACCGCCGCAACCGCAAGAATTGTCAGGATTCTGCCACAGACTTCGTTCTTGCCGCCCATATCAGGATTCCTGGATCACTTTGAGAATCTGGTTTGCATCTACGTCTTTGAGTTCGACGGTCCGCTTATCGGGCCAGCGGATTTCCACGATATCTGCTTTGGGTACCTTGCCGAGGCCGAAATGGCCTCTGGGGTCAGCCTGTGAAAGGTAGCCTGTCACCGGGATTAGATCCCGTACTTGCACGAGCGAGCCGACCGTGACAGTAATGCGTGCGCCAACGGCATCGCTTTTGCCTGACGGCAGCTTAGCCTCGACGATGAGCCAATTGTTCTCGTTGCCGCCGTCGTTTCGCAGCAGCCTTGGAGTATCGTTGAGGTTGATCACCAGAAGATCAAGGTCTCCGTCATTATCGTAATCGCCATAGGTGGCGCCGCGTCCGACGTGTTTCTCTCTAAAGTACGCGCCCGATTTGTCCGCGACATCCGTGAATTTTCCCGTGCCGTCGTTTCGCATCAGCACGTCTTCTTCCGTATATTCATGATGGGCGTTGCCATTGGCGATGAATACATCCAGATAGCCGTCGCAGTCATAATCGAACAAGACGCCGCCCCAACCGGTGTATTGACCGCAAACAACGGCTAGGTTGGCCGGCTCGGTGCGATCTTCGAAATAGTCTTTCCTATTCATCAGAAGGCAGCCGTACCCCATATCGGGGACGTAAATGTCGAGCCAGCCATCACGGTCCACATCGCCGATAGCCGGTCCCATGGAAGAGACGCCCTGGCCTCCCTCGCCAAAAGCCATCCCCATCATCAAACCTTCGCTCTCGAATGTGCCTTTGCCCGTATTCCTGAAATAGTAGTTCTCCATCGCATCGTTGGGAACATAAAGGTCGAGAAAACCGTCGTTGTTCAGATCGGCCACCGTGGCGCTCATCGCTCGTCCGTTGGGTTCGAACAGACCCGCCTGTCTGGTCACATCGCTGAAGGTTCCGTCGCCGTTGTTACGATACAGGCTGTCGGGTTGGCCTCTGTAGCTCAACGGGCCGGGATAGCCTGCCGCCGCATAATACGACCGGAATTTGCCGCTGTCGTACTCGAGGTAGTTTGCCACGTAAACATCAAGGTCACCGTCGCCATCATAGTCAAACCAGGGGGCCGAAAGGCTCCAATTGGCATTGGCAAGTCCCGAGGCCCGGGATATGTCGGTGAAGGTTCCGTCTCCATTGTTGCGGTAGAAGACATTCGGTCCATAATTTAACACGTAAAGATCAAGATCGCCGTCGTTATCGAAGTCCGAAGCTGAGCAGCCAAACCCGAAGCCTTTGTCGCCTACGCCCGCCCGTGTTGTGACATCCGTGAACGTTCCGTCACCATTGTTGCGATAGAGGGAATTTGCAAGTTTGTCTCTCAGTGTTCGGCCTCGGTTGTCATTGACGTTCTTGAGCCAGCAGCCGTTGACAAAGTAGATATCAAGCCATCCGTCACCATCGTAGTCGAAGAACATGGCGCCGGCGCCGGTACCCTCGACAATGTTGCTCAGGTCAAAATCTCCATAGCTGTGCTTTGTGCTAATGCCGACCTCTTTTGTGACATCCGTAAATACCGGCAGCGTCTGAGCTGCCCCGTGGCTTGCCGCAATCTGAAACGCCAATACAAATATCAGGTATCTCGAAGAGTTCACTTGCCGTATCCCCCACCTTTCTGATCATCTTCAGCGAGGTCATCCGGCCCCGGAATACCGTCCCAGAGACCTCCGGTATCAATCCACTCCACGAACGTTCGTTTCTCATCGTCGGTCAGGGCCTCGTGTCGATTCGGCGGCATTTGCGCTGGCCCTTCTCGCCCAAATGTATCGTCCCAAGGCCTCGAGGTATTTCGCCCGAATATATGCCATATCAGCGGGCTGGTCCGAGCCCGCCCGGGATGGACGTATTTCCCGTAACCCGGCGGGCTGCCCGCAGCCAGAAGGCTCTCGTAACTGCGATTAAAGTATGCCTTTGCGTCGGGGCCAACTGCCGCAGAAAGATCGTCGGTAAGATGAGGGACAGAACCGTTTTGACCGTGACACTTAACGCATTTAGCTGCAATTATCGGCATGATATCGCGTCGGAAATCAACGGTTCGCCTCTGGGCGGCGCCCAGGGTGAGCTTGACTGAAGGGCGCTTGACCGCCTCGACCAGTATATTCTCAGGCGTAAGTTCTCCGTCTTCGTGACAACCTATACATCCTCTCGGCTCACGATTCCTGGCCCAGATCCAACTGCAGCTTCGCAGAGCCATGCCGTCGGCATCCAGAGTTTGAAGTTCAATAGGGGTATTGGCCGGGATCTCAATATTGAACGACCCGTCTCCTTCAATGTCTATCTCCCCAAGGATGCGCCGTTGAGCCAAGCGACCGATACCGTCAGGTGATGATCGCCCAACGTCCGGTCTGCTCGAACTGCCGGCCGCCGCCAGGCCGTCGTTCGGCGGGATACCTTCGAGGACTCGAAGTCTTCTAACGGCATCGCCAGCCAGCCATTGCCGTTCTTCGAGATCGGAGATACGAACGTCCAGACAGAAAAGCCGGGCGTTAGGGTCTTCGTCTCTGACCACACTCGATCGCCCGTCTGGTTCGGGGCGGGCATACAGCATTTTCGCCTGTACGTCATGATATTCCGGATCGTCGAATACCAACTCCAACCGGCCGTCAGAAGGATCGAGCCGGTAGACACCGTATGTGTCGGCGCCGTCTCGGGATCGTCGAGACACCAGCACCGTACCGTCGACAAGCGGTGACGGCGAATGAAACAGACCGCCCGATTCTTCTGTGACCGGCCGATACGAATGAAGCGGCCTTCTCAGTTTCACACAACCGATACTGCCAGAACCGTCGTCGGCAGGCACGTCGGCCTCAACGAATACCGCCAGCCCCTTTGCTGTGACACAGGGCATACGTTTGATCCGCTTACCCTCACTGGTGCAGAATGCCGCGTAATCCGTACCGTCGATGTTGATACCGAACAGAGAAACGCGGCCGCCCAGTCCATGCTCGATTGTGGAACGCTGCCAACTCGCCAAGAGCAGCCGCCCATTCGGCATGATAAAGGGATCCGCATCACTTGATAGATTAAACGTAAGACGCCGAACTGCTGTCCCGTCGAGCTTACAGGAATAGAGGTTAGTGGCCGTGCCAAGGCCGCACTCATTCAAGACTCCAGGTTCTGTACCCAAAAAAGTAATCTGGTACCACGGTTTCGTAGAGACGATAGTGTAGAGCGTAGATTGATAGCCCGGATTCCGGCAGTCGCCTCTGCCGCCGGTAATCTGCCTGAGATTCGAACCGTCGATTCCCATTTCGTAGATGTTCCAGGCATCGCCGGCCTTCTTCTTCGCTGCAAAAAGAATGTGAGAGGCGTCAAACGAGACCGCCGGATCACTCGCACTGTCAAAGCCCTCGCTCAGAACTGTGATCGACAAATCCGGATGCAGCATGACTAGTCGTGCCCGGTCCGCGTATTCTGGCGACCACAAAGCGTTGGCCAGTGATTGCGGCCCCTCGAGTGCATGACCGGTCTGTCCGGGCGTCGTTGAATGATTGGCAGGAACCTGTGTGAGGACGATCGGGCTTTCGATGCGGCCCATCGGCGCCAAATCTCTGTTTTCGGTCAAAGGCTGCGCGGAGGCAGTGACAAATCCAAGAAGAGAGCAACAGAAGACTATACTATAGCCCAGGTCAACTGCATTATGTCGTGGGCAAAACTTACTCATTTAATTCCCTATAACTCCGACGTACGAAGGGGGGCACTTCCTGAGTTTCGCGAACTGCTCACAGCCCTCACGACGCCGCAGATCAGATGCACTCGAACTTGTTACGACCTTTTTGAGACAAAACTCAAGCATCACCAGCATGATTATATCGGCAAATCCTCGGTCCGGCAAGCAGGATTGAGGGGCGATTACGCATATTCGACGGCCGTGCGTATCACTGGCAGGCTGTAATGGTGTATAGAAAGCCTATCTGAGACGCAAATCACAGCAGAAGGCGGTTAGATTAGAGTGGCGGGTGATGGGCTCCGGATGGAACCGCCCGTTTTGCAGAAGGTTCTAGCAGATGTGACATAGCGCCGTTGGCGGTTCCAAATGAAACGGGGCCTATACCGAATCAGTCAGTATAGGCCCCGAACTAATGCAACGCTAAATCCCTGCACCGGGCAGAACTACTAGTCCTCCGTGAATACCAGGTTGTCCGCCCAGAACTCACCAGGAGCATAGGCTATGTGGAAGGTGAGGCTTGCAGGATCCACAGTATCAGGAATCACACCGGTATTGACCGTATACTCGGCCCACTCCTCGGTGATCGTGACCTCCTGGGAACCATATCCCTCCCACGGATCTGCCCCGCGCTCCGGCTTGATATTGATGTTGAACAGGCCGGATTTGGACTTGAACCAGACAGAAAGAGTGTACGACTTGCCCGCCTCAAAGACCTTTCCACCGTGCTGAAGACCGGCATCCCAGAAATTGGCACCGGCTGAGTTGACCGTCACATGCAGACAGTGGTCGCCCTCGATCGGACCCTCGGGAACAGCAGCGTCCACCAATTCATGGACAACTTCCATGCTGGCGTCGCCGTATGTGCTCCAGCCGGCCCCGGTCAGATCGTCCTCGAGACCGCCGTTGAACGCAAGGTTCACAGGGCCGGCCGGAGGATTGGCAAGGTCGCGAACCTGCAGCGCATGCAACGCCTGATCGTACAGCCGGAAATCGTCGATCAAACCGATATACCACCCCTCTGCAAGGCTGGGCTTGGTGCCGATGGTGAATTTCGTCACGCCGTCCATCGTCTGCGTCATGCCAGTGCCGCTGTGCCAGAGTTCATCATTAATGTAGGTTTGCTGATCACCGGTGTCCGCGTTCTTAACGAAAGTCCAGTGGGTCCACGTCCCTGCGTAATCGGCCGGGTCGCCAGCTTTGCTGATT
>Ga0209536_100004349_pt1 | contig 22392 bp, 18 predicted proteins | sample DeeMarSeWOR28_12_FD_187461 | JGI IMG/M metagenome (GOLD analysis project Ga0209536, IMG submission 187461) | Marine sediment microbial communities from White Oak River estuary, North Carolina - WOR-2-8_12 (SPAdes) (version 2) | ecosystem: Environmental > Aquatic > Marine > Intertidal zone >... | reverse complement strand
CGTGTAATCACTATTCTCCATAGTATCCGAATAATCACTGAATGAACAGGCGTTCTTTTTTAAAAAAGCTGACAGGATGTGCCCTGGGAGTAACGGCAGGCGGGCTGGTTTTACCGACGGAGATAAAGGCTGAGCTGGTAAAGCCTATCGCTAAACTGGTCTCCGAGAATTGCCTGGATGGCGAAATTCGAAACAGCATAGGTGAGATAAAGAAAGACAATCAGAATCTTCAGGTTGGAGAACTTCACTGCCATTCATATTATTCCGACGGGTCATATTCCGTCACGGATCTTATGCGCCGCTCTGCATCGCTTGGACTTGATTTTCTGGTTATTACAGAGCACCTGACGCCCCGTACTTACAAGCTGGAAAGCTGCCTTGATTCAATCACAGCACAGCGGACTATTTATAACAAATGGAATTATGGCACTACGGAACCTCCAGCCATCTATCCTGCTTTTGAAATCAGCACGAAAGAGGGACATCTCATTGCTTTGTTTCCTGAAGATTATTTTAAACCGGGGCGGCTGGGAGAAATAAAAAAGTACTTTTCGAGATTCGATGTCGATTCTATATCCGTGGAATTGACGGCCGGTCTCATCAGGAAAATGGGTGCTGTCTCGATCGTGTCTCATCCTGATATTAAACGCTCTTATCCTTTCGGTATATCTTCGGGCTTTGTAAAAGAGCACCTTGCCGGTCTCGTTGACGGGATAGAGGATATGAGTGCAGGTCACGGCTACCAGAGAGATTACTCTACTGAAACGGGCCTTGCCACAATAGGTTCAAGCGATGATCATTTGAACATTATTCTTGGCACCGTCGTTACGTCATTTGACGGTGCAAAACATGGTAATATCATTGAAGCTATTCGCAGCCGTGACACTCGTGCGGTCCGTTTAACAAACGCTCTCGATATTTTATATACGCCTACCAGGCTGTTTTTTAACATTTAGGTCTTTATTCGCTGTAATAAATACTTTAAAACCTGAATAAACAATTTCTAAATACACCCATTTCACAGACTCATTGCAGGTATGCCCCTGAATTCAACGGCAATGACAACGGTCAACGGTTTTTTGTCAGAAAAGATCTTCTACGGAAAGGTACCGCTCACCTGTATCGTAACAGAACGTCAGGATTCGCTTTCCCGAGGGGATGTCTTTGATTTTTTGCGACACCGCGGCCAGAGACGCCCCTGAAGATATACCGACAAGGATGCCTTCTTCTTTGGCACACCTTTTTGCAAAGGCAAACGCATCCTCTTTGGTAACCCGTATGATTCCATCTAAAATATCCCTGTCAAGAATCCCAGGGATGAACCCTGCACCGATCCCCTGGATGGGATGCGGTCCCGGATTGCCTCCACTGAGAACAGGCGAAAGGTCAGGCTCGACCGCATAGACTTTGAGCCCCGGGAATTCCTTTTTGAGAACCTGTGCGCATCCTGTAATGTGTCCACCTGTGCCGACCCCGGTAATTAATGAATCGATGCCTTCAGGGAAATCTTTTATGATTTCCTGCGCAGTAAACTGCCTGTGGACTTCAGTATTGGCTTCGTTTTCAAATTGCTGCGGCATCCATGCATTCTTCATCTCGCTGACCATTTCGGCAGCCTTATCAACGGCGCCCTTCATGCCCCTTTCCTTGGGGGTCAGGACAAGTTCTGCACCATAGGTCGATATCAGTCTGCGGCGTTCAAGGGACATTGACTCAGGCATGACAAGAATCAGCCTGTATCCTTTCACCGCTGCAACCATGGCAAGGCCGATGCCTGTATTGCCGGACGTAGGTTCAATAATTACACTGTCCTCTTTGAGAATGCCCTTGCTCTCAGCGTCCAAAAGCATTGACAGTGCAATTCGATCTTTGATGCTTCCGCCGGGGTTTGAACGTTCCAGTTTCATCCAGACCTCAACGCCATCGCCGAATAATTTGTTGATTCTTACGTGATCTGTGTTGCCGATTGTGTCGAGTATGGTTTTAATTCTCATTTCAACCTCCTGATGCTTTCCGGTAAAGAATTTAACAAAATAATTGTGGTTGCGTCTTACGTCTGGTATCCTGCGGAGGCGTCATCAATTGCTCTGCCTCACTTCCGCTTAAACATCCTGCTCAATTCATCAAGAGACAATGTGATCTTTGTCGGCCTTCCGTGAGGGCACTTGTCAGGCTCGTCCGCGCTTTCGAGGTCAGTCATCATCTTTGAAAGCTCTTCATTGCTGAGGTGCGCCCTTCCCCTTACAGAAGTATGACATGCAAGCCTCGCAGCGATGTTTTTTGAAAGGGTCTCCCGGGTTACCTCTCCCTTGATGCCGCTGGTCTCTTCTTCAAGGATGCCGGCTGCTATGTCAATCAGCAGTCCTTTCATGTCTGCTCTGCCCAGTTCTCTCGGCAGGGCTCTGACAATGACATTGTTTGATCCGAAATCTTCAATATCAAGCCCGAGTTTTACGAGGAAGTCTTTATGCGCGATAATCAGATTGTATTCCCTTGCCGGCAGTTCGATCCTGAGCGGCAGGACAAGGGGCTCTGATTTGATCGAAGCCTCTTTGAGGAATTTTTCGTACAGGATTCTTTCATGGGCAGCGTGCTGATCAATTATTACCAGACCGTCAGCTGATACATTTGCGACGAAGGATTCACCGATGTGAAAAAACGGGGAGATCTCCCGGCTCACGCCTCGTGAGAAAATTTCAGTCTGCGAAGCATTCGAAAAAATAGTTGACAGCTGATCACTCACCAATGAATTGTCCTGTCTTTGGGACGCTCCTCGGGAGGCGCTGCCGTAGCTGAAGGGCCTTGCAGGCAGCGGCATTGCAAGATCTACCTCATGCCCGGGATTCAGGGCCTCATACACAGCAGCCCTGACGATTCTGTGCACTTCATCCGGTTTTTCGAATTTGACCTCTCTTTTTGCAGGGTGAACATTGACATCCACGATCTGCGGGTCGATTTGGATGAAAAGAAAATATGCGGGATGTCTGCCCCTGGCGATTTCGTCCCTGTACACATCATATACGGCATGATTGACGGTGGCATTTTTGACCGGCCGCTTATTGATAAAAATAATCTGGTGGCTTCTTGAAGCCCTTGTATAATCAAGCGAAGCGGTAAATCCGCTCACGCGTATTGTTTTTGACTGTTTCTGTATATCCAGAAATTCAGCGGCCATTTCATCTCCATACAGCTGGACAAACCTCTCTTTGATATCTCTGGCAGCAGGGACGTTCAGGAGTTCGCTCCTGTTGTGCAGAAGGGTAAACATTATGTGAGGATAGGCAAACGCCTTATGCATGACCGTTTCGATAATATGAGACAGTTCTGTCGGGTTTGTCTTGAGAAACTTTCTGCGGGCCGGGGTGTTATAGAAAATGTCCCTTACTTCAATGACAGTGCCCTGAGACGGGGGCGAATCTGTTACATGTTTGTCCTGGTTGACGCCAATCTCAATTTTTACGCCTTCATTGGCATTCCCGTCGAAAGTTGCAAGTGTCACCTTGGAGACGGATGCTATGGCAGGCAGTGCCTCTCCCCTGAAACCGAGCGTTGCTATTTCGAACAGGTCGTCTTCAGAGCTGATCTTGCTCGTTGCGTGCCGTTCAAGACAGAGCAGGGCGTCATCCCTGGACATGCCGGTCCCGTTATCAGCGACCCGGACAAGTTTTTTCCCGCCATGCAGCGCTTCAACCTCTATCTTTGTTGCGCCGGCATCAATGGCATTATCCAGCAGTTCCCGCACCACCGAGGCGGGCCGCTCGATGACTTCGCCGGCAGCGATTTTATTGATCAGTAAATCCGGAAGGACAGCAATTCTGGACATGATAACCTCGTATCAGACTCTAATGTAATGCATTATTGTAGGGGAGAACCGCATCATAGTTCAAGAATTGTTCGAAAATAGTTCAACCTAGTTTAATAATTGTAATGAGTAATTCCCCCAAAATGTAATATTGAGTCGTCCTGCGACAACCTTTGAGCTACAGTTGAACAATCATTGAACAACGTTTGAACCATTTTAAACTACTTATTTTTTATCAGCTTTTCGAGGAAGATAAAAAAACGTCCCAGCCTTTTATAAGTCAGATACAGATAGAGTTCGATAAAGAAGCTGAAGTTGCGGTTTTTCCACCTCCACACAGAAAGTGTGTGCAGCGGTCCAAAGACAAGGTTGCTCCAGAAGCTCTTGAGGAAGCGTTCGTAGCGGAAGGCCAGAAAAGAATTAATATAAATGGCGTTCAGGAGCCGCGGGTTTTTGATCCAGGGGTTCCTGACCTCATCGTTTGTAAAGTTCTTCCAGCCTTCAAGGTGTGTCGGTGCCTGAAACCCGTGTTTCAGCGCCTCCTGATACAACAGGGTGCCTGGCAGCGGCACATAGGGCTGGATCGGCACCTCTGCGCCGGGATGCTTCTTCCGTATTTCATCAGCAAAATCAAGGGTCCTGTTCATCTGCTCCTCTGTCTCTCCCGGCAGTCCGATAATGAGCGAATAGAGCGTCGGGATATCGCCCTTTGAGACCGTTGCGATCCCCTCGTCGATCATCCGCCTGTTCTGCCCCTTTCTGATAAACTGCAGGACATCGTCATCGGGGGACTCAACGCCGAAGAACAGGTAGACACAGCCGCTCTCCTTAAACTGGGCGAGCAATTCATCATTAAAGGTGTTGATACGTACATTCGCGATCCACTTAAAATCCATTTCTTTCAGGAGCGGAAGGATACTTTTCATCATCTCCCTTTTGCCTGCGAGAAAGGTGTCATCATAGAAGGTCATTTTATTAACGCCCAGGGCCTTCAGTTTCACAAGCTCTTCCCTGACCTTTTCAACGGTTTTTACCCTGCAGACATTTTTATGGAAATAGACGTTATAGCAGAAACCGCATTTATGAGGACATCCTCTGGATGATTCATACCCGATGTTTTCGAGCGTGTCTCCTGAGCGCCGTATATACTCAAGCAGAATGTCTTTGCCCCTGCCCTCATAGGGAAACGGAAGTTCATTGATATCGAGAAAGTCCCTGTCTTTGTTTAAGGTAATGCTGCTGTTCCCCTTCCATCCGAGGCCGTCAATACCGCTGAAATCTTTATCGCAATGATACAGTGCCTGTACCAGTTCGAGCAGGGTCTGCTCCCCCTCTCCCTTTACAACAAAATCAACAAATTCCGACTCGAGGGTCTGTTCTGCCATCATCGAGGGATGGGTTCCCCCCCATACCAGGGGTATGTCTGGATTTATCCGGCGCGCAAGCTTTGCCAGGCGCAGGGTGTTCTTAATCTGGAAGCAGGTCATTGTAGAGAGGCCGACAAGGAGTGGTCCTCTGCTGACTAATTCTTTGAAGCGGCTTTTGTGGTGGATCCTCTCATCAAAATATTCAACCTCAATATCCCGCTGTTCGAGGTAGGCGCCAAGAGAAAGGATAGCAAGGGGCGTCCACGCGTGGTACGGAAATGGACTGGCGTTTGCATATGCTAAGACGACGAATTTGTTTCCCATCAGGTTATTCCGGCATGAGCTCCCTGTTTGAAAATGTGTAACTGATAACGCCGTAGAGTGCGGAAAGCATGATCTCTATTCCCAAGAAATAATTCAGCGCCAGGGCCCTGACTGAAAACAGCAGTCCTGCTTCCCCGCGCATAAAGTTCCACCATTTCAGGTTTGAAACCAGGTAAATAACAGCCAGGAATACAAAAAGGTACTGCGCAATACCAAGAAACGGTATCAGCAGGAGCGAGAGAAAACTCGTAAACGCGCAGATTGCCGCAATGCCGTTGCTCGGAGAGGTCGGGCCTGCGTTATCGAGCTGTTTTTCCCTGAAAAAAAGATGCACCCACATGACTGTGCGTTTGAAGTAGATTTTGAGGGCCTGCCTGAAGTCAGCAAACTGGTGGCGTACGAGCAGCTTGGGATTCAGGATAATGCAATCCTTTTTATTGATCCTCCGTGCCAGTTCAAAGTCCTCGACATCTGCCCCTTTGTACTGTTCATTATACCCGCCTATTGCAAGGAAAAAATCTTTCTTGATGGCGCCGCACCGAGGGGCAAAAACACTCACCTTGCTGTATTGCTGACCGATGAGGTGAATATATTCAAACATCGCCATATAGGTCGGAACAAACCCGCTGTTCAGGGGAGTGGTGGCACAGATACCGATAATGCACTGTGCATCGGGGTTCTTCTGAAAGTACTCTTCGACTTCCTTTATGGTGCCGTCCAGGACAAGAACGTCCGAGTCAAGAAAAAATATTATGTCTCCTGCTGCCTCCTTCACCCCTCTGTTCCTGGCCCGGGCAGGCCCTCCGTTCGTTTCCATCTGAATGACCCGTACAGGATATTGCTTGGCTATTTCGACGGTGTTGTCAGTCGAGCAGTCATCAACAACAATTACCTCCATGTTATGGAGTGCCTGATTGAATATGGATTCCAGAAGACCGGGCATGAACCCTGAGGCATTGTATGTGGGGATCACGATAGAGATCATGTTTACTAAGTATACTTGGAATGCCCGGAGAAAATCAAATAATATGATCGTGCTGGAATCGAATTAATGCAAATAATTCAAGGCCTTGCAGATGTAGGGCTTGATTGGATTTGCACCCGCTCAATAAGCGGGGGCACGGACTTGACATGCCGGACTGTTCATTCATCTGTTCAATGCAAAGAAATGGATTGCCCGGATCAATGCGTTTGCCCGGACTGAAAGGGACATGACCGTATGGAAATCTGTACACATCTCGGGCTGAAAAAAAATGAACAAATTCTGACTTGAGAATTCATGTAACCAAGTCCCCGGGATCATTAGCAATATTTTAATTGGTATCATTGTTGCATTTTAGTGGTGTACATTGAAAAAATGATCTTCACGGCTTCCTATAAGAGCGCTCACGGTGCGGCATGCACTACGTGTAATGATAATGAATGCAATAAAAACAGTTAACTCTTAAAACGGTATTCATTGAGAGGGTGCCATGGTTTTGTATCTGCTGGTTTTTCTGGCTGGAGGATTTATCGGCATGTTACTTATGTCGATGCTCATTTTAGGCAGAAAAGGGGATGAGTTCTCCTCTGAAATGTACAAAAATATTTAAATTTCCTTTGATACTGATCTGCAATTCTCTGTTAAGGCGGCACTCCCGGAATCAGATCATGATGTATCGGGAAATGACTGGTTAATCAGGTGCTGGTTTCTGCACAGGCAGGAGTTCGTGCAGAGTGCAGGTCATGTGTACATATGAGAAAGCATTCGGAAGTAGTAAAAACCATACAGATTACGTTGAAAATTTAATACACTTACCAACTACAGTAACGGTATTCTCTGAATAAGTATTCCGAATATTCAAATGGTTACGATGATTTCATTCAGGTGGCACATTAGTTGCAGTGCTTCATGTGCGTCTGTTTTCGTGTTTTGTTGAACATATGATGTTAATAAGCCTTGCATGGAATATTTTTTTATGAATGGGAACCATCATTAAAACCAGAAAGGACTGAGAATTATGTCAACAAAGATTTTACTGGTTGAAGACTACATCATCCAATCAATGGGCCTCTGGAACTTATTGGAATTCTGGGGATATGACATGTGCGAACAGGTAACGTCCGGTGAAGAGGCTATTATAAAAGCTGAACAGGAGAGACCTGACATTGTATTGATGGACATAAACCTCGATGGGAAATTAAACGGTATTGATGCTGCCAGGCAGATAATGTCCCGTTTTGGCATTCCGGTGATCTTTACAACGTCGTATTCAGATAACAGGACAATGGAAATAGCAGTGGCTTCCGAGCCGGCCGGATATTTTGTGAAGCCCCTCGATTTATACAAACTGAGGTCTGTCATTGAATCTATCATGAGTAGAGAATCCCGGCGGTTCAAGGCAAAATCGAAGAAGGCTGTCTGTTCTGGCAGCCATTGAGGTTCCCTGACACACAGAGAATTATCAAATAACAAAATCCAAAGATCAAATAAAACACAAAGTTCAAATGACAAACAAATAAACTTGACACTCCTTTATCAAGGGATTATTCTGGAATTTCAAACATTTTGAAATTTATTTGGCATTTGATCTTTGTTCTTTGTGGTTTTCTCAGGCCATACAGAAAACAGAAACTCTCTTTACCTATCTTATAAAGGGAAATAATACTCTTCACAATTGAGATGAATTTCCTCCGAGTTCTTCCATCACTCCCATGATATCACGATAGACGTCATTCCATTGCTTCCCCCGTACATCAAGCTCGATCCCGCCTTCTGGAAGGAATTTAAGGAGTGTTGTCCTTGTATCATGAAGGGAGAATATTTTTTCCGTGCTGACCGGTGTGTCCTGAGCAAAAATGACTCGTACCTTCCCGGCCACATTCTGAATTTTATTGATAAAAAGGCTGACGGCCGTGACTTTAATGTCCATAATTTCAATAAGGCGCTCTGCCTTTTCCGGCAGCTGCCCGAACCTGTCTTTCAGCTCAATCCGCAGATTCTGCAACGCCTTCAGATTCTTTGCAGAAGCGATCTTCCGGTAAATACTTAATCTCAGGTCAGGATCTGCAATATACTCTTCGGGTATGGCTGCCGTTACTTTCAGGTCAAGCTCCGGTTCGATTTTTGGAGCTGTTTTTTCTCCTTTCAGTTCTGCCACAGCTGCTTCGAGCATTTCCATGTACATATCAAAACCAACTGCCTCGATATGTCCCGACTGTTCACCACCCAGCAGATTCCCTGCTCCCCTTATCTCGAGGTCCTTTAACGCAAGCCTGAACCCAGCGCCGAGATACCCCAGTTCCTGAATTGCAGCGAGCTTTTTTCTCGCCTCCTCAGAGATGATATCTTCCCCTGGAATCAGGAAATAGGCAAATGCCCTGACATTGGAGCGTCCCACCCGGCCACGCAGCTGGTACAGGTCAGCAAGTCCGAACCTGTCCGCCCTGTTGATAATGATGGTATTGGCAGAGGGGATATCGAGCCCCGAGCCGATAATGGACGTGGAGACAAGGATATCGATTTCCTTATGGAAAAACTTTTTCATGACCAGCTCGAGCTCTTTTTCCTTCATCTGCCCATGGGCAATGCCGAATGTCCCCTCCGGGACCAGCTCACCCAGAAAGGCCGCCATCTTATAGATATCCTGGACACGGTTATGAACAAAAAATGCCTGCCCTCCCCTGTCGAGCTCTTTCTGGAGGACCTCTTTTATCAGCGTGGGCCTGAACCGTGCAACCGTGCTTTGAACAGCAAGCCTGTCCTCCGGCGGGGTTTCAATGGTGCTCATCCCCCTGATCCCTGAGAGCGCCATGTGCAGGGTGCGCGGGATAGGGGTTGCAGAGAGGGTCAGGACATCAACATTGGATTTGAATGCCTTGATTTTTTCCTTGTGCGTGACGCCGAACTTGTGCTCTTCATCCACAACCAGAAGGCCGAGATTGTGAAACGCAACATCTTTGCCAAGGAGCCGGTGTGTGCCGATTATAATGTCAATTTCGCCGTTTTCAAGTTTTTGCAGGGTCTGCTTCTGCTGTGCACTGGTTTTAAACCGGCTGAGGAAATCGATCTTTACCGGAAATGCAGCAAAGCGGGAAACAAATGTCTCATAGTGCTGCTCTGCAAGGATGGTTGTGGGGACGAGTACAGCCACCTGCTGTGCGTCATACACTGCCTTGAAACAAGCCCTCATCACCACTTCTGTCTTGCCATACCCGACATCCCCGCACAGCAGCCTGTCCATCGGCACAGCCTGTTCCATGTCGTGCTTTATCTCGTTAATCGAAGACAGCTGGTCAGGGGTTGCTTCATACGGAAAGAACCCGTCAAACTCCCGGTGGAGTTCAGAGTCTTCTGAAAATGCAGTGCCTGCGGCTGCAGTCCTTCTGGCATAAATTTTTATCAGCCGCTCTGCCATATCCTTGATCTTCTTTTTGACTTTCTGGCGGGTGCGCTGCCATGTCTTACCTCCGAGCCTGTCTATTTTTGGTTTGACATTGTCTGGCGCGTGATACTTCTGAACATAGTTCATCCGCTCCAACGGGACAAACAGTTTATCTCCTCCCAGGTACTCGATGGTGATGAAGTCGCCTTGGTAATCTTCCATCCGCTCTTTTTTGATACCGAGAAACGTACCGATTCCATGTTCAGCATGAACAAGAAAATCCCCCTTTTTGAAGTCTTCAATGGTGGTGATCAGTTTTGATACTTTCGACTGCTTTATCGGCTTATATCCGGGCCGCTGACCGAAGATATCTCTTTCAGTCAAAAGGATGCTGCCGCTGCACATGAATCCCCTGCTCAGTTCGCCTACAGTAATTACTGCAGAATACTCGTCATTTATTGGACCGGTGCCAAGTATCGGAGCATCGGAGCCCTGTTCAATAAACAGCTCTTTCAAGCGTTTTGCCTGTCCTTCAGACGAGCAGGCCATGAACATGAAATATTCTTTCCTCAGGACGATCGTCCTGTTTACAAATTCCTGCACTGATTTTCTCTCTTCCCGGAGCAGCCCGAGACCGGCTATGCTGCTGACTTCGCACCGAAAGCCTTCACCCTCCAGTGGAAGTGATGTGAAGTGGACTACATTCCTGTCAGCAAGGTTCAGGTCAAATTCAGGATACTGTCTCGCTATGTCATCCGGTTCAACCAGAATTATTTTCCTCTCCACCAACAGGTCAATGAGGTTCGGGCCTTCTTCGGGCTCTATGACGGGTGAGATCCGGGCAGTTTCTATTTCCTGTATGGAGAGCTGTGTGTCTATGTTAAAAAACCTGAGAGATTCTATTTCATCACCAAAGAGCTCTATCCTCACCGGATTTTCATTATCAGGAGCAAAGATGTCAATGATTCCGCCGCGAACACTGATCTCGCCCTGCCCCGACACCACAGAAGCGGAAGTATAACCGTGCTGATGAAGGTCGTGGATGAAACTGTCCCGCTCAATGGAATCTCCTTTTGAGACCGTGAGCGAGGGGAAGCTGCCTTCAGACCATAAGGACGGCAGGGACGCGTCCACTGAGGCGATAACCTTTTCAGGCAGGGATGCGTAAAGACTTGTCAGCTGCGTTAACCGTTCAGGGTGGTCTTCTGGCGGGATTCGGAGCGGGGGATGTTTACCGAAAAATTTTGACCAGAAGAGCGCATCAGAATAGAATTCCTCTGCCTTTTCTTCAGCAGGGCATATGGCCATGCAGGGGAACCTGAGAAGGGAGAAAAGCAGTGCACCGGAAGAACCGGTCAGAGACGTAAACGTGTCGGCGCTTCCCTCTTCAGCCATGACAGCGGCTTTTTGCAATATCGAGATATCAAGCGGCATTGATTGAGTATAGCAAAAAACGAAAGCGGGGAAGTGCGCAAGCGCGGAAGTCGGAATGTAGGAGCATGGCTTGTTTTTATGGACAATCAAATCGTTTAGTGAAATTTTTTAATTACTGACTGTAGACCGGTAATGCCGAACTTATAATGAGAAGGGATATGCAGAGTGTCTTTTCCCGAAACAATATCGCCGATAAATCTCAATCTCGGACTTATGCTGTTAACAGGACTTCTATTCGGCCGTGCGTTTTCCCGGTTCGGTTTCCCGAGAGTTGCGGCATATATACTTGCCGGGATGGTGTTTTCCAAAGACATCCTGGGAAGGTATATGGACATAGGAGTCGGTTCATGGGCTGAACCGTTAACACTGTTAGCCCTCGGGAAATCGCCTATCTGATCGGTGGATCAATAACAGCTAAACAACTAAGGCAGGCAGGAAAGATCATTATCAGCTCTGCCATCGCCCTGTTTGTCTGCGACAGGATATCAACTGTATCCTGCGAAATTTCGGGTTTCATCTCTTCAGAATAACTATTCTTTGTAGAATCAAGATTAAAAGAGATCCCGAGGCCAAGTGTTAGTCCTATTGTAATAAACAGTGCTGCAAGGGTTATTGAATGTTTTTTCATCATGTGACGTCCCCTTCCATTGTAGTTTTCTGCTGAAACACGTTTATTCTTATTTCACAAAACATTGTGACATCTTATACTGCCTCCATGGATGCGAAGCAGAGGCCTTGCGACCCCGTCTCCTGCAGTCAATAATTTTTCGTTTCTTTTTTCCGGATTCAAAATGTTCTGCGCAAGAACAGGCCCTGCTTTCAGGAGTTTTTGAATTGACCATTCCTGTAATCCTCCAGAGGTGTTAACTGCATGTTGAGCACACAGGCTTCTCATTATTCTCCGCCTTACTGCAGACCTTTGAATCCGCAGTCCTGCTGTCCGCACTTTTCTCGTCCTTTTTCTTGCAGTACCCGTCTGCATACCACCCGCTGCCTTTGAGCTGAAACGAGCTCCTGGAAACAAGCTTCTGCATTTGTACGGAACACTCAGGGCAGGAGCATTCCTCTGTCTCGTACATGCTTCTCCACAGTTCGTGAACTTTATTGCAGTTCGGACAATGATATTCATAAACCGGCATATGCTACCTCCTTTATTTTGTTCATCACTGATCTATCAGTTCTGAAATTCACCCCGATTTTAGCAAATCAAATGCCAGCTTAAGATTTATTTATTTTCTATAAATTGCATGTTGTCGAGGAATGTATTGAGTCAATTTGACCTACAGCAACGCGGGCCATTTTGTCCGACAGGTCATGTAATCCGTCTCAACGTTCTAGGGAAGACCCTGCATTGACGTTTACAATCACGGTCTCGCGGCTTATGATTATGAATAAAATGAGGCCCCGGAATAAATACTGATACGTATGAAAAAAAGACTCTTATTGATATTTGGTTCAGGCGCTGTCCTTGTTGCGTCTCTTGTAATCTTTATCAAAAGCCCCTCTTTTCTAAACCTTCTTGAAGATATCGCCGGCAGGAGTATCGGCGGAAGTGTCGAGATTGGTTCGTTCTCTTTTGAAGACCGGCACATGCTGACCGTCAACGGCCTTGCCATAAAGGCCGGGAGCAGGGACCGCTATGAGCTGATTGTTCCCCTGCTGGCCCTGAGGTTCAGACTGCGGGACTTTTTGAGGATGCATATCGGGGAGATAGTGCTGACAGGGCCGGACCTCTCGATAACCGTACCTGCAAAAAAAGACCCGGTAGTGCGGGAAGCAAAAAGCCCGTTGCCTTTCTCCTTTGATACATTCTCTCTCGTTGACGGCAGGATTCATATTCACCATGAAAAAAGCAGGTCGTTTCAGGCGGGCCCTGTTACCCTTTCCCTGAAGCGGGACAGGCTGACCGGCAGGACATCGCTGAGCGCGCATGCCCTGCTGGATGATCTGAATTCAGAGATTTCAGCGGATGCAATTATTGATCTTGAAACATTGAGTGTGGAAAGCGCACGCGTCCATGTGCCTCTCTTGGACCTTGAGATGCTCTCGGGCCTTCCCGTTTTTGCATTTATAAAAGATGCAGGCTTGCAAGGCACTGCCGGTCTTGAACTGAACGCAGTTCCGCAATACACCGGCTCGGAGGTCCATACCCGGATAAACGCAGCCCTGTCCATAACCGGTCTTTCCATGCATACAGACGCCCTGCGGGTAAACCTCGGAGAAAGACTCTTGAAAATATCTTTTAATGGTGCGCATCAGAGGAAAAGTGACATGATTGATATTGACGCCCTGCGGATTGAGGTTTCTCACATGGGGCCATGGACTGCCCGCGGCACACTTGAGCGGGTCTCATCGGGCAATCCAAATATGAACCTCACCATAAAGGGCGCCGGTGCCGGGCTGAACGAAATACGCGCCATACTGTCCGGCCCGGCGGTTTCATGGCTTCATGAAATTGCTGTAAGCGGTTCAGTGGGCGCGGACGTTTCCGTAACGGGAAGTCTCAAATCGCCGGAGGCACAAGGCGTGTTCACAGTAAGCGGTGAGAGCGTCAAGGTCGGGAATATAGTGTGTGACACCTTTGCGGCATCTCTTCCACTGGATTATCGAGGAGGTGTCTTTATTGTTACAGATGCTTCGGCGGCGGTGAAAGACATGGGCACTCGCCAGGACGAAAAAAATGAAGCTACTGTCAGGGCCCATAACATGAAGCTTCTGATTCCCCGACTTGAGTACAGAGGGCCTGACACTGCATCAGGCGTATTTCAGGTGACGGCTGACAGGGCATCTTTCGTGGCCGGGGGAACAGAGTATCACACGGAGAAAGGGATAATACTCACAGGTGGCATTGCGACGGCTGACACGGATGGGCGCCGGCTGCGGTTTGACAGTCTTGCCCTGAATACTGATTTTATAAAAAACGCCGCGGGATGGCTTTCGGTCAGTATGGAAGATCCCGCCTCAATCGAAGCAGCGCTGGATTATGAGGACATTGATATAGGGCAATTGGCGCCTGTGGTCGCCGGCGGGTTTTTTCAGCGAAGTGGAATCGGTGCAAGGGGAAAGGCAAACCTTCATGCCGGATTCAAAATAACGTTCCCTGAAAAAAACGGCCCGCGCGTATCCGTTACCCTTGAGACGGATGTTAAAGACGGGGGCTTTTCAACCGCTGATGAGACGGTTATCGGCGAAGGAATGAACATGGCCCTCACCGGCAGATTTGCGTTCCCCCTTTCACTTGATTCCATAGACTTTACGGTTACTTCAGCGGCATCAGGGTTTGAACTTCTGGCGGGCAGGTTTTACGGAGCCTTTTCAGACAGGGCGGTTCATTGCATGGCTGAAGGCAGATACACCAATGCTGATGATACGGTCACCATAGTAAGGTCAAAGCTTGGCCTTGCAGGCATCGGTGACCTGCTGATGACCGGGACGGTGAGCGGCCCCGGCAGGCCCCTGTCAGTAGACGCTGACATAACGATCACGGACCTCTCCGGCGGTGAGGCCTTTGATTTTTTTATACGCGATACCTTTCGGGAACAATACCCCTTTCTGTCACGGATGCGAATAGGCGGACAGGCCTCTATAGACCTTAGGGTAAGAGGCTCTTTTGAGAGGTTCACGGCCCGCGGGGACTTGCGTATTGACGGGATGGACGTCGTGGATGTAAACTCCGGCAACGCAGTAACAGGCGTGCATATGTCGCTGCCTTTTGATATTTCATTCCCGGAAGCAGGGCCCATCCGCGCCATAGACAATTTTGGAACGTTACGGATCGGCGAAATAACATGGCCGCCGCTTTACGCAAGGGGGTTTGAAACCTTTGCGGCAGTGGACGCTAATACCCTTGTCTTTAAGGAAGACATCAGGGTACCGCTGTACGGCGGCAGCATCACACTGAAGAAAATATCTTACAGCGATATCCTGAGCCAGCGCAGGAGCCTCCGGTTTGCGGCGGATATAGATGGCGTTGATCTTGCATTGGCCGGGAAGGCGCTGGCCGTGCCCGGTTTGAGCGGGAGTGTGAAAGGCACAATCCCGAGCGCGTCCTTTACTGAAAACCGCCTTGTAACAGAGGGGGAAATCATCCTCGAACTCTTTGACGGAACAATACGGGTGAGCGGTTTCTCGGCGGAGAATGTTTTCAGTCCCATCGCTTCGGTCAGGTCTGATATCGAGGTGGACGGCATAAACCTCGGCACGCTGACCAGCACCTTTGAATTCGGCCATATATCAGGGATTATGCGAGGTGAGCTGAGGGGCCTGGTTATCGTTAACGGCCAGGCCCAGAGGTTTCAGGGATATCTTGAGACATACAGGAAAAAAGGGGTCGAGCAAAGGATAAGCGTAGAAGCACTGAAAAAGATATCCATTCTCGGGACCGGTTCATCGGCATCTGTTCTGGACCGGGGCATGTACCGGTTCTTCAGGGACTACAGATATGAAAAAATCGGCTTCAGGGCGGCCCTGAGAAACGACAACCTCCTGCTCCTTGGCTCGGGCGAAGGGAATGACAGTAAATATCTGGTAAAGGGCGGCCTGCTGCCCCCCAAAGTTGATGTGATAACCTATAATCAGAATATCTCCTTTAAGGAACTGGTCAGCAGGCTTAAGCGCATCAGCCAGATCGACAGGAAGGAGAAGCGGTGATTGAGTCACCTGGTGAGCAAAGGCATGTTATTTAGTAGCAGTTGCAGGGTAAATATCTTATAATGAATCCATGAGGTATGCTGATACATTTTTATCTGGAGGAAAATTATGAATATTACATTGACAAGGAACTCTTTTTTCTGCTTACTGCTCTTCTGTGTGGCATCATGCATCACGATAAATATATATTTCCCTGCGGCGGCAGTTGAGAAGGCGGCAGACCGGATTGTAGATGAGGTGTGGGGTCCCCAGGGCGGGACACCCGGGGGAGAGGATGAAAAGAAACAGGACGTTCAGCCGCGGAGCCGTATGGGGGATGTATTGATATTCGCATTGTCATTGGCCGGGCCCCGGGAGGCGATGGCCCAGGAGGCGGACATCAATGTTACTACCCCGGCAATCAGGGCTCTAAAGGAATCCATCCAGAGCAGGGCAGAATCGATCAGGCCCTATATGGACGGCGGGAACATCGGGATATCCAGGGAGGGGCTTCTCGTAGTGCGCACTACAGAGGGGTTGAATTTAAAGGACAAGGCAGCGGTCAACCGTCTTGTTGAGGCGGAGAATCATGACAGAAACTCCCTGTATGAGGAGATCGCCAGGGCCAATAATTTTCCCCCGGAAAGGGTTGCGGACATAAAGACGATCTTTGCCGGCAGCTGGGCGAAGAATGCCAGGGCAGGCTGGTGGGTTCAGGATGACGGCGGCAGCTGGAAGCAGAAATAGCAACTCATTGTGTTATCTTAACCTGGTTCTGCAATGTCTGCATGCGCGGTTAGAAATATTCGGGCCGAGATATTTTTTACATTTGGGGCATCTCCAGTTATAGGCGGTAAAAGCAATAAACGCAGTTATCACCACAAGCTGCGCTGTCGCAAGGGTAGTATTGGCGAATTCTCCGAGCAGGTCATGGCGTTTATAAAGTACGGCCATCAATAAAACGAGAAAGACCGAGATCGCTATAGCCAAAAGCTGTCGTCCCTGGCGGAGCCAGAACTCACGCGCAACCTGTTTATCAGCGCTTTTTTGCATTGTCATTTTTCAGCTATTATAATTTCCTGATTGCGGTTTTTCAAACCAGTTCTCCCAACGCAGGAGGTGTGCTCTCCATTCTTGCCTTCTTAAGCCCGAACCTTTAATATAGTGAGTCTTGTTTTTTCTCCGGCTTACCTGCCGTGTATCAAAGAGAGTTGCTGGAATATTTTATATTCCAAGTCCCGGGCACGGGCACTGTGCCCCTGCAAAGCTTTGCCACAATAATCAGAAGTTACCTGAAAGGATCTGAAAGACGTCGTGGATATATACAAAGAATTATCGCGTCTCAACCCCCGCCAGAAAGAAGCGGTCATGCATACTGACGGCCCGCTTCTTATACTTGCCGGCGCCGGTTCGGGAAAGACCCGGGTCATAACAATGCGAACTGCATACCTGATAAATTCAGGCGTGCGCGCCGATTCCATTCTGGCAGTCACCTTTACCAACAAAGCTGCCCGTGAAATGAGAAAGCGGGTATCAAAGATGATCAAAAAAGGGAATGGCGTCCCTGCCATTTCAACCTTTCACTCCCTCTGCCTCAGGATCCTCAGGAGTGAAATAGAGGCCATCGGCTACAGGAAAGACTTTACGATCTACGACACGGCCGAGCAGGTCTCGCTTCTGAGAACCATCATGTCAGACATCAAATTTTATGACGGGAGTTTTAAACCCGAGTCGGTCCTCGAGAGGATCAGCATGACAAAGAATGAGTTTGTACTGGAAAGCGATGGTGAGAACGAAGATTCTCTGGAAGAGGCATCTTCACTGCTGTATCCGCGGTATCGTGAAGCACTGAAGTCGATGAACGCGCTCGACTTCGACGATCTCCTGATACTCACGCTAAAACTCTTCAGGGAGCATTCCGAGGTGCTTGAGAAGTACAGGGATCAGTTTAAATATATTATGGTTGATGAGTATCAGGACACGAACAGGGTGCAGTATAATTTCATAAAACTCCTGGCTGGAGAGAGAAAGAACATCTGCGTTGTTGGAGATGACGACCAGTCCATATACGGCTGGAGGGGTGCGGACATCAGCAACATCCTTGACTTTGAAAAAGACTTTCAGGGGACGGTGACCGTAAGACTTGAGCAGAACTACCGCTCGTTCAGCAATATACTCGGAGCAGCAAACGGGATCATAAGAAACAATAAAAAGAGAATGGAAAAATCCCTCTGGACAGACAGGGGTGCTGGTCCAAAGGTCAATATCTTTAAAGCAGGGGACACGGAAGATGAGGCAGACTGGGTCGCAAACAGGATCTCTCTGCTCGTGAATGAAAGAAAGGTAGCCGCAAACAGCATCGCTGTCATATACAGGGCAAACCTGCTTTCAAGACCCTTTGAAGAAGCACTCAGAATGCAGAGGATTCCCTATACCGTGGTCGGCGGAACAAGCTACTTTGAACGGAAAGAGATAAAAGATCTTGCAGCGTATCTCAAGATCATCGCAAACCCCTCAGACGACCTCAGTCTCCTGCGGGCGGTCAGCGCTCCCAAAAGAGGGATCGGCCCCTCGGCGCTGAGTGCAATTGCTGATTATGCCCGGTCCAATTCCGTAAGCTTGTTTGATGCATTCGGCAGGGCATCTGACAATGACCGGCTGAAACCTGCTGCTGCCGGGTCAGCTGAAAGCTTTCATCAGCTTATATGCCGCTACCGTACGCTGTTTGGCGGCAGGAAACACATGGGCAATACGCTCAAGGCACTTATCGACGATATTGATTTCAGAGACTACATCATAACACTCTACAAAACACCGGAGGCCGCGTACAGAAGGATCGAGAGCCTTGACGGATTTATTGACTCGATGAAGCATTATGAATCAGTCGGGACTGGCACTTCACTTCCCGGATTCCTTGAGACAATGGCCCTCACCGACCTGGTCGAAGAAAAGGAGGAGCAGGGCGGAGGCGGCGTCACACTGATATCCTTCCACTCATCAAAAGGACTTGAGTTTCCGGTGGTTTTCATCGCTGCAGCAGAAGAAGATATCATCCCTCATAAAAAATCAGTTGCTGCGGATGAAGGCCTCGAAGAAGAGAGAAGGCTTTTCTATGTCGGCATTACCCGGGCAATGAAAGAGCTTTTCATTACCTACACAGGACACAGGGTAAAATACGGGAAAGAGACCCCTTCAGTTCCTTCACGATTTCTCGAGGAAATTCCGGACGATGTCTCACAGTTCCTGGACAGGGTTGAGGAATCCGACCCCGAGAAAGACAAGGCTTACGTGAAGAGCCTGTATGAGGAGTTCATGGGAAAGTTTAAATAGGCAGCTCATTTGATATAATCTTAAAAAAGAACAGAAAGTAAAAAACGAATTCATACGGGAACCACGAAATTTAAGAATCAGAGAGACCCGAGGCCACCAATTCGGGCGTACTTAATGTATAGTAGAAGCAATGAAGTTTGAAGAACTCCCCATCCATGAAAAGGTACTTGAGGGTATCAAGGCTGCCGGGTTTACTGAATGCACCCCGGTGCAGGTACAGACCCTGCCTGATGCACTGGGTGGCAGAGACATCGCAGCCCAGGCACAGACAGGTACCGGCAAGACCGCAGCGTTTCTGATTGCTGTATTCTCCCGCATGTGCGAGACTCCTGCGCTGAGCCGCGGGCCGTCGCCCCGTACACTTATCATTGCGCCTACCCGGGAACTGGTGGTACAGATAGCTGCCGAGGCAAAACTTCTTGGCAGAGCTGCGGGCTTCAGAATCCTCCCCGTATACGGCGGCATCGATTATCAGAAGCAGCGGGAGAAGATCGCGGAAGGCGTTGATGTACTGATCGGTACACCGGGCCGGCTGATCGATTATCTCAAGCAGAAGGTCTACAGCCTGAAGAAGACCCAGTTTCTGGTGATTGATGAAGCTGACCGCCTGTTTGACATGGGCTTTATCAGCGATCTTCGTTTCCTGCTCAGGCGGATGTCGCCTTATGACAAACGGCAATCCATGCTCTTTTCCGCTACCCTTTCCCACCGTGTGCTTGAACTCTGTTACGAGCATATGAACCTGCCGAAGCAGTTCACGGTGACACCCGAAAAGGTGACCGTAGAACGGGTTGAACAGGAGCTTTATCACGTCGGAAAGTCAGAGAAGTTCGGTCTTCTCCTCGGAATCCTCAGGCGTGAACCAGCCGGCCGCTATCTGATCTTCTGCAACACGAAAATCATGGTTGAACGGCTTGAGGCATATCTGAACGCCAATGGTCTGGCCACCGCTGCCATTACCGGAGGCCTTCCCCAGCATAAACGTATGAAAGTGCTTGCCCGGTTCAAGGGCGGCACGCTGCCGATTCTTGTTGCGACAGATGTAGCCAGCCGGGGGCTTCATATAGATGGAGTTACGCACGTCATCAACTACGACCTTCCCCAGGATCCGGAAGACTATGTTCACCGGATCGGGAGAACGGCCCGTGCCGGTGCAGCAGGCAGGGCAATAAGCCTTGCGTGTGAAGAATACGTCCATTCCCTGTATGATGTTGAGGACTACATAAAACAGGCAATACCGGTCATGCCCCTGACCGATGAAATGATCGTTACCGATTATCGGAAGAGGCCGCAGCCGGGCAGGAAGACCGGAGCGGTTTCTAAACGCTCAACAAGGGGCCGCGCAGAGCAGAAAAAAAACGCGCAGGCTCCAAGGCACAAAAGTTCACGAGACGGCGGACGCAGAAGTGCAAAAGGACCAAAGGCCCGGAACCGCCCGTAAAGAAAGAGATGCAATGCCCGGGCAATGAAGGGCGTTCTGTTATGCCGTTGCATTTGCTCCAGATAATCAATCAATACATTTCATGCTCATCGAATCATCACCGGGAATTGGTTGAAAATGCATTTCTGAAACAGCCTGTTCAGCTGTAATCCCAAAGACCGTCAGGAGTTTATAAATTACTATGGATGGAAACATAAGAGTAAATATAAAGCAGGGCATGACCGTCAGCATCGTATTGAAACAGGACCAGAAAAGCGGCAAATTAACCGAAGGCATTGTCAAGGATATCCTGACAAAGTCTCCTTCACATCCTCATGGCATAAAAGTACGATTAAGGAATGGCGCTGTAGGACGGGTCAAGGAGATTGCAGATGAAGCCAGTCAATGAATTTTTATCTGGATGGGGAGGCGCCGCTTTTCTTTGCGATGTAGACGACATGCCTGTTCCCTCTGCGGGGTCGATGCCGCTGAAAGGAAAATCCGGCATGGACAAGTCGCTTCTCAAAGGCCTTGTCCGGGTCTTCGGACCAGACGGCGAACACCCCGCCTGGCAGCAGGGCTGAGCCGCTCAGCGCCAGGGCGATGTTCCCGTATAAAGAGGCGCCTCGTTCTTTGGCAGCCTCAAAGGGTCCCTCATAGAGATCAAGAATAATGGCATCAAACCGCTTGTCTCCGCTGTGCATTGCACTGTTGCGGATTATGGCTGCCACATCAGCAATCTCTATTGTAACCCGCGTATCATTCACTGCCCCGCCGGTCAGTGCGGCCAGAGGACCGTGACACCATTTCACAACGATAGGGTTGAGTTCAGCCACAACAACCCGGGCATTGGGGGGGAGTTCATCGAGGGCTGATCTCAGGGTACAGCCCATGCCCAGTCCTCCGATGAGCACCCTCGGATCTTTTTTATTGTTCATGCTATTGCAGGCCAGCTTCGAAAGCAATATCTCGGACCTGTTGGCATGGGAGTTCATCAGCACACGGCTGTTTATGGTTATCAGGAAATCAGATCCGTTCCTCTGTCGCAGTTCAAGAAGACCGTCAGCGCTCTGTTCGCTGTCAAGGGTCTGCCATGGTTTTGCCATCTATCCACTCTCCTTCTTTTATTGCTTCTTCTTTACGGTCTTTGAGGACTTCTTCTTTTTCTTCTTCCTGCTGGCTTCCCATTGCTCATGTTCATGGATTATCTCCCGCAGTGTGAGGTCCCTGGCGGGTGAGCTGACGATGCTATGGTAATCTTTTTTGTAGAGCTTTATGACTTCAATGTCTTTCTTGATGAGCTGCTGGATCTCATCAAGGAGTCCTTTCTCGTCTTTGCTGCAGAATGAGATCGCTTCGCCCAGGTTGATTCCGCGGCCGGTCCTCCCAACCCTGTGCACGTAATTTTCGGGCCTGTCAGGAAGATCATAGTTGATTACGTAATCGACGTCAGGCACGTCAATCCCCCGGGCGCTGACATCTGTGGCGATCATGATACGGCAGCGGCCTTCCTTAAACTTTTTCATTACCTCGGAGCGGTCTTCCTGGTTTTTGTCCCCGTGGATGCTGACGGTTTCTATTTGCACCCTCTCCATGGCCTTTGCTACCCGCTCGGCCCGGACCCGTGTCCTTACAAAAACGATGATCCTGCTTTCGGGATTATCTTTAATAAACCGCTCGAGGAAAAACCGTTTGTCATCCATTTCAACAAACATGACAAAG
>Ga0209536_100004348_pt1 | contig 22400 bp, 15 predicted proteins | sample DeeMarSeWOR28_12_FD_187461 | JGI IMG/M metagenome (GOLD analysis project Ga0209536, IMG submission 187461) | Marine sediment microbial communities from White Oak River estuary, North Carolina - WOR-2-8_12 (SPAdes) (version 2) | ecosystem: Environmental > Aquatic > Marine > Intertidal zone >... | reverse complement strand
GGCTTTCCCAAAGACGGCACGTGGAACATCAGGTGGGAAGGGCTGGAACCAATGTTTTGATGGCATTCCTGACGAGCGTTATTGCGCTAATAAATGTTAATTAATAATCAAAAAGGTTTTATACCGGTTTACTTTCTTCTAAACCATTCTAGCTCCAGTAATTCTTCCATGGAATAAATGGTATTTACCCCAGGAAAATAACCTGGACCCTAGTTTCCGATGCAGAACGCGAAGACTGATTAATAAATCTCAAGAAAATAGCTATTTTATTAATTTGAAATAAAATCTTATCAATACTGGATTCACAAGTGAACTGCTAAACTCCAAATATCGTGAAGCATGATTGCCCTTTTAATGAAAAGGAAATTTATATTAGCAATAATTTTATCAGATAATCATCAGAATTAAAGATTAATATTGTTCCAACTGAAATTACAGCTCACTTTAACATTTTAATTATGAAAAGATTGTATTCCAACTCCTTGTTTTTGCAGGAATTAGTTTTCATGCCTGTTACCAGCTGAAATTGTAAACATTGAAAAATAATAGCTACATCCACACTAATGCCAATTAATGATGCTTAAAAGCAGATTCGTGTTATGGCAATGAATGTAACATTATTTCTCATGCTGGATAAGGTAAGAATTACCTCCCTGATGACTAAATAATACTATTTTTAAAAATTGATCCATTACAGAAATGAAGACCTTTTTTAATCTTTTGTTGCCTGGTTTACAGCTCATTCTTTTTAGCCATTATCTCCATGCTCAAAAAGGATATCAAAATTTTAATGTCGCCGTATATTCCAGAGCTTATGAAGTTGAGAAGATGGACAACCTGAAATGGCTGGATTCCATTTGGAGTGAGATAGAGCGCCAGGTCCATGTGGATAAGATCTACCTTGAAACGCACCGTGACCTGTTGATTGTCAATGACAAGATCCTAAATAAGGTAAAGGATTATTTTGAGAAAAAAGGAATTGAAACATCAGGTGGAATTACCTACACCATTGACGAACCCAACCGGTTTCAGACCTTCTGCTATACCAATCCTGAAAACAGAAAAAAAGTACAGGAAATCATTGAACATACCGCCAAACATTTTGATGAGGTGATCCTGGATGATTTCTTCTTTACCAACTGCAAATGCGAATTGTGCATCGAAGCAAAAGGGGATAAATCCTGGACGCAATACCGGTTGGACTTAATGGAGGAAGCAGCCAGGAATATAATCCTGAAACCAGCAAAAACAGTAAATCCAAATGTAGAGGTAGTCATCAAATACCCGAACTGGTATAACCATTTTCAAGGGCTTGGTTTTGACCTGGAACGTGAACCAGCACTCTTTGATGGATTGTATACCGGTACGGAAACAAGGGATGCCGTACGCAGCGCCCAGCACCTGCAGCCCTACCTTGGATATGATATATTTCGCTATTTCGAGAGCTTAAAACCCGGAGGTAACCGAGGTGGTTGGGTAGATACAGGCGGTGCAAGGTATCTGGATCGATATGCCGAACAACTCTGGATCACGCTCTTTGCCAAAGCTCCGGAAATTACGTTGTTTGATTTCAGGCAACTTCAGCGGCGACTTTCTCAATTTACCAACGCTCCATGGCAGGGAATGAACACTTCCTTTGACCTGGAAGAAATGATGAAACCAATTGATGGCAAGGAACCAACAACCATTGCCCGGGCAGCGGGGTATACGTTTGAACTGGTCGACAGATTTGTTGGAGAATTGGGTATTCCTGTCGGACTAAAGTGCTACCGCCCCCATCATTCCGTGGGAGAGGATTTTTTACCTGATTTTCTTGGAATGGCAGGTTTCCCGGTATTGACAGTTTCGGAATTCCCAACAGAGGAAGATATGATTTTGCTTACCGAAGGGGCTTCATTTGATGACGATATTTTTTCTAAAATTAAGGCCCAGTTGAAGGAGGGTAAATCAGTGGTCATCACCTCCGGACTTTTAAAAACGTTGCAGGGAAAAGGTATTGAAGATATTGCCGAGATCAGGTGCACCGATGATAAAGCTTTGGTTAATGAATTTTTAAGCGGATGGAATACTGTGAACTCCGATAAAAAGATTTTGATCCCCGTGATTAAATACCTGACCAATGACTCCTGGGAAATTGTATCTGCCATTGACGGACCAAATGGCTGGCCCCTGCTGCACGAAGCAGAATATGGGAATGGAAGCTTGTACATCCTGACCATTCCTGAAAATTATGCCGATCTTTACCAATTACCGCCTGAAGTGCTTTCCAGAATAAGGTCAGTGCTTTCAAATAATAGCGAGGTGTACCTGGAAGGGCCGGGAAATATCAGTTTGTTTTTATATGATAATCATACCCTTATTGTGGAATCTTTCCATGATGAAGTGGTACGAGCACAACTTGCCACAGACATTTCAATTTCAAAAGTCAATGATTTAACCAGTAATGAGAAAATACCGGGAATAAAACGTAATGCCCAGGGCGGTTGGAGTTCGCCAAGGCTGAAGGAACGTAATATTTTTGAATTTGAAATAAAACCGCATTCTTTCAGGGTATTCCGGTTGAATTGATATTTTATCCATTGACTGCCAATACTGATGAATGTTCAAACGTATAGAAGGAGCTTCTTAAAGTCGATGACCATTAGCGGATTAGGCATACTTTCAGCGAATACAATGCTTTCGGGGATCTTTGATGAAGAGGATAATGTTTCTGATTTTGCCAAAAAGCTTTCCCCAGTTGGCAGGATTCTGGAAACGGAGGGATATTATGTTTGGTGTAATTCTCCAATTTACGATGAAGATGGGAAAGTGCATATATTTTACTCGCGATGGCCAGATATCTATGGAATGGGTGGCTGGATCCATAAATGTGAGATTGCTCACGCCATTGCCGATTCGCCTGAAGAAGACTTTGAATATGTAGAAACGGTCCTGAAACCACGCCCTGGCTATTTCGATGCCACCACCTGCCATAATCCAACCATTCATTTTATTGATGGGAAATATTGTCTTTTTTACATGGGAAATTCCAATGGCAAAACAAATACCAAGCGAATTGGTCTGGCTACTTCTGCATCGCTAAATGGTCCGTGGAAAATTCCGGATCGTCCAATATTGGAAAGAGGTCCTGAGGGATCATGGGATGATCATTGTACCACCAATCCGGCATTTTTAAAGCATCCGAATGGTGAATATTGGCTTTATTATAAGTCGTGGAATACAAAAGAATATGAAGAAGCACAGGGGCAGAATATCCGGGCGAATCGGAAATATGGCCTGGCCATTGCAAAAAATCTTCTGGGGCCTTATATTAAATATGAACATAACCCGGTCATTGACTTTTCTTCCAGTGGTAAAAACACCCAACTAGAGGACGCCTACGTCTGGATGGAGGATGAAAAAATAAAGCTAATAGCCAGGGACATGGGATTTTTTAATCATGAAGTAGGGCTGTATTTCGAATCGGCAGATGGAATCCAATGGCCTTCCCCAGAAATTGCTTATTTCTCCATGGATAAGTATGCCACAGAACCACCTGCTCCAAAGCATCTATCAAGGTATGGTCGTCTGGAGCGTCCCCAATTATTGATGAAAAATGGCAAACCGGAATATGTATTTACTACCAGCCAGGGTGGAAAATACATGACCGCCAGTGGATTTGTATTGAAGATTAATAATTGATCGGTAAAAAACGACCGGCTCAAAAGCATATACCAATGAAATTATTAAGTTGATTTTTTTATGTCCTTCGTTTAAACTTTTCCTTCCTTCGTGTAGTCTAAATGGTTGATAACCTAAACCCTGTTGATTTGGTGATCGGTCCTGATTATTTTTATTCAAACATCAATGTGCAATCATGAAAAAATCTACTCTCTTAACATTGCTCCTGTTTCATGGTATTTTACTTACGTCAAGCGCCCAGGTGCTTCCTCAATCAAGTGTATTGAAATTCGGGATTTCTCCCAAATGGATGCCACTCCAGGAAAGCGACGAGATCGCTTTTCAAATCGGTCTTGAAAATTCCACCAAAGTACATTTCATTACCAATGAGATTGCTGCTGGCTTTATGCATAAAAACAACGACTTCTATTACGTCAAATTCGACTATAAATTCTATCCCGTATCCGCCATTTTAAGAAATTACAGGTACCAGGGAATATATGTAGGTTTTGGCCCTGGTGTTTATTTGCATGAAATGTCCTATCAGAAAAATGATGTTGGTATTGCCCTGTTTGCTTCATGCGGATTCCAGTTTTTTGTGAATAATAGATTGTCCTTGTCCGTGGATTTCGAGTTTAATTCTGTCAGACAACAAAATCCTTATAAAGAAATAGTACCAGCAGCAGCTTATCATAGACCTATCCCTACCCCAAGGTCGGAATCGCCAACACCCAATGAAATTGCGGATAATTTCCACATTACTAATTCAATAAAAATTGGATATATCTTCAATCGCCCAAAAAACAATAAAATTGTCAAAATTTATGATTGATTGAATTACAGGTTTTCACAACGAAACAATCTAACCTTATAACCTTTCAATCTTATAGACATTTATTTTTTGAAATTATTGGATAAAGTATGTCAATTCTCCATATTCGGATACTCTATTTATTATGTCTGTTCCAAAAAAAATTAACTATTATCCCCTAACTTCATAACCAAAATTGGAAGCCTGCCTTTACTTATGATAGAATCAATGTTGTTTCGCTATTTCCCTATACTTGTCAGCATTATTCTAATCACAGGCTGTCTAAAATCTGAAAAAAGGGAAATATTCCATACGGGAGAATTTAAAGAATGGGCACAGACTCCTCCAATGGGCTGGAACAGCTGGGATTGTTATGGTCCGACTGTGGAAGAGGATGAGGTAAAAGCCAATGCCGATTATATGGCAGAATACCTGAAATCCTATGGATGGGAGTATATCGTGGTGGATATCCGCTGGTTTGTAGAGAATGATAAAGCAGGAGGTTACAATCAAACTGACCCAAGGTATGCCCTGGATGAATATGGCCGGTACCAACCTGCAGTTAACCGTTTTCCTTCAGCAAAAGATGGCAAAGGATTTAAAGAACTGGCAAACTATGTGCATAACAAAGGTTTTAAGTTTGGTATTCACCTGATGCGTGGAATTCCCAAAGTAGCTGTGGAAAAGAAGCTCCCGATCAAAGGAATCAGTGGAATCACTGCCGATCAAATTTATACTACTGAAAACCAATGCAAATGGCTACTCGATAATTATACAATTGTAGCCAACAAACCGGGAGCCCAGGAATACTACAATTCTCTTTTTGACATGTACGCTGACTGGGGTGTGGACTTTGTGAAAATTGATGACCTGTCGGCCCCTGTTTATCACGCAGCAGAAGTTGAATTAATCCGAAATGCCATCGATCAGTGTGGAAGGACAATCGTGTTAAGTACATCCCCTGGTCCAACCCCATTAGGACAAGCCAATCACGTAAAGGAACATGCCAACATGTGGAGAATGGTTAATGATGTCTGGGATATCTGGGATGATATCACCCATTTGATGGAGGTGGCCGAAGGATGGTATTCGTATGTCGCTCCGGGTACCTGGCCAGATTGCGATATGATCCCATTAGGGCGTATTTCCATCCGGGGTGAACGTGGCAAAGACCGTATGACCCGGCTGACAAAAGAGGAGCAATATTCACTGATGACTTTGCTTACCATTTTCAGGTCTCCCCTGTTTTTCGGAGGTGATCTTCCGAGCAATGATGAATTTACACTTTCGCTATTGACCAACAAGGAGGTACTGAAAATGCACAGCAATAGTGAACTCGTTCGCCAACTTTACCGAACAGATCAAAAAGTGGTGATAACTTCTGAAAGTACCATAAATGAGGATGTATACCTGGCGCTATTCAATATTTCCGATGAGGGATTCCCTCTTGAGATAGAGGTGAACCTGACCGATTTAGGTTTAGGTGGAGCTTGCTTTGTAACGGATATGTGGAGTGATCAATCTTTAGGAGAATTTTCAGGTTTATTTAGTAGAAAACTGAAGCCACATTCCAGTGGTCTGTACCGAATTTCAAGGACGGAATAGTAAATCCTAATCCAGAAATCCTTTCAGTCTATACTTTTAAATCAGGCTTACCATCTCGGACGAATTCCAGGAGCATATGGAAAGCTCAGGCTTTCGTAGTATTCAAGATCCCCTTCCGGTTGTTCAATGGATCGAGGGAAAGGCATGTTAGAAAACTGCCTGAAATACAACAAACATGAATTCCTCCACAGCTTAGCTTCTTCTTCCTGAACTTCCAGCAACATGCTTACATGATTAAATCGCTCTGTATCCATCCTGCCTTCCAGCGTCGCCCATTTTTGTCTCATTTTCCTCACTCCCTTTACTCCTTCATCATACTTTATGCAGAGCTCCTCCCAAAGCGTATCCCCAGATTTCATCTTATAATCCCATGGAAGATGATGGAACCAGAGCAAATATTTTTCGGGACATGTTGTAGGATCAGACCATGCTTTCTCAATTTCAGGTGCATACTGGCTTAATGCATTGCTCCCGGTTGCTGTTCTGTCAAAACCAATTCCTGCCGAATCTGCTCTGTGATAATACAATGAGGTCCAGTCTGGACGACCACCAGTTACCCATGGTCCAGGACCATAGTGATGATTTCTGCCCATAATATGATGCAATCCCAGGGGAGTCATATAATTTACTACGATTTCCCTGGAAGGAAGCATGATATCCAGTATTGTTTCCAGAACTTCAGGTGAGTTGCCAAAGGTCCGGCCGATCCATTCGCTGGCGATCTGTTCTGAAGTGAGATCATGATCCCAGGCCAGCCTGCCAAATACATACCAATTGGCTTGATTAAACAAGTGCCCAGTCCAGTTAATATCATTGCCAATATTTGAAACGCCTGCCATCATGGATTGAGCGTCATTAAAATCAGTGCCCTCAATGATGGTGGCCACGGTAGAATTCTTTGATGGTTTGTACGTTCTTGAATCCAAACATTCTGCAAACAGTGGCCCCAGGTAAACCAGGCTGGTTGCCTGTCCCAGGTATTCCATGGTGATCTGAAGTTCCAGCGCAAGTTTGGTCTCTGCCATCGCACCAAAAAGCGGATGGAATGGCTCCCGCGGCTGAAAATCGATAGCACCGTTTTTCACCTGGATAAAAACATTATCCAGGAACTCCCCATCCAATGGTTCAAACTCATTGTTGGCTTGTTTGGCCCGGTCGTCCGGCACTTCGTGACTGTACACAAATGCGCGCCAGATCACTATTCCATTAAAAGGACCAACCGCTTCTGCCAGCATATTGGCCCCATCGGCATGAGAGCGATCGTAATTTTGGGGACCGGGTTGCCCTTCAGAATTTGCTTTCACTAAAAATCCTCCAAAGTCAGGGATCTTTTCATAGATCTCCTTTGCTTTGGCTTTCCACCATTCCCTTACTTCGGGGACCAGTGGATCAGCAGTTTCCAGCTTACCAATTTCAATCGGTGAGCTAAACCTGGCGGTCAGATATATCTTTATCCCATAAGGTCTGAATACATCGGCCAGGGCAGCAACTTTTTCAAGGTACATAGGTGTAAGTACCAGCGAATTTGCATTCACATTGGTCACTGCAGCACCATTGATACCAATGGAGGCATTGGCCCGGGCATAGTCGACATATCGTTGGTCGATATAAACCGGCAATCTGTGCCAGTCCCAGATCGAAAATCCGGCGTACCCTCTTTCAACTGTTCTGTCCAAATTATCCCAGTGGTCGAGCATGCGATGGGTGATTTTTGGCGATTGCCTGACGGGTAATTTTTTTTGAAATTCAGTATCTGTCTGTAACCATCTCAATAAGTGAAAAGTACCGTAAAGAGCCCCAACAGGCTTGTTGGCTACTATAGCTAAGGTATTTTTATGATCATCCAAATAACCAATGAAAAATCCATCATTTCCAAGCGGTTGCAATTCCCTGGCAATATGATCAGACTTAAACGTGGCAATATCGTCAGGCGTGCCAATAATAAGGGTGACATCTTTAGCAATTTCAGACGTAAATACCAGTGAAGATCCGATTAAACCCTCACAAGCTATTCTGATTTCATCTGCTATTACTGAATAAGTGCAGGATTTAGATTCAGATGGCATCACTACTTTCTTAAAGATTTGCTCAGCCAGCAATAGCTGATCTTTATTGCTGATTCGATCATATCGCAACCATAATTTATATCCGTTTTCCCCAAAGGATTGAATATTTAACAGGAGTAAACCGATAAGAAACAGAAGGATTGGATTATGCTTAAAATTCATTTTTGATCTGGGTTTAGTGCTGCATTAAATTTACTATCTCTAATTTAATCGAGGAAATTATATTCAAAGGATATCACATTTTAAAAACCTGGATTATAGGAAAGATGCTTTATTCGTTCTTTTCTTTATCGAATATTAATTCCGCCCAAAATGCTACTTTAAATCCTTATAGCTGATCAATTTTATTCCTTTTTCTTCAATGGTTTTCTTCACTTTATCACTGGTAAAGACTCGCGTTACCCATTCGCGGTCAATGGCAACATCATCATACCCGGGATGACCAATTGTCTTCATTTCAGGAACGTTATAGGCCGGATGATCAACAAAAAGATAATAGCCAGGAGTTAATGTTTCCAGATTCTGACAGAATACATCAATTCGCGCTTCAAAAGGTGTTTCCCTATCCCATCCAGGCATTCTTTGCACGTTATATTTTTTCATATCTATTTCGAGATTATATTCCTTTGCCAGCTTTCCCATAAGTTCACCAATTTTAGGATCAAGGCCAGAAAATCCCATATGTCCTCCCATATGAGAAATGTATGAAACGTGTTTCAAAGCCAATTCTATTTGTGTTCTTAGTTCCTTTTCAATCTCGTTAATTTTCCAGTCAGCATTCTGGATTGATGTATTTGGGGCAAAATGACTTTGTTGCCAGACCATCGGAAAAAAATAACCATTGGAGTCCACGAGGCTAGGGACATGCGTTAATGGTCGCCATTTCAGGTTGGTCCATTCGCTGGTCAGGGCCAGGTGAATTCCTACATCTAAACCTGGATTTTCCTTGAGCATCGCAACAGCTTCTGAAAACCAAGGTGTTACCGGCATAAGTTCAACCGTTTTCATCACTCCATTTCTATAGCAATCAATGATCGCCTCATTCGCGGCATGGGTAAATCCCATATCATCGCCGCGGATGATTAAATAAATTGTATCATCGGATGTTTCTTCATCGGCTTGCCCGAAGGCAAATGATACAACCAATAACAGGAAAATCGAGATATATAATACTAGGTTTTTCATGCTTCAATTTATTTTGATTTATAGGCTTTAAGAACGGCATCCATAAACTTATTATTTTCATCATCGACCACCATTCTTGATGGATCTGATTCAAACCACCCAACCGTTCGCTTTATACCTTCCTTGAAAGATATGGCAGCAACATAATCCGGTACAAAACGCTTGATTTTCGAATTATCAAAGATCACGCTCACCGCTTTGTCTCCCAGCAGGTTACCCCTCATCCATGGCCTTCCCCTGCTATCTGCAGCATCACAAATAAAATCAGAAGCAATATGAACCGCATTTAACTCTGCTCCGGCAGCCTCAGCGACAGCTTCATAGATCTGGTTCCAGCTTAACAGCTCATCAGACGTTATATGAAAGGCATGACCTATGGCCTGCTGATGCCCGAGTAGGCCAACAAATCCTTTAGCAAAATCATTGGAATGCGTGATGGTCCATAAAGAAGTGCCATCGCCATGGATGATCACCTCCTTTCCTTTTTTCATTCTATCAATGATGGTATAATCAGTCCAGCTGCCAATGGCCACAGGAATCACTGTGTCATAAGTCAATGATGGTCGCACTATAGTGATAGGAAATCCATTTTTTCTGAATTCTTCATTCAATATTTCCTCACATCTAATCTTGTCTTGTGAATAATCCCAATAAGGATTGTAAAGTGGTGTGGATTCAGTAATCACGGGATGTCCACCGACTTTTTGATATACGGAAGCAGAGCTAATAAAAATGTATTGTTTTGTACGGCCAGAAAATAGTTGAATATCGCGTTTTATATCTTCCGGTGTATAGGCGATAAAATTGACAACAACATCAAAGCTCATTTTCCCCAATGCTGTTTTTACCTGTTTAGTATCTTTAATATCCACCGTAATAATTTTTACTTTACCTGGGATATCTGCCTTCACCTTCCCCCTGTTTAGATGATACAGATCTATATTCTTTTTTATTGCCAATCGAGAACATGCAGCTGAAATATTTCCGGTTCCTCCAATAAATAAAACTTTCATTATCTTATTTGTTTAATATCTTCTTTCAATATCTTTTAAGATCTACTAATTATATTCTCTCTTAAATTAATATAGAATTTTACCAATGGTGTAATTTATACTAAAAATGGAGTTTTTTTTCATAAAAAATATTTAGTTAATTTTCGAAAAATTTTAAACACATACCTCCTTTACTAAATTATTAAGAGGCGCAGGATTTGTTTGTTGATTGAATGAGGTTTTGCATGAGTAATTTCAGGAATTTAGTTGAATCTTTAAAAAAGCCAGTCTTTTTTATCGATAGTGATGGAAAAATAGAATATATCAATCAGTCTTTTCACCAATTTACTGGTTATAACCTCAGTGAATGTAATCATCAATCCCTGGTAGAAACGCTTAAAATAACATCACCAAAAAACTTTTTTTCTCTGGCAGACCGTATATCCAAAGGGCATGAAAAGAATTTCGAAAATTTTAAAATCTACAAAAAAGACGGCAGTGAGTCTCAGATAGATCTATTTCTATACACTGAAAAATACGAAGGAGAAACCATTGGATATTCTGGCTATTTCCAAATTATCCCACAAAAGCTGGAACAACAAACGGATACTGATGCACAGGAAATTTCACAGTTGAGTGAGATTGAAGAAAAGTATAAAACACTTTATAACCTCACATTTGAGGGGATAATTATCCATGACCATGGAATAATAATTGATGTAAATCCATCATTTATACGACAATCAGGATACACCAGGGAAGAACTTATTGGGAAAAATGTTATCGAACTAAGCGTTTTGCCAGAATACCACGATCGGGTTATGGCTTCGATGCAAAATGAAGTGTCAGGGCCATATGAAGTCTTATCAAGGAAGAAAGATGGTACCATTGTACATAACGAAGTTGAGTCAAGACGAATTAATCTTGGCAACCGTACCGTAAGAGTTACGGCAATCCGGGACGTTTCTGCCAGAAAGGAGGCGGAGAAACAACTGAAGGAAAGTGAAGAAAGATATAAATTATTATCAAATATCACGTTCGAAGGTATCTTTTTGCACAATAATGGGATTATCGTAGATGCCAACCAGTCCCTGGCGGATATGGTAGGTTATGATCTTGACGAACTTATAGGAAAAAACATTATCCTGCTTGTAGTGTTACCGGAATATCATCAACGCGTTGCTACCGCACTTAAAAATGAAGAAACGACCCCGTATGAGGTTTTAGCAAGAAGAAAAGATGGCTCATTGTTTTTTGCTGAAGTGGAAGCAAGGATGGTCCACTATAATGGTGAATGGCTTCGCGTGACAGCAGCCCGTGATATAACGTGGAGGAAAGAAGCTGAAAAAAAGCTTCGTGAAAATGAAGAGGAGCTGGATACCTTTTTTACCAGATCAGGAGATGGCTTTTTTATGATGAAACTGGACAATCCTGTTGCCTGGGATGATACTGCGGATAAAGAAAATACCTTAGATCAGGTGCTTTCTGAAATGCGGCTCATTAAAATCAATAATGCCATGGTAAAACAGTACCGAGCAAAATATGATGAAATCAAGACATTTACTCTGGCAGATTTTTTTAAATGGAATGATAAATATGGCCGCAATTTTACACGAGAGCTATTGGATAATGGCACGATAATATTTGAAATGGCTGAACCACGGTTTGATGGCTCTGTGATGTGGACAGAAGGTAATTATGTGGTACTTTATGATGAGTCAGGAAAAGTGCGGGGTTGTTGTGGAGTTAGAAGAGAGATTACTGACCGGAAAAAAGCAGAGGATGCGATAAAAAAACACAATGAAGAATTGAAAAAGGCAAATCAGGAACTGGACAATTTTGTATACAGGGTATCACATGATTTGAAGGCTCCAATCTCTTCAACAAAAGGATTAATCAATATTGCAAAACTGGAAACGCAACAATCTCGAATAAGAACATGCCTGGGATTGATTGAAAATAGTATGGATAAACTGGATTCATTCATCCTGGATATTCTCGATTATTCCAGAAATTCACGTATCCAGATTGAACCGATGCGCATAGACTTTGATGAATTGATACACGATGTATTATCCCATACGCAATATCTTCGGCAGGAAAAAAATATAACAATTGAAAGGGAGGTTTCGGGTGAGGTAGATCTTTATTCAGATAGACGCAGACTAATTTTTATATTTAATAACCTGATCTCCAATGCTATTCGCTTTTCAGATGAGAAAAAACCAGATAGCATTTTGAAAATTATAGTCAAAATCACTGACAAACAAGCAATTTTGGTCTTCTCTGACAATGGCATCGGCATACATCCCGAACATCTCGATCGAATTTTTGAGATGTTCTATCGAGCTACCGAATCACGGGTCGGTTCAGGATTAGGACTTTATATTGTAAAAGAAGCTATTGATAAATTAGCGGGCAGTATTGAGGTGAAATCAGAAATTGACCAAGGTACTACTTTCAAAATCGTGGTACCCAATTTAATTTCAAATGAGGTAGAATAAAGCACCAATAATCCAACTATGTCTAGCCCGCAATATCAACCATTGATCATATTATTCCAATAGAATATGCAAAGTTCTATACAAAATAATCCCACCGGAAACGGGTGGGATTAATACCTCAATACTCAAAATTATGAAAAACTACTAATACTTGTATATAATACAAGAGATGATACAAAAACTACTATTAGAAATACCAATTATTATGTAATCACATTGGAAAATATTAGTACCCGTTTATTTTTTATACCAAATACATGTAAAAAGTTTTCTTAACTCCAATGCAATTTTAGTGCATGGAATTAATTAACTTCTACCTTTCAATTAGTAAAACATCCAAAAAAATGATCACATTAAACGATATCATTTATTTCGTCATTACCGACCGGTTTTTTGATGGTAACACCGCAAACAATGAAAACATAGATCTCGATAATCCCAGGGCGTATCACGGCGGTGATTTTGATGGATTAATCCAGAAGATACCTTACTTTAAAAAGTTAGGAATTACTGCACTTTGGATTACACCGGTTTATTTAAATATCCATGATCTTGGTGATAGCGCAGGTTATCATGGCTATTGGACGATTGATTTTGATAAAATTGATCCACATCTCTATACTCCTGCACAAAATAGAACAGTAGGAAGTAAAAAATATTTAAAAGATCTGGTGGATGCATATCACAATGAAAACATAAAAATTATTCTGGATATGGTAGTAAACCACACGGGATATCATACGAATGAATATATAAATTATCCGGATAAGGTATTCGAGGATAGCAATTTTAACCATGGTCAGGGCAGTGTTGAAGGTGAGTTGGCAGGTCTACCCGATTTAGACCATGATCAAATCGATGTCGCAGATTATTTTATACAGAATATCTTGAAGTGGATCGAAGAAACTGAAATCGACGGTATCCGGATGGATACAGTGAAACACGTAGAAGATAAGTTCTGGTATTTATTTAAATCTCAAATTAAGACCAGGCACCCGAATATTACGCTTATTGGAGAAGTGCTTGACTGGAATCCGGATTATATATCCACCTATCAAAAGGAACATGATTTTGATAGTATCTTCGATTTCCCGTTGTGCGGAGTACTTAAAGGTTGCTTTATCCGGGATCGACCATTGACTGAGCTTGCAAGACCTCGTTTGCATCCAGACGAAACCAGGGGTATTCTGGATATCGATAAAGTTTATACGAATGCCAACAGATTGGTCACTTTGCTAGATAATCATGATCTGGACAGACGGATCACATCAGAAATTCTGGATAACATCGGGCATTGGGATAAAGAACTGGCAAAAGAAATATTGAAACTCTCCCTCACCTTTTTAATGACTACGCGAGGAATCCCACAAATATATTATGGTACTGAAATTGGCATGACAGGTTATAAGGACCCAGATAACCGAAAAGATATGCCATGGAAATCTTTTCTGAATAATACACCGGTTAATCAATACGAAAAAGATATTTTTAATCATACAATTAAGGCAATTGATATTCGCAGAAAAAATCCGGCAATTACCTATGGATACTTAATTACCTTATATGTAGATACGTTTATTTATGCTTATCTCAGGGCATTCAAAGAAAATGTAGTGATTGTGGTTATAAATAATGGCAGGGAACCTATGTCAAATCCGTTAACCATTCATATCGGGGCGAATGCTAATATCCCAACCAGGATCAAGCAAATACTTAAGGATGGCACTAGTTTAAAAAGTCAGTTTGCACATTTGGAAGATATCATCACTTCATCTGAAGATTTCCAGATAAAGCTCCCACGGAAGACAGCAGGTGTATATTGTATAAATTCCAGGGATTGACATTCAAAATTTTTAATCAACACTAGAGTGTTTCAACTAGAATAATTTATTGTCAGATCTAATTCAAGTGAGATATGGAAATCTAATGTATCAATTTAATCATCCCGTTTGAGCCGTTCTCTCACTTTTTTGATCATGGAATTAAAAACAACTAAAAACTCATAATCTGACTCGTATTTCTTTACCTGGTCATTTATACTTTGTAGATACCTCTCTAACTGATTAATATCATCGATTTTCGGAGCTACTGTTTTGAAGTTATTAATCAACTCACTCCATTCTCTTTCCTGCATCCCTGGCCTGGTTTCCCTTTTTCTTTTCCAGGCAATCATTAGGATTATCAATATTAACAGGAACATTATGATTGATGTAATGATCAGTTTCATAAGTAATTATTGATGATCTAACAATCTGTACCCGTTATTCATTTTAAATAATTCATGTAGATATTCATCTAAAGAACGGTACATATAAAAGCCATATTTTTTGAAAAATAATATGCTGGCAACCTCAAATGCCGTAAAACAATCCGATTGTTGCTTGATTTGTAAATTGTAAAACTGACGGAAAGTTGAAAATGACTCTTTCCCGTTTTGTTGGTTGCCCTCATACAACTTCATGGTTGATTTCCTTCCATTTAATGAGTTGAAAAAATTAATAACTAATTTCTAAATCTAGTGTATATACGGAAAGAATTTATTAGGTAAGTGCAATTTTTTAAAAAATAATTCATATTCAGTGAATATTAAACTAACCACACGAAAGATGCTAACATAATCCCACACCTATCCTATTATTGTTTACATCAAGGGGATATAACATTTATCACTAAGGAAAGCCAACTATACGCAGATCTTGTGTTAATCATATTTTGATTTCAAAACCCACATTGAGTATTCATTCCAAAATCTGACTACAAAAAGTACACCTGGAGGTTCCTCTAATTTTTTAAGTAGAAGATAGGAAATTGTTCATACGCTCATTGCTCACAAGAATCTCATCGCTTCCGTAACTTGCTTTTACGCCCATGAAGCTCTCATTTCCGGCTTAATAAATGACAAAAGAGCACCATAAAGCGCCCTTTGAAAAAGCAGAGGGTGAAGGATTCGAATCTGCTATTTAAATTTTTGATATTCTGTTAAATACAACTATTAAAAATTTGTAGCTAACCGAATTTTTGATATTTTTTCCGATCCTTTTTTTTATGTAGGAATTCGAACCTTCACAATTTCTTAACATACTGTATGCCAATTTGTAATAGATCATATAAACGAAATTCATTAGGTTCATTTTTTTTTGTAGGCATTCGAACCCAATGGATATTTATGGTGGATTGGCAATCAAGTTGGCTGAAATCCCTCATATTTTATTACCCAATTATTATCATATTGATTATCTTACAACGTCTTCGGATTTGGCCAGAACCTGATTACGTATATTGCTCCAGTTCCGTAAAATAAAGCTTACTTACCGTTTAAAATCCTCTTCATTTAAGTGGTTTCGAAATGTTTCCACTTCATACCTACTGATTTTATCGCATTAAAATTAAAATATTTTTACCTTTCGATATATTGAATTTTTATTTTTAACAATGACAATTATTACAATTTTATCTTTCAAGCATTAGACTTTTTATCATTATAGTAATGCTAAAGATCGTAGCTAATTTTGGTATTATTAATACAATCATAAAAGCGTCTTTTCCAACTTTTAAGTGGTCCTTATTTTTCTACATGGCTTTGACTATGATTTTAGTCGCTTTTGCAGCATAAAAGGCAAAATTATTTTTCACGGCATCAAGGTCAAATTTCGGATTACCAAGACTAGACCACTTAAAAATGTTTGTGGCAATAGCTCTCGGACGAACCACAGTAAAATGAACCGAAGTATCTTTTATTTCAGCATTAAGCCCTTCGGAAAGAATTTTTATAGCGATTTTTGTAGCACAACAAATAGTTTACATTGGGAAATGGTTTAATTAACCCATATGAAAAATGTACTATATATCTTTCAATCCTTGTTATTAGATGGGAAAGAAGTACGATGATCATATTAATGGTAACTAAAAAATGTACATTCATTATCCAATCAAACCTATCAATTTTAAGCTCATTTAGCATTACAATAGGTTGAATAATTCCAGAATTGTAAATGATGCCTATGACATCGAATTATTGAGGTATTAATTTTTCCACGTTTCATCTGCCGTATTTTTATTTGCGATATCGAGAAAAATTGTTGTTATGTTTTCTTTATGGATAAGGATTAATCTTGCATTTTCTTCCAAGATCAGCTTGTTTATATCAGGGAGCCGGCTTTAGCCCTTCCCATCGCACTATCCAGGAACCGTCGTCAGGGAACCCGGGAGCATATTTTTCTGGTGCACCTTCCCAGCCTGCCGCCATCATCGCCACAGAGTAGAGAAGTCCGCCATTGCCAGGTAAATATGGACAAGGCCCACCAGTGCAAACGCCTCTTTCATCGTAGTGATTCTTTTTCCCCACCTCTTGGAGCAAGGCATCAATCGCAATATTTGGTTCACCCAGACGAGCAGCAGCCATAGCAATCCAGGGAAAATCCCATCCCCAACAACGACCCCAATCCCATGTTGACCAGATCTTGAGTAGAGTCCGATGGGCCGTTTCACGATCCACATTCTCCAATGGAGGAAGCATTCCCAAAACACCTATTGGATCGGGGTGTTCCCATCCGCGCTTGGTATAAGTATCTCGCCATTCCACTGAATGCACAAAGACTCCACTATCTACCGGCAAAGGGGCAAGATGATGAATAACCTCATCCCAATGAGGATTACGCTCTAAGCCAAGCCGTTCGCGCCAAACCTGAGCCTGATTGAGCCCCCAGTTCCAGTAGGCCAGGTCAAAAACAGCATCTTTTGTAATCCCTTGTTCACTGGGTGGCATGACAGGATCAAGATGGTAGATCCCCGTTTGTTCGTCAAGTACGGGGTAATCGGCCATATGCTCAGCCGTCCCTTGTATGACTTCATCCCATTTTTCGAGTGTTTCTTGAGTGGGATGGAGCCGATAATCAAGCTCTGCAAAGTAGATTGGATGAGGTTGCTTCCAAAGCAAAACCTGATTACCTTCCCAAGGGGCACTGATCCCATCTGGCCCTACAGATTTCGGCCACTTGAGGCCTTTATACCCAAGCTGTTCAGCCAATGCTCGGGCAGTGGGTATGAAACCTTGGTAGCACTCCAATGCCTGATCAGCCATCTCCCAACGGTCCCATAGTGCATAATGAGCAAGATGCCACCAGGTCATTTCCATGTGAAACTGCCCTCGCCAGGGATCGATATCCATAAGGCCTGCTTCGGCAGGAGGGAAACTTCCGGCTGACTGCACGGCAAGTAAATATTGTGACAGTACAATGCGACGTTCAAGTTCCTTCCATCTGGGGTCTCTGCTACCTGAAAGTTCAATAGCACCGCCACTTTTCCAGAAGCCTGGCCAGTGTTTTTCACAAGCAAGAGAAGTTTCTTTAAAATTTGGAATACCAGATTCAATTGGCACGGCTGAAAAAGCACAACTAAATTCAAGGTAAGGTGTTCCGTCAGTTTCAAGGTGCCATTCATTAGATTTGTTGCCAAGAAATGGTTTCATCACACTTCCCGCACTCCAACTTAAAGCAGTAAAGTAAGTAAAAGCATCAATCTCACGACTGAAATTGGCATGGCGACCAGACTGAGGTTCATTAATAAGAATCGTATTATGTCCAACAGTACGTTCAAAATCCCCCACCCAAGGTTTGCCTTGCTGAACAGAAGGATAAGGGAAATCAATTGCGACCTTAAGTTCACCTTTTTCCAGCATTGTAGATTCAATCCGAGCGGAGACCAAGTCTACCTCAGGATTTATGCATGTGATAACTCGAACAGGCTGTCCGTTTATCATAAAATTTGACGTCAGCAAACCTGACCACAGATCAAGTGTTCTCGATAACCCCTGAACCTCTTCTGGCCTGAATGCTAAACCACTAGATTTAACCAACCGAATCCGGCCCAGGTTAAAGATGTGTGGATTGTCAAACATCCACTTGCGGATCGTGGACGTACCCGCAGGGAAAACATCAGGTCCGGTGTTGCGACCTTCTTGGAAGGTACCCGTCGGCGGTATCTGATCCCAGGTTACCCCCTCTGGTAGCGGGAACGAATGCCAGCCCCAATGTGACATGGTGTTACCGCCAAATGTCTGAAGGCCTGTACCATCCGCGTTGAAACAAAACTCACCATTGCCGAGCGGTATCTGTCCGGTCAAATCATCCCAGGTAATATTATGCCTTGTTACCAGCGCATGGCGGTCGATTGGTTGTGGGGGTACTGCAATGGTTTGTGCTAATGTAGTCGGAGTTAAAAACAGGAATAAAATAATTGTCGCTGAATAATTTTTTAATTTCATGATTCTTTATTTCACATCTATCTAATTTCTATCTTATCCCATGCTACAAGATTATAACAAGTAATTAATCAACTATCTTATCTCATTGGTTTTTGAGTTTGAATCTTCACTTCTGGTTGAAATCATTATTGGAATGCCCGTGTTGACTTATAATTCTATTTTTAGTAAAGAAATAAATATAAGATAAATTGATTTTCAAGCAATTACAAAACTGGATGATTTTTTTTATAAGATCATTTTATCATTTGTTAAAAATAGTAGACAATCATATTTCATTATCTTGCCAGCTTTGTCAAATGTCACCACAACATCGCGCACATAAAAATTTTGACGTTCAAATTTTAGTGCATTTTATCTACTGTTTATTTTGCTCCCTTCCCTATTTCAGGTAGGCATCCTTGGCTTGAAATTTCTCAACTTTCTCAAATGTTGTACACCAGAACTCTCATCAAAGATCATGGACTGGATTTATTTTTGATTGTAAGTTGGCCAAGTTGGCAGGCCTTCCCTATTTGGATTACCTTTCTTAGCAAAAGAGGTCCCCTGAAATGCTGGTATTCTTGCTGTACATCCTGTAATTTCACCACCATGTATCCAAGCCATCACTGGAAGCTTTTCGTCTTTTCTGGCACTATTCCAGATAGTAAGGAAAATGCAATTTTCAATAATGGTAATTTTGTGAAAAATGATATCATCCTGCAAGGGTGTTGCAATACGGAATATATCAATTACATGCTTTAATAGACTTTTGGACGGAAATAGACCAGGATTATGGCCTGTTATAGGAGTTAGGTATTGGCTAACATGGGAAGTGAATATTGTGCTTTCCATTTCTTGGCAATATCACAAACAGATTTGACATAGTTCCAGACTATCAAAATTCTTTTGGTTTACTACATATTTGTTTTTCATAAGGCAGTTAATCAGTTTTTCAGTACCAGTGGACCTGTCCTTTACATGCATTGTTTGTTATTTCACTAAAATCACACGTCTGGCCAAAAACCACATTTTGGTTTTAAACCTGCACCATGATTAGGATTTGCTCTTTGCTCTCAATCGTTTTTATATGCATCATTAATTCGGTAAAAGCGTTTGAATCAGCGGTCGGTGACTTTAGCATAAAAAGTACAAGGTATAGGTTTGGCGCCTTGGCGATTTAATATCAATTGCAATTTAAGTGTTAATTCTTTTGTTTTTCCGGTAAGGCCCATTCAAGGGGGGCATAATATATTTCTTCTTGTTTCCATATATTCAAAATGCGTTGCAGCGCTACAATAAAACCACTAAAATCTTTTTGCTTTTTTGTTGTCCATCCAACTTCTGCATATGCTGCTATACGTGGAAAAACCTGGAAATCCATATATCCAGCAGTAGGGATCCATTCTCCCCACATTTGACAACCTGTTCCTAATACTTTATGATGATATTTCTTACTCAATCCATTTGGAATAGGATCAAAATTGTAGGCCTTTTCTAATGAAATATCCTGATATGAATAATCCAGATACGTATTGGTATGCAATGAATTTACTAGGTCGAATCCTCCCTCAGCTGCAGCTTTAACAAGCTGAATATCTCCTTTCCAAAAGTGAATAACAGATGTTGGAGCAAGTTTTTCTTTTATCTCGGTATCTTCCTTTGACTGATATTCATGCAAATTATGCCCCATAATCTCATTCCATCCCATCATCCTTCTACCTTTTGACTCTATGTATTGAGATATCTGGTTGGTAAAAAAGATCTGCAAATCTGCTGGTGTCGCTAACCCTTTATCTTGCATATATTGTTGTATTTTTTCTGAATTTTTCCAGTGATCGTACTTAACCTCATCACCACCAATATGAATTACTTTTGAAGGGAATAAGGCAATAACCTCGTCTAATACACCTGTTAAAAAATTATATACTTTAGGATCAGTCACATTGTACACATCCAAACCGACACCAAATGTAATCGGGATTTCAATATTTTGTCCGAAGGATCCCAACCACGGATATGCGGCAATAGCCGCAGTAGAATGTCCAGGCATTTCTATTTCAGGCATAACCGTAATAAAAAGATCATCAGCATATTCGACGATTTCCCGAATTTCATCTTGCCTATAAAATCCCTCATGTTTTTCTCCAGACTGTATAGGGCTTTTCCACTTTAATGGCCCCACCTGTGTGGTTGGCCTTACAGATCCAATCTCCGTGAGCAACGGATACTTTTTTATTTCAATACGCCATCCTTGATCATCCACCAAATGCCAATGAAAAATATTCATTTTCAACCTGGCCATTTCATCCAGGAGTTTTAAAACCTGGCTTTTCCCTTTGAAATACCGCCCTTCATCCAACATAAAGGCGCGCCATGGAAAACGTGGTTCATCATGAATTAAAATTCCAGGAATTGTTTTAGAAGATTCATTAAGTCCGGCAAGTTGCCTAAACGACTGAACACCATAAAATAATCCTTGCGCTGTTGCAGAAACTATGGTCACACCTTCCTCATTAACTTCAAGAACATAGGCCCCAGTCGTTTTGTTTTTAAAGGAGTCATCCAATAAAAGACGAATTGCATTATTATCCTTTGGATTGGAGGAAGTTATTGCCGTAATTCCAAAATCCTTTTTAAGATTTGTTATTGTGTAATCGATCAACCTATACAAGCTTATATCATTAGCATAAATCTTCAGATTTTCAGCTATATGAAATTGCTCCTGGACCATTGTTAATTCAGCAGGCTGCGGTATGATGCGCACATCGCTCTCCTGAGCGTAAAGAATACTTATCAAAAAAAAATAAAATATGGTAAGCAAAAGTCTGAAGTGTTTCATAGTGGTAATAGTAATTTTTATGAATAAATTAAATTTTATTTAAAGAAGAAGGCGATCCCCCGATTGTAATAGTTCCTAAAAAAGAAGCCCAGTACCATGGATAACAAAATTTCACTTAATAGAACAAGTTAAATCAAATTATATATCCATATTGATTTTGGAATAAATAAAACGGAATTCCCTGAGAAAAAAATAAGTTCTATTATTTCTGCATCCATCCATGGTATCCCCATTTTCTCAAGATAAGCGTCTTTATAACAAATTCTGAAATTCCCGTTCGTGTTTTATTAAGATAGTTTTCTTGTGAAATCTTTCCTAAATTGATCGAAATAACATCTTTTTGTTGAATATAGTCAGTTGTTTCAATTACTCTTCCATGCATATCCAGCATAGATACAGAGATCATTTCCCCATCGAATGGCTCTATTAACTTTAAATTAATTTCCTGTCCGGTTACGGGATTGGGATACAATAAAATATCATAATAGGTATATTGT
>Ga0209536_100004347_pt1 | contig 22407 bp, 20 predicted proteins | sample DeeMarSeWOR28_12_FD_187461 | JGI IMG/M metagenome (GOLD analysis project Ga0209536, IMG submission 187461) | Marine sediment microbial communities from White Oak River estuary, North Carolina - WOR-2-8_12 (SPAdes) (version 2) | ecosystem: Environmental > Aquatic > Marine > Intertidal zone >... | reverse complement strand
GATCTGCGTCGGGTATCATAGCATTTACATCAATATCCGGGATTTTGTTGCTGCCCTTATTAATTTCAAAAACAGCTCTCGTCTTGGTGGTATTATCCAAGGCATACGCGATTTGCGAGATGATTTTGGGTGCTTGCGAAATCGTTTTGTGAACAGCCTCCAAATAGCCGGGCGGAGGAGCGTTCTCCACAAATTCGCATCCCCAAACACCATCGACAAACGGTGCGATCTTGCTGCCGAGAATCATCTGCCTGAGACCCGTTGAAACAATGTAATGTTCCACCTGAATATCATGCTGTCGATATTCCGCGTTAGTTGCTACAAGGTGCTTAATTTTTTCAAAAAATTGCGGGAGCCCCCTGTAGAGCTCAATTTTACCACCGAGTTCTCTTAAGCGAGCATTGTTAAGGTCTTTAAAAACGCCCGCGCGGGTATAGGTCAACATATGATTTAAATAGAGGGTATCCGTTGAAATAAGATCAAGATCGTTTTTTTTGTAAAAATCGGGTAATTGCTCAACTTCCTTCCAGAATTCTTGAGGATCGACTTGATACAGTTTAAATATCGGTGCTTGCATGTAGCCGGGGCTCAGGGTTTTATCAAAATCCCAAATGCAAGCGATGATATTTTGAAGAAAAAGTGGTTGCGTCATGTTCGCTTTCCTTAGTGGCCATTCGGGTGCCTAATTTTCTAATATAAAATGGATTTTGAATCAAATTATTATTTTTTTTACTGCTGGCTTCCGGCTTCTTGTTCCTGGTAACCGGCAGCTGGCGACGCACAATGCACAACACGTAATCCGTACGCCGCAAACTTTTGAAGGCTCGTTACGATTGCGCTCATGTCAGTGGTTTGTAAGTCGCCAAGTCGTAAGGTCACTGCCAGCAGCCAGTGGCCAGAAGCAATTATCTTGACGTAGATACTTTCCACTTTTTGTTATATACTAATTTAAGAATAAAAACCAAACCATCCAATAAATGAAAGGCGGACAGATGATCGAAAAAGTCATCATAATGGGAGCAGCGGGTCGAGATTTTCATAATTTCAACGTCTATTTTAAGGACAATACGCGTTACGATGTTGTTGCTTTCACCGCCGCCCAAATTCCGGATATTGCCGGCCGCTTATATCCTCCTGAGCTTGCCGGCAATCGCTACCCCCGGGGAATACCCATTTATCCAGAAGACAACCTAGCTGAGTTGATCCGCAAAAATCGGGTGGATCTGGTGGCTTTTTCCTATAGTGATGTACCCCATGTTGAGGTCATGCATAAAGCCTCGCTGGCTATGGCCGAGGGGGCTGATTTTATTCTGATCGGCGCGCCATACACGATGCTTAAATCGCAGAAAACGGTTGTGGCGGTATGTGCGGTTCGGACCGGATGCGGCAAATCTCAGACGACCCGTAAGGTATGTGATATCATAAAGACCAACGGGAAAAAAGTCGTGGTGGTTCGCCACCCGATGCCTTACGGTGATCTTAGAAACCAAGTCGTACAGCGATATTCGACCTATGACGATTTTGAGAAACATCAGTGCACGATTGAAGAAAGAGAAGAATTTGAGCCGCTGGTCGAGCAGGGCATCGTTGTCTATGCCGGTATCGACTATGGCAAAATTTTGGCCGAAGCGGAAAAAGAGGCCGATATCATTATCTGGGACGGCGGGAACAACGATACCCCCTTCTATAAGCCCGATTTGCATATCGTGCTTTTCGATCCCCATCGGGCGGGTCATGAGTTGCTGTACTTTCCCGGAGAAACCAACATGATTATGGCCGACATTGCCGTCATCAACAAGGTCGATTCAGCACCGGCACAAAAAGTATGGCAGGTCAGAAAAAATATCGAAGAATATGCTCCCGGGGCACAGATTGTCCTGGCGGAGTCATCCCTAGTGGTCAAACAGCCGGAAATGATCCAAGGAAAACGCGTTTTGGTTATAGAGGACGGACCAACACTGACCCATGGCGAAATGCCTTTTGGTGCTGGAATTGTCGCCGCCGAAACATTTGAGGCTGCTGAAATCATTGATCCGCGACCTTATGCTGTTGGTTCTCTCAATGAAACCTACACTGTTTATCCGCATATCGGAAATGTAATACCGGCGATGGGGTACACGCCCGATCAGATTAGCGATCTGGAAAATACGATCAATCGATCAGATTGCGATCTGGTCCTGTTTGCCACCCCGATTCATCTGCCGCTGGTGCTAAATATTCAGAAGCCGACCTTGCGGGTAAGATATGAGTATCAAGATCACGGCCAACCGACATTAGAGGAGCTTATAACCGCACGTTTGGAATGATTTAACTTAAGCTCGGCGCAGGCAAACAAGGTTTCAGGTGTCAGTAAACAGGTTATAGCTCATAGCTCACAGCTCATAGGCTGATTTCCAAACTTCACATTTTCAACTATGAGCTATCAGCTATCAGCTACGAGCTATTGGTTTTTGACACTTGACACCTAAATGTTGGATAGTATCTGTGTGCTAAAATTTAATCGAACAACGGGTTAAGCTAAATGAAAGAGATACCAAAACCGGTACTTCTGGTGGCTTTAGGCGGCAATGCGCTCATTCGCAAAGGGCAAAAGGGGACTGTGGACCAGCAGTTTAAGAATCTGGTGCTGCCGATACGGCAAATCGCCCGGCTTTCTCAAGATTACCGGATCATCATTACCCATGGTAACGGACCGCAGGTCGGCAACCTTTTATTGCAGCAGGAAAGCTGCGCTGAAGTACCAAAACTGCCGCTGGAAATTCTGGTGGCCCAAACCCAGGGCCAGATCGGATACATGATTGAGTCCACTTTGGACAGTCAGCTGATGGATCTGGGGGTACACGTTAAGCCATTGATCAGTTTAATCACCTATGTGGTGGTAGCTGAAACCGATCCAGCCTTTGCTAAGCCCAGCAAGCCGATTGGCCCGGCTTACAAATCCAAAAATGATGCCCCGCCGGGTTACCCGGTTGTCAAAACCGCCAAAGGTTACCGGCGCGTGGTGGTGTCCCCGCAGCCGGTAACCATCATTGAAAAACGCGAAATCAAAAAATTGATTATGGCCGATTTTATCGTCATTTGCTGCGGTGGTGGCGGTATCCCGGTGGTGCGGGAGGGAAGGGCGTTTCAAGGGGTTGATGCGGTTATCGATAAGGATCTGGCCAGTGCGAAGCTGGCTGAAGAAGTCGGCGTTGACGTTTTCGTCATTGCAACAGATGTGGATGGTGTTGCGCTGAATTATGGAACTGCTGATGAGAAATTTTTACGGCATTTAAATATCCGAACAGCTACACAATTGCTTGCCGAAGCCCATTTTGCAGCCGGATCGATGCGTCCCAAAGTTGAAGCAGTGGTTGAGTTTGTGCGTGAGGGAGGTAAGCGTGCAGTTATTACTTCGATCGAGGCAATTGAATCGGCCGTAAAAGGGGAGGCGGGTACCGAAATTACGCTATAATGGAATCAAAAACAAAATACAAAATCATGCGCTTGATTGCATTCGTCGCCAGTTTGCTGATTGGGCTTCAAATCCTGATTCATTTGATAACCGGGTCAAGTGTATGTCTAAATGCGGGATGCACAATTGTTGAAAATTTATCTGCCATATCACCATTATATGTAAATGTTTTAGGCCTTATATTTTTTCAAGTGGTCTTTTGGCTGATATTCAATCTGAAGCCCAAAACGGTATTCGATATTGATCTGATAAGCCTGGTGCTTGTCTCGGGTCTGGTGTTTGATGCGGCCCTGATGGCATACCAAATATTGGTTGCCCATACCTTCTGCAGTTATTGCCTAGTCATTTTTACGTTGATGATTTTTCTGACGATACTCTACGGTCTGCGTCAGATGGCTATCGGAGTCGCAGTTTTATCAGCAGTCGGCTTGTCATTTTCTATTTTGACTTTCTCTCCCATCGGCGCGAAATCAAAACCCTATTCCTTAAAAAGTGCCTCCTATGGCGTAAAATCCTGCTCATCACCGACGAAAGAAATTTATCTGATTTTTTCCTCTGATTGTCCGCACTGTCAAAAAGTTATCGAGACGCTTAATAATTGTAATAGCTGTGATCTATATTTAAACCCGATTGATAACGTCAAATCATTAAATCTTACCGGGCTTGAATTCAATCAACAGTTCGCACCCGAAATTAACCGATTGATTCTGGAAGTATTGGCAATTGATAGTGTTCCGGTCCTGGTCGTAAAGGATGCTGAAAGCTACAGGTTTATTCGGGGCGAAAATACCATTATCAACTTTATCCGCCGGGCCTGCTTTACGCACGATGAAGTGTTATATTTAAACGAATCGCCAGTCTCGACCGACCAGGAGATCACTATTTTAACTGAAAAAGACGAAGAATGCTCGCTGGTGCTGGATTGTGAAAGGAATTAATGTCCGCACGATTCGGTCAAATACCGAAAATTGAAGCCCCCTTATCAGCCGCACGGATAAATCAATAACAGGTTTTCTTATTTCTTATCGGCGATGATACAGGCCGTGAAACGGCTGGAGTGCTCAATTTTGGCACAGACACCATTTGCATCAATCATTGCGCTAATTTCATCGAGTCTTAAAAATCGGCTGCCCATTCCCAGAATTTTTTCAGCTAGAGCCAGCAGCTTGACACCCATGTGACTAAGGTCATACTCCTCTATGACCAGGCGTCCGCCGCCTTTCAAAACGCGCAGCAGATCGCGAAGGGCTCCGTGCTGGTCGCTAAAATGATGCAGAGCGTCCACGATTAAGATGCGATCAAAAGTTTCATCTGGGAATGGCAACTGCTCAACCCGCGCCCCAACAGGCAGAACCGGCTTCCTGCTGGCTTGCTTCAACATCCGATAGGATAAATCACTGACCACGACTTGCCTGATCAGCCCGCTTAAATGCGATGAAATTCTTGCCGTTCCACCGCCGGCGTCCAGCAAGCGTCCATCACATGGTAGCTTCAACAACTGCTGAAAATGGCCCATATCAGGCTTTGCGGCCAGGCGATCGTAAAAAGGTGCCATAAAATCAAAATGGTCCATAACAAAACTCAATGGGTTTGCCCGCCTGCGCCGGTTTAGCCTGCCGCAGGTCCTGGTGAAACGGGATTAGGCCAGTTAAAATAAGACTAACATCTGATCGAGTTAACCGGCCAACCGGCCAACCGGCCAACGGGCTCAACCTGATTACCTTTAACGGCTTCAGACGTGTAACCTGCATTTTAAAGATCAGCATTAAGCTATAATTATGACAATATACTGCAAACTGCAATATGGGATTGATTTTTGGAGGTGGCTATATTAAGATTTTTATAGTACCTGCGATAGGCTACGCACAGCGCTTGGCGGCGGCCAAGCGCTTGAAATTCATCGAAGCATTGGCAATGGAAAGAAACATGGAGTATGGGATGACACATTGCATTTTACTTAATGCAGATTACACGTATCTGAACGTTGTTCATTGGAAACGTGCCATCTGTCTGCAAGCCAAAGGTAAAGTTGAGGTCTTAAAAAATTCTGCCAAAACTGTCAGAAGTTCCAGCGGCGCTATTTTCAAGGTTCCGGCCGTGATGCGGCTGATCAAGCTTATTCGCACGATATACCGAACCGGAGTTGCCTTTTGCAAAAAGAACGTCTTTATACGAGATGGATTTAAGTGTGCCTATTGCGGTGCTGAGAAGCTACGGCTAACCATTGATCATATTATTCCAAAATCTAGAGGCGGTAAATCCAATTTTGAGAACTGTGTGGCGGCCTGCAAGCCGTGCAATATCAAAAAGGGTCATCAGACACCCAGAGAAGCAAACATGTTCCTCAAAGTAAGGCCCGTCCAGCCGACCATTTCAGAATTTTTAAGATTAAAGCTCCAAAAACTCGGTATAAATGATCTTTTAAGAGATCTGGGTGTTTATTAAGCTCACGGCATTCAGCAAATTCAACCAGCTATCACTTTTAACTCCCCCAAAAACATAGCTCTGGTTAACGAATAAGAGCCAACTGCTAATAGACTGGTCTGAATAAAATGGGGCAAGAGGTGAATATGAAACTTATTGCGGTTGGAACCAGTTATGTCGGGCTTTTACAGGCTGTCGTCTGTGCAGAAAAAGTTTTATTTGAAAAATGAAATATTTTAAACCCACTAAGGATGGGTACGATATTTTAATGATCGGGAATTATAATTTATGAAAGGCATCATTTTAGCAGGCGGCTCCGGTTCCAGGCTGTTTCCCATCACTCGGGGGGTCAGCAAACAATTGTTGCCGGTTTATGATAAACCCATGATCTACTACCCCCTGTCTGTGTTGATGATGGCCGGGATAAAAGAGATTCTGGTGATTTCAACCCCCCAAGATCTGCCGATTTTTGAAAGAATTTTAGGTGACGGTGCACAGCTAGGTCTGTCCTTTGCTTTCAAAGAACAACCGCGTCCCGAAGGTCTGGCCCAAGCGTTTATCATTGGAGAAAAATTCATTGGGAGTGATGCGGTAGCCCTTATTTTGGGCGACAATATTTTTTACGGTCCTAATTTATCAACGATTTTAAAAAGAGCGGTCCAATTAAAAAGTGGCGGATTGATCTTCGGATATCTGGTAAAAGACCCCCAACGCTATGGTGTGGTGAATTTTGATGCCAGCGGCAACGTCATTGGAATCGAAGAAAAACCCCAGCGGCCAAAATCAAATTATGCCGTACCCGGGTTGTATTTTTATGACAATCAGGTAATTAACATTGCTAAAAGCCTAAAACCCTCCGGGCGTGGTGAGCTTGAGATTACCGATATCAATATGGCATACTTACGGAAAGGAAATCTCAAAGTAGAGCTATTGGGACGCGGATATGCCTGGCTGGACACCGGCACCCATGAAGCGTTGCAGCAAGCGGCCAGTTACGTTCAGGCTATCCAGGAACGGCAGGGGCTTAAAATCGCATGCGTCGAAGAGATTGCTTACCGCCTGGGCTATATCAGCAAAGATGCGCTTGAAAATCTGGCTGACAGTATGACGCAAAATGACTATGGGCGCTATTTGCTGGATCTTGCAAATGATGTTGAATAGCGGAGGGGGCCCCCTAAGCGATCAGCACCGATGGCATCGATGTGTTACATGGCAGTCGCCCTAACCGATACAACTTATCTTAGATTTAAGATTCCTTTCAAATCGCATCAAATTTTGGTCTTACTTGTGGATGGGCGACCGACCGACGCAGGATTCCCTGACGACTTCTTTTTGAAGTTCCCTCCTCATGGTATTTGCTTGACAGGTTTTTGCAATCCAAGTAAAAAACTAAGTTTAATCTATAAATTCGATCGCTGGAATGAATGGATGACAACGGAGGAATGAATGGATTTCAAAAAGACGCTTAACCTTCCAAAGACCCGGTTTCCCATGAAAGCCAATCTTTCAAAGCGGGAGCCGGAACAGCTTAGAATCTGGGATGAGATTAATCTGCACCAACAAGTCAGAAATTCATCCAAAGGTCGGGAATTGTTCATATTGCATGACGGCCCACCGTATGCCAATGGCAATATCCACATCGGCACCGCGCTAAACAAGATCTTAAAAGATATTATCGTACGCTCAAAACAAATGGCGGGCTATGATGCTGTTTATGTTCCGGGATGGGACTGTCACGGTCTGCCCATCGAGCATAATGTTGATATTGAGATCGGTGAAAAGAAAAAAACGCTTTCTTTGGCCGATATACGACGGTTGTGCCGGGCGTATGCCGAAAAATTCATTGACATCCAACGTAATGAATTCAAGCGGTTGGGGGTAATGGGAGATTGGGAAAATCCCTATCTGACCATGAACTATGAGTACGAGGCGATCATCGCCCGGGAATGCGGTAAATTTGCCCGTGACGGAAGTCTGTTTCGCAGTAAAAAGCCGATCTATTGGTGCTTTACCTGTCAGACCGCCCTCGCTGAAGCCGAGATCGAATATCATGATGAATCCGCCCCATCGATTTTTGTGAAATTTGCACTGCAAGATGATCTCAGCAACGATTATCCGGCATTGGCCGGTAAATCCGTTTATGTTGTTATTTGGACAACAACGCCGTGGACGCTGCCGGCCAACCTGGCCATCGCCTTGCACCCGGAGTTTGAATACGTCGCCGTTGATGTCGGCCATGATACGGTTTATATCCTGGCACGCGAGCTGATGGAGTATTGTATGCAAACCTTCGGTATTGCGGAATATGAGATCATCGCCGAGATTAATCCGCAGGTGCTGGAGCGTAAACGCTGCCGTCATCCAATGGTCGAAAGGGATTCGCTCATCATCCTGGGCGATCATGTTACCCTCGAAGCCGGCACCGGATGCGTTCATACAGCTCCCGGGCACGGTCGCGAAGACTATGAAATCGGGCTCCAATATGACCTGGATGTCTATTCACCGGTCGATGATAATGGATGCTTTACCGATGACGTTGCGTTTTTCAAAGGCCAATTTGTTTTCGATGCCAATAAAAATATCAATAAAAAACTAGATGATATCGGTGCATTGGCAGCTGAGGGCCATATTGAGCACAACTACCCGCATTGCTGGCGCTGCAAAGAACCGGTGATTTTCAGAGCGACACCGCAGTGGTTTATCTCGATGGACAAGACCGGATTGCGACAAAATTCACTGGCCGCTATCGATACGGTCACCTGGATTCCGTACTGGGGGCGCGAGCGAATCTACGGCATGATTGAAAACCGTCCGGATTGGTGTGTTTCGCGGCAAAGGGCTTGGGGGGTTCCAATTACCGTTTTTTACTGCAAAGACTGTGAAGCCATTTTGCTGGATGAAAAGGTAATGGCAAAAGTCTATTCCCAATTTGAGCAGTTCGGTGCTGACATCTGGTTCGAAAAAGACATTTCCGATTTTCTTACCGATGATGTTACCTGTGCTGCCTGTGGCGGTCATTCTTTTGTCAAAGAAAATGACATTCTGGATGTATGGTTTGACTCGGGCGTAAGCCATGCAGCGGTGCTTGAGCCCAGGTCTGATTTACGGTGGCCAGCCGATTTGTATTTGGAGGGCAGTGACCAGCACCGGGGCTGGTTTCACAGTTCATTGCTGACAGCTGTGGGTATTCGAAAGCAGGCGCCTTACAAAGCTGTGTTAACCCACGGTTTTGTGGTGGATGCCGAAGGCAGAAAAATGTCAAAATCGTTGGGGAATGTGGTTGCACCCAGTGAGGTCATAGACAAATACGGCGCTGAAATCCTACGGTTGTGGGTATCGGCAACCGATTACAGAGAAGATATTCGTATCTCTGATAATATTTTAAAACAACTCAGCGACGCTTACCGGCGCATCCGCAATACCAGCCGGTTCATGCTGGGAAACTTGTTTGACTTCGATCCATCTGCAGATCGGGTTTCTTATGACGACATGCCTGAATTAGACCGCTTTGCTCTGCATAAATGTCAAACGATTATTGATAAAACGCTTAAGGCCTACGATCGGTATGAATACCATATTATCTATCATGCACTTCATAATTATTGCACCCTCGACCTTTCAGCGTTTTATTTGGATATTCTTAAAGACAGGCTCTATACCGCACCGCCGAAATCCGAGGCCCGTAAAAGCGCACAGACGGTTATGTTCTATCTGCTGGACGCTTTGGTGCGGTTGATGGCGCCTCTTCTGCCGTTTACGGCAGAAGAAATCTGGGCGCATATGCCGGAATACAGCGATAAACCTTCAAGTGTTCACTTAACCCTTCTACCCGAGGCAAAGTCTCAATGGCGAGATGCGCAACTGGCCCAAAAATGGGAAACACTTTTAAAAGTGCGAGCCGAGACGACCAAGGCCCTGGAGGAGGCCCGGGCAAAGAAAATAATCGGCCATCCCCTGGATGCAAGCGTTACCCTTTCTGTCCAGGAAGATTTATACGCTGCTCTTGAACCTTATGCAGATGATCTAAGATTCATTTTCATTGTTTCGCAAGTATCATTGCTCAAAAATGAAAAACTGGACGATAGTTTTGCGAGTGAAAATGTTGAGGGATTGAGCATCAAGATTGAAACCGCACTCGGGAAAAAATGTGAACGATGCTGGGTGTATGAAACCTCTGTTGGCTCGGACAGCTCCCGGCCGTCTATTTGTGAACGTTGTCAAAAAGCGCTGGATGAGATGGCATAAAAGGTTCCCTCCTTCGCCTTTCGGCTTCGGAGGGCAAACAGGGTTCAAAGGTTCAGAGGTTCAGGGTTCAGTAAACAGCTCATAGCTCATAGCTCACAGCTCATAGGCTGATTTCCAAACTTCAAATTTTCAACTATGAGCTATGAGCTATCAGCTACGAGCTATTGATTTTGACACCTGACACCGACAAATTGTAGCCATGTTCAAAAACAAATATATCAAGCTGGCCGTCATTGCCGGGGGAGTCGTCCTGTTCGATCAGCTCACCAAAGCACTGGTCTTGCGCACCATTCCCTTAAATACTACCATTCCGGTTATCGGTGGCTTTTTTAATCTCACCCACATTCACAATCCAGGGGGCGCTTTTGGAATTATGGCAAATCTAAGCGCGACCCTGCGCTCTATTATCTTTCTTTTTATATCGTCATTGGCCGTCGGTTTAATCTTCTATTTTTACAAGAAGACACCGACGCACTATACCTTGCTGGCGACGGCATTTGCACTGATCTTTGGTGGTGCCATCGGCAACCTGATTGATCGGATCCGATTGGGTATGGTAATCGATTTTCTGGATTTTTATCTGGGAACCGTGCACTGGCCCGCATTTAACGTCGCCGACAGTGCTATTTCTATCGGTATTGGGATATTTCTTTACCACATTGTATTTAAAAAGATGCCGGAGTAGAAACGGGTATCTGGTCGCCGGCCACTTGCTGCTGGCTGCGATTCGCGCGCTACGGATTGCGCAATAGCCGGTTTAAAATGGTTTTTATTCTGCTTTGTAGGTTTTATGCCAGCCGACAGGAGTTGAATTATTATGCCGCGTCTCCCTCTGTTTGTCTGCAACGGACGACGAACAACCATCATTTGACGATCATTGTGTTATGCCTGAAATCAATCATCAACTGCTGCCCAAATATTTAAAGGATTTAACTGCTGATCCCGAGAAGCAGTTTGCGCCCGTGTATCTGGTTTTTGGTGAGGAATTGCTGGTAAAAACCGCCTATGGTGTACTTCTGGATGCGCTGCTCCCCAAGGAAGGCCGCCATGCAAACTACGATCCGATGGAAGGGGCTGCTGAAAATGTCTACGATGCCATTGAACGGGTCAACACCTTTTCTCTGATACCCGGTACCAAGGTGGTCGCGTTGCTCGAATCGCGAATATTTCATGCCACGCAGGATAAAACAAGGCTGATCGAGAATGCCCAAAAAGCCTATGATGATGACAACAAAAGCAAGGCGGCGAATTACTTATTAAGTTTGATGGGTAATTTAAGCTTGTCATTTGAAGATATTGATGCGGCCAACCGCAGAAAAACATTAGCATTTGCGCCTGACATGTTGAAAAACGACAGCTGGCTAGATGACCTTGTCGAATACTGCCGTCAGAATCAGCTGGAGATACCCAGACCGACAGACCCCACCGGCGCATTGCAAAAAGCGATCAAAAAGGGGTTTCCGCCCGACAACCATCTGGTTATTACCACCGAAATGGTTGACAAACGTGTGGGCCTTTACAAGGCCCTGAAGGATCAAGGGGTGGTTGTTGACTGTCGGGTTCCGAAAGGAGATCGCCGAGCAGACCGTATGGCGCAGGAGGATGTATTGCGCAAAAAGATGGCAGAAATCCTAATGCCGGTTAACAAAAAAATGGACACCCGTGCCTTTGCCGCTCTGCGGGATATGACCGGCTTTGATCTAAGGACTTTTTGCGGCAATCTTGAAAAATTAGTTAACTATGTTGGCCAACGCGATGCGATTACGGTAAAAGATGTAGCCTCGGTTTTGAAGCGCACCAAACAAGACCCCATATATGAGCTGACCAATGCCATAGCAGACCGCCAGGCCTCCAATGCCCTTTTTTTGATGAAATCTCTTTTGGACAGTAGATTTCATCCCTTACAGGTTTTGGCCGCCATTGTGAATCAAATCAGGAGATTGATTCTGGCAAAGGATTACACCACCAGCCCGGCATCAAAAGAATGGCATGCCGGCGTTTCTTACGCTGTTTTTCAACAAAATATAATGCCGTCGATTTTGGAATACGATAAAGTATTGTTGCAGACGCTTGAAAAATGGGAGCAAAGCGAATTAAGTTCGGAAGATGTGGATCCTGTTTCTGTCCGGAGCAAAGCGAAGAAAAAAAGAAAGATTCAAACTGATTTAATGCTTGCCAGGAATCCTAAAAATGCATATCCGGTTTACCAGCTGTTAAAAAAATCAGATCGCTTTTCGAAATCAGAATTGATGGCTGCCGTAGAGCATTTAAACGAAACCGATATTCAGCTCAAAACCAGCAGTCAGGATCCCAGGCTCATTTTAGAAAGACTGGTTTTGAAGATCTGTCATCGCCAGACGGAGTCAACCTAAAAAGGCCTCTGGCTCCAGGCTGCAAAAGATCAGAGCAAGAAGCAAGCCGCCAGAAGCAAGCGGCATTTTTTTAAATGAACGACATCGATAATAGGTGCCCTAAATATTGCTGTGGTATGAATGTTTGGAGTAAGAGAAGTGGGCTTTTTCAGACAGCAGGAAGAGCGGCTGGCCATACGGTTCATGACCTGGCGCTACCAAAAGCTAAATAAACCCGTTCCCGATGAGGCCGAGCTCAGAATTCAGGCATCCAACATCGTCGCAGAAGCCCATCGAATTGCGCGCGAACGGGGTCGAAATGTTGTTGCTATCATAAAAGATTTGGTGAATGATATAAAAAAATAGCTATCTAGGTGATGGAACCATTTGAAGCGGTCAATTTAGATAAGGAGGACAACATGATGGTGGACGAGTGGGTCGAGCAGCTAACCTGCGCTATACAATGCACCCATTGTGACAGACAGATTCGTGCCGATGAACAGCGCATCTTATCCGTTTATGATCATCAGGCGATTTGTATGGATTGTAAAAGGGTAGAGGAGCAGAGACCAGATTACGAAGAAGTATCCAAACAGATGATCGGGCAATGTTTAATCGATACAGAGATGAAATGGGGCGATCCGCAGGGATACTGTTATCATCATTTTTACCCTTTTAAATGCTAAAATTTCCACATGACCGGATCATCATCCAGATAATCGGTCACGCTGCGCCCGATTTCATCCATAGCGGCCAGATCTTCATCTGATAAGGTTAATTCACCTGCCGCAGCGTTTGCTGTGGCCTGATCCGCATTGCGGGCGCCGGCAATGGCACAGGTATTTGTATGCGAAATAACCCAGCCTAAAGCCAGTTGTCCCAATGTAACCCCTTTTTGCCGTGCAATGGGTTCCAACCGCAAGAGCGCTTCCTGCACCCGGGTGTACATTTCCGGCTGATAGAGCTTATTCTTAGCCCGGACATCCCCTTTTTCAAACACGTGTTTAGGTCTGAATTTGCCTGTTAAAAGCCCCTGCGCCATTGGTGAGTAAGCCAGAATGGTGATTTTGTTTTCAGCACAAAAGGGCGTCAACTCATATTCCACGTGTCGCCAGAAAAGAGAATACGGCGGTTGCAAACTGTCGATTCGGCCGTATTCAAGGGCCTCCTGAAGCTGGGCGCGGGAAAAATTAGATACTCCGATCGAACGTATTTTTCCCTGCTCTTTGAGCGTGTTTAAAGCGTTCATCGTTTCTGCGATCGGCACCGCATCAAAGCCGAATGAATCCGAAGGCCAGTGGATTTGATAGAGGTCGATATAATCGGTCTTCAAATTTTTAAGTGAGCGCTCGCAGGATTGGATGACCTGGTCGTATTTTAGATGATTGGCAAATACCTTGGTGGCATAAATGACCCTGTCGCGGATATCGGAAATTGCAGATGCCAGTATTTGCTCTGAATGACCTTTGCCGTAAGCTTCGGCCGTATCGAAAGTGGTAATGCCGGCATCATAGGCAGCTCGAATCGCCCGGGTGGTTTCTTTATCCTGAATGCCTACCCACATCTCCTTGCCGGCCTGCCAGAGCCCCATGATGATCGACGAGATTTGGATGTTCGATTCTCCCAGCTGACACTGTTTCATATTATCCTCCGTATCCAGGGTATTCAAAACGCTATTCATTATTATAAGTTACTCTAACCATTACAGAAAGAAAAACAAGAAATGCCAGCCTTGATTGTTGCGATCGGTTGCTCTATTTAGATTGGGTACTTATGGTATTGCAGGTGCAAATTCAATCAAAGCAGGAGAACGGCTATGGAACCAGGCGCTAATGTTGATTTATACGATATCGACACATTGCTCAGCAAAGAAGAGATAACCGTCAGGGAAATGGTGCGGGCATTTGTAGAACAGGAATGCATGCCTGTCATTGCTGGGCATTTTGACAAGGCAACGTTTCCCCAGCCGCTCATCCCCCGGATGGCCGAATTGGGCCTTTTCGGTCTGCATGTAGATGGTTATGGCTGCAACCGGAACAGTCATATTGTTTATGGCCTTATATGTCAGGAATTGAGCCGGTGTGATAGCGGCTTGCGGGCCCTGTTTTCGGTCCAAAATTCGCTCGTTATGTTTCCCATATATGCATTTGGCTCCAAGAAGCAGCGCCAGCAATGGCTACCGGATATGGCCCGGGGGGATGTCCTCGGCTGTTTTGGTCTCTCTGAGCCGGGATTTGGCTCAAATCCAGGTGGCATGAAAACGTGGGCCCAAAAGAATAAGAACGGTTTTGTTTTGAATGGCAAAAAAATGTGGATTACCAACGGTACGATTGCCAAGGTGGCCATAATCTGGGCAAAATGTGATGGAGAGATTAGGGGTTTTCTGGTGGAAACCGACAGACCCGGATTTCGCGCGACACCTATTCGGCGTAAATTTTCCTATCGTACCGCCCCCACGGCCCTTATCGATTTAAAGGACTGCGAAATTGGTGCGGAAAGCATTCTACCGCGTGCCAAAGGTCTTAAATCCATTTTTGAATGCCTTAATTTTGCCCGGTATGGGGTTGCCAGCGGTGCAGTTGGATCCGCGGTTGCTTGCTATCAGGCGGCCAAAGCCTTTGCCCTAAAGCGGGAGGTATTCGACCGAAAGATCGCCGGCTATCAGCTGGTTCAAGATCGCCTGGTGCGCATGCTGGTTGAGATCACCAAGGCCCAGTTACTCAATTATCATCTGGGACGATTGCTGGATGCCCACAAGGCCCGGCCGGCCCAAATTTCACTGGCAAAAATGAATAATGTGAAGGAAGCTATAAAGATCGCCCGCATTGCACGGGATATTCTCGGTGCGCGCGGTATCCTGGCTGATTATCATGTTATCCGTCATTTATGCGACCTGGAGGCCATCAGCGCCCTTGAAGGCACGGATAGCATGCATACACTGGTTTTGGGGCAGGAGATTACGGGAATCTCAGCCTTCAAATAGAATTGGTTTTAAACCCTCATCTTTTGCCTGATGGTGGCGTTCACATAGTCTATGGTTCAAGGGTTCACCCGTCTCCGCTCCATTGAGCTTCGCAGCGGCAGGCAAGGTACAGCGTTTCGTGTTGCGGGTGGTTTGAGTTCTCGAGGACGAGGACGACGACGAGGACGAAGATTTTAGTTGCCCATATCTTACTCGTTCTCGTACTTGTCCTCGCCAACGGTTATGCTCCGATTATTCATTATTATAGCTAGAGCGCCAGTGGCCAGCTGCCAGAAGCCAGTAGCCAGAAGCCAGGGGCAAAACACCAGAACCCGAAAAGTAGATAAAACCAAATAATGTTTACCCGAGGAAATAAAAAGGAATGTACTTAGCTCGCAAAATGATTGACGGTGTTCTCCGCTATTATATCCGGGAATCATACTGGGACGGCCATCATTACCTGAGTCGCGATTTGTTTGATCTGGGAACCAATCCGGGTGAGCATATTATTTATCCGGGGGGGAACGCTTTTTATGTCGATCCGGAAATAGAGGATCGACTGGATGAACTTGGCGTCTCCATGCAGGCGGACGATCTCGAAGATATTTTTTGGCCATTTTTAAATCCGCGAATTCAGCATACATTGGAACATTTCCGCAATCGAGGCAAACGGTCACCGCAAATACAGGCACCCCGTGGCGCGTCGGCTAAAAACGAGTTGCCGCTGCATATTTTCGACAAACGGCGACTGCATTATCTAAAATTCGGCCGCATGGAGCAGGGCTATCTGTGGCTCATTCCCGATAAGATGTTTAACATATTGCGCCATAAATCCAGGGACGAAATTGAACAGCTCTTTATAGACATGGAACGCCAGTTAAATCCCAGAGAGTACAAGGCCTATGCCTATGTTATTTTTGATATCAATCGCTTTTTTAGCGAATCTTTTGCCGTAAAAAAACCGCAATTCCTAAAGCAAAGTGATATCGATGAATATTTTAATGCGGAAATTTGCAAATTGAATGGCGATTCGATGTTTTGGGCCGGTATGGCAGCCGACGATGGGTTGCATGAATACTTAATTCGGTATCTTTTTATGTTTTATGATTACGATTTTGCGCCGCGCTCCTGGGTAGAAGACTACATCCGCAATTTCATCAACAGTCGACGCGGTCATCGATTTCCAAACCAAGCCGGTTCGGTCAGCATGAAGGAAGCCAGCTCGATTTTCGGTGAAAGCGAAGAGGCACTCAAAAAAATGAGCCGACAGGAGCTGAGTCGATACTTCCGGCGCAGAGCGCGGGAACTTCACCCGGACAAAGGGGGTGATCAGGACAAATTTGTCGCATTAACACGCGCATATGATTCACTTTTGAGAACCAAAAAAAATGAATAGTCTTAACGATAACTACTTGAATAACTGCCGGTTTTTATCATATTCAGCCAATAAAGCATTAAAATGAAGATTAAGTTCAATATCACACGGATTCTCCTTATTCTAATTATATTGGCCCAGGGCTGCGCAAGTCGGGTGTCATACCGATTTGAAAACGACTCGCAAAGACCGCCGGAATTGGTGCACTTTTTTGCTGAGTTGGACAGCGCCGTATACCAGTCCGGCGTTCGCAATGGCGCGTATTTTCAAATTCGCGGTTTCCCCTATCTGCGGGCGAACCGCTTTTTGGTTTCACTCAAAGAACGGCTCGAAAATGACACCCAGAGAAACCAGTGGGTGCGCATGATGCAAGAATTGGATCTTGCCGCACGCAAAGCAGAAATCCAGAACTTGCCTGAGAGCGAAGTCCATAGATTGGCCACCGCTTTTAAATTTGAACCGATCCGAAAAAACCTGCATGCCAAACTGATTGATAGCTCCAATAAATTGCTGGCCCATGATCAACGCCGGCCCGATTTTGTTGAGGTTTTGCAAATCGCGGTGCAAAACGAAAGTGAGTATTCCACCCTCATGCAGGTTTTCGGATTATACCCACTGGCTGTTATTCCGGTTGCGATCGTCACTCTGAGGGTCAATGACGAGATGGCTGAATGGCATCAATTGCCGCAAGACCAGCAGCCAACCCTGGGAACATTAACCACTTACAGTCCTGCCACAGCGGTGGAATTCGACGAGCAGGAAGTTCACAACATATTGGAACGGTCAAGGCAAAATCCGTTGGGAATACCGCTGCCTTCCGCTGCTGACCGCCAAGCATTAGTAGCCATTTTCGCCCCCGTGATCATTCAGGATCTGGCAGCAGATTATGATCAGATTGGGGCGGTTGTTTGGACTGATAAGCAGCTCAGCGTTCGTTCGGACACGCCACTGGCCTACACGTATTTGTCGCATGCATACTATAAAGATGAACCTGTTTTACAGCTGAATTATGTCTTTTGGTATTCGGAACGCAGCGGGCCCAATTCGCCAAGAATCGAACGCGGCAACATGGACGGATTAACGGTGCGGGTGAGCCTGGATGGACAGGGTTCCCCTTTTATGGTCGATATCATGAACAACTGCGGCTGCTATCATTTTTATGTCCCTCGCAAAGACAGGGTTGAGCGCATTCGGCCTGTGCCTGTGGCAATTGATGCTTTTGTGCCGACCTGGTTGCCGGATGATTATCCCCGAAAAAGATTGACCATTCGCGTCATTTCAGGGTGGCACCAGGTTGGATATGTCACCTCCCGCAGCTTGCCTTTGGAATTTAAACCCTATCAGTTGGTGCCTTATGATCACCTCGAGATGCTACCCAGAAATGACGGCCGGCATGAAAGTATATTCAATTCAAGGGGCATTGGAAAACATACCGAACGCGTGGAATCGGACATTTTTTTTCCAATGGGCGTTCCCCAAGTCGGCCGGATGCGACAGCGCGGCCACCATGCCGTCAAATTCGTCGGGCGGGCGCATTTCGACGATCCCCACCTTTTTGACGAGCATTTTGAATTCCGTCAAAACCTAAATTGAGCGTTTCAAATTTAGCCGATCGATTACCCGTTGACTTATGGATACGGATTCAGCTATTTGACTTTTGTAAAATTGCATAGAATTGAATCCTCTCGCAACAATCTCATCATCAGATGGCCATTTTGAAATTAAGGATAAACAGACTGTGGAAAAAGATACATGCTTTGATTTCAGCATACCGGTAGAGCGGCGGAATACCGCCAGCATGAAATGGGACAAGTACAAGGATCAAGACATTATTCCGCTGTGGGTGGCTGACATGGATTTTTGTTCACCGCCGGCTGTTATTGAAGCCCTGCACCAGCGAATTGACCACGGCATTTTCGGCTATACGATTACCCCTGAAAGTTTAAAGGCCCTTGTGGTCCAAAAGCTTAAAAATGATTTTGACTGGACCATTCAACCCAAGTGGCTGGTGTGGTTGCCCGGTCTGGTGACCGGTTTAAATGTGGCCTGCCGGGCTGTCGGGCAGGACAATGGTGATATTATGACGGCGATACCGGTTTATCCGCACTTTCTGACCGCACCCCAAAACCAGCGTCGCCGCTTGATTAAAGTACCCCTTGAGGAAAAAAACAATCATTGGACCTTTGATTTTAATCATCTGGAAAAAGCGATCACACCCAACACCGCTATGTTTATTTTGTGCAATCCGCATAACCCGGTGGGCCGTGTCTTCAGTCGTGATGAACTCAACACTCTGGCCGCCATTTGTGATAAACACGATATCATTATCTGTTCCGATGAAATTCATTGCGAATTAATTCTGGACAGCGACAAGACCCACATTCCGACGGCCACCCTTGATGAGGCCATAGCGCAACGAACGATCACCCTGATGTCGCCGAGCAAAACCTATAATTTACCGGGTCTGGGGTGTGCCTTTGCGGTTATATCCGATGAAAAATTGCGGCGGCACTTTATCGAGGCTGCAGCTGGCATTGTCCCGTATGTAAACGCAATGGGTTATACAGCGGCGGAAGCCGCCTATCGGGATTGCGCTGACTGGCATGCCGCGCTTTTGGACTACCTGCGCGGTAACCGCGATATGGTTGCACGTGCCATTGGCGCTATGCCAAAGCTTTCGATGGCTCCGGTTGAAGCCACCTATCTGGCCTGGATCGATGTGCGCAGCGCTGGTCTGCCGGAGCCCGTGCGGTTCTTTGAAAATGCCGGTGTGGGACTGCAGGACGGGATCGAATTTGGCGAACCCGGATTTGTGCGCCTTAATTTTGGTTGCCAGCGGCCGCTGCTGGAGGAAGCGCTGGATCGAATGGCATCTGCTATGCAACACCACCTAAACAAAAAATAAGAAATACGATTTATTTGACCAATATTCTTTGCGCCTTAGCATGAGAATATAAGTCGATTTTTTCAAAAGGAGCGCCATGCTTGAAATCGATATCCCTGGGCACAAAACACTCCAGCTGAAGCACATCGTCCTGGATTACAACGGGACCATTGCCTGCGACGGTATGCTAATCGCCGGTGTCAAGGAAAAACTGGCCGCCCTGGCGAGTCAGCTGCAGGTGCATATTCTTACGGCCGATACGTTCGGCAAAGCCCAAGAGGGTCTTGAAGACGTGGACTGCCAGCTTTCGATACTTGCCCCGGACGCGCAGGATGTCGGCAAACTCAACCATGTCAAGGCTCTTGGTGCCGACCATGTCGTCTGTGTGGGCAACGGGCGCAACGATCGACTCATGCTAAAAGAAGCAGCACTGGGTATTGCCGTGATATTGGAAGAGGGGGCCGCAGCTGACACGGTTGCCGCCGCCGATGTGGTGTGCACCCATATCGTATCCGCGCTGGAGTTGCTGCAAAATCCCTTAAGGCTGATTGCCACCCTGCGCACTTAAATATGCATAGGGCATGGCGCATGGCGCATAGCGTATGGCGCCGGGGCAAATATTTGGCGCTGATTGCAAGAGTTGCCTATTTAAGATTCGACTTATCCATTGGTGTAAAAAATAGATAGAGGAGAGGTAAAAATGCAGGAAATATTTCAGGTGGATGCGTTTACTGACAAACCATTTGCCGGCAATCCGGCAGCCGTATGCATATTACCGGAACCGGCAGACGAACGCTGGATGCAGCAGGTGGCCAATGAGATGAATTTATCTGAGACCGCCTTTTTGGTCGAACAGGATGACGGCTACCAGCTTCGCTGGTTTACCCCGCAAGTGGAGGTGGAATTGTGCGGGCATGCCACTCTGGCCAGCGCCCATATTCTGTGGGAACAGGGATTTTTAGCGACGGACCGCCCGGCGCGGTTTCATACCCAAAGCGGTCTTTTGAGCGCGGTGTCCAAAAGTGGCTGGATCGAAATGGACTTCCCCGCCGAACCTGAAAAACCGACCGATTTTCCGGAAGAGGTATTCAAAGCCTTTGGAGCTCATGCGCAGTATGTGGGCAAAAATCGTTTTGATTACCTTGTAGAATTTGATTCCGCCGAGATGGTGCGTGAAATGGCGCCCAATTTTTCCTTGCTCGGTCAGGTTTCCGGGCGCGGATTTATGGTCACCAGCCGCTCCGACGATGAACGATATGACTTTATTTCGCGGTTTTTTGCGCCGGCAGCCGGTGTTAATGAAGATCCGGTCACCGGGTCGGCGCATTGCTGCCTGGGGCCTTTTTGGGCGAATAAGCTGGGTAAAAATGAGCTCACCGGATACCAGGCATCGGCCCGGGGAGGGGTGGTCAAGTTGCGGATCGGCGATGAGCGGGTTTACATATCCGGGCAAGCGGTGACCGTCATGCGGGCAACTCTTCTGTAATTAAATCACTGTATCTTGCTTTTCGCTCGATCTTCACATAATTGGTTGGGTAATCTTGATTTGGTTGCCGGATGATATCTGCTCGTATTTCTTTTTTGTAAATAGCCAGCCGGTTAAAAGAATTCGGTATAAATGTGGGTTCTACGTACCTCAGGTAAAATCTAACAATGTGGCCTAACTCGACCTGAAACTCACTGTCCGACAGTGAATGACAATTCTTTGGATTCTTTACTTTCACCAGAAGCATTGACGGCTGTGACAATAAAATAATAATTTTTGCCCTTTTTTAATCCTTTCATTTTGTGAGGATTTTTTACATTGGAAATCTTAGTGCCGTTCTTTTTGGTAACTCCCGGTCTATCACTCCAATAAATGTTGTAAGAAGTTGCATTTGGTACATCATCCCATGCTAAAGTGACATCGAGTGTACCTGGGGTAAAGTCTTTATTAGTCAGCTCTGCCTTTTCAGTACTGGATTGTGTCGTTGCAATCTGGCGTTCCTGTTGTTCAGGTTTGGCTTCTGGCTTTGACTCTGAAGGTGATGTGGCAGGCATACTCTCTAACTCTGATGCCACAGCATCCAGCTCTGAATGACTCAAGATATCACCAAATTGAATATTTCCTTTCGTATTGGCAATTGCTTTATAGGATATCTCCTTTGACTCTTTACTCTCTCCTGAATCTGTAACCACTGTAACAACAAAATAATAGGTTTTGTCAGGCTGTAATTGAGTGATTGTGAAAGGATTTGGCACGTTGCGAAATTTTGTGCCTCTGAGTATAGTGACGCCTGGTGATGTAGATCCATAAACGTTATATGAGATTGCATCCGGAACTTCGTTCCAAGATAACGTTACCTCGCCACTTACCAGGTTACTTGCCGAGGGGATGGTTCTACTGCAGCCAGACAATGAAAATGCTGCGCAAAGAATCCATAAAAAAGAAAAAATGACAATAACGGCAAGTTGATATATTTTATTGGCAGTAAACATCATATCCCACAATATTTGTTTCTTCCTCCAAGCATATTTTATCGATCTTTCAGGATGCAGTCAAATTGTGATGCATTGACAACAGTTTTACCAATAATACAGAAATCAAATGGGTATTGCAAAGCGTTTGGCAGGTAGAGCGTTTGTCATAATAACGTTCCGATACAGGCAGTTTTTTGAGTCTTTTTTGGGTTTTTAATAACGTCTAAGATGGCTTGGTCCAAACGCTCTAAT
>Ga0209536_100004346_pt1 | contig 22411 bp, 24 predicted proteins | sample DeeMarSeWOR28_12_FD_187461 | JGI IMG/M metagenome (GOLD analysis project Ga0209536, IMG submission 187461) | Marine sediment microbial communities from White Oak River estuary, North Carolina - WOR-2-8_12 (SPAdes) (version 2) | ecosystem: Environmental > Aquatic > Marine > Intertidal zone >... | reverse complement strand
CAAGCAAAAATATTCCCACGTTTTTCTGGTCTGGCTCTTCAACAACCATGAAAGACCACAAGTCTTTCCTTTGATCATGACCTCAACTGAAGCCGCTCAGTTTCTGAGATTGGATCACACCAGTCATACTCCAAAATCTGCCAAACGTACGCTTGATTATTGGCGCGATCAAGGAGAATTGAAAGGTACCAAATACGCTCGCCACGTTTGGTACTTAAGAAGTGAACTAGAAGCCTTCCTAAGGAATAAAACAGAGCAGCATTGATGCAAATTAAAAAAACACAAAATGTTGAAATTTACCCTTGCGCTCAGGCAACCACGGATGTATATTGATCCACTGGGTCGGTTGTCCGTGGTGGCCTATAGGTCCAGATGGGACCAGGAGGTTTTATCATGGCGACTGAAAAAGTTGGTATATACAGAAAATATCATGGACCGATTCCCAAAGACAAATCGGGCCAGCCTCTGTCAAAGAACGATTGGCCGAAGAAGAGAGCTTTTCGGTGGGCAGTACGTTGGTTCGGTACGGAAGGGAAGCGGTATAGTAGAAGCTTTAAAACAAGAAAGGAGGCAGAACGGTTCGCAGAGAGAAAACAACCAGACGTTCGTAGCGGAAAAGCAAATCCGCCACCTAAGATAACATTGAAGTATTATTATGATGAACACAGGAAACTCATGAAAGGAAATTTAGCGGAAAGCACGCTTCAAATGCATTTGAGGACGCTAAAATTGCTGGCTGATCATGCTGGTTGGAATTTCCAGATAAGGAAGGTCAGGCCTCGAGACATCGAAGGATTCCGAGCTACGAGGCTTAAAACAGGAATTTCCCCATCTTCCGCCAATCGTGAGGTGAGGACGCTTAAACGGCTTTTCAATGTGGCCATTGCGCGAGACTATATTGCCAAAGAACACAATCCGTGCAGTGCAATTTCACTCATCAAGGTCACTCCTAAAAGACCTAAATATTGTAGTCCGAAGGAGTTTTCAGCCATTTATAGATTGGCCCCCGATACTTATTGGAAAACTCTCCTGACCACAGTGTATACCACTGGGATCAGACTCAGAGAACTGTTGAACCTTACGTGGTCAGACATCGATTTCGAAAAGGAACAACTACATGTCACACGGAAATCTAGAACTGATTGGATCCAGCCGTGGCAGCCAAAAGACCATGAGATAAGGACCATTCCATTGCCGAAGCAGGCAATCGCTCTCTTGGAAGCTTGGCAATCTATTTCGCCTAAAGATTGCCCATACGTCTTCATGGTACAAGAACGATGGGATTACTATTGCAAACAAGTTGACAAGAAGAAATGGCGGGAAGGCCAAGATCTGGTCAATAACGTGCTTCGAAGGTTCAAGACGCTGTGCCGAAAAGTAGGCCTTCCCAAGTATTCCATCCACGATTTGCGGCGATCTTGCATCACGAATTGGGCGAAACATTTACCGATTCATGTTGTGCAGCAACTCGCCGGCCACAGCGATATCCGAACAACACAAAAGTATTACCTCAGCGTACAGGAAGAGGATATCAAGAAAGCACAGCAGGTTCAGACCAGACTGTTGGAAGAAATCCCAGCCAGTGACCTGACTGACCCAAAAGTGACCCACTCAGCCAGAAAAAGGGCTTTCCCGGGTAGAAAAACATTCGAGGTAGATTTGTAAGATGTTGAAATTACATTACTTACAAAACTATCCCCGGTGCGACTCGAACGCACAACCTCTGGCTCCGGAGGCCAACGCTCTATCCAATTGAGCTACGGGGACAAGAGCTTTATAAATATAATACCTAAAAATACTTATCGCAATCTCAATTTCTAACATTTTACCAAAACTTGAACAAATAATTCGCTAAGTGTTATCTCCTGCGGTTTATCTCGCGATATCTCAATAACCTACCGATTAAGGCATTCAAAAAGGAGCTTCTTCTTAATCCCCCCGACATTTCAGATTCAGCACGATATATCAGGTGTTTATTACTTGTTCAATTTATTCCACCAAATAATATTATCTGACATAATCCTATTCTCGACAAGGGATTATGGTTTTCTTTAAACAATATAATTTTTTTATGGCACGTACTTTGTTAAAGAATTTATTAAAAGCTTATTTGCTTTTATCGGACATAGAACATTGCTATTAAGAAGCAGTTTGCAACGTTCGAGGCGCATAGCGGTTTTATACGTGTAAAAATACCTAAAATATGGTATAATGACAATATAGAATGGAATGGAAGGTAGAAAATGAAATTCAACAATATAAAGCAAATTTGGTTAATCCTGCTCGTTATCTCTTCTATATTCTTGACTTCAGTTCAAGCCGAACAACGTGGCGGGGAAGTAGAAAAGGTAGATTGGCTTGCCGGACCGGCTGGACAGATCAAAGCAATAAGGTATTTAAAGAAAAAAGAGCCAACAATTGAATCTGCCCCTAATTTTAGGCTCTTTTCGTTAGAATCTGCTGATTTACAGAATCTAAATACTATCGATTCTCCTCCAATAGCTGGATTTGTTCCCCGTATTGCTGTGACTGTTACAGACAAGCGATCAGATGATCTCGACTGGGTAGCGGAACCGCATATGTCAGTCTCAGGAAGGTACTTGACAGACAATCCAGAAACGGATTTTATCATAGGCCTGTTCGATACCGGTGCTTCTACAAATATCATAAGCAACACCGGAGCTATCCGTGCAGGTATCTATTCTTCTGATTTAGTAACTTCCAACACAGTTGAGATCGAAGGCGCAATCCACAATGTTCTCGCCAGCGTAAGCCAGCCCTTAGGTGTTTTCATGGATGGACTTGGGGCAATTGACCAAAATACAATGATGTTAGACGCATCGAACATGGTTGGACAAAGCAACATGTCTGTTATTGTGGGAAATACTCCTGCGCCTGATGAGCCAGACCTGCCTACTGTTGTGGGAACACCTGTGAGTGTTTACTATGTCACGGCCATTTCTAACGAACATCAGGTTTCAGTGATATATGACGGCAATAATTATACGTCACCTGATATACATTTTTACGATCATTTTGATTTCCGGATACCGGATTATGAAAACAGCATACCGCTAAATCTAATACCTGCGGGAGCTGCAGACGTACAATACTTTCCAGATCTTGAGGGAATTATCGACTTTATTTTCCAGCCCGGAAGCCCCTCGATCATAGGAAGCCTGCTACAAAGCCTGTTTTTCGTAAACAGCGTGGATCTTAGCCATGGAACAAATAGCGCTATTGATAGGGATCGTTTCATGCTGGATACAGGCGCTCAAATAACCGTAGTGGGAACAAATGTTGGGGCACGTCTCGGACTGAATCCGCATGATCCGGATTTCGAAGTGGAAATACAGGATGTCACCGGTTACGTATCGATAGAACCAGGTTTTTATATCGATTCCCTTGAAATTGCGGCCCTCGGTGAATGGCTTCGATTCACGAATGTTCCAGTGGTTATGCTCGATGTCGGTTCGCCCGAAGGTGGATTCCTTGACGGTATAATAGGCATGAATCTCTTCACGGAATTCAATCTCGTTTTGCGTGGCGGAGGATTGATTGGACAAGATCCCCCCTCGCTTGAATTCGAGCGGATTCCAGCGCGTTTGATTGCAGATATAGCACCTGAAGAAGGAGACGGCGTCATTAACATGCTGGATTTTATGACTCTTGCTGAAGCATGGCTTGCTACACCTGCCTCACCTAACTGGAATCCTAAAGCTAACCTGGCGCCGCTCTATACGCCGGACAGCATAATAGACTTTCTTGATTTTGCTGTACTTACGGAGCACTGGCTTGAATCTGCGACAGATAATGACAACACAATCCAATTCGAATAGACCTGAAGGCCTGCAGATTTTCAATCAAAGCAAAGACAATCTTTTCTCCACCGACAAGGCAATTATTTGACATAGCTGCTTTTTATAAATATCATCTACCGATTATTTGATTTCTTTGTTTGTAGGATGGCCAAATGAGATATGTCCTGGATTTGCTATACTTATTTGCCGGATTGGCTTATAGTCCTGTCATTATATACCGCACCATCAGGCATGGTCGTTATCGTACCGGCTGGGCCGAGCGTTTTGGTAAGAGCGGCAGGACGAGCCCCGAAAAAAAATGTATCTGGCTTCATGCTGTCAGCGTTGGCGAGGTAAACGCGGCCAAAACACTTATCAAAGAGCTTAAAGCAAAGTTCAGCAACTACGAAATTGTCATCAGCACGACAACTGACACCGGATTTGCCCGAGCAACCAGTCTTTTCAGCAAGGACCATCAGGTTTTCTATTTTCCATTCGACTTTTCGTGGTCAATTAATCATGCCTTTGCCAATATCAAGCCGGCAATCTGTTTACTGATGGAACTGGAAGTTTGGCCTAATTTTGTCGGGACAGCTAAGCGACTCAAGATACCCGTTGTTGTGGTCAACGGTCGAATCAGTGACAAGAGCTTCCCCAAGTACAAAAGGGTAAAGTACCTTGTGAAGCACATATTCCGAAAAGTTAATCTGGTTCTTGCCCAGACGGACGAATATGCTCAGCGTTTCAGAGAAATTGGCGCAGGCAATGTTATAGTCACCAACTCACTGAAATACGACACGGCCCAAATAACTGATAAAGTGCAAGGTTCCGATGCTCTTGCGGCAAAACTTAATATAAGCAAAGAGAGAATATGGGTCGCGGGCGGAACCGGTCCCGACGAAGAAAAGATTATTCTCGATGTGTTTTCACGTTTAAAACAAAACAGCAAATTCGAAGATCTACGTCTTGTCGTTGTTCCCAGAAAACCCGAAAGATTCGATGAAGTTGCCAGATTGATTACAGATACCGGATTCGAATTCATTCGTTACAGTTCGATTAAAAATACAGAAGTCAAATGCGAGCAAAAACCGGTAGTGATTCTTGGCGATACGATGGGCGACTTGAGAAAATTCTACTGCCTGTCGACCATAATCTTCGTGGGAAGGTCTCTGGTTCCAATGGGTGGTTCTGACATGATAGAGGCAACGGCCCTCGGCAAATGTACAATGTTCGGGCCACACACATTCAATTTCAGGCAAACTGTGGATTCACTCTTGGCAGGCAACGGAGCAATCGTTGTCAATGATGGGAATCAATTGCTAAGTACAATTCAAAAGTGCCTCACTGAACAGGATTATGCCCATGAAATAGCCGTGAACGGGCAGGATGTCATTAAAAAGAACCAGGGTGCGACTGCCAGAAGTATCGAACAAATTGAGAAATTGCTCAACACAACTCGATGATTAGTTCTACAAGTTAGGCGGCTTTTATCTTTTTGGCCATAGCTTCGATATGTGCCGGGCCGGTACCACAGCAGCCGCCGATAATGCTAATACCGGCTGAATGAATTTTCTCCGTCATAGATGCAAAATCTTCCGGCGAGACTTTGTAAGCAGCTTTATCGTCAATCAGCTCAGGTTTGCCGGCATTGGGTTCGGCACAAATCGCCACATCATCCGACAGGGCTCTCACTGCCGTGACAAATTGCTTCGACAGCGCCACGTATTGATCAAGTGATAAGGTCCCGCAGTTAAATCCTATTGCATCCACGTTAAGCGGTACTATTCTCGATACGGCATCCTCGACATCGACGCCCATCATCGTCTTGAAACTTTCGCCTGCTTTGTCAAAAGACATCGATACAAGCACAGGTTGATTGCCGGCAATGGATTTTGCCGCCTCAATCGCGATGATTGTTTCATCAGGGGCCGTCATTGTTTCGATGATGAAGCCATCCACACCTCCGGCTAAAAGAGCCTCTGCTTGTGCTATAAAAGCATTATTTAATTCATCTGTGTTCAGTGCTCCCAACGGCTCCAAGAAATCCCCGCTTGGGCCGATATTACCGAGGACATACTTTTCTTCTCCCGCCACTTGTCTGGCCAGTTCCGCGCCGGCTTTGTTTATTCGGGCGGCTTCTTCAGCAAATCCATGCCTAGCCAGGGCATATTTATTCGCGCCGAAAGTATTGGTAATAATCGCATCGCTGCCTGAGCGTAGGTAGGTGTTATGAATATCCGAAATGATACCTGCTGAATCAATGTTCAGATATTCATTGCACGCACCAGCTTGAATCCCGCGAGCAATCAACTCGGTACCCATTGCCCCGTCCAATACCAGCGGCCCCTGTTTGATTCTTTCTTTCAGGTTTGTCTTAGGCATAGGCGAATTCCTTGTTTGCTTTTTTACTGATTCTGTTCGAACCACTTGCCATTAACGACTCTATAGACGGTTTTGATACCTCTTGGCGGAGTGTGTTCGAAAAGTACATTTCGTCGCGGTCCTGTGATTGTTGCCGGTTTTATGGAGCCAAGGTCAAGAGTAATACTCAGCATAGATTCTCCGGTATCCCGGGAATATGTTGTAACTTTTATCAGAGACGGAATTAAAAAACCATCGGACACTTCTTTATACTTGTCCAGTTCGGCATCGGCAACAATTTGACCATCACTACTGAAAAATTCGATTTTCCTCATTCGATAATCACAGCTATAGATATATATTTTTTTGATTATAACATCCTGCTGTCGTTTTGAAATTATATCATAGGAACCTTCATTTGACAAAGACCAATCCTTTTGTGTCTCTACTTCCCCAATTCCAAGAGATTCCAAAAGCGTTCTGGGATTGACTATAAGTCCCTCCGATAAGTCCTGCTCGTACCAATAACCCCACCAGTGAGTGCTGATTTCTTTCGGTCTTATCGAGAGCCAGAATTCCCTTTCATTCGAACCGAGCACTATCGCTTTCGATAGAAGAGGTTTATCACCCTGCATGTAAATTTCAGAAGGGGGATTCACCCAGAGTTTTACATTGAAATTTTCACGCTGTAACTTTTTCTTTCCTTCTACGCGATACTCAAAAAGGCATTGTCCATTAGCGCGCAATGCCTTTAAATTTTCTGATTGCGATTGCAATGCGGCCATAGCGTCAGAAACAGAATCTTTACCCGGGCAAATCTTCGCAGGTTGGCGGAACCGTGATTCACAACCAGCAAGAACCAGCAATATCACAGAAATATACGGGATTAGCTTTCGTAACATTTTCATATAGGCTCCTAATCTGTTCTCCGGCTTCGATAATTCTCAGCAGAAATGAATTTACAAATCCGCTTGAAGAATCTCACCTATCTGCGAAGATAGCTGCTCGATTTGCCCTTCGTCAAGGTGCGGATTTATGACTTCAACGATCTGTTTCTCGCCTACGATTCTTAGGCACCATATTTCCTGACCGTCAACATTTTTGGTTTCATCGTATTTTAAGATCCTTTTCCGCATCAGAATTAATGCCAGGACAAAGCGGAAATTGACTTTTTCCTGCTCGGTCTCATTTTCCAGCCGTTCGAAAAACGCCATCAGCATTTGGTCGTCAACAAACAACTGCTTTTTCTGTCCCGGCTCCGGAAGCCTGGTTTTCCAGTAGCAAAACACATCCGGTTTTTGGCTTTCCCAGTATTCAGCACAGAAATCCCGCCTTTGCAATCCCTCCTCGGTCTCGACCAGAGCAGCGAAATATTCTTCGCCAGACTCTATTTTTCTTTCTGTGCCATGGCATTGTCCAAGTGGCCTATTTATTTCCCATTCGCTCATTTTGCAGTTGTCCTGTAAAATTAAATAAAATCAATTGATTTAATCGAACTTCAGCAATCCACCTATGTTTTGTACTGTTTTAGGACCTACACCTATGACTTTCTGTAAATCATCACAATTTTGAAAAGCTGGACTTGAGTCCTTGTTTTCATTGAAATACTTGCGGTATGCAACGATTGCACCAGCTCGTCCAATTCCCAGACCCGGTAATCTTATAAGGCTTTCTATTGGAGCATCGTTCGGGTTTATTCGGCCCTCTAACTCAATTTCACATTGCCCTAAATCTCTTTCGAGGTTCGAAATAAAACCGAAGGAACAACAAACCGCCAAGCATACGCTAATAACAAACGCAAATGATTGAATCCTGTTTTGCCCGGCATGTTTCATATTATCTATCGTATAGAATTGTTAATTTGAATAACGAGTTGTGAAGTCAATGTCACGATTCGTTTATCGGGAGAAAATACTGTCGTGCAATTTCTTCAAGGTTTTAAACGATTCTTTGGATTCGAGTTCGTCCGTCAATAAACCGCCGTGGTCGATTGTGCCATCAGTGGTGTCGATGATGTTCGAATATGTCACAGAGTTGACAAATTGTTTACTCAGCGCAATCTTATAGAACTGTTCGATCCACTGTCCCTGTCGCGATTCTGTCCATTGTCCGTGCCATATACCGGCAAATTCTCCATCTTGTAAATCTTTGCCATCCTGACTTGGTACTTCCACATTGGTCATATATAAAGGTTTCGCAATGGGTCCGAAGTAATCCAGGATAGCCGATATTTGCATCATATCTCTAATATGCATACCAGTTTGATTCTTGCCGAATTGTACTTGCAACCCGAATGCATCGAAATGGATTCCACTCTGCACAATCATATCCATATACACTAACGGCGGAATGCTGTTGGGTGTTGTCATATAATATTCACCCCATGGGTTGCTGACTTCGATAATCTTCAAAGCTCTGTCACTCGCCTGTTTTACAGCCATATTAGCCGCACGAGTCATTTCCAATATCTGCTCGAATCCGAATCCGAAATGATTGCAAGAATTCAAACTGCTGATAACATACCATGCTCGAATAGTGCCGGAGTAGCGGGTAACTACTTCAGAAACAAAATGATACGCAGTTTCACGAATCTTTTCGAAGCCTGCCCCACTATGGATAAGCCACTTGGGCAGACTCTCCTTCGAAAAATAAAGCAGCGGCCCCGCGCTGACAGTCAATTTCTTTTTACTTAGTACATCAACGCAAGCGTCTATCTTCGAGAAATCGAATTCACCTTTACGAGGTTCGATCTGCGCCCAGTTAATGGGAATCGTTACCGAGCCGAATAGCTCCAGGAGTTTCTCAATATACACAGGATTATCGATTTCCATAGGATCTATTCTGCAGCCGAAGCAGCCTCGGCCAAGGCCATGGTTTTCTGCTCTCGTATGAAAAAGTGATTCTGCCTGTTTTATCGCAAGTTTTTCAGACGAAACTATTGCTTTCTTGAGAGATTCATCAGCCAATTTAGCTGCCTTTGACGGCATAGAGATATTTTGAATTGCCCGAATAAAAAGATCCTGCGCCTCTTTCAACAAATCCGCAAGAACTTCAACCCTGTTGAGAAACAGCCAGTCTTCCCGCTTGTTAACTATTTGCATCAGCTTGGCACGTGCTATCTCAACATTCAAATTATATGGTTGCTCTCTTTCGGGCAGGCAGGTTGTCGGCAAAAGGACCTTGCCAAAGCCTTCGATAGGCCACAGGAGGGCCAATCCTGCTGTCTCCAGATTCGATTTTGTGCACTCGACAAAGCCGTCTTTGAAAGTTATTTGGGCCCTGCGAATACCGATACCATCGCCTCCGAAAAGGTAAGCTCCACATAAAGTGAAATCATCAACAACTTTTCCGTTCTTAAAAATCTGGAATTTCACTTGTTCCCTTTGCTTATCAGCTTAAAAAATAGTTTAATTACAGAACCCATTAGCACAGTCATTCCCACTCATACGGATGCAGGAATCTATGGCCTGCTTTGCTCAGCATATTAATTATAGACGCTATATACCCAAAACGCAATCCAAACTTTGCTTTCGGGTAATTTTATCAGGCCCGGAAATGTGCTGCAATATAAGATGGGCAATATATAGGTCAATTTGAAGCTATCTCGCTCTGACTGCAAATGCGATAGTGTTTCATTTGAACTTCATAGAGATGATTGCTATTTTCGATGAGTTTGGCTATCAGGCTTAGCTGGTTTAGCAGCATTTCGATAAGGCCCATATTTATTATAGTCGATTCAGGGCTGTATTGCGGCAAAGCAATAATTACATATCCGCAATTACTTCGTCCAGTCGCTAATTGTGCAGCTACGATACTGCAATCGTCTATCTGCGAGACAATCGGCTCGGCACCATCGTCGACTTTGGCACATAATTCTTTCAGAAACTGCTCGCTGATATTCAGCTTCGCATACTCATCCGAATCACTGGGCCAGCTATGGCCGTCCCTGTTCATAATCAACAGAATTGGTCCCTGTTCGGGGAGGACCTCGAAAACCTGTCGTGCGATTTGCTCGTTAAGTACTAAACCTGGCGATGTCAGTGACTCGTGTAAATTCATTCGATCATTTCCTTATTTGCTTTTTGTAACCCCATTAGCAGGAATTTCGGTATAATCGTAAGGCAACTTTCAAACCATTGAATTAAAGGCCTTATTATACCATTCTCCTGCAATTGTTTTGCATGGACGCAGGCTTATAGGACGCAGCAGGCACTTATTTCGAACTTGGTTGACAAAGCCAAATCAGGAACCGAACATAGATTTTAGCCTTGTCATTGGGAACATAGCCCCCGGACAATCAGTTACTCGCGCTCCTGGAGTATCGCGATGGCCGTAAATACGATTAGCGGAAATTTTGTATCGTTGCTGTAAAAAGTTGATCAATTCGGTCAGAGACTGCATTTGTTTTGCCGTAGGTACACTGTAATCGAAGTTGCCGACGAGGCAAATTCCTACAGCATCTTCATTGGCCCAGTTGTCGGGCGTTCCTCCGCAATGAGCTCCGGCAACTTGATTTCTCCAGCGAAATGTAACTTCAACCTCACCGTCACCACTATTAGTCCCGTTACCAATAACGAAATCGTAGCCAACTCCATCCCAGTGATTTTGCTCTCTATGCATCTTGTCAAAGATTGCTGAATTTCCGGTTTCTGTCGCCGAGTGATGTAACACAATAGCCATCCATTTCTTTTCCACATCAGTGGGAGGTAACCATTCTCTTGGAAAATCATCGAACACTATATCTAGTTCCGGCTCGGGTTGTGTTTGTGGTTTTGTTATCTTAGTTACTACAACTTTAGGCTCAGTATTAGTGTTCTCAACTATATCCGGCAATGGTTCATAGGATGCACAGCCCACCAAAATAAGCAGGGAACCGCAAATAATAGCCCTGCAGAGTATTCTGTTATATGTCTTCATAATTTATACCGAATATTTTCTTGATTTATTTAGCAGGAGCCTATTTCCGTTTAGACCTGGATTTGAGTTTGATCTTCTCGTAGAGATGGTTTTTCCTTATACCTGACCATATACACGCTATTACCTTGCTCATTATATTTCACAATATCCATATACGAATTCATAAGCAGCAACCCTCTGCCGCCTGGCTCGTAAAGCCCCTTGCCGAACCGCGGATCATCCACGGATTCAGGCTCGAATCCTTCGCCTTCGTCGGTTATTGTAATTTCGACTTTTTCAGGGGTAACGGAATAGTCAATCTTTACCTTTTTGGTCGGATCGTTTTTATTACCATGCTTAACAGCATTAAGAAAGGCCTCTTCAAATGTCAAATGCACAGCGAAAATATCATCTTTATCGAATTTGTTCTCTTCGAGCTTCTCCAGAATTTCCTTGCACACGTCAACTACGGCAGATGACTTGCTCTCAACGACTATTGAGCAGTTAATCGGTGCTTTTGAAGCCATAACTTACAAAACGAAAACTTTATTTAATTCGGTTCAGATAAACCTTCCTTGGCACTTTCAATACTATTGTATATATCGAAAGTTTTGGTTAGCCGCGTTATTTTAAATATTTCATAGATTTTAGGATTAATATTACACAGCCCCAATTGGCCATCATGTTCGTAAATCCTTTTGCTGACACGAATTAGGAGCCCTAATACAGCAGAGGACAAAAATCGGACATTGTCGAAGTCCAGAATCAGGTTTATTCGCACAGCTTGCTCAATAACAGACATGATTGATTCAGAAAGGGCTTTAATGTCCTGTTCTTCAAGGATTTTCTCATCGGTAAAACGCATTATCGTTGCGTTTCCAGCGTAATCAACGCTTATACCCGGCTTAATCATGTCCATAAAAAGCTCCTAAAACGGCAAATTTTATTCCGAATCCTATGGCCGAACGACCGATATGTCAAGTCTTTTGAATGTTGAGTAATCGTTATAGGCTGTTTTCCTCAAATTCAAAACTATATCAGTAATTAATCCTGTTTCCGATTTCGGATTTAGTGCTTCGGATACTTAAGGCATAAATTTCCGGCTAAAGGTCGGCAAATTGGCTCCATTCGATTACGCTCATAGTCTGCCCTGAGTTTGCCGAAGGGACAAGATTGTTTTTTCATATTCATTTCATTGTTTTTGCTATGAACTATGAACTACGAACTATGAATAATTACATTGGCTTTGTTTCTTCGAGCCCGAAATAGAGATGTATTTTCATAAGTCTTTTATGAAAAAAAATTCTGTTCATCTACATCCACACACAATTGGGTTTGTTTTTTCAACTTCCGTTTCTCAGCACGCTGAACGCAGAACTCGGAATGAATAAATTGGCTTTGTTTTTCACCGACCCAGCTCACTAATATCACCGCAAACCATTGCTGGTACTAATATTACACAATTAAGCCCTTCAGCAAATTGGATTTGTTTATTCAACTTCTTTAACCGTGGATGAACGCAGATTAACGCGGCAAAAGAGATAAAATCAATAATCGTCAATCGAAAATCATAAATACCTGAGTCCTCCGCTCCCAATTCTCCATTTCACTCAATTAACTAATCAACTCAACTTTCACTACGAACTACCAACTATCATATTCTACGAACTGCAATCGAAAAAAGCTGGCATTTTCCGGAAAAATCTCCGTGATACGTCGTTCTTTATCGCCGAGTACGCGGTTCGCGCCGTTCGGGTTTGCGCGCACAGGCGTCCCATTCGACAAGCTCAGGACAGGTGCGAACTTTGTGGTTGGTAAAGATCCTCAATTCAACGGCTCATCTTCCAAAGAATCGAGGCCCATGATGGCATCATGCATAAAGACCCGCCTTCCGCTCGGCGTGTCGTGGGCAGCATAAGTCATTTTTCGCTCCGGGTCGTAGTAGGCATACCAGCTATAGCGGCTCAGCCATTCGTAATCTTCGTCATCGACCGTAGCATTAAGGCCATTGCCTAAGGGTATTTCTTTCATTATAAGCTCTTTTCAAAAAGCTGATCATACATCCAATTACACGCAAGAAAAGAAAAAATCGTAAATCGCAAATTTATGCCACTCGTGCCATAGGCATAGGTATCGAAAATCGTAAATGGCTAAAGGTTCCTTCTTTGCATTTTAATCTCTTACAATCGCTAGGAATTTATTTGCTATCCGCACTAAAATATCGTCTATCGACTGGTGTTATCTTACTATTCTAACTGTAGTTATTCCTTCATAGAAGATATAAAAAGTAAAATTTAAAAAGACTCAGGCCTGAACCAAATACACCATGCATATTTCATAATGAATATGTAAGCCAACAGAACCGTAAATAGTTTCAATATAAAAAACAGTAACTGCGGCAATTTGAGAATAGAAGATGCATCAAGGATTGGATCTTCTGACACATCCTGAAATTTACGGTCATAGTACCATTGGAATACGCCCCAAACGCAAGTAGCTGAGATGTATTGTAATAAATCACAAGCAAGAGTTAGAGCCAAGAGCAGTGTTGGAATAAGTAGCTCCCTTGGAATTCTTGGCGCAGGTTTAGCATCAACCTTAAAAATCCATACAAAAGCAATTCCAGCGAAAGCAAGATTGCGAGCAACATCGCTGGCTTTCCCAGAGAACTCATAGTAAGTATTTATATAATCACTTAATTTCATTTTTGTTTGCTCTTTGCTATCTTATTCTAGGTCCCGTACCTCTACCCTTGCGAAGTCCCATCCTATAAGCCTTCTTCTTTACTGCATCGGTAGGGCGCTTGAGTCTTGCAGCTATTTTAGCATTAGGATTATTCGGAAAAAGCTTCTTAAGCAGACTCAACTCGCTCTTTGTCCATAAACCTTTGATGAACTTCTTTTTTGCTTTCTTTTTCTTTGCCATTTTATAATTCCCTTCATTTCAGCAAAAAATATTTTGTATTTTAATCCGTGATTTCTATATATTTATGAACGTCTACTCATACTCTATTTTCCTTAATTGATGTCGCTTGAATTCTCTAGTTCTTTAACTTTAGGGTGCGTAATCCTTTGCACATACGACCTTTTCAATAACAAAAACATCTCACTCGTCAGTAATTTTATTTAGAGACATCATAATTATTTTCGTGCGTGTGCAAAATTTATTTTATACAAAATATGATTGACACTCATCTTCATGCTCACACCAAGGTCACTTCTATGCCATCTCTCCGAGCTCGCCAACTTCGAATCCAATCTAGTTTGGGATTTTTTCTTTGCATCACAATACGCATCAATTTTGTGTCCTCTTCGCTTATCGACGGACAACTCAGCACGCAACCAAATTGCCCCCGTCCAGCATATTTCTTGAGTTTCCTCCACTTCCTCGACAAATAGTACGTCGTCCCGACTGTTCCTGTTATGCCGAAACCAGCGCAGCATATCCAGGTTCTTTCAGGATTAGCATCTGGATGAATTTTGACTATGAGACCAATATCATCCCCTGGTTTGGCACCTTCCAATTTAGCTATTATCTCCTTGCTTACTGGACAGATTATTTTATTTCCCTCAAAATGTAAGAAGACGTTTGATGGATTATTGAGCAAGTCGCTACTCTTGTAGTTCGTTTTACCTCCTACGGCAACAAAAGAGATATTCATTTTAACCATGACATTTGTATCAACGTCTGCAGCTATATTCGGAGCTTTCCTCATGTTACGACTAAAAGCCTCAACTAAGTATCCTACTCCTTTAGTTGACGCAATGGAAGCCACCTGATGAAGGTTTATTCCGGAGCCGACCTTTGATCCTGCGTTCTTACGAGACGTCTTTCCAAACAAAAGCTTACATTCAGAATCATTCTTTGGACATGTTGGGGCATTGTATAAGGTGTATATTATGAAGTAGCTCTCGTCTACCCCGAAAAAGCTCCTGAATTTCCACGCTCGTAAATATCGGTAAAGCCGTTCCAATCCAATCAATGCCAAACCAGCAAGGATTCCCCCCAGAACGTTCCACAAAATATTCTCTAACTTTGACATATTTTACCTGAATGATTTGTTTGCAGGATTCAGTAAAAATATACAGACAATTTACTTATCGCTCCCTCTCATTGAAACTCTCTCGTATCTCGCATAGATTTCTCCCAACAAACTCATCACTACTGGACCATTCGGCATCCACATAGATTATCTTATCAAATTTGGTTCTAATAGTCATCTAATTTTCTTAGTTTTTCAGGCCTGATTTGGATTGTTCTTGCAATACTGAAGGCTAATCAATAATATTTATTCACTTTTTTGAATAAGTTCCGTAAATAATAGATGTGGTTGTTAGGGTCATTCCGAGCGCAGTCGAGGAATCTGTTTTAATAGATTTCTCCACTTCGTCCCTTAGGGACTCCGGTCGAAATGACGACGGCGCAACCCTTAATTACGAATGGTTTTCAAATGCAGATAAAAGAATTTCAAGGTATAATTTCGGAAAAATACGAGAAGCGGGACCGGGAAAGAGGCATCCCGGCTACGTTTATGTGGTTTGTCGAAGAAGTGGGGGAGCTTGCTACGGCTCTATCCGGCAACGACCAGGACAACAAACAGGAGGAATTCGCTGATGTCCTCGCCTGGCTTTGTACGTTAGCGAATATAAGCGATGTGGACTTGGAAAAGGCCTGTAAAAAATATACCGGCAAAGGCGTTAAAGGCTTTAAGCCGAAATAGCAGTTCGTCATTGCGAGCAAAGCGAAGTCGTCGGGATGGCTTACGCTACAATCTTCCAATAAAACGATCCTGGATTACCGCCTCCGCAGGAATGACACGATGCGGCAGAAGATTGCCGCGCTCGGCTGTGCCTCGCTCGCAATGACAAAAAACGGCTCAATGAACCTCGCGATGGCAATTAACGATTAAAAATCCTGCCATTCATCGCCGACTTGATCCGAAAGCTGAATCGGCTCTTCCACGGTAGCACTGGCTATTGCCCGGTAGAAGCACCAACCAAGGCCCCCTATTATTATCAGCGATACGACCGCAAGAATGATGTAGGAAACGCCGCTAAGTTCCTCACGAATGGGCACTGTGGCTTCCTCTACCTTCGCTCCCTGCGCCAGGCCAATCAGAATAATAGCAATAGCAGCGCTTGTATCCATCGATGAGATTATACCTGCCCACCTCGCAAACCATGATGCCTGGCTCGTGGACGTGTGATGCTTGTCGAGGATATAATTGCACAAAAGCATAGCAGCAATACCGCCGGCTAACGACGACCAGAGGATTGCAGTCTTTGCTACAGGAGCCATCGGTACCTTAAGCCAGACGACGAGCAAGCCGGCAATAATCAATGCAGCAAAGAATCCTAATGCTCCTTCGGGCCTGCCGCCGACGGGCAGGTTCTCGTCAGGCCGCTCCGGCTCCTTAATGTCCATCCTGCCCTTCATCAGGCTTAGAATGATAGCGATGACGGGAACCAACGCTACGATTGTCAATCCGACACAGTTCGGCAGTATCCAGTCGCCTTCGGGCGTTCTGAGGAAATTTCCGCCGCTGATATCATCGAAAAGCTGCCAGAAGAAAAGGGCGCCCAAGACAACGGGAATCACCATACGTATCAGATAGTCATACCATTTGCCCAACTTCCAGTCGCTCCGGCTATTTGCGTGTCTGCGTAAAGTCCCGATTCGCCACAGCCAGCCCAGAACAATACATTCCAGCAGTCCCATGAATGCGATGCCCCAGGTGCCATTGACGAATCCATCGATAGCACCGAGCCAGTTGAATCCCGCCCTTGTTATGTAAATCACGCCGAACAGGAATCCCACGACGCTCATTGCTGGCAGGACGATGCACCTGCGCCAGCCGGTCTTGTCGACGATGCTGGCTAAGATTGATTCGGTCATTGAAAAGGCCGAATCGACACCCAGCGTCACAAGCGCGAAGAAGAAGACGAAGCTGAACCACGCCGAGTAGGGCAGTTGCGCTAACGCGTAAGGAAACGCTACAAAGGCAAGTGAAGGCCCTGTTTCAGCAACGTTTTCCACCCTGACTGGATTACCCGCCTGCTGAGTGACAAAAGCCATGCCGCCCAGTGTCGCAAAGACCGCCAGGCCCGCTACGAAGCTTGTAGCGAAATCGGCAAGGCTGATTATGGCGGCGTTGTTATTGAGGTCGCTTTTCCTGTGAAGGAAGCTGGCATAGGTAATCATAACGCCGTAAGCAAGACTTAATGAAAAGAATACCTGTCCGATTGCATAGCGCCAAGTGACAGGCTTTGTGAGTTCCGACCACACCGGATCGAGATAATACGCCAGGCCCTGCATACTACCTTCCAGAGTCAGCCCTCGCACGGCAAGAATTGCAAGCATCAGCCAGGGCAGCGGGACCGTTAGCCAGACGATTTTGCCGACGAGGCGGACGCCCTTGAATATGCAGAAATACATCGTTATCCAGGTGATGGCCAGCGGCAGTACGAGGTTCCATCGAACCGAACCAAGATAGAAGCGGGCCTCTTCGATGTCGATTTTGCCGAGATATGTTTCGTTAAAGAAAAGCTTGGCGTTTTCGACGCCTTCTATACCCTGGCCGGCCCAGGGCAGCTCTCCGCCGGTAAAGATCCCGACGATGCTGTACCATAAAAAGCTGAAGCAATAGGCTAAAATCACAGGGTAGTACGTGATTATTACAAAAGCCAGGATGATGCCCCACCAGCCTACCATTTCGAAATGCCTGTGGCCGCGTTTGAATGCATCTGGTGCCGCTCGCTGGGTGTAGTGGCCGATGCTGAATTCGAGGATCATGATGGGGATGCCGATCACGAGCAGGGCGACTATGTATGGAATCAGAAAAGCACCGCCCCCGTAGCTGTACAGTTTGTATGGAAATCCCCAGAGATTGCCCAGGCCGACCGCCGAGCCGACCGCCGCTAAAATGAATCCCCCGCGTGTCCCCCAACTTTCTCTTTGCTCTTCCAGAAGCTCAGTCATCCTTGTCTTTATTCCTTTTATCTTTCCTGTCTTTTTTGCTCTTATGCCCTTTGGTTTTATCGCTGTCTTCTTCCTGTGCTTCTTCGCTTTTCTCTTTTATGCCGAGCAGTTCCAGCGTGTCACGTTCGATGATATTTCGAATACTAACTCTCGGCACGGTCGGTAAATTCGTATCGGCCAGAAGCATGTTAAAGCCGAGGAGTGTTTCTATACACTGTCCGGCATTAGCTGATGGGAATCCACTGCCGAACAGTAGTTTATCCATTACTCCATTTTCATGTGCGGCTACTACCATATTGTAAGTTTGCCAGACCCTGTTCGGATTTATCGTCAAATCCGCATAGACATTTTTATGCCTGCCAACCATCGCCAATGTTTGCTCGACAAAAGGCACACCCATGCTTCCGATGATTATTTTCAAATTTGCAAATTCCCTGGCAACCTCATCGAGAAGAAATGGCTGGGCGTACTCCAGAACGGCATTTCCTCCGAGAGGATTTCCGCTGTTATGGAAAAATACGGGAAGGTCAAGCTCCTGGGCCGATTCGTAAAATCTCATCGCCCGGCTGTGAGTGGGATGAAAACCGCAGGCCGAGCAATACAGAACCGTCCCCTTAAGCCCCAACTTATCCGGTATGGATTTTAGATGATTGGTACTAATTTTATCATTGCCGGGTTCTACGACCGCAAAGCCGACCATTTTCTCTTTATGTTTACCGACATATTGAGACAACTGCTTATTGACCTGGTCACTCGGCCCATCCGAGGTCGCCAATACGATGCATACATCGACCGTTTCCGCTGCTGCTTGATGCTCTGACATTTCAGTGCCCTCAGCAGCCGGTTTTATATGTGTATGACAATCGACTATCATTTTTCATTCTACCTATAACATTTTATCAATCCGTGTCCATATGCAACCACTACCAATCAATAATCAATTAACATGTATTCGTCAAGGACAAATATTTACCGGAACTTAATTGCAGATATCTAAATTTGCTCTGCAGATTACCCAGGTTCAAATAATAGGATATCAGGAACAGCTTCTTGACATGGTGACTTGTAGATTATAATATCTTATCAATGGCAATGGTATAATGGAATATTTGGGCATTCTTGGATTTTGCAGTAATTTTTGAAATTTTTTATACCGTCAGGCGTCTTATATGGTAGAATTGTCCGGCTAAAGTGGCAGGTATTTGCCGGTGAGCTTACAGGAGTACTCATTGGTTGAAGGCTTCTGAATCGTGAGTTTTAAAATATGGATTGTCCAGCTTGCAAAAATGCGATGATCACGCTTGAGCTCGAAGACGTTGAGATCGATTATTGTACCGATTGCGGCGGCATCTGGCTGGATGCCGGAGAGCTCGAACAACTGCTCAACGAGCCTGACAAGGCCAAAAGCCTGCTCGATTCATTCAGAATCGATACCGAGAGCGACGAGCAAATAAGGAAATGCCCTATCTGTGACAAAAAAATGCAGAAGATTGTCGTAGGTTCTTCAAAACCTGTGCTACTCATAGATAAGTGCCGCATAGGTGACGGCCTATGGTTCGATAAAGGCGAGCTGCAAGATATATTTGACAGGGCCGAACTCGACGAAGACAATAAAATTCAAAAATTGTTGAGCGATATATTTGGTTACAATTAAGTTTGACGAAAGGAGTAAAATTATGACAACCCCAGTATTACCAATCGTTGCCCTTAGTAAACTGACCATGATATCAGGGATTATCGCTATAGTTGCTATTGTTGCGGTGGTTATCCTGAAAAAACGCCAATCATAGCACAACGCTAAAAGGCCTTCGATAAAGGAGAAAACCTATGGGATCAACGATCCTTATTGTGGTCCTTATCCTGGTTGGAATTCCGCTTCTGCTGATTCTTTTTGTAATCGGCGTCTACAATGCTTTGGTTCGCCTTCGTAACCAGGTCGATAATGCATGGTCACAAATTGATGTCCAGTTGAAGCGCCGGCACGATTTGATTCCCAACCTTGTCGAGACTGCCAAGGGCTATATGAAGCACGAGCGTGAGACTTTTGAAGCTATCACAAAAGCCCGAAGCCAGGCAATGGGAGCTAATACTGTCAGTGAGGCTTCGAAAGCCGAAGGGGCACTCGGAGAAGCGCTCAGCAAATTCATGCTGGTCGTCGAGAACTACCCCGACCTGAAGGCCAATCAGAATTTCCTTGCGGTTCAGGAAGAGTTGACCGGCACTGAGAACAAAATCGCTTTTGCCAGGCAGAGCTACAATGACCAGGTTCTGTTCTTTAACAACAAGATTCAGATGTTCCCTTCGAACATCATTGCGGGCATGTTCGGATTTACCAAGCGCGACTTCTTCGAAATTGAGGTTGCCGCCGAACGGGAAGTTCCGAAGGTGGATTTTTCTTAGAACTTCGAGCAAGACAAATTTGTGATAAATGTCGTATTTGCCTTTGGCAGTTTACCTGAATACGAGTAGAAGTCCTCCGGCCAAATGGGATCGAAGGTCTGCACGTCAAATCAGGGAATCCTTATAAACATATTCTCGGCGTGATACGCTCTGAGCGATGTCGAATTATCACAACCTGGTGAAAAACAATGTGGGAGCTGATACGAGCCAATAAGAGAAATTCCATCGTTCTGATGGTAATAATGGCTTTGGTGCTGCTGGTCCTGGGCTTTGTTATCGGCATGGTTTTCTTCGGCCCCGAAGGCGGCTTCTTCGGCTTGATGATTTCGTCGGCAATCTGGTTGATTCTAACATTGATTAGCTTTTCAAGCGGCGATCAGATACTCTTGTCTGCGAGCCGTGCCCAACCGGTTACCCATGAAGTTCATCCACAGTTGTTCAATGTCGTTGAAGAAATGAAAATCGCGGCTTCTCTGCCGGCAATGCCCAAGATATACATAATCAACGATCCCGCTCCAAATGCTTTCGCCACGGGTCGAAATCCAAAAAACGCATCTGTTGCTGTAACAGCAGGGCTTTTGGCCCGGCTCAACCGGGACGAGCTACAGGGTGTTATCGCACACGAAATAAGTCATATCATACATCGCGACATTCTCTTTGTGACACTTGCAGGTATTATGCTTGGCTCGATCGTCCTGCTCTCGCAGGTCTTTCTTCGGGGCATGTTTTACAGTTCTATGGCGGGATCTCGTCGAAGATATTCCAGCGGCGGCAAGGGGGGCGGCCAGGCGCAGCTCGTTATGCTGATAATCGCAATAATTGCTGCGATCGTGGCACCAATTATGGCATACCTTTTATATTTTGCACTTTCAAGGAGGCGTGAGTACCTTGCCGACGCCGGCGCCGCCAGATTGACCCGCTATCCGGAAGGCCTTGCCAGTGCTTTAGAGAAAATCGCCAACGATCCTTCACCACAGTTAGCAACCGTGAACAAGGTGACCGCTCCGATGTACATCGTGAATCCATTCAAAAAAGCCAAGCAGATAAAACTGTCTAACCTGACCAGCACTCACCCGCCGATTTCCGAACGGATTGAGATTCTGCGTAACCTGACACAGGGGGCTTCCTTCAAACAGTACTCAGAGGCTTATGCGAATGTTACGCACAAAAAACCCGTTGTTCCTGTAGCGGCTTTAAGCACAAAAGAAGATGTTGCTTTACGCCATGCCGGCCCCGAAGAGACAGAGAAAGATCTCCGTGACAAACAAATGCGACAGGTCGGTGACATTATGAGAAGAGTCAATCAATTCATATTCCTGACCTGTGCCTGCGGGCTAAAACTGAAAATCCCACCCAATTACAAGGGCAATAGCGTTGAGTGCCCTCGCTGTCATAAGAGTCACGACATTCCGCACAAATAGACAAGCCCTGCCAGAAACCTTTACAGTGTTCCCTTTGTGTGTCACATGCGACCACGTACTAATCCAAGTTAGCTGTCTCGCCGGGTGACAGTATCTGCACCTCGCATTCTGCCGTCTTGGAAAATGCTTCAGCGTCGGCCCGACCTCCCACGATGTCACCCCAATGGTAAGGAATGGCTCGTTCGGGTTTTATGTACTCAATCGCCCTGGCGGCATCGGTCGCGTCCAAGGGACGCGAGGGTGACGTTGACCGTGCCCTTGCCCGAGGACGGCAGCAAGAGCCCGCAGAGCATGCGAATGGTGGTGGTCTTGCCGGCGCCGTTCGCCCCGAGGAAACCGAAGATCTCGCCCTCCGCGACGTCGAGCGTGACGTCGTCCAGAAAGACCGTGGCGCCCGGAAGAGTGGCGAAGGCGACCAGTATGAAAGCCGCGGAGTCCGGTGAGCTGACCCAGCGGCCGTACTCGCGGTAGTCGTTGCCCGAATACACCACCGGGATAAGGACCGGGGCGCCGATGAGTTCGAGGTCGATCTTCGCAAACTGGAGCACGAAGGAA
>Ga0209536_100004345_pt1 | contig 22413 bp, 20 predicted proteins | sample DeeMarSeWOR28_12_FD_187461 | JGI IMG/M metagenome (GOLD analysis project Ga0209536, IMG submission 187461) | Marine sediment microbial communities from White Oak River estuary, North Carolina - WOR-2-8_12 (SPAdes) (version 2) | ecosystem: Environmental > Aquatic > Marine > Intertidal zone >... | reverse complement strand
ATCCAAGCCTTTAAAAGAGCAGGTTTCGATTTTTTTTAATAAATAATCATCCAAATTATTAAACTCTTGAAGTTATCCTATAAAACCTAGGAGATCTGAGCCTCTTATAACATAAAATATCAAAAAAATTATAAATGTTAATCACGGTCTGAAAAGACACTTATTACTCCTAGAGCCCCTCCTGCAATCAGCAGATATGATCCTAAAGCTAAATCTCCGAGATCTACGAGAAATGGAAAGATATTCCCATAATGCTCACCACCAAAGAAGGTTGTAAAAAAGTATGATTTTATACCCAGAAAGTCAGTATAGGCTAAGAATATGAACATTAATCCTACACCCAAAGGAAAAAGCGAAAAGATAAAACCAACTGCCCTATTCCTTGTACTTAGCATTTGAAGTACTCCAGATGCTAGGAAGATGATAAATAGGACTAAATATATGTAATATAGCAATACTGGTGTACTTAAACCTAAAGCGTATATATCTGCATTTCCAAATAAATCAGAGATATTCAGAATAAAGCCAATCCCGGAACCTACCCAACCTAAAGTTCCATACACCGCAAAGACATACGTACCAAGGATGGTCATAATTCCACCTAAAAGGGCTAAATTTCTACCTAATCCCATATCTGTTCAACAATTTTTTAATTTGGTTTAGTTATAAATAGATATCTCAATTATAGGAGTAATTTAAAGTGATTGGATTTAAAAAGTTAATTATTTCACTTTTTTAAGGAGTTGATAGAAAATCATTTTCAGAAGTCAATAAGATATCCTTAAATTTATTAGTCTTTAGCCGACTTTTTTATTGTGGCACCTAATATTAGTGAAGACTGCCTAATTTTTTTTGGTCTCTCACCAACAGTTACGAAATTACGGCAAGTCTATGATGCTCTTACTGAGTTCCTTACGGATAAAAAGACTATTGATCCTTCAGGAAGATATAATTTAATTATGTTTCTGGAAAATACACCTAATTTCTTTGATAATTTTACTTTTGATATTAATTTGATTCTGGAAGTTTTAAAAAGCTCAAATAAAGACATTGTAAATGCCAATACTGCTGTAGGTATCTTAATTGGCCTTCACCTAATTATTCAAAATTTTAAGAGTGTTTCTGATAAGTTATTTAGATTGTTGATCTTATTAGATAGAGGATCTCATAAAATATCTATTAATCATGTTAAGAAGATAACAAATATCCTTAATGATACTAAAAATTTGCCCTTTTATATTGATATCATAGTCATAGACATGAATGACAAGCACGAAATTGAAACTCTAAGAAGATTTGCAAATCTAGGGGATGGAGAATTTTACAATATAAACAGTACCAAGGATTTAAAACCATTATTGACCAAACTATCAAAAAAAAAATTCATAAAAGAATCGTTATTTTCGAGATATAAATTAAAAATGACTCAGAAAGAGACTCAGCCTTTCTATATTGACTTAGCTGAGGATCCGTCCATTTTCCATGAGCTAGGCACTTGTTCAATTTGCTTTCAAAAGGGTGTAGAGGATAATTTGACGTGTCCTTCATGTAAGACTGTGGTGCACAAAACCTGCTGGGCGTTATGGGCTCAATATTCAATTCCTCAAATCCCTCATGTATATCGATGCCATAATTGCTTTAATTTAATGAAACTTGATAGAGAGTTTGTTCTTGATGCACAAATAGGAAAGACTCCTGCAATGAATGAATATGTTCAAGTGAAAAGAAAGAATAATTTGGATTATCTACGAGAATTAGAATCCAAAAATCAACCTAAATTTGTTCAAGCTGAAGATCCAAGTGTTTCTGATGTAAGAGCAATGGTTCAGACTGAAAAAGAGAGTTCTCAAACTGAAGAAGATGAGAAACTTATATCTTTTGATTTATGCCCCGCCTGTAATAACGTTAGAATGGCACATGAGGAACGTTGTCCTATATGTGGTTTTGACCTATTCTAATTTAATTGAAAGTGTTCATCTATTGTGAATAAAAAAGGGTATTGAGGGGTTGTATATCTTATGCTACATTCACGATTTTAACTTTAGGAGCATAAGCATCCTGAACCGCGTAATTAGCAAAATTAATGCTGTAATGATCTCGCCAGTGAGCCTTTACATCTTCTAACATAGATTCCATGACCTCATCTTTAACACTTCCTTCCGCACAGATTGTTGTACCCGTGGGTGTAGCTGTGATTTCACCATCCTTGACAACGATTTGACCACCCTTAATAGTATAGGCAGCGAGTGAAAATGCTTTCTCAATTGCTTGCCCATCTGCTTTTTCCATATCAAGGTTATAGACTGCTACATCCCCAATAGCGCCTAGTCCCAGATGGCCTCGATCACTCATTCCTAAACACCTGGCAGTACCTGCTCTTGATATAATGCAGATTTCATTGAGGGTAAGTTCCCTATCAATATCCTTGAGTTGGGTTTTTTCAGATGCTTTCTTAGAGCATACGTTTAAAAGCACATCATCCCTCGATTTCTTATCCATAAGCCATCGGATAATCTGTGGGTATGAAGTAAAGGGACCACCATTAGGATGATCGGTTGTGAAAAGTACTTGCCATGGGTTTTTGGTTAGTAAGGTCAACTCTAGTCCAATTGCCCATTGGATTGCATTCACAGCGACTTTTGGATTGAATAGATAAGGTACAATCCCAGACCCAGATTCACCCTCTACTTGTCCATTAATCCATTTAACCCCGGGTTTTGCCCCCCACGCGGAGGTACCACCAAGATGGTGGAGTGCAAATTCCCAAGGACCGTCTGCTGTCATTGTGGTCGTTGCAGCTTTACCGAATACTACTTGACCAGTATCAATTGTTACATTTTTATGGTTATCCAGATATTCAGCAATATCTGGCGCACCAGATTCAAAATCACCCCAGTTTGTCCCGCCATATGCATTGAATTGGCAGTGAGTTAGATGGAAATTAGATTCCCTTCCCTTCTTTGAGGGAATTTTCTCTACTGCTTTAAATGTCTCAAGTGTATGTTCCTTATTTCCAGGATGCCCTAAGTTGTTGGCATGAACATGAATGGAATGTGGCAACTTAAGTTTTTCATTGATTGTTGTTAAACTTTCAACAATTTCTCTAGGAGTTACTTCAAAATGAAATACATAATCGTCAAGCGAATTTACATTTTTACCCCAAGTCCAGTTTTCAACTCCCCCAGGGTTTACAATTTTAATTCCATAACCTTTAGTAACCTTTAAAACCCAGGCAACGTAGGCCGCCAATTTTTCGTAATTCTTTTCCTTCACATACTCCATTACAAACCAATTATTACCTAATAATGGAATCGCTGCCTTATCCAAAATTGGTATATCTAAAAATTCTTCATGCGTATGTCTAGCCTTAAGGAGTGGCATTGCTGGTTCCACAACTGTAGTGTATCCTAATCGAGCATACCGGTACCCCGTCACCCATGTTGAAGGCACTGACCAACCAGTACCACTACGAGTTAATTTTGTTCTTTTTTCATTAAAAGCTTCAAGTTTATCATCAGGTCTAAAAGACCGTCCCGCATTTACTTTTGTTCCTGCTATATGTGTATGCATATCGACACCACCGGGCATTATAACCATTCCGGAAGCATCAATGACTTTAGCATCGCCATTCACTTTATCTACGATAACTCCATCCTTGATATGTATATCTTTTTTTTCGCCATCAACATCATGTAGAGGATCGTAAACCAGCCCGTTTTTAATGATTAAGCTCTTCATAATAATTTACCTTAAGAATGTCTATGAGTTAAATCGATTTTTCTTTTTAAAACAATAAGAATTAAATCTACTAAGAATTAAGAATTTATTACTTTTATAAAGATTTATTATAAATTTAAGATATAAGGATAAGATCTTATTTTAAAATATTTATGATTAAAAATGATTATTTAATTTTTTCAATATCTCCTTTATAGAAATCCTGTGAAACAAAATTTATATCTGCAGGCTTAAAAAACCTTGTGTAATCAAGATATCTTGCCCAATCTATCTCTTCTTTTTCAGGGATCTGGATAATTGAAATCTTTTCAGCAGTTTCCTCCATCTTTTCACCTCCTTTTACTTTTCCTATTGTTATAATGAACCATGGAATTCTTTTTTAGATAACATTATCTGGATGTCAAGAGAGAACAAATCCATGAGAAAGTTAAAACAAAAAAAGAATCAGGTTCGTCTCTCTTGGTTTAGAGTAATAATAATACTACCACTAAACTTAGTGATAACAATACTAATACTTTGTTTAAGAGAGATTTAACGAACATTATAATATTTATCAATTGTACCTATTTAAATATTGCTATGGTACGTAGACCTATGTCGAGTCTTTTCGATAAGTTGGAAATCCATTAAAGGCTAAAAAATTTGATTCAATTTTTTCTAAATATTTATTTCTTGTGGATTATTATTCACGCTCAATGGAAAGATCATTTTAAATATAGCAATTGATCTATCTAATAATGCACATAACAAAACAAATTTTATAGAAGTGAATATTTATGAGTGTTGGTAAAAAATTAAGTATAGTCGCGGGAATTATAGCTCTCATTGCGACATTTCTGTTTTCTTGGTACGCTATTGATGCTGGTGGAGGAAATATATATTATGCAAGTGGTTATGGGATAATTAACAACATACTCAACATGTTTACGAATGCTGAAGCGCTGGGTACAACGCTAGGAATACCAGGTTTTGCGATATACATTATTGCGGTATATTTCATTTTAGTCTTGGCAGCCGGTATTTTTCAAATATTAGGTGTCAAATCCCGAGCAATGGTGCTATTAGGTACATTTTTAGTACTCGGAATCGCGGTATTAATGTTCTTGGGAAGTGCGGATATAGTTGAGACAACGGATTGGATCGTAAATATAATGGGTACAAACGAACCGCTAGTTGATGGAATAATTCCATTAAATATACTCGGCTTAAATACATATGATATAGGGATGTATTTGTTATATGCTAGTGGAATTATCGGAATTATTGCGACGATCTATGGTCCAAAAGGTATGTAATTCAATTTTTTTTTCTCAATTTTTTTTTAGTAACATAAACAAACAAATAAAATTATTCTAAGAAGAGTAGCTTTATAATAGGAAAAAGACAATTATAATCTAACTGATATTATAAAAAAATATAATCTAATTAAAGTGTAGATTAATGGCGGCTGGTAAAGTATTAGTTTTAATTGGAGCGTTATTAACTCTCGTCTCAACTTTTTTTTTTGCATTCTTTCATGTAGTCGGTGATGTTTACGGATCTGGTATCGGATTTATTTTTAACATCCCCGAAATTATGGCAGATGCAGCTACAATAGCAACCTTTATTGGAACTGAAGTAATGATTGTATATATAGTGACAATTGTTTTCATAGTCTTCTTGCTATCTGGAGTTTTACAATTAATCGGCTTGATTAATCGTGTTGTTGCATTAATAGGAGCTATCATCGCACTTGGGGTCGGGATATTAATGATGCTTATTATGTGGGATCTTCTTCCAGATTATAATATGTATACAATTTTACTTGTGAATAACGCGATAATTGATGGAATTTGGCCCTTACATGTTCCCGTAGGATCTTTTGCTTTAGGAACAGTTTCACTAGGTACTTACACGTTAGTAGCTGGTGGTGCTCTTAGTTTCATTGGAGGAATAATAGGTGTAAAAGACTAAAAATAATATTTCTTCTCTTTTTTTTATTATTGCCACTTTTTTCGGTAAATTTTCACCAATTTTTTGTTATATTTAGATGCTTTAAAAAAATTCAAATCTCTTTTACATATTATTTAAGTCCTAAAAGCTTCTTTTCAATTGTGGTATAATAGGATAATGTTATAAATACAAATTATTATCTATCTTATAATCTTTAAAAAAACTAAATCAAAATAAAGTGTATTTATATGGGTTCTGGTAAAGTTTTTTGTATTATTGGAGGACTAGCGGCGCTTCTGGGAACATTTCTTTTTTCATTTGTTAATCCTGCTCCGGGTATTTCTTTTTATGGAATAGGGTTATTTCTGAATCTAATCGACATTTTTACGTCAGGAGATATACTAGGAATTGTTATAACAGTAGTAATTTTGATCTTTACATTCGCAGGAGTTTTTATCCTAATTGGTATTAAATCTCGTGGTCTTGCGATTGTCGGTTCTTTATTTGCAATATTGCTTAGTGTTTATATACTCCTAGTATTCATCTTATCACTCCCAGCTGAATTTTCACAGTACGTCGTAGTATTTTTAGAATTTGATATAGTTGATGGAATAATTCCCCTAGCTGTTCCAGTGGGAAACTTATCTCTCGGGACATATTTATTACTTGGCGGCGGAGTGTTAGGTCTTATTGGCGGGATAATCGGTCCAGACTAATTTTAATTTATATCTTTTTTTTTCTTATCTTTATTATTATAATATATTTTAGCCAGTTTTTCAATATCATCGAGAGAGTTTATATTTAAAAATGAGGATAATTCATTATCCAATTTTGCAATATAATTTTCTACAGAGAGAAAATTAGTTTTCCAATTCCCATCAATTAAATTTGTTATTTTGTAATTATTTTCTTGGATATTTTTCTTTAATCTATTAAGTGCTTTTTCAATTGAATAAATTGCAAATAATGGTTCAATAAATCCGTTATCCCATTGTGGAATGCAACAGTCATAACCAACAGATTGTTCAATTATAAGATTTACCACATTATATTGAATTAGAGGATTATCACAGGGTAATGCAAATAATTTTTCATAATTTAACTTTTTTAGTTCCTTAAAAGCAGAATACAACCCAATAACAGGTACTCTTATTTCTTGTTTAGGGATTATACCTGGATCATCAATTATGAACCCCATTATTGGAGAAATATCAATCTTATCAATATATTCTTGAATTTGTTCTTTAGAATTTGCTACAAGAAATATATTATAATTAAATTTGTTTAATATTTCAAGTTGGTAAGAGATTAAGGGTTTCCCGTGAAATTCAAAAAGACCTTTATCGCTTCCAAATCGTTTACTTTTACCCCCGATTAATATTGCGATTGCAAGGTATTTTGAGTCTAATTTAATTTTCCACACTTCTTATAACGAAATTCTGATATTCTCTTAAGACTAATAATTACAAGCTACTTTTGATTTTTATTAATTGAAGTTATTTGGAAAGATTCTCTTTATTATATTATTAAAACTAACCTTTCAAAAATAAAATGAAAGAAAAACCACGAGAACAGTGCGCTATATTCGGCGTGACTTGTAACGATATTGGATTTTCCGTTTCTAAACTATTGTATCAAGGATTAATTGCCTTACAGCATAGAGGACAAGAATCAACGGGGATATCAATTCTGAAAACAGGCGGTAAAATCTTTACATATAAAAAAGATGGATTAGTATCAAAAGTTCTTGGAGATAAGATTCTTTCTCAATTTTGGGGAAATATTGGGATAGCACATAATAGATATGCCACAACTGGTACTTTAGGTTATAAATCAACAGATTATATCCAACCATTTCATTTCAAGAATAATGATATTGAATTTTCAATGGCTTTTAATGGTACTATTGCGAATTTCGATGAAGTTAAAAAAAATATGAACGAAATGGGACGAGTTTTTACAACAGAAACAGATACAGAAGTAATAGCCCTCTTAATCGGCTCAATAGCAGTTGGTACCGAAAATTGGCCTGAAGTGTTAAGATTAGCAGGAAAGATATTGGATGGCTCTTATTCATTGATTTTGATGACAAATGATGGAGATATCTACGCTATGAGAGACCCCTTAGGCTTTAAACCTCTCTGTATAGGTGAATTGAAATCAGAAAAAAGAAATTTGTATTTAGTATCTTCCGAATCGTGCGCTATTGACGTTGTAGGAGGGAAATTTCTAAGAGATGTTGAACCTGGTGAGGTAGTACATCTCAGCCACCAAAAGGATATTCATTCTGAATTAAGAGTAAAATCAAACAGAACAGCGTTATGCCAGTTTGAGTTTGTATATTTTGCCAGACCTGACTCCATCATTGACGGTGTATCAGTTGCTAAAGCAAGGTCGAGATTGGGAGCTTATTTAGCGAAACGGGATCCCATTTTAAAAAGTCCAGACATCAGAGAGAATGCCATAGTTGTACCTGTACCTGATTCTGGAAGGAGTGTTGCTGTGGGCTATGCTAGAGAAGCGAAACTACCCTATGTTGAGGGTTTAATGAAAAACCGTTATGTTCATAGAACCTTTATTATGCCCGGGCAGGCTAAACGTAAAATTGCTGTAAAAGAGAAATTAAATCCCATTCGAAGCGAGGTTATAAATAAAGAAATTATTCTCTTAGATGATTCGATTGTGAGAGGTACTACAACTCAACAATTAGTTACAATGTTGAGAGAGATTGGTGGAGCTAAACGTGTTCATTTACGATTAAGTTGTCCTCCCATTATTAGCCCGTGCTATATGGGAATTGATTTCCCTACCAAAAATGAACTAATCGCTGGAAGATTACAAATTGAATATGGAGATGATTATCTAGAAGAAATAAGAAAATTGACAGGAGCTGACACTTTATTGTATCAAACAATTGATGATCTGACTCATGCTATCGGAAAAGGTAGAAATCAATTATGTCTGGCATGTTTAACAGGAGAGTATCCTATAAAATCAGTCCAGAAATTAGCAGAATTCGAAAATTCAATAGTCAAGAGCAGAATGTAATGCTTATTCGACCCCATCCCAACAGTAGGTGCAAAGTTTACTTTTAGGTAATCCTATTGCGCTAACTAAGTCTTCTAGTCTCTGATATTGAAGTGTTGTTAATCCCAATTTTTTACATATCACTTCGACCATAGCTTTATAATTTTCTGATTCAGGATTGACATAACTAGCTGGATCTTCGATATTTCTGCCAATAAGATCTTTTATTGCCCACCTTCCTGCTAAATCAAGCTCAGAGCGAGATCTTGAGAAATTCAGGAATTTACAACTGTATACGAGTGGAGGGCATGCCGGTCTCATATGAACTTCTTTAGCTCCGTATTCAAAAAGCCGTTCAATTGTTTTTCGGAGTTGTGTTCCTCTTACAATTGAATCCTCACAGAAGAGTAATCGATTATCGTTAATTAATTCTTTAATAGGGATAAGTTTCATTCTTGCAACTAAATCTCTAATAGATTGAACTTGCGGCATGAAACTCCGAGGCCATGTAGGAGTGTACTTTACAAATGGTCGAGAATAAGGGATTTTAACTTCATTAGCGTATCCAATACCATGGCCAATTCCCGAATCTGGTATACCTGCTACAAGATCAATCTTAACAGTATCATTTTTAGCTAAATATGAACCACACCTATACCGAACAGCCTCAACGTTTATGCCTTCATAATCAGATGCAGGATATCCGTAATATACCCATAAAAAAGTACATATCTGCAATCGATCCCCGGGTTGAGAAATCTGTTCAATACTGTCATTAATAAAAATAATTTCCCCAGGACCAAGATATCGTGTAGTCTTGAACCCTAAATTAGGGAAAGCACAAGTTTCCATTGCTACAGCGAAAGATCCCGGTTTTTCTCCTATTATTAGCGGTGTACGTCCCAATTTATCCCGTGCTGCATAGATACCTTCTTCTGTCAGGATGAGCAGTGTACACGAACCATCAATCATATCTTGGACTTTTTTAATCCCTTCTACATAGTTTTGTCCCTGAGTAATGATAGTTGCTACTAATTCTGTCGGATTTATCTCACCTCCATGCAATCCATGCATTTCGGAGAAGTGTGTTCCATTCTTCAGCGCTTCATTAGTGATTTCCTCCAAATTATTGATTTTACCTACTGTTGTAATCGCAAAGATTCCTAAATGCGAATTAATGATTAAGGGTTGATCGTCATAATCACTAATAACTCCGATCCCCTTGTTTCCGTGCATATGTTGTAGTTCCTTCTCAAATTTGGATCTAAATTGAGATCTCGTTATATCTTTAATAAAGCGCTGAAAACCTCCAGAATTTTTAACGGCTAAACCCCCCCTTCGTGTTCCCAGATGAGAATGATAATCAGTCCCATAATAAAGATCTTCTACACAATCAGTTTTTGAAAAAACTCCGAAAAGCCCACCCATTGTATATCCACTATGTATTAATTTGAAATGGTGTTTTTAAATTCATTTATTAATCTAAAAAGGTTGTCTTATTTCCTACAATATTGGACAAAATTTTGATACATCTTTATCCCATTTTTGCTTGATTTTTCAGGATGGAACTGCACAGCAATAACGTTCTCTTTACAAACCATAGAACAAAATTCAGTTTCACCATAGATCGTTTTACCTAAGATTGTACTAGGATCATCAGGTATTGCATGATAACTATGAACAAAATAGAAGTAAGAATTATTCGGAATCTCTTGAATAATATAATGATCTTCATTTGAGAAAGAAACACTATTCCAACCTATTTGAGGAATTTTACCAACCAACGTTTTTTCGAATGATATAACTTTTCCTTGGATGATATTCAACCCTTTATGATACCCCATCTCACTACTTTGAGAAAAAAGCATATGCTGACCAAGGCATACCCCAAATAAAGGTTTTCCCTCTGATGTTAAATCTATAATTAAGTCAAATAGATTTTTTTGACGTAATTGCATCATAGCATCTCCAAATGCTCCAACTCCGGGTAAAATTACACCATCTGCATTTTTAATTTTATTATGATCTGAGGTTATTATACTATCGATATCCAAATGGCAGAGTAGTTTATAGATGCTCTTGAGATTCCCCATTTCATAATCAATTATTGCAATGTTGAAAGGCACGATTTATAACCTCATTGGAATACCTGCTTTTTTACACTCTTCTTTCACAATATTGATGGGAAACTCATTATAATGAAATATGGAAGCTGCTAATGCTGCATCTGCCTTACCAAGATTAAATGCATCAATAATATGTCGAGGATTACCAGCACCTCCCGATGCAATAATGGGTACAGCTAGCCTTTCACTAAAAATCTTTGTTAGTGCTAAATCATAACCACTTTTTGTACCATCGCAATCCATAGAAGTTAACAATATCTCCCCGCTTCCTAATTTCGTGGTTTTTTCTCCCCATAAAACAGCGTCCTTCCCAGTAGGAGTTCTTCCCCCGTGAATATAAACCTCCCACCAACAATATTTATCATCAATCTGCGTCACAATATTATTCATTGCTTCTTTGGGTGAATTTACATACACTCTTTTTGCATCTATTGCCGTTACTATGCATTGTGAACCGAAAATCTTCGATCCCTCTTTTATCAAATCAGGATTTTGAACTGCTGCAGTGTTTAATGAGACCTTATCCGCTCCAGCTCTTAATATTTCTTTTATATCTTTAACGGTTCTTAATCCACCACCAACTGTAAAAGGGATAAAAACTTGCTCACCCGTTCGCTCCACTAAATCAATTAATATTTTTCTTTTATCAGAAGATGCTGTAATATCGAGGAAAACTAGTTCATCCGCTCCTTGTTCATCATAGAATTCTCCTAATTCTATAGGGTCCCCAGCATCTCTTAAATCTATGAATTTAGTACCTTTGACTACTCTTGCCGTATTCGAACTTGTGGTAACATCCAAACAAGGAATGATTCGTTTAGTTAATGGCATGATAAAGAATCCATATGTGTAATACAAAAAATGTATCAAAATAAATCTTATGAGAATAATTCTTAATTAACGTTATGTAATCTCACATGTTAACAACTGTCATAATCCTGGAATAGTTTCTCTTTCAAACCTTTTCATCATAATCGCATCACTAGGACATGTTACAGCGCATAATCCACACCCAATACATTTGTCGGGATTTACTGTCGCATAGTCATCTACAGAGATTGCATTGAATTTACAACGCCCAAGACAAGTTTCACATGCGGTACATGTGTCTTTATCTATAGTTGATATAAAATTTGCCTTAGCAATAGCTCTTGGATTATCAAATTCAGTTAATCCTCTTAACATCCCACAACAGCACTCACAACAAGAACAAATCACTGTAGTTAATCTTGCACTATTGTCAGTTGCTAATACAAGCCCAATTTCTGCTGATTGTCTCATCAATTCTTTTGCTTCTGATTTTGAAATTTTCTTTGCACCTGGTTCTTCACCTATGTTTTCAGCTGCAAGACCTATTTGAAGACAGTTATTCAGTGGATATTTATCAGTGCATTCTCTTACACCACTGATTCCAGCTCTTACACGACATGGGCAATTAATAACTGCAAAAGAATTATTTCTTTCGATGATACCATATACTTCTTCGAGAGGTATAACCTCATGTTCAGGATCAATTTCTTCACTAACAGTTAATACTCTCATATATGGTGTGCCTTTCCATGATGTCTCCCACTTTCGATAATATTCATCTTCAATAAAAAATTTCCTACTTAAATCTGCGAACTTTTTTCCATCAGGTCCTTCATAATTTTCTTTTACGATAAAAGGTGCATCATAAATTAGAAAGGGATCAGGCAGTGAGTAAATATTACCCCTCGCTATTACAAATCGTTTCCTACTAAGATCTTTAAATTTCTCAATCAGTTCTTCTTTATCAATTTTAATATCCTTAGCAAATTTGCCAATATGAATTCCTTCTGGAAAGATCGGGAGATGTTGAACTATTTTCGAGATTTCAGGGTTATACATCAAGCTTAAATACTCTATATAAGTTTCTGTTGGTTTTTCATTCTCATCAGTGGGTACTGAATGTGGTTTTCTTATCAATCTTTTAGCAATTTTTATGAGAACCTCTTTATGATCATTATTCACAATCATAATTTTCATGAATTTAAGTAATTTTTATAAAATTCTTATTGCTTTGTTGTAATATTTATATATGTGAAATCTACTTTAATACCATTTTTATTATGCTTGATTCTCAGTTTAATTCAATTTGGTATGTTTAAACAATCCTCCTATTAATTGTCCACTACTTATTCCAGCATCACCAGGAGGGCTCTTGTTATGCTCCAAGAATAATAGATTTGATTGGAGAACTTTTTCTTTAATATTATTTGAAAAAGAATAGTTATATGCTACCCCCCCAGTTAATCCAATCTTTTCTATTTTATTTTCATTAGCAAGTTTTATTGATACCTCAGCAAGGGTATTTGCAAGCTCAACCTGAAAACTAGCAGCAATATCTTCCTTCTTAAATTTACCGACTTCTAATAAAGAAACAATATCCATAACTAGATTAGAGGTTTCAATTTCATAGATTCCATTTTTCCTGGTAAAGCCTACATTCAACTCAACATTATTAGGATTTCCTTTCATAGCCATGCTTTCAAGCCTCAAGGCTGGTTCGCCTCTGTAAGTTTTAATCTTTGAGGCACCTAAAAGGTAAGAAATAGAGTCAAAAATCCTCCCTGTAGAACTTGTTAAAGGAATAGTGGGAGTTGGAAAAACATTTTTTGCTCTTTCGAATTGAGAGATGATAGTTTGCACCTCAATTCCTTTATATTCAAGATCTTCTTCAATTTTTAGCTTTTTGAGTATCTTAATAGCATCATTCGAATCCAGTGTATTCAAAATTATAGAAGCAATCATACGAGCAGGATATTTTGTACATCGATCTCCTCCTATCATTGGTTGATTTTCTAAATGACCTAATCTTTCATAATCGTTATAAGAAGATACCATTAGTTCACCCCCCCATATGTTACCATCATTCCCAAATCCTACCCCATCAACAGCAATCCCAATAATCCTTTCTTCTTCTTTCACATTGTTTTCTGCCATTAATGATAAAATATGAGCATGATGGTGTTGAATTTTATATATTTCACAACTAAATTGGTTCCCAAGTTCTCTAGCTAGCTTGGCAGTTACAAAATCTGGGTGAGCATCACACGCGATGAATTTTATTTCAGAATTTTTAATTTGTAAGAGATTTTTCATATGGGAAAGTGCGTCATTCAGAAACTCATAAGTCTCGAGATGGGAAACATTCCCAATATGTTGTGTAGGAAAGATTCGGTTTCTCCTTAATATTGCACCTGTAGTTGCAAGTAAAGGCCCTGTTGCTATGGCTCCCGGAATCTCTACATCGAAGGGGAGTGGTAAATATTCTGGTACGTAACCCCTTGATCTTCGAATTAGTTTAATATTATGATCATGGACCCTTAAAACACTATCATCTGCTCTTTGATGAATACATCTATTGTGAAGTAAAAACACATCTGCAAGATCTTGGAGTTGTTTAAAAATCTGGTCATTTTCAATGGCCATAGGAATGTATGATTTGTTCCCACTTGTATAAATTAATGGTTTTTTTCCGATTTTTTCGAATAATAAGTGATGAATCCCTGAATAAGGGAGTATAACTCCAACATTGTGTAATCCGGGAGCAACTTGATCAGGGATAATTAAATTACTTGCTAGACTAGTTCTATTTAAGAGAACTATGGGCCTTCTGAAGGATGTTAACAAATCACGTTCTTTTGAAGAAATTTGGAGTGCTTCATCTATTACATCTAAATCTGAGACCATTACTGCGAATGGTTTGTATTTTCTCTCGCCCTTTCTCTTACGGAGTTTTAAAATAGCATCATTATCGCATAAACATACCGCGTGAACACCACCGATTCCTTTAATAGCAACTACATCTCCCGCATTTATCCTCTTTGCAGTCTCTTGTAAAACCGCATCGATTGATCCTTCATTAATGATTTCTCGATTTTTATTATAGAGCTTATAGTGTGGACCACAAACAGAACAAGCGAATGTCTGAGCGTGAAACCTCCTATTCGAGAAATCTGAATATTCTGTAGTACAAGATTCAGGTTCTGCTTGCTCGCAAAAAGGAAAATCAATCATGGTACTGCGTTCTCTATCATACGGTAATTCAGTGACAGTGGTAAATCTTGGTCCACATACAGCACATGCGACAAAAGGGTAATTAAAGTATTTTGGCAGCTTGGGAGAAAGCATGTCGTTAATACAGTCGTCACACATTGCGATATCCGGAGGTAAAGTCAAACTAATTCCCCGCCCCTGTTCACTTTTCTCAATTTGTAATGAAGTAAAAATTGTGCTAGATTCACTATTTTTAGTGTTAATATCCTCTATATAACTTATCTTAGGTTTTTTCGTCCAAATTTCATCAAGAAATGCTTGAATTCTCCCTATATCTCCCTGTATCTCTAATTTAACACCCGCATTACCACGATTTAAGATCTTTCCTTTCAAATTAAAATTGCGAGCAAGATTAAATAGAAATGGTCTAAAGCCAACCCCCTGAACAATACCAGTGATTTCTATTTCTATAGTATTTAATTTCATCAGTTATTTGTCGATATTATGCTAAATAAGTTTTATTTCAAAATAAAATTAACATTTTTTTGAAAGCTGAAAAAAAAAAAAGGAAAAAAGTTATATGAACAAGCATCTTATCAAGGATAGACGATACTTGTATCATAAAGAAATATAGAGTATGAATCCAAATTGGATTCTACTTACCCGGAAGTGTTTCTCCTTGGAATGGCATATTATATACTCCCTCCCCATTATTAGATGGTTTGGCGAATGTATATATAACAAAATCTATTTAAAGTACGAGGAAAATTTTAGCTATGGTATTTGAAATAGATACTGCAAGTACCCTCTTGTGAGACCATACAAGGCCCAATAGGATTTATCGGGGTACATTCTTCTCGGAATAACTCACACTCGTAAGGATAGAGTTTTCCTACCATTACTAAGTGACAAGAACAACCCGGGGGGATATCTTGAGATTTTTCAATCTTAATGTCAAATTTTTTGTCAGCATCGAATTCCTCATATTTATCATTAATCACTAGACCACCATAATACACTCTTCCGATCCCTCTCCATGGTGATGATACAGAGGAAAAGACATCTTCTATGATTTTTTGGGCAATAAGGTTGCCCTCAGGTTTCACCACACGAGAATATTCATTTAGAGTATCAGATCTTTTGTTCTTCAACTGGTTAAGCAACATGGAAATTGAAAGTAATACATCGTTAGGCTCAAATCCCGAAATTACATTAGGAATTTTATAACCTTGAGCAAAAATTTCGTAGGGTTTCATACCGATTATTGTTGAAACATGACCGGGAGAAATAAATCCATCAATTCTTAGCTGGGATTGGCTCATTAAAAGTTCAAGCGCTGCTGGTATTAGTTTATGTGCGCAAATTATAGAAAAATTAGAGGGAGGTCCAGACTGAATTTCATACCCAATAAGAGGAGCCGTAGTCTCAAAACCTATTGCAAAGAATATGACTTCCTTTTCTGGATTTTCTTTAGCGATTGTAATTGCATCGTGAGGGCTATAAATAATCCGAACATCGGCACCTTTAGCCTTAAGTTCTGCTAACGATATATTCGTTGCGGGTACTCGAATCATATCCCCGAAGGTTGTTATTATAGTGTTATCGCGTTTTCCTAACTCAACCGCCTTATCGATATCAGCTGCGGGACAAATGCAAACGGGACATCCTGGTCCTGAGAGAATCTCAATTTCTTTAGGTAATAGAGTACGTAACCCATATTTAGATATTGTATGTTCGTGTGTTCCACAAACGTGCATAAATTTAATAGGTTTTTTAATATTCTTGACTAATGAGTTAATGGAACTAATGATCTGTTTAGTAAATTCTTTACTACGAAGCATTTTTATTCCAGGAATGTCCATTTATTATTTTACCTCCATTTGAATTAGCAGATTCTAGGAACTGGTTCCCCTATGGGCATGTCTACGAACCGTGTGCCCCCAACGATAGTTTTTAATAAAACTCGTTTTGGATTATCAGCTTTAACATCACCAATTATTTGAGCATCTTTTCCTAAAGGAGTCGATTGAATTTTTTTTAAAATTTCCTCGGAGTGAGTTGGATCGACTGCTAAGAGTGCCCTTCCCTCACATGCAATGTTATATGGATCTAAACCTAACATATCACAAATTGCTTGTACCTCCTTCTTTATTGGAATTTTTTCTTCCTCAATTAATATGCTTGTATTAGATTTATTTACCCAATCGTTAAGAGCGCCAGCTATCCCTCCACGAGTAGGGTCTTTCATTGCATGAATAAAGTTTCCTTGAACAAAATTCTTAATAGTATTAATTACATCTGATAATAGGGCAACATCAGATTCTAATTCCGTAGAAATATTCAATCCCTCTCTTGAAGCCATAAGAGAAGTTCCATGATCCCCAATAGTACCTGTTATGATTATTTTGTCCCCTACCTTTACATTTCGATCCTCAATTTTTATCTTGCTGTCTTTAAGTCCAATGCCGGTTGTACTAATTATAATCTCATTTAAGGATCCTCGGGGCATAACTTTTGTGTCTCCCGCGATAATTGCAATGTTAGCATCTTTAGCTGTGCTATTAAGCGATTCAATTAGTTTACTAAGTTTATCGAATTCGAAACCTTCCTCAATTATGATCATCGAAGTGAGTGCAATAGGGTCTCCTCCCATCATTAATATATCATTAACAGTTCCACAAACACTCAGTTTCCCTAGGTCTCCTCCAGGAAAAAAGATTGGAAAGACTGTATGCCCATCGGCAGTTACAACTATTTCCTTCTCATAGTTTTTTAAAGGAATCGTAGCACCATCATCCAACTCCTCGACTCCAATACCATTATTTACTTTTTTTAAGGGAATATTCTTTGTGATAAACCTAATAAGCTCTTCTTGCAAGCTACCACCTGCGCCATGTGCGAGCCTAATTACATTAGAGCTTCCTTTTTTTTTGCTCATAATTGAAAAATACAAGCAAAAATTAAAAGAATTTAGGTTATAACAAACAATTAATCCCCTAGCACAATAGGCTAAATAAAAATATATTAGAAAAAGTATAAAAATAATTTTTAGTAAAATTCACTATCTTCTAAAATTTGTGTTATATCCATAACTGGTAATTTTTCTTCAGATTCACTCGAAGCTAAGAATAAATTATTTTTGCAGAACACACAAGCACTAAGTAACATTTCAGCTTCCGTTTCAATTGCTTCTTTCAAACGATCCGCATTAATTTCTTCCCAACATGCTACTGTTTCGTCAAGACGATTGCTAGCAATATCTGTTGATATTTCTCCATATAAAGCTCTTACTCCTCCTCCAGCTCCGCAGCACCAAGACATTTCTCTATTATGTTTCATTTCAATTAATTTAAGCCCTTCAATCATATTCATTAGTTCTCTTGGTTCATCAAGAACATCACAATATCGCCCAAGATGGCAGGGATCATGATAAGTAACAACCAACGGGTCTTCTTTCGTACGCTTTTTATATCGTATCTTAATATTTTTCTCCTTAGCAATTCTTGGGATAAACTGGACTACATGAGAAATCTTAAACCCGAGATCACCTTCAATAAATCGGGGATATTCGGTTGTGAATGTAGAAAAGCATCCTGCACATGAAAAAATAATTTCCTTGATTCCCGATTTTCGGATCATCTCAACATTGTATTTCACAAGTTCTACAGCCTCATCTTCCACTCCAGTTCGAAAAAGAACTGAGCCACAGCACTGTTCATCTGGAAAAACGATAAATTCTACTCCAATTTTATCCAAAACACGACAGGTTGCTGAAACTAATTCGTTATTTCTATAGGCAGAAGTACACCCAACAAAATACCCAACTACATTCTCCGTATCTTCAGGTGTAACTGTACCATTTCGAATTTTCTCATAAAGTGCTTTTCCTCGCTCATAAGCAATACTCCCTTCTGTACATGCATCTCCTGCACACCAATTATATCGGTCTGTTCCGCTTTCAAGGAATGGGTTTTTATGAGCCTTAACTGATTCCTTTAACGCACTGAGTTTTTCTGGCATAACTCCTTTTCTAACTGCTGTTCTTCGGTAAGTTTGGAATACTTCAAGTGTATCTATCCCCACTGGACAGACAGTGCGACAATTTCCACAAAGCATGCAACGATAAAGAGGATCTATTAATCCTTCTTTATTAAATTTGATATCTTTTTTCGCTAATGATTTAAGAATCCTATTACGTCCACCTGCGTAATCTTTTTCAGAAAGAGTAGTGTTATAGACTCGACATACATGTCGACAATAACCACAGTGAGTACAACGCTCGAATGTTTTTTCTTCTTTTATTTTTGTAATAGGATCTAACAGATTTTCTTGATCAGGTGCGAAATAGTCTGATCCTGGCGGCCCGGTAGTTACAACTTTTTCAATATCTTTAATTTTATCTTTACTCATTTTTAATCTCCTCATATTTTAATACAGTAATTTTGCTATAAAGAAAAGCATTAAAACTCTCAACCATTTCATCTTTGCTTTCACCAGTCTGTAGGAATTCAATAGATCCTCAGGATCCAATTTGTTTTTTAACTGTTTTAAGTATGATGCCCTTTCAGAGTGAAATTTCAAGAAGTACATAGTATTAACGACTCCCATAGTGTAGAGACTATCATTTTGCTTATATGTATGTAGTGTAATATCATGAAATAATGCTTTAATACCAAAGAATTCTCGAGAGTCTTCTAAATCGGTGAGCCCAAATAGTTTTATTCTGTTTCCACCGGCTCCAGCGATCATATAAAATGCTTTATTATAATCGTATTTTGATGTTTTTTTGTTATAAAAGTTATAGAAAGAGCCTATCCGTTCATCTGCAACCCAATATTCTTGAAAGAATAATGTATTACACCACCGACCAACATTAATCTCAGTATCAGCAATATCACGCCACTTTTCCTCTAAGTACCATTCTTCAACAACAAGTCCGTTTGATTGTGTTGCGGATTCTGTAGCAAACGCAACATTTTTTGAAGTGGTATCTGGATCATCGAAATATACAACGTACACAAAATAATCTCTCGAGGGGAAAGTCCAATGAGCGAATTTTTCGAAATTCTTATCAGATAATGACAAAAAGAATGGTTTATTCGTCAAATCATTTTTTAAAGTGGTATAATATTTGCTAGCATCTGCTATTGTTTTAAAACTATACCCTAGTATTTCCATTGATGTTCCAAGAGGAACCAATTCCATTTCTACTTCTGCAACCGCACCAAGAATACCAAACGAACCTATTACATCATCCAATGTAACCTCACCTTTAGAGTCTTTCGTAATTTTTTCAACGGTTCCATCAGGTTTGATAAATGTTAAGGAGACTATGCTGTCTTTCATCATCCCATGCTTTATTACACCAATGCCGGCTCTTCCACTTGTAACCAAAAAACCACTCACACAAGAGGATTTATAACTTGTAGGATAACATTTTGGGGCTAATCCATAATCCATTAAAACTTCAATAAGCTTTAACCAGGAAATTCCTGCATCACACCTGACTCTCAAATTTCCTACATCAACCTCATGAACTCTATTCATCCTCCTAATGTCAATTAAAACTCCTCCCTTAGTTGGGGTTGATGATGAAAAACATGAGGTCCCAGCGGCTCTTATTGTCATTGGTTTAGAATATTCATAACACTTTTTCATCAGTTTTGAAAGTTCTTCTGTACTAGCTGGTCGTACTACATGACTTGCTTGATATTCCTTTTTAAATTTATAATGATATTTTGGTAATAGCGCAAGATCTGACGCAGAAGCTTCAATCTCATAAGGATCGGTTGTTACATGTTCTGGAGTAATAAATTCCCGCAATTTCTTAGTAAAAACATCTATATTCCCAATTTCTTGTTCACTTTCAATTTCAGAAACATTCATTTTTAATTTTTCCTCCTTCTTAATTTCATAACAAGATAAGTCCTAAAAGAAAAGCTCCCCACCAACATCCCATAGTGATAAATCCAGTTACTTTTGCGACTTTCCTCTGTCCTGAAAGACCAAATAGAGCATTAGCGAATCCCGCTGCCAACCCACCTCCCCCACCCATAATATGGATGAAGTGTGTAAGTCCAGAATAACTGAATACTTGAGACTGAGGCATCCAAAACAACGCAATGACATTTAAAAGAGTTATTATCCAAGCGGAAATACCCATTAATCCGTGCCAAAACACGAACGTTGACTCATCATATAGTACTAAGGTCATTGCAGCCGTTATAAGAATTAAAGCAGGTAAGCCAAGGATAAGACCTAAATGAAGACTTCCATCATCAAACCACTCGATACCATTTATTACTACCAAGATCGTTAACGTCACTACAAATATTATAAGAGAGATGATCGCGGAGTATTGAATACTTTTGCTCCGTCCTTTAAAATTATTCACTAAATAGCAAAAGCATATCAAAAACACTGATACAATGCCAATTAACAGTAGTTCTACAATTCCAATTAGTGTTGCCATAAAGATTTACCTTTTTCTGTTTTTCTTAGAGATTTTTCAAGTTAAATTTCAAATATATTAGTTTTAAAAGAATTTACTCAATATAAACTATATTCCTATAAAAAATTTACACAGTAAGCTCATTAAAAAACAACACCTAAATAGAGCAGAAGAAATCCTAAGATCATATATAAAGAAGCAATCTTGAAAATAAGAAATGTTAATTTATTTGAAGGTTTTATGAGATTTTTAATAACTATGACGAGGAGTAAAGCGCTACAAATTCCAATTATAATTCTAACAATGCCATTAGCATCTAGAAGTTGCGCACTCTCATAGAGTGTAAGAGAACTGATGAATGCACCTATAGCTATTACACGCATAGTTTGGGTTTTTGAACTCACTACTGGCCACATGGGTACTTTAGCTTCTTTGTACCCATTATAATTTTTAGGAAGTAACGCTAACGTGAGAATGTGGACAGGAATCCAAGTCAAAATAAAAAGAAGAAATAAAAACCCAATCCAATCCAGACTCTGCAGAATTACAATTCTTCCTGCCCACGCTGGAAGACCACCAGCCAATCCCCCGAAAATAATACTAAATTTTGTTTGTCTTTTTAATAAGATACTGTAGATTACTACATCAAAAAAGAATCCCAGAAATATAATTAAACCTGTTATCCAGTCAAGGATTAAAAAAGCAATTAATATTCCTAAGAAAGTCAAGATTAACCCATTAATAAGAACTGTGAGAGGTGTAATTTTCCCAGTCGGGAGGGGGCGATCTTTAGTTCGTTCCATAATCGCATCTATATCTCTGTCGATGTACATATTTAAAGCCGTAGTTCCTGAAACTGCAAGGAAAAGTGAAAGAATTAAAAATATGAAATCAAACCAGTTAAAACGAATGGAAGATTCTACAGCAGTTATAAGATATGAAAATATTGCCGTGTATATCAGAAGAATGGTTTGTCTTGTTTTAATTAGCTCTCCATAGACTGAAAATAAGTTTTTAAGCCTCAATTTTGTTCATGTCTAATTTATGGTGATATTACTATGAGTGTAGTAAGAAAAGAATATATCTATTAGATTACAGATTGAAATTAAAAAATCCATA
>Ga0209536_100004344_pt1 | contig 22413 bp, 13 predicted proteins | sample DeeMarSeWOR28_12_FD_187461 | JGI IMG/M metagenome (GOLD analysis project Ga0209536, IMG submission 187461) | Marine sediment microbial communities from White Oak River estuary, North Carolina - WOR-2-8_12 (SPAdes) (version 2) | ecosystem: Environmental > Aquatic > Marine > Intertidal zone >... | reverse complement strand
GGACGAGCAGGGGGAGCAGCGTGGTGGTGCGGGCAGGCTCATCGCCCTCGGCGTGGGCCTGCTCGCCTTGGCACTCACGCTTTTCGTGCCGCCACCTCCGGATCTCAGCCCCGCCGGTTGGCGCATGGCCGGGGTCGCACTCTTGATGGCGTCGTGGTGGATCGGGGAAGCGATCCCCATTGCGGCGACCGCTCTCGTTCCCCTGGTTGCGTTTCCCGCCTTGGCCATCGCCCCCAGCCGGGAGGCTGCCCAGGAGTACGGCCACCATCTGATTTTCCTGTTCCTCGGTGGGTTCATGATCGCGGTGGCGATGGAGCGCTGGGATCTGCACAAGCGCATCGCCCTGCACATCGTCCTGCGCGCCGGGGAGAGTCCGGCTCGGCTGATCACCGGCTTCCTGGTGGCCGTAGCCGTGCTCTCGATGTGGATCTCGAACACGGCGACGACCATGATGATGTTCCCGATCGGGCTCGCGGTGATATACCATGTCGCGAACCTTCTGGAAAAAGATAAGACCACGATCGATACCGCACCTGGCAGATTTAATTTCGGCCTTGCCCTGATGCTGGGTATCGCTTATGCGGCTAGCATCGGCGGAATTGCTACGCTCGTCGGAACACCGCCGAATATCGTTTTTGTCGGGATCGCAAGATCGATGTTCCCGCTTGCGCCGGAAATCGGTTTCCTTGACTGGTTCAAGATCGGCCTGCCCTTGGTCGTGATCTTGCTTCCGGTCACCTGGTTCTACCTCACCTATATTGCCGCGCCGCTTAAGATCAAGAAGCTACCAGGTGGTAAGGATATTATTGAGACTGACCTGAGAGAACTGGGCCGCATGAAATTAGGCGAGAAGTTGACTCTTGCCATCTTCTTGCTCGTCGCCCTCGCCTGGATTTTCCGCAGCAATATCGATCTAGGTTTCTTCGTCATTCCCGGTTGGTCCAATATACTCGGCATCAGCGAATACGTGCATGATTCAACCGTTGCGATATTCGGCGCAATTCTGCTATTTCTCCTGCCGGTTGATATTAAAAAGGGCGTCTTCGTCCTGAATTGGGAATGGGCGTCGCGTATCCCGTGGGGTATCATATTGCTTTTCGGTGGAGGGTTCGCACTGGCTGCAGGATTCCAGGCCTCAGGTCTTGCCCAGTGGATAGGGGAGGGACTGTCGTTCTTATGTGGTATACCGACGATCATCATGATACTGTGTATTTGTCTTCTGTTGACATTCCTGACCGAAGTCACATCCAATACCGCGACGACAACCATGATGATGCCTGTGCTTGGCGCCCTGGCAACCGCAACATGCATACATCCATTCCTCCTAATGATACCCGCCGCAATGTCAGCCTCATGTGCTTTCATGCTTCCTGTGGCGACACCGCCAAATGCGATAATATTCGGCAGCGGGTATTTGAGGATCCCTGATATGGCCAGGATAGGTTTCTTTCTTAACATCATTGGCGCGATAGTTATCACGCTCCTGGTTTACTTCCTGGTTATACCTATCATGAATATAAATTCTTTACCCTTGCCATTCTAACTCTCCCGGTGAAAAAGATAACAGAAAAAGTGAAGAGCAAATTCCTTGTTGGAAAAAGGACATACCTGCGTCCGGTTGAACTGTCGGATACGCGGCTGATCCAAACTTGGCATAATGATCCGGAAATAAGAAGACTTGCACGTTTGGGTGAACTACCAATCACCTATACAAAAGAAGAAGAAGATATCAAGATGGCCAGGGCCTCAAGCGAAGAGACCTACCTAATGATAGTGGAAACATCTGGCGACCGTTCAATAGGTTTTGTCCGGTTGAATTATATTGATACCGTGAGCAGGAACATGTGGCTTCGTATGATAATTGGCGATGTTGAGGCACGCGGCAGGAATCTTACCGAGGATGCACTCAGAGTTGTTCTTGAGTGGCTATTCGCCGAGCAGAATGTTCATCGCATAACACTTGAAGCATATGCATCCAATAAGCGAGCGATCCACTTCTTTGAGAAACTCGGTTTCCGCAAAGAAGGCGTTATCCGCGAAGCTGTCTACGCGGCGGGTGAATACTATGACATAGTCACTCTCGGACTCCTGAACAGAGAATTCACCAGCACATAGAGAATGTAACAATTCTGTCACCCTTGACATCATGAGTTGATTTGTTAACATTAATGAGCCAAAGTCTTTGGTCTTTGAAAATTTTAAAATCACAAGTCCGGCATAGTCGTGCATCGAAGGAGGTTGGACATGCCTGATATGGTGCGCCACGAGACTGCTCTTGCTTGCTAACAGGGGACGGCGCCGCTGCCAGTGAGATATTGCATACACCTACCCGTGGAAGGTGGCACAACCGCCTTACAGTGGCCGTAACAGTGCCGTAAAAGCGGCCATGGTTCGGAATCAGACAATGGTCTGATGAAGCAGGAACGGGAAGTAATCGCTCCTCTGAAGCGAGCGGTGAATCGGTCACTAGCTATATCAAGCCTGGACCCATAACTGGGAGAGCAAACGGAACCCTGACCCCTTGTTACCTATAGCGGAACAAGGAGGTCAGGCATGGGCAGAAAAGATGAAAATCAGGGATTTACATGCAGTCGCTGCGGCAGGCAAGTGCTGCCGGCAACCAACGGAAGCTACCGGAACCATTGTCCATTCTGCCTTTATTCAAAACACCTTGATTGGCTGCCTGGTGACAGACAGTGCAGATGCGAGGGACTGATGCGTCCGGTAGGAATTGAATATCATCGGAAAAAAGGATATCAGATCATCCATCAGTGTCAGAAATGCGGTGTGCAACGTGTGAACATGATCGCATGCGATACTGTACAGCCTGATGCCATAGATGAAATAATCAAACTCACGTGAATATCGTATGGCTATGCCGGTTTCGCTTTGGGTCAAAGTATTTGACACACTAACATGGTGCACTTCTTTCTCGATCTGTCTGCTCATCCCGATTCGGGGCAGTATTTACCATATGAGCCGGATTCTCTGTGGATAAATCTGGTCGGGGTGAACAATAATCACGCTAACGGGGATGAAAAGCCGTATGCTTGTAAAATAAAAACTAAAGGAGCTGCATATGTATAGAATGTTCATTCCGTTCATTGCAATCATGGTCCTTCCCGGACAGATCATGGGGGACATAATCTACGTGCCCGGCAGCTATCCCACCATCCAGGCCGGGATAAATGCGGCAAGTGCTAGCGATATTGTTTTGGTAGCCCCAGGCACGTATTACGAAGAGATTACGCTCCAAGCGGGTGTTATTGTCATGGGTGCAGGTGAGGGACAGTCGATCATCGATGGCGGGGGAAACGCCGGCGATGTGGTCTATGCATCGGGCAATGATATCACCGAGGCCACGAAATTCATGGGATTCACGGTGACCGGTGCTCATTCCGGAGGTTCCATGCCCGGCGGCGCGGGCATCTTCTGTAACAGTGGCGCTTCACCCGAGCTCAGCAACAACCGAGTGGAGGGAAATGATTTTGGAATTGTAACCTGGAATCAGGCAAATGCGCACATATACAACAATGTCGTGGTCGACAATACATACACCGGCATCAGTCTGAGTACCGACGCCTCGGTCGTCAACAACACAACAGCTGGCAACAATATCGGCATATATGACAGTGGCGGCTATCAACCCATAGTCATGAACAACATCGTTACAGGAAATACTACATATGGTATCGGTTGCGTGAATGCCAGCGTGCCGACGGATCTAACCTACAACGATGTGTGGAACAACGGGCAGAACTATTACAATTGCTCTCCCGGCCAAGGATGTATTTCCGCAAATCCTTCTTATGTCAATGAGCCAAATGGCGATTATCACCTGCAAATTGGATCCCCCTGCATCGATGCGGGTAATCCATCATATCAGTACAATGATCCGGATGACACAAGGAATGATATGGGCGCTTATGGGGGTCCAGGAGCAACGGCTGATTTTCCGTTGGTTGTACTCACACTGCCCGGACAAAACGAGTTGAACGTTGTCGACACTGCGAGCGTTTCAGCCATGTTCAATATTGAGATCGACACTACCACGCTCAATGCAAATTCCGTCGTACTTTCCGGGCACCTGACCGGCCTGCATTCAGCAACTATCTCTTACGACAGTACGGCGCGGATGCTGAACGTGGACCCTTCAGAGAATTTCCGTAGCGGAGAGATCATTAGCGTGTCCCTCAGCAAGGGTATTCGCTCAATTGCGGGTGATTCACTGCGAGGGTTCATCTGGCAGTTCACGTGTCGGGTTGATAGTGGCTCAGGCATGTTTTCCTTGACTTCCAGCTATCCGGTTGGTCCTGATCCTTATTCGGTCCTGACCGGCGACTTTAATGCTGACGGTAATTTTGATCTGGTAACGGCTAACTACGGCGCAGATAATGTCATAGTATTGCTGGGTAATGGTGACGGTACCTTCGGTTCGCAGGGCATTTACAGTGTCGGCTATCACCCCGTTGGATTGAGCTCATGTGATGCAAACCGCGACGGACATCCTGACGTAGTTAGTGTAAACGAGGGTACGAACAATGTTTCGGTACTCCTCGGGAACGGTGATGGTACTTTCCAGACGGCGCTACATTATCCCGCCGGCAGCCAACCATCTTCGATATGTAGCGGTGACTTTAATGTTGACGGCCATGTCGATCTGGCAACTGCAAATGCAGCATCCAATGACGTCTCGGTGCTGATCAATATTGGTGATGGCAGTTTTGCAAGCCCGACTAATTTCCAGGTGGGCACTAATCCACACTCACTCACGAGCGGTGATTTCGATAATGACGGTTTCTTGGATATATCCGTAGCTAATGCTGGTACGAACAACATCTCGCTTCTACTTGGTGAAGGAGATGGGAATTTCGGTACAGCAAACAACTACGCTGTGGGTTCGACGCCATTTTCTTTATACGCTGCTGATGTCAGCGAAGACGGTAATCTGGATCTTGCCACCGCCAATCAAGGCACTGATAACATCTCAGTACGTTTGGGCAACGGAGACGGAACCTTTGGCTCACTGACCAATTACAGTGCAGGATTGGACCCCCGCGCGATTATCGCATGCGATGTCGATGGTGACGGCCATCTTGATCTGTCAGCGGCAAATACTGCCTCTAACGATATTGCCGTGCTCCTGGGCAATGGCAACGGCACATTTGCCAACGCAAATTTCTATGCAACAAATAACAACCCATACTCGCTTGCAGCATCTGATTTTGACAATGATCAAGATTTGGATCTGGCCACGTGCGATTCTGGCAGTAACACGCTATCCATACTGCTGAATGAGAGCGCCCTTCTCATCGCTTCGACCGTCCCCGGACAAAACCAGTTGGACGTACCGAAATCCACCGATGTAACGGCTACGTTCACCACGGGAGTTGACTCAACAACGATCAATGATGAAACCTTCCTTGTGTATGGTGCGCAATCCGGGGCTCATCAATGTGCAGTAAATTACGACAGTGCGGCAGCTACCGCAACACTCGATCCCTTTACCGACTTCACTGATGGTGAAGTGATTACCGCCTGTTTGACCAAAGATATTCAAGGTCTAATAGGGGTGTACTTGAACGGTTTTCTCTGGCATTTCGTTGCCGAAGTCACCACACCGTCGGATGGTTCATTCAGCAATCCTGCGAATTTCCCGGTAGGGAATGAACCGCGCGGCATGTATGCCGGTGATTTTGACGGTGATGGTGACCTGGACATTGCATCCACGTCGAACCCGAACAGCATTGCCGTGCTACTTAACAATGGTGATGGTACCTTTGCTGCCCCTGTGTCCACCACGGTCCAGAGTGATCCAATAGCGCTATTTGGTGCTGATCTCGATCAGGACGGGGACATTGATCTGGTCTCGGGCCACAATGAGCCGGGAACATCACATCTGGTTGTTCTCAAGAATGATGGCTACGGTGGCTTTACTGTTTTTGCCACCTACGCACCAGCCATTCTCGGTCAAGGTGTTGCCGGGGGTGATCTTGACGCGGATGGCGATGTTGATGTGGTGATGACCGATGGTTGGGGTTCGGGTGACAACGTCAAGATCATGTTCAATAGCGGAAATGGAAGCCTTGTGGGTCCATTCGTCTATTCTGCTGGAACCTGGGCGCGTGAAGCCGTGGCGAATGACGTCGATAATGATGGGGATCTCGACCTCTCGGTCGCGAATGCTGGTGATAATAGTGTCTCCGTGTTGTATAATGATGGTAACGGCAATTTCGCCGGTCTAGCAAACTTCACCGTGGGCAGTGATCCAACATCCGTTTTTGCCAACGATCTAAATAGTGATGGTTACATTGATATTGCAACCGCAAATTACGGCGCCAGTAACGTCACCGTGATACTCAACAATGGTAACGGAACTTTTGGCAGTCCGGTCGCATATCAGACCGGAAGCCAAACAAGGCGTATCCATGGCGGTGATTTTGACGGTGATGGTGATATAGACCTGGCGGCAAGTATTAACGGTGCGGATACGGTAACTGTACTACTAAACGATGGCAATGGAACTTTTGCAAACCTTTCGACATACCAGGTGGGGAACGGCCCATGGGGTATTCAATCTGCGGACTACGATGTCGATGGGGACATGGATATCGCATGCGGCAATTATTCATCAAACACGGTGACCGTAATATATAACACGGGAACCGGAATTGCAGAAAAACCCAACACAGGTATGGTTTCATTCTTCAGGATATTTCCAAATCCTTTCTGCGACGTGCTGTCTATCGAATTCCTCATTGACAAGCAGACCGGGCTCGACGAACGGGCTCACCTGAAGATCTTTGATGTCGCAGGCCGCCTGGTCCATGAATTTTCCATCTCCAGTAATGGTCCTTTCCTTTCCGGTAAGATTCGGTGGAATGGCACAGATAATTTGAATAGAAAGATACCGAACGGTGTATATTTCTGCCAGCTGAGCATTGGCGATACATCATTCACTGAGCAGGTCATAATGGTCAGGTAGATAAACGCACGAATAATAGCACGATCGATTGTTCACGCATTGCAGCTGAGTGGCCGTTCACATGCGATATGATCTTGGAAGTGTGGAGGTTCGCGAAAAACGGCACCATTCATTATTTTATTTCCAGCCCGACACAGAATTGTCTCGATACCAATGATTGACTTGATTTTCTTTTAAACTATAATTGAACCAGTGAAAGAGCTTTGCATGAAAAGGTTTGCGCGATACGTAATGTCGCCCTGATTCATTTGTCATAAATAGAAGCCGTTCATTCAGTGTCATTGGGAGGTATAGGTGAAGAAAACCATCTTTATTGCATTGTTTTTCTGCATTGGTGCCGGTCTCCTTGTCTGCGGCAGAAAAGAGGAGAACATTGACATCGTTACCAGGCGGATGCTTCGAATTCAAGATACCATTCCATTAGCAGTAACACATATATCACCGGTGGGCACGACCGAGGGGCCTGGGGAGACCTTCAAGATACTCGTCGGTTTTAATCAGCCAATGGTGCCGCTCGAGCAAATACAACGCAGCACAAACAGAGGACCCTTCGTCTTCGAACCGCCATTGAAAGGCGCATATCAATGGCTGGGTACGCGCACTCTCGCTTTCATCCCCGACGATACGCTCAGGCCGGCAACACAATACACGGTAGGGTTGAAAAGGGAAAGGATAGAGTCAGTAACCGGCATGATTCTTGACCGGGATACGACCTGGACATTTGAGAGTGTGCGCCCTAAACTTGTATCATCATTGCCTTATCATGGTGCTCAGTTCATCGACCTGGATTCGAAGATCTATCTGAATTTCAACATTGAAATGTCGCCCGGCAGGGTCGGTGACAAGATCAAGCTTTACTACACGAAAGGAATGCCCTCCAATATCTGGTGCGGCAGTATCCGGACAGAACCGCGTTTCCGTGGCGAGATCAAGTTTGATATCCGATACCTGAATGATGATGAAAAAGAAGAATACCCGCTCAAAGAATGGGAGAACAGAAAAACATTGGTGCTCACGCCAAAAGAGAAACTGCCCGCTGAATCACAGATCGAGATCGTCATGTATCCCGGGCTACTCGCACACCAGGGGAACCTGGGCATCGACGAAGAGCGAATCCTCCAGTTCAACACCTACAACAGATTTTCATTGGCTTCGTACAGCCGTACTGCACCCGGTGAAGGCGGACTGCAGCTATGTTTTAGTAACCGGGTCACTATTCGTGAACTCATGAGTAATATGCGTATCGATCCCGCGGTCGAGATTCCCGTGGAGTATCGCGAAGATGAATGGAGTACGCACGAACCATTTCTCTATTTGCCTTTTGAACCAGGGCAGGAATACCATATACGGATCGAAAAAGGGCTCAAGGATATCTACGGTAACCGTATCGATAAGGAATACAGTTTTTCCTTTGAAAAGGGAGATTATACACCGCACGTTGAGATGCCGACCGGCATTAATATCGTGGAGTCACATGGTGATCTAAGATTTCCATTGAATGTTGTGAATGTGGACAGCGTGGATCTACAGATCGCCAGACTGCGCATTGAAGAAGTGGTCGACCTGCTGAATGATCCGGACCTGTTCTATTCAAATAAGAAAGTTCAGGCTCAAAGTCCGACATTCTTCACTGTGTACCGCACATTTCGTACGAGTGCATTAAGAAACCACCCCAATAAGCAGATCCGTGTGCCCATTCAACTCCAGGAGGCCCTTGGTCCAACACGTGCCGGATTGCTTTTCGTGCAGATGGATCATCTGGGTCAAACACGTTATAACGCCGATTATCGCTATCCGAAAGCGTTTCTGGAAGTAAGTGACATAGGCGTGAGCTGGAAATACTCTCCGGAGAACAATCTCATTTGGGCGACATCACTCAACGACACGAAGCCAATAAAAGGCGCTCGTGTTCAGATACGCACCAAGAGCAATCAAGTGCTATGGGAGGGTAGCACGGATAAGGATGGATTCTGCGAATCTCCAGGCTGGGCTGAACTAGGTTTGGTGCGGGATGAAACCGTTTCTGGTTTCGAGGGGGAATATGACGTGTACGAGTATTCATACTACGAGGAGCCTGATCTGTGGTTGACCGTATCGAATGCAGGTGACGGAGCAGTATACTCGAATAAATGGAGCTTCGGCATTGATCCCTGGCGCTTTAACATATCCTACAACTGGTACGTGCAGCCCGAGGAATATGAAGCATACATCTTCACTGAAAAAGGACTATACCGTGCGGGCGAAGAGGTCAACGCAAAAGTCATCATAAGAAAGAAAAGACGGGGCCAGTGGATACTGGCGGACGTTGCCCGCGTGCAATTTTCGGTGCGTGATTCCCGCGGTGAAGAGGTCCTCAAGGATACAGTACGGCTAAGCCAGTACGGGTCTTGTCACAAGAATATCAAACTCCGACCCGATTCACCAACCGGCATGTATTCGATCAGCGTTGCGCTGCTGGGCAAAGCCGCAGTCTTCCATGAAACTTTCCGGGTCGAGGCCTACCGGCCTGCCGAATTTGAGGTGAAGATATCAGCGGCTAGGGACACTTTTATCGCGGACGAAGGTTTCCAGGGGTTGGTCCAAGGCCGATATCTGTTTGGCATGCCCATGAAAGACGCGCATGTTTCATGGAACATGAGGCGCAGTTATTACTATCTTAATTTTCCCGAGCATCCCGGATACCGGTTTGGAGAATACACTGAGGGGCGCGAGCGTGAGATACTCGGTTCAGGAAGCGGAAAGCTGAATGATATGGGAGAGTATCAGGTAAAATCCAGACTCTCGGCAGAGGATATCTACGCGCCATCAATGATATACTTGGAGGGGATCGTCACCGCGCCTAATATGACAACGATTGCCGGTGAGCAGAACTGGCTGGCGTTGAATGCAAAATTTCTTATCGGGTTGAAGACCGCCAAATATCTATATGTTCAGGGTGATACGGTGAAACTCAATGTGATCACGGTTGACCCATCAGGAAAGAAGCTCAGCGGAAAGAAGGTAAAGGTTGAGGTTTTCAAGTCCGAGTGGAAATCAATCAAGAAAGCACGCCTCGGCGGCAGATATGAATGGGTTTCAGAATTGACCGAAACCAAGGTTGAAGAAAAAAAGACCGACGTCCGACCTGATTCAGCAGTTGTACCTCTGGTCCTTGAATCTCCTGGTTATTATTATGCACGCGCCACGGGTACTGACAGCAAAAGAAGGCAGACGGTTACAAAACTCGATTTCTATGTCGCAGGAAAAGGAGCTGCTGGCTGGGAGATGCGCGACGATGACATAATCGAGCTCGTCGCCGACAAAGATAGCTACCGGATAGGTGACACTGCGTACGTTCTCGTCAAATCTCCCTATGATTCTGCGCACTGTCTCGTCACTGTTGAACGGGAACTGGTCATTGATAAGTTCCGCAGATACCTGCAGGGTAATGCGGATTACATAAAGATCCCCATCAAGAAGGATTATCTGCCCAATGTTTACGTATGCGTCACTCTGCTGCGGGGCAGGGTCAAGGATAACGGTTGGAATGAAGAGACTGACCAGGATTTGGGCAAGCCACAATTCAAGATCGGTTATATTAATCTGACCGTCAGTGCCGAAGAAAAACAACTGCGGATACTGGCCGAACCGGATAAAAATGAATTTCGGCCGCGGGACACGGTTAGCGTGGAGGTAACAGTCCGGGATCATAAGAATCGACCAGCAGCAAATGCCGAGGTTGCTCTATTCGTCGTGGACTTGGGCGTACTCAATCTCATCGCTTACCGGACGCCCGATCCCTTCCGTCGTTTCTACGGCAGCCGGCCGCTTTCTGTCCGGACCGTTGAATCCCGGGTGAACATTCTAGGCGAACGCAGCTATGGTGAAAAAGGTGAGGAGCGGGGCGGGGGAGGAGCGTATGAGGAGGGCATCTCCTATCGCGAAAGATTCATTTCCACGGCATTCTATACTGCCGACCTTCGCACTGATAAGCGAGGGAAAGTAAAAGTAAGTTTTGAGCTGCCCGACAACCTGACCAAATTCCGCATCATGGCGGTCGCTCAGACAAAAGAATCGCAATTCGGTTCAACCGACTCAACATTGACCGTCACGCTGCCATTCATGATAACACCCTCAATTCCAAGGTTTGCCCGGGTCGGTGACGAATTCAGAGCGGGTGTCATGTTGCACAACCGGACTGATAAGAGCGAAAAAGCGCGCGTCATGTGTCGAGCAGAAGGCATAGAATCACTCGAGGCTAGTGAAAGGGAAATTTCCCTCGCGGCCAATAGCAGCAAAGAGGTCCTCTTCAAATTCCGTGCTCACAACGCGGGTGAGGCGAAATTTGAATTCAATTCGCGTATGGGCAAAGAAACAGACGCACTCAGGTTGAAGATCCCCGTATCCGCACCACCGCTTTCCGAGGCAGTAGCGACCTTTGCCTCAACACCGGATTCCGCGGTCGAAGCTATTGTGGTACCGTCTCAGGTCTATGAGGGAATTGGTGGCCTTGAGATCACGCTGTCGCCCACCATACTCGCCGGTATTGATCAGGAATTAAAATTCCTTGTTGATTACCCTTATTACTGCCTTGAACAGCTTATGTCAAAAGTCCTCCCCTTGATCGTCGGTGAAAAGATCATAAATGAATTCGGTCTTTCAAGAATAAGAGGTAATGCTCTGCGCGATACGGTTCAATCTATACTCGACATGGTTTCTGCATATCAAAGATCTAATGGAGGATTCGTCTATTTCAAGGAATCCGAATATGCGTGTCCCTATCTCTCAGCTTACACCCTTTACGTACTACACCGTGCACAAGGTGCCGGATACAGGGTCAACCGTGAAACGGTCAACCTGGGCGTCAAATTCTTGCGCGATGTTCTGCGCTGGCAGGAAATTGAATGGACCTATCCGTATGATGAATATGCGAAAATGACGACAAGAGCTTTCTGCACCTATTCGCTGGTCATATGGGGTGAAAAATTACATGCGGATGCAACACGGTTGTTCGAGAATCGCGATCGGATGTCAATATTCGGGAAGGTGCTGCTCTTGAGGACAGGACGCATACTCGGCATGGGACAAGCTTTTGAAGATGAACTGAGCCGGGATCTCATCAACAAGATCAAAGTCTCGCCGACAAGTGCTCATTTCGAAGAGGACATGCACCAATGGACATTCCCCTCGCCGGCAAAGGTTACGGCTTCGGTTGTCAAGACGATAATGGAATTGGATCTGGAATTTCCCTACACTGACGCCGTAATGCGCTGGCTTGTCCAAGAGAGAACAAAGAAAACAAGGCCTACTACTCACGAAAATGCCTTTGTCCTTGATGCATTTGTGGCCTACCTTGAGCAGTATGAGAGCGAAGCCGCGGATTTTAAAGCTCAGGTCAGGTTGGGCAGTGAAAACATCATAACACAGACATTCAAGGGGCGCACAAATGAGCGGCCAAAAAGCACGATCATCACATTTGACCGGATACCCAAGGATACGTTACTGCCGGTCTTATTATCAAAACAGGGTTCGGGTCGGCTCTACTACACTCTGCGCATGAAATATGCGTTGCAACAGAAACCCTACCCCTTTGATGGCGGTTTTTATGTCTGGAAGGAAATCATATCTCTCGATGGAAGGCCGGTGCGGAAATACCGCAGGGGAGAGGTGTACAAGGTCGTTCTCCATGTCGTAACACCAGAAACACGGCTCTTCGCGGTCGTCGATGACCCGCTGCCAGCTGGATTTGTGCCGGTGCAGACATTCTTCGCCACTGAATCACGGCAGATCAGAGATCGCTACCAGTCAGCGCAGTACGAAGAATCAGGCCACTGGTGGGGTGGTTTTGACCATCAAGAATACTATGACGACCGGGTGCTGTTCTTCGCGCAGCAATTATACCCTGGCGAGCATACCGAAACCTATTTTGTGCGTGCGGCAACGGATGGGCGGTTCTTCGCGCCCCAGGCCAAAGCAGAAGAAATGTACATGCCCGAGGTGTTTGGAACTTCAGTACAGGATCACATAATCATCGAATGAAGACGATCAAATACGCAGCATCAGGTATCTTGCTGGCCCTGGTGGTTTCATACGTTCTGCCAGTATCACAAGAGCGGCTGTATCCGACCGGCTTTAATTCGATTGAGATCTGTGACCGAAATGGCGTCTTACTCAGAGAGGTGCTCTCCTTTGACTACAAAACGAGCATGTGGGTACCGCTTGAAGATATCACGCCGTGGATGATGATCGCGACCATTATGCGCGAGGATAAACGGTTTCTCTTTCACCAGGGCGTTGATGTGCTTGCATTGGCGCGCGCAATGTGGCAAAATGCAAGACATGGACGTATCCTCTCCGGTGGTTCGACGATCACCATGCAGGTGGCTAAGATGGCCCTTAACCTGCGGGGCAGGAGCGTTCTGAAGAAGATCCTTGAGATCGCTTACGCATTCAAACTTGAACTCCATCTGACAAAGGCACAGATCCTGGAGATATATCTTAACCGCGTACCGTATGGTAATCAGACATACGGGATCGGAGCAGCCGCCCGCTTCTATTTCGGCAAGAGTGGAAGCCAGCTGTCGCTGAGCGAGTCGTGTGCACTCGCCGTTCTGCCCAAAGCGCCGTCAAAGTTGAACCCATATGTGGCTTGCGACCTTCTTCTCACCCAACGAGACCGATATTTACGGCAATTGCGGGAAAGAAAGCTGATCGATGACCTCAGATACAAGATCGCGCTCAGGGAACCTATGAATCTGATCGACCGCGAGATCAATTTCGAAGCACCGCATTTCGTCGATTATATACTGGCTCGTCTTGATCAGGGAATGAATGGCGCGAGTCGAATCACTACCACGCTCGACGGATCATTGCAGAATGATGTTCAGAAATTTCTCGTTTCCACTCTTCGGTCGTTGCGAGAGTACAATGTGAATCAGGGTGCGGTACTGGTAATGAGTATCGAGCGCGGTGAGATCCTGGCTATGGTCGGTTCCCGGGATTACTTCGATGCAAAAGAAGGACAGGTGAATGGCTGTTTGTCGCCAAGACAGCCGGGGTCAAGCATCAAACCATTCTTGTATGCCCTTGCACTGCAGTCGGGAATGCGACTCTCTGATATTCTGCCTGATACGATGATCGAATTCCGCCTTGCAGACGGTACTTCTTTTGCACCGCGGAATTACAGTAATCGCTATCACGGACCGACGCGGCTGCGCGAGGCACTCGCATCATCGCTCAATGTACCCGCCGTATATCTTGTCGAACGTCTGGGTATACAACGATTCTACGAGCTGCTCCAACAATTGCGGTTCAGCTCTCTGGATAAGGGTTCGTATCACTATGGACTGTCCCTCGGACTTGGCGCGGCCGAGGTGTCCTTACTTGACTTGGTGAATGCGTACCGTACTTTTGCCTTGAAAGGACTTGTCGGTGATTTCAGCGCTATACAGGTAGTGCAGGGCGGGCGCAACGCCACTGCGCAGACCAAGAAAGAAACGGTGAAGCGCGTATTCTCCGAGGAGGTGGCTTATTTGATCACCGACATACTGTCGGATAACGCAGGTCGGTTCAAGGCTTTTGATTCTGAAAATGCCCTGCACCTGCCTTTCTCTTGTGCGGTAAAGACCGGAACTTCAAAGGACTACCGTGACAATTGGTGCATTGGTTATACTGCTGATTATGTAGTTGGAGTATGGGTCGGTAACTTCAATGGAGCTCCAATGCAGGGCGTGTCAGGAATTTCTGGAGCCGCTCCTCTAATGCGCAATGTGATACTGGAGCTCTACAGGAACTTCACACCCAGAAATTTCGAACGGCCACCAAGTGTCGTTCAACGGCAGATTTGCCCAAATACAGGGAAAATACCGTCTTCTCAATGCCCCAAACTCGTTGAGGAGACCTTCATCTACGGCACAGAACCTTACGATACTTGCAATATACACTCTTCGGCATCTGGCAGGCTTCTTCATGCGCTCGGGCCCAGCCAGGCAAACAGCAGGCAGGAACAAGTCAGGATATTAAACCCTTTGAGCGGTGATATCTACAAGATCGACCCTCAGGTATCCAGACGATCCCAGTATGTCAAATTTGTCTTTGCTGCAGATGAACCGCGGGATGCGATCAAGATATCGCTCAACGGAGAACAACTCGCAATTCTGAGCAGCCCCTACGAGTACCTGTGGCAACCAGCGCCAGGCCAATACACGCTCGAAGCAAGCTCTAATGGCAACGAACCGCAGGAAAGCGATCGAATCTCATTTACCGTACACTGATATGACACATACTAATGATCCACTTGCATATAGCTCGATAATCCTCAATAATGCATTCATAAATGACCTTACTTAATGTATCACACAATAGCATGAACAGGTATCCGGAATGAAGATCCCACAGCCAGGAGAATCCGGGTTAGTCGTCATACCGCCTCCAGAAGTAAGAAACGAAATCGACATGTGGCGCCGCGTGTACCGGGCATACAGAAGCAATATCACTCCACACATCACGATCATTTATCCCTTTGTGTCCACTGTTGTCTGGGATGCCAGCCGGCGCGCTGTGGTGGAAGCTCTGGGTAGCATTCGTTGCTTTGAGATCAAGTTACGGGAACTGGGCACTTTTGTACGTGACGAATCGGTCTTGTGGTTGAAGCCACAGAACGGAAGAAATCTCATGAAAATATATGCAAAAATGCACCAATTATTCAGAACAAGCGTATCATCTTCGCTGGCGTATGTACCACATTTGACTATCGGCTTCTTTGCTACAGTGGAGGAGCTGCTTGAAGCAAGAAAGGCAGTGCAGCAGCAACTAAAACCTCTACAATTCAAGGTAGATAAGATAATCTACGCCATATTTGAAAAGGACGGCTGGCGCATTCACGATCATATCAACCTTACCTAGTATGCGACGTTCTTTATCCCTTGAGCAGGCGAAACGATGAAGCGGGTTATCAATGGTGTTAGCTTAGAGGTAGTAAGCGGCAATATTATTGCCCAACCTGACCTGACCGCGATCGTCAATGCGGCGAATGCTCAATTGCAGCCAGGAGGTGGCGTGGCCGGTGCCCTACACCAGGCAGCCGGGCCTGATCTAGCCATCGAATGCGAGAAACTGGCTCCTATTGCACCTGGTGCCGCAGTGCTGACCAGTGGTCACAGACTGCCGAACCGCTACGTCATACACTGCCTGGGGCCAGTATACGGCGTTCATGAGCCTGCCGCTGAGATCCTGCGCAATTGCTATACGAATGCACTGAATATAGCCGAACACAAGGAAATAGATTCTATTGGATTCCCCGCGATTTCAACCGGCATCTTTGGCTATCCGCCTGAGGATGCTGCTGAAGTCGCGTTCAAGGCGGTTATGGCGGCCATACCGACTTTGCGGCATGTTAAATGCATCCGGTTCGTTCTCTACAGCGCAAGGGATCTGAAGGTAAATGAAGCAGTGCTCTCCTTATTGCTCTCCGAAGCTAGAAGAAGATAATGCGCTACCACTGCCAGTAACGTGCGGTCGGTTGACTATTGAATTGCGGAAATAGCAGCAGTGGGCGTACTATCTGATTACGATCAATCTACTCGGTGCTTGGTCCGTCTTACTCCGAAACGACAACACCGTGATCACCCGTTTGCGAAGATCAGAACGCTTGATCCTCGCGGTGACCACTATCCGCCGCTCACTGGTCTTGAACGGTTCTTCCAGATGTTTCCAGATCGATGAAACCTCGGTAATGCTTTTGCCATTTACGCTGTCGTCAAGGGAAAAAAGATCCAGCGCCGCCGGATTGAGATAAGATAGCTTAAGGTCAGCAGACACCACGACACAGGCCTCGCGCATTTCTTCCAGAGCACTACGATACTGCTTCTGCAGTTCAGCAATTTTCTCGGTCTTCAAATCATTATGAAGTTTCAAATTATAGATCGCATCCTGGAATGAACGGTAGAGATCAAGGAACTCACCACCCTTTTCAAGATCGTTGATCCTGAAGGCAGTTTCTCCTCTACCTATCGCTTTTAGTGTTTTAGCTATCCGCTGAAACGGCAATAAGACTATCCTGGGGAAGTAGATGATCAAATACGTAAGGAGCAGAACGGTAACGATGAATATCGTCACGGTGTTTCTTTGCGCTTTGTAGCCATAGCGGACTCCCTCTTCGCTATGCTGTGCAAGATCGTTCTGTGCTTGGGCAACGATGCGGCCGGCTAGGGAGAGGATAGAAGTCGTCGTTTCCCTTAGATCGCTCAGCAGCCGGGCTTTCTCGGTAGACAATTTAGCAGTGGCAGCAACCGCCAGTACATTCAGGTCTGAAAGCCACGCCGGCAAAGAATCTTCTTGCAATCTGCTTCGGCCTACAGTTTTTTTCAACTGCTCCTCATAATCCACAAGCTGTCTTTGCAGAGAAGAAAGAGCCCGCGGATCCTCCTGGAATGTTCGCTTGAGGGTCCCTATATCATTCTCATAATCGGAGAGCAGCCCGCTGATGGAATCGAGCGTAATAGCTTGCTCTGGTGCTATCTGCCTTGCTTGCTCTACGTTCGCTTCAATCATGTTGATGATCGAAAGCGTCTGGTCGATGTATGTTGAATCCAGGTAGATTATGAAATTCTTTTCTTCACGTCGGGCATCCAGGACTTTTATCGAAATGTCGCGGCCGAGATCAACAAGTTTGGCATCCTTCAGTGTTATCTGTCTGATGCGCGTGATCATTGCATTCATATACAAGAGAGAGACGAGTGCCGTGATCAAAGACAGCGATACGACGATCACCAAAACGAGCCGGATCTTCCCTTTACTGGAGAGCAATTATTCTTTCTCCCTTTTGTCGATGCTCATCTTTTCGATGTTCTCATCTGAACCGACAACGACAAGTATGTCACCCTTCGCGATCCTGTCATCCGGTCCCGGCACATCATTGACAGTGACCGTGTAGGTGATTTTTCCTTCATCATTCACCTGGGGTATTTTTTTCTGTATGGCGATTATGTTCACGCCGTATGTTTTACGGAAGTCGAGTTGCCGTAGGCTCTTGCCAACGAATTCAGGCCGCGCTTCAACTTCCACGAGACTGTGTCCAGTTGTTAAAACTACATGTTGAAAGATCTCGGGGGAGAGCAGCCTCTTTGCCAGATCTTCACCCATCCGTTCTTCAATGACGATGACGTTATCCGCCCCGACTGATTTAAGCACGTGGGCGTAGAGCTGGTTGATAGCGCGCGCAACAATCTTGGATACACCCATCTTCTTCAGGATCGCGGTAATGAGGATCGCTTCTTCTTGATTGTCACCCAGGGCGACAACTGCTGCATCTACGTCCTTGATATCCGCAGCTTTCATTGACTCTTCATCGGTTGAATCGAGTACCAATGCCGCCGATACTTGATCTTTTATTTCTTCAACGCTTTCCTTGTTCTTGTCGATCGCTATGACATTGGCACCTTTTTCAGAGAGTGTCACAGCAACCTTTTTGCCAAATGCACCCAAACCGATAACAACGAATTGCGGCATTTCTTCCTCCTTAGCCGATCAAGACTTTTGCTTCAGGGAACTCAACCTTGCCCCGGCGCAGAGCACGGGTCAAGGCGAAACCTAGCGTAAGCGGTCCGATCCTGCCTCCGTACATGAGAACAATTATAAGCAGCTTGCCTATGATTGTCAAATCCGGTGTAACACCCATAGAAAGTCCAACGGTTCCGAACGCACTCACCGCTTCAAATAGCAAGGGCAGGAAGGGTTGTTTCTCGAAAGCAAGCAGCAGTAAGAAGATCGAAACAAGGATCAGCACCGTACCTACAACTAGAGCCATGGCCTTGTAGACGATAGCGCTTGGGATTTTGCGCTTGAAGACCTCAATATCTTCTTTACCACGCAGTATGTTGATCAAGGCAAGAATAAGCACTGCAAACGTCGATGTTTTGATCCCGCCACCGGTCGAACCTGGAGACGCGCCAATGAACATGAGTATTATGACGATGGTCAATGTTACTGCCGAAAGGGATGCAATGGGTATGGTATTGAACCCTGCGGTCCTCGGGGTCACGGACTGGAACAACGCACCCCAGAGCTTTCCCGTGAGAGGGTAATCGAGGAAGGCACCGTCAAATTCAATGAAGAAGATCAGCAGAAAGCCTGCGATGACGAGAATTGCCGAGGTCGTCAGTACAAGCTTGGTATGAATCGATAATGCACGCTTTGCCCCGGTGAGATTCCTGGTCATCTCGTAGACAACAATGAAACCAATACCTCCAAAAACAATCAGAGCCATGATGGTTATATTAACGACCGGATCCGCGATATACCCTTCCAGTGAATTCGAGAAGAGCGAGAACCCTGCGTTACAAAAGGCTGAAACCGAATGAAAAACGCTTAGATAGAGTGTGTGTATGAAATTCTTATAGACAAAGATCCAGCGGGAGAAGAGGATTATTGCGCCAGCGATCTCGATCGTGAACGTCATCCTGAACACATACATGATCATGCTCAGAATATTGCGTTCTTCTTCCATCATTTCCTGCATCATGCCACGCTGACCCAGGGTGAAACGTCCAAACAATAATGCGAGGAAGGCGGAATATGACATGATACCAATACCACCGAGCTGGATGAGCACAAGGATAACCATTTGGCCGAAGGTCGAGAAATAGACCGGGGTGTCCTGGACGATCAATCCCGTTACGCATGTCGCAGATGTGGCCGTGAACAGCGCGTTTATGAAATTCGTGCCTCGGCCATCAGTTGTAGCCGCCGGAAAAGTGAGTAGTATGGTTCCGATCAGGATCGCACCTACAAAGCTCAATGCGATGACCTGGGGCGTCCTCAGCCGTACGCCTCGGAGGAGGTTCGTGAACTTGCGCGTTCGGGTGAAAGTCTTGACGAGAATGGCAACATTCCTGATGGCAATAATTCCTACACCGCCGCGTGCAGTCACAATACTCAAAAGGAAGGGCACAAAAACCAACAGATCAAGCCAGTTCCTACGAACATAGAATTTCTTGGGGTAAGTGTAGTAGAAATTCAGTAGGGCGTCAAAAAGATAAGCTAGAAAAACGACATAGTCCAGGATGAACGACACAACCGACAGGAAACGAGGAAGTTGCCAGCGTAATCCTGACTGGATAATGATCAGAAAGAGAGCAAAGAAAGTCAGGCCGTACACGACCCGCTTATAGGATTGGACCCATTCTGGCTGCTTAGTGCCGGTCTTAAGCGTCCTGAGGGCAAGCCACCATTTCATGTGGCCTAGTATATTGCACAGCCACTCCTTGTCAATGAACGAGTTGCGTGTACAAGTGTTGATTTTGCAGCTACGCAATATATAATTTGTGTGAGTAAACTCCCGGACATGGAATGAACGACCGGATTATTCAGATGACAGGTGATCTTATTCTGCATATTTAAGTCATTTTGGTTGAGAACAATATAAATAGAGGAGGTGGATGTGCCCAAACCTGTGGGGAGAAAATCAAAGAAAACAGGACTGCCGCCCGGAACGATAGTGCATATTGGAGAAGAGAAAACAGCCGGAGTAAAGATCACGGTATTCGATTACGACGAATCAAATCTTCAGGAACGAAAGGTCGCAAAGATCGACGAGTGCTTTCCGTTCAAAGAAAAGCCGACCGTCACGTGGATCAATATCGACGGCATTCATGATGTCAATATCATTGAGAAAATCGGCTTGAATTATGGGATACACCCATTGGTCCTTGAGGACATCGTTAATACTGAACAAAGACCAAAGATAGAAGATTTCGACGATTACATATTTCTTGTATTAAAAATGCTATCATTTGATCAAAAACTACGCGAAATAAGGATCGAGCAAGTCAGCCTGATCATTGGACCCAATTATGTTCTTTCATTCCAGGAAAGAGAGGGCGATGTGTTTGACCCGGTGAGGGATAGGATTCGACGGGCAAAAGGAAGAATCAGGAAGATGGCTGCTGACTACCTGGCATATTCATTGCTCGATGCAGTCGTCGATGGGTACTTTGTCATCCTGGAGAACATTGGAGATAAGATCGAGGACCTGGAAGAAAATCTTATTTCCCGGCCCGATACGAAAACATTGAAAGCCATCCACTATCTCAAGCGCGAAATGATTTTCTTGCGCCGTTCGGTCTGGCCGCTGCGTGAAGTGATCAGCGGTATTTCAAGGAAAGATTCAACACTCATCAAGGAATCTACGGAAATATTCCTGAGAGATGTATATGATCACACGATTCAGGTAATTGACACGATAGAGACATATCGGGATATGGTTTCTGGCATGCTTGATACTTATCTATCAAGTATCAGCAATCGGATGAATGAAGTCATGAAAGTGTTAACCATCTTCGCCGCAATCTTCATTCCGCTGACGTTTGTCGCGGGAATTTATGGCATGAACTTCGCATATATGCCCGAGCTTGGATGGAAGTGGGGTTACTTTGCAACCCTGGCAGTAATGGCTGCTATTGGAATCTCAATGCTTGTGTATTTCAGGACCAGGAAGTGGCTGTGATCCCGGCTTCCTAACCGCGTCGGTTACGGCGATGCTTATTCAATATCATCCGACGTTTCTGGATGGTTTCTCCGATCTGCCGTGTAATCATTTCCCTGCAGCAAGTCTAGAGTATGTTGACTACCGCAGTTCTCCGAATATAATAAGGCATGCCAACCTATGAATTCAAGTGTAAAAAATGCGGTAAGCAATTTGAAGAATTCACTAGTATTTCAGGCAAGAGCAAAGTAAAGTGCCCCAAATGCAAGAGCGGACAGATCTCACAGATCTTCACCACGGTGCAGATAAAAGGAGGGAAGGGCGGTTCAAGTTGTTCGACCTGTAGTTCTTCGAGCTGTAGTTCGTGTTCAACGAGCAAGTAGTATTTAGGCAACATACTTTGATTTCTCAGGCATATCATGAAGTCAAGAGTGTAGCGGTATGTCCACAGCTCGTGAAAAATTAAAGAAGATCCTGTACGACAAGCTAGTGGCGGCCGAAAGGGTCATGAATGAAATCATGACTTCCTGCTCGCTCACCCCCGAGGACAAAATTGCCCTTCTTCTGTCCAACATACAAGTGAGACTCCATGGGATAGGGAATACGGAAGATGCTGTCTTGTCAGAACTCCAGGACATATATGTGAATCTCATAATCGGAGTGATGTCCCAGGATATGCTTGAGTCGACCAATGAGATAGTATCGCTTAGCACCGCGATCAGAAAGCGGCTCGATAATTTCGAGCTCTATTTTGAACATATGGAAAAAGGTACACTCACGCGTCCATTCTGATGCGATAGTCAAAAGCAGCACACAGCGGTGATAGGTGCCTCGGGCATGTACGGCGATGCAAATGCGTTAATGCACGAGCCACTAAACCGCATCTAACCACCGAATAGACCCCAGCAATGCAACCCACCAATGCAACCCACCAATAAAACCCACTGAAAAACCCAGTATTTTCCAC
>Ga0209536_100004343_pt1 | contig 22415 bp, 19 predicted proteins | sample DeeMarSeWOR28_12_FD_187461 | JGI IMG/M metagenome (GOLD analysis project Ga0209536, IMG submission 187461) | Marine sediment microbial communities from White Oak River estuary, North Carolina - WOR-2-8_12 (SPAdes) (version 2) | ecosystem: Environmental > Aquatic > Marine > Intertidal zone >... | reverse complement strand
CTATCGTCAGGTCGCCAAGACCGGTATCCCTTGGCACGATGAAGAAATAATGTATTCCGATGAAATGATTTCTGGAGCATATCGAGTTGATGCATTTAGAGTTGAGGAGAACAAGATAGTTGTATCATTTCTTGATATTACTGAGAGAAAGAAGGCAGAACTTATAATAAAGGAGGAGGTTCAGAAACTAAAAGAATTAGACAAACTAAGAAAAGACCTGATTTCAAGAGTTTCACATGAATTAAGAACACCCTTAGTATCTATTATCTCCAGTTCGGAGCTTTTACTTGATTTTTTTAGAGAAAAATTGGATGATGACACTTTAGAATTAATCTATTTGATCCAAAAGGGAGGAGATCGGTTAAACCATCTAGTTGGTAATCTTTTAGATATTACAAAGATCGAATATAATAAATTTAAACTGGAAAAAAAAGTTAAAGATCTTCCATCCATAGTGAAAGAATGCTCTGAAGAGATGAAGTTTCTATTAAAGAGAAGAAAAATAACTTTAGACCTTAAAACTCCAAGTTCCTTATATTTAAAGATTGACAGCGTAAGAATTGAGCAAGTTATAAGAAACTTACTCCTTAACGCCATTAAAAATACACCACCAAATGGGAAAATCACAATCCAATTAGTGAAAAAAGGAAGGTGGGCGGAATTTTCTGTTACTGACACAGGAATAGGTTTAACTGATACTGAGAGGAATATGCTTTTTACACGGTTTGGGAAAATCGAACGATATGGGGAAGGATTAGAATATATTGACATCCAAGGTTCAGGGCTTGGATTATTTATCTGTAAGGAAATAGTTTTTCTTCATAGAGGGAATATCAGAGCAGAGTCTGAAGGGAGAAACAAAGGAAGTAGATTTATAGTAAAACTACCTCTTAATTGATTAACTCAATAAATTTTAGCAATTTCGTATCCTTTTTCTATTAACTCATAGTTGAGTTCACCGATTTTTTTTCCCATACGTTTCAATACTGTTGCTTTAAGATTTTGTAATTTTAGCTCGGGAAGTGCTTTTGAAAGTAGTCCTAAAATTGGAGTATTAATTACAGGATTTCCATCAATAGTTAGATTCTTCTCAATTGCTAGTTTGCTTATATCAGCCACAATTATTCTTATCTCACGAGTTATTTTATACATTTCCACAAAATACTCGGGAGATTTTTCAGAGTTAACAATAAAGATTCCATTCTTCTTTAGAGAAGCAGCCAACTCTTGATCTAGGACCGAATCATCAAATATTATTAAAATGTCTGGATTTTCAATTTGCACTCGATCCCAAATTGTGTCGTCACGAGAGAGTTTTGTATACGCTTGCACAGGAGCACCTCTCCTCTCAGCTCCAAATGAAGGGTAGGCGTGTACGTCAACAAAATTCCCGCTCAAATAAGCAGCCTCAGCTATTATCTCACATGCGGTGACACATCCTTGGCCTCCTCTCCCCGCTACTACAATTTCGATTAAACTTTCACTCATAAATAATCTGTATAATTGTAAACTATCGTAGTAAAAAAACCTTATTTAGTATGAATTATATGTTTCGATTTAAAACTTTTTTCGCTTGAGGAGCATCGGGTATTAAATATCATTTCAACAAGAACGTTAAAACAACAGATGATATTATATATTACAAATTTATGATTTTACATATAATACAAATTTAAAATTGTGAGAATATTGAAAAACGAGACAGGATTTTTTGAAGGAAGAGAGTTAACAAAATTATTTTATCAATACTGGGTTCCCGATAGTGGAAGTATTAAAGCATATATTATTGCCCTGCATGGGTGGGGTACACATTCTGATAGACTCAGGCTTCCCGCCGAATATCTAACAGAAAAGGGATATGCGGTTTATTCTTTTGATTTAAGGGGGCATTACCGTAATGCAGGTGATTTACCCGGACATATTGACAGTTTAGATCATCTCCAAAAAGATCTTGTTTTATTTATGGATGTTCTTCGAGAAATCGCGAAAGATAAGAAGATCTTCCTAATGGGGCACTCATTTGGGGGTTTGATAAGTTTAATTTATGCAATAAATCATCCTACATTACACGGAGTCTTGATTTCATCACCTCTATTAGGAATGTATCTTAAATTGTCAGCTGGGAAAAAAGTTATTAAATCAATCTCTAAAACCATAGGAAAGTTCTCTCCTACCAAAATTTTAACCAACGTAATTGACCAGAATCAATTAACAAGTGATCTAAAAATCTTAAAAAGTCATATTACGGACAAGAATAAAATAGACGTTATTTCAGCCAAATCAGTTGCTGAAATTGATAAATATACAAAATGGGTAACAGAAATGGCACCAAAGTTGACTTGCCCGGTATTCATTATGCAAGCGGGGGATGACAAGATTATTGATAAAAATAAAACTAAAGAGTTTTACGAAGAGATTAAGAGTAGAGATAAAACCTACAAAGACTATCCTGGCTTTTTACATGAATTGTGGAATGAAAAAGGAAGAGCTCAAGTATATCAAGATATGTATGTATGGTTAGAAAAGCACATAAAAAAATAAATAACTCATTTTTCACGCTTTCCTTCTATAAATTCTGAAACCCACTGTTTTGCAATTACATCAGAGGGAGGTTGAATATGTGGGTGCTTAAAGCTAAAAGAACTGATACTTTCTAAGCGCCCAGCAATACCTCTATCCAATGCCAACTTCATAACTCGAATGATATCCAAGATAACACCAGCAGAATTTGGTGAGTCTTCAACCCTTAGTTTTATATCCATGACTAATGGTAGATTACCATATGTAGTTCCATCTATTCTTATATAACAAATTTTTTTGTCAGCAAGGAAAGGAACGTAATCGCTGGGTCCAATTCGGCAATTGACAGGATACGGGAGAACCGAAGCAACTGCGGAAGTCTTTGATTTTCGCTTTGTTTTTAAACGGTGTTCTGATTTCATATTATAAAAATCCCCATTTCCCCCGATGTTTAATTGATAAGTATCATTTACAATTACTCCCCTATCAAGAAACATTTTTGCTAGAACTCTATGTGTAAGTGTTGCTCCTACTTGTGATTTAATGTCATCTCCTGCACATGGTAACCCTTTAGCTTCATATTCCGAAACCCAATCTTTATCACCCTCAAGATGTTCGGATACAATGAATTCTGGTATCCCATTGATAAACCCACAATTGGCATCCAGAGCAGCTTGGGCGTAAAGTCGTGAAGCATTATAACTTCCCACAGGTAAAAGATTGACTACAATTTCTACTTTATTTTCTCTTAATACCTGTGCAATATCAACAGGATTTACATCACTCTCCTCATAGGCCTTAAAATATTCTAGTGTTGATGTAAGCCCGTTTTTACTACTATAACAACCATCAGAAATCGGTCCAGGATAGCATATAGCTCCCGAATTTGGCATATTCTCAGGTTTTACGATAATTTGACAGCAATTTGGTTCAGCATAAATCGCTCTTGTTATATCTTGATTTATTTTCGTCTTTGCTACATCAAAAGCGGCCACAAATTTGATATGACGAGGAAGATAACCTCCTATACTGGGATTCATTAGCCCATTAATATACAAATCCTCCTCTCCGATATTTTTGTAATATTCAACTCCTTGGACTAATGCTGATGCGCAATTTCCAAGTCCCACTAAAGCAACTCGAATCTCCTTTTTACCCTTACTGTCATCCATGATTTTTATCCCTCCGATTAATTCCTAAAATAAAATTAGCTAGGTTATTACTCGCTTCCGATGGATTTTTCGGAGATTTTGGGGGATTTTTAAATCCATAGGCAGAAATTTCATCAATAGGGCCTGCTGTCCCTTGATTAAGTGCAACCTTTGTCGCCCGAATAACATCCGAGAGAACAGAACCCCCGTTAGGGCCATCTTCTGTTTGAATCTTAATGTCCATGATTATATCAGAACCCATAAACCCCTTCCCAACTATCCAGAGCATAGAGTTTCTTTTGTTTTTAAGGAATTCTACCCAGTCGGATGTGCCAGCAACTATTGGGGCATCAATAACCAACGCACCTGCTACGGATTTACTTTTTATTTCACGTTTGATTTCTCGTGCTCGATAAATTGTATTTAAACTTTCAGCCCCACCCCCCACATCAAGTGCATAACTTTCCTTAATATCGATCCCCCTATCTAACATTTGTTGAAGGATCATTTTATGTAAAATAGTTGCCCCAAATTGATCTTGTAGATCATCCCCAATTAATGGGAGACTAGCATCCTTAAATTTCTGAGCGAATTCCTTATCGGTTGCAACTTTTGTAGGAGTTGCATTAATAAAAGCGCAACCTGCTCTGAGAGTTTGATCAGCATAAAATCTAACTGCATTATCTGCTCCTGAAGGTAATAGGCATAAAACTATTTCCGCTCCAGTAGAGCGAAGGTATTCTACGATGTTTACCGGGGAGATCTTATCAGGAGTAACCGTACTTTCTGTTTCTTTAATTACACCATCAAGGATATTGCCCATAACAACTTGGATAGTGTCTTTTTCGTGAAAACTAACGACTATATCTAGATCATTTTCTCGAATCGCTTCAGAAATCTTTTTTCCTACCTTTTTCTCTGAAATATCTACTGCGCCGACGATGAGTATATCAGAAATATGATATCCTGCGAGTGTAGGGCGGAGCAATCCTCCGGTTTGCTGCCCGTCTTTGTAATATTCAATACCTTGAATTAAAGCGGATGCGGCATTCCCTATGCCAATAATAGCTAATTTAATTTTTTCTGGCATGCTTACTCTTCTTTTTGAGTTCTAAATTATTTTATCTTAAGAGTGACAAATATAATTACCTTGCGTTTCAGTAGGAATCAGATTATATTTCAGATTGGCTCTAACCATCACCAAAAATTGATACACTTGTACTATTTATTTCTAAACTATATTTTAGATCCTTAATGCGCGATAAAACATCCTATGAGGAGATCCTAAAGATAGCGTCTGACCGTGGTGGGATCTTATTAACAACTCAAGAAGAATATGATCAAATTAATACAACGTTAAGCTTAACCAAGTTTTTATGGCAATGTAATATGGGTCATATACCTTTTAATAAGAGATTAGCTTATGCTAAGAGAGGTTCTTGGTGTCCAATTTGTTCGGAAAAAAGAAAATGGACATATGAAAGACTAATAAAACTAGCAGAAGAGAGGGGATTGGAAAGAAATGATCTTCCTGGTAAGATTTTAACTAGTTATGATGAATTTAAAGAATCAAAAAAGACACAATACCCAAATAATACTAAATATCGTTGGACATGTCAAATCAAGCGGCATGAGCCTTGGTATGCGGGACCAGATAGTATTAAAAGTGGTACGTGGTGCCCTACTTGTGCAAAAAATCAGCGAAAGTCATATGAAGATATGAAACATTTAGCTTTTAATCGAGGTATTGAAGAAAATGGAAAACCCGGGAAATTTTTAATTACTGAAGAAGAATATAATGAATTTGAAGGAACTCCGTCCCTCATTCATTTTATGTGGCAATGTGGAGAAGGACATAAACCATGGTATTCAACAGCAACCAATATTCAACAAGGAAGGTGGTGTCCAAAATGCTCAGAAGGAAAATGGGAAAGGATTGTTCGATTCTATTTTGAAAGTATTTTCAGAACTAAATTCCATAAAAAAAAGCCTAAATGGCTTCGAGATTTAACTGGTCATCGTTTAGAATTAGATGGATATAATGAAAGGTTAAAGTTAGCCTTCGAGTTAAATGGTCCACAACATTATTACCCAATTTATGGAATTGAAAAATTGGTTATTCAACAAGAATTTGATGATATGAGGAGAAAAGCTTGCAATAAGAGAAATATTACTTTAATAGAGATTCCTTATAATTTTGATGGATTAAACGATTCGATTGATGAGGAAAAATTACAGAAATTTATTATTAAGAATTTTGAACAGTTATCAAGAAAAAAATTACCCCCCATGCCAAATTTTAATTATAAAACTAGGAATTTTAAGAGATTAGATACATTTTGAATTAATTTCTTTATTTTTCAATTTCTTTTGTTAGTATTTTCATAGACTCTTAATAATAATAAAAAACATAATTATCTTCTAATCAATTGTTATTAAATTTTTAACAAATATAGTTAATATTAAAGTGCATTTATGATAGATTATATTGATTATTGTTATAACCTAACACTCAAATGAGAAGATTATGGAGGAAATTGACCCTAGAAAACTAACTCCTATGCTAAAACATTGGTATTCCATTCGTAAAAGATTTCCTCCAGAGAATCTAATTGCGTACCGAATGGGTGATTTTTTTGAATTTTTTTATGATGATGCAGAAAGGATCTCTAAACTATTAGGAATAACTCTAACAAAAAGAGGAGAGGTCCCTTTAGCTGGAATCCCCCATCATTCTGGTCATAATTATTTTAATAATCTTATGCGTCTTAATCAAACTGTCGTTATCGTTGATCAGTTAGAGGATCCTGCTACTGTGAAAGGGAGAATCGTTAAAAGGGGTGTTACCAGAATTTTATCACCCGGGACAATTGTCGAGCCTAATATGTTAGAAGCCAATAAGAACAATTATATCGCATCTATGGTTAAAGAACGAACGGGTATAGCTGTAGCATTTGCTGATATTTCCACGGGAGAATTTCTAGCAATGGAATACTCATCGAAAGATGAGGGTCATCAAGAGAAATTATTGAGTCTTTTTTCTCAATACGATCCTGCCGAATTATTGATTCCTCCGAATATTAAACAGGATGAACGTTTTTTCCTTATATTAACTGATCTAACCGATGCTATTATTAAAACTTATGATGAATATGTTTTCAATTATGATGAGGCATACACTTTATTAAAACGTCATTTCAAAATAGCAAATCTAGAAGGAATAGGATTAGAAGGTAAGGAAATTGCCATCCAAGCAGCTGGGGGATTGCTAGCGTTCTTAAAAGAAACTCAAAGAGATGTGGTGCCAAACATTTTTAAAATCAATGTAATTCAAGAGAAAAACATATTACATCTAGATTACATTACCCAAAGAAACTTGGAATTAGTCAATTCTTTATGGGATAAGGGAAAAAATTTTACCCTGTTTAGTGTATTCAATCATACACACACTCCAATGGGAGCACGATTATTAAGAAGAATTATTTTACAGCCTTTGACAGATCTTGAGCAAATTAACAACAGATTAAACATCGTTCAAAAATTTAAGGATGATATCTTCTTAAGATCTGATTTAAGAGAAGCACTAAAGGTTTTAGGTGATTTAGAACGCTTCATTAATAAAATGAATTATGCTAGTCGCTCTAATGCAAGAGATTTAGTAAATATTAAAAGTTCATTGGAAGAGATTCCTAAAATAAGAGATTTACTTAAAAAAGCAGATATTCCAGAAATTGCTCAGTTCGTTGCTAAGATCAAACCATTTAATAAAATAAAAAACCTCATTCAAATTTCTATCAAGAAAAATCCACCTACCACTATCAAAGAGGGAAATATTATCAAGGAAGGTTATAATACAAAAGTCGATGAGTTAAGAGATATACTCAATAACGGAAAGAAATATATCTTAGATTATGAAAATGAGCAGAAAAAACGGTGGAAATTAACATCTGGATTGAAGGTGGGTTTTAATAATATTCTTGGATATTATATCGAGATAACCTTAAGAACTCTGCAAACTATTTCAAAAATACCCGAAGATTATAAGGAAAGAGCAACTCTAAAGAATGCAAAGAGATTTACTACTGTAAAACTAAAAGAACTCGAAGAAAAAATCCTTACTGCTGAAGAACAAGTGAATACATTAGAATATGAGATTTTCAATGAAATCCGGGGTTCAGTAGAAAAAGAAACTGAAAATATCCTTGAAACGGCAAGGAATATTGCAATTATCGATGTGCTAGCTAGTTTTGCTGAAATCGCGGAAAAATATAATTATTGCCGCCCAATTATTAATACGAGCTCAAAAATAACAATTCGAGAGGGAAGACATCCTGTTGTTGAACAGATGGACATCTCTGAAAAATTTATCCCCAACGATTGTTACTTGGATACAGAGACAGATCAATTATTAATGATAACTGGTCCAAATATGGCTGGGAAAAGTACATATCTTCGTCAGGTTGCATTGATTTGTTTAATTGCCCAAATGGGTTGTTTTGTACCAGCAAATTCGGCAACGATTGGAATACTTGATCAAATATTTACACGTATCGGTGCATCAGACGATCTTGCTCGAAAATTAAGCACGTTTATGATAGAGATGACAGAGACGGCTAAAATTTTGAATTATGCCACACCAAAGAGTCTTGTAATAATCGATGAACTAGGAAGAGGGACTAGCACTAGCGATGGTCAAAGCATAGCAATGGCAACCCTTGAAAAACTAACTCAACTTAATGTAAAAACTCTGTTTAGCACGCACTATCACCAATTAACTGAAATAGATTTACCTGGAGTAAAAAATTTCCACTTAGATATAATTGAAAATGATGATGGAAGTATAAATTTTGTCAGGAAATTAAAGCCGGGGAGTACGGATAAATCCTATGGGATTCATGTTGCAAAGCTCGCGGGGATTCCTGATGATGTTATAATTAGAGCTTTTGAGATTCTTGAGAAGATAGAAGAAGAGGATCCTTTTAGAACAACAGTGAGAGAAAATGGAAATGGTACTTCATCGGAAAATTACTACGATAAGATTATTAATGGAAAAAAAATCAAGCTTGAAAATTTGAACTCTGAATTAAAATCTCTACAAGAAAAGTTGGAAATATGTGTCGAAGATTTAACTAGGAAAGAACGAGAGTTAGGGAGGAAAAAGTCTGAAATTGTAGAATTGGAAAATGAAATGAAAGCAAAGAAAGCTAAAATTTCTCAAGCTTCAATTGCAAAAAAGAAGAAGTATGTGCAAACAAGTTTATTTGAGGCTAAATCAGCTAAAAAAGTTGGACCAGATAAGAAATTACAGCAGTTAGTTGAAAGTCTAAAACAATTGGATATTAATACCCTAGCTCCTGAAGAATTAAAGGAGAAAGTAACCAGATTTAAAAGGCAATTAGAAGAACTATCTAACCAATTACAACTGGATTGATAAACACAATAATTGTAAGATATACATAATATACTGTAATGACTAAAACGAGAATTTTCCGGAATTGATTTCTTCTCTTGTTGTTCTCAATGTTTTCTAAAAATATTATCAATATTAAGCCAATAAACATTAGATGAGAAGGTTGGAGAGCCTTCCATATCACAGAATCAATAATTAAGATCCCTTTGATTTCCGCATCACTATGTCCCCAATTTGTGATCATTTGAATAAGGTATTCTGGAAATATTAGGTATGGAAGAAACATGATAGCAAAAGGGATGATAAAATAGAGGAGATCTTTCAATTTTATTTTTTTAACTACTAATAAAACAGGAAGGAAGATAATTGCCGTTATTTTAAAAGTTGCAAGGGTAAAGAGTATCCCCGAAATCCATTTTTGGTCTTTTTCAAAACAGATATATGAATAAAATAGCAAAAAAACAATTAGGAAATTAACATTATTATAATAAGCATCGATACTATAGCCCACTATGCCAAAAATATAAAAGATAACTAAATCCTTCTTATTTTTAAACACTGCTGGTGATTTCTTAACAACTAGTATTGTTAAAATAAGTCTTAGGGCATCCCACACATAAACGCTTATTAATCCGTTGGTAGGGATAATGTAAACGGGAAAAAATAAGAAATACCAAAAGTAGAGATAGTAGGGGGGCCAACCCGTAATTGTTATTGGATCATAGAAATTAATTAAACCATTTTTCATTCCTTCTAACAAAATCTTAAAGTCAATATCCTTTGTGTTCTGGATCCAAGGGGAGATTTCGAAAAAGTACAAAAATATCCTCAGAACAACAAAAAATCCAGAGATAATTATGAAGAGATAAATAAAGTATTTTGGAATCCGGTACTCTTCCTCATTATTCATGACTATATTATGGTCTCTCCTTTTTGTTCTAAAGTAAATTATTGTTATATATTAAGGGTAATTTTAAAGATTTTTTTATGGGTTTTTATAAGCAAACCAAGATTTTTTAATTTACCTTTGTTTCTCTCAGTTATAATTTTCCTTTTTTGAAAAGGGAGAAATAAAATTATGGAGCATTATGATGTTGTAATTGTCGGGGGATCAATTGCCGGATCTGTGGCTGCTCGGTTTTTAGCTATGAATAATTTTAAGGTACTTTTAGTGGAAAGTGCTAAAACACCTAGGGAGAAACCATGTAGTGCTATTCAATTCAAATATTTCGAGAGTTTAATTGGCTCTAAAATCCCACGAGAAAAATTATGTTCAAACAATCTAAAGCGTCTTTATATGGAATGGCCAAATGGTAAATCATTTAAAATCCCCTCTAGAATGTTAAATTTTACCCGAGATGTTTTTGATAGTTGGCTAAATGATAAAGCAGTTGAATCGGGTGCCATTTTCAGGGATGCAGTGCGCTGCACTAATTTCAGAACTATTCCCAATGGTTTTGAAGTTTTCCTACATCCAAAACATGGTATGATTGAGAAAGTAAGCACGAAGTATTTAATTAGTGCTGATGGCTTATCCTCTACAATAAGGAAAATAGTTCGCCCTCAGGATTTCTATGGGAGGGGAGAAAAATCGAGAGGTATAACATTAAACTATTATTTAAAGACAATTAATGAAGGTGAACTCAACCCTAACACACTTTATCAATTTTGGAATCTAGATTTCAATAATTTAATGTTTGCATGGTCTTACAAGAAAAATGATCTGTGGGTAGTTGGGACGGGATATACAGAAGATATCCAAAGGCATTGTGACCTCTTACTAGATTATGTAAAGGAAAAATTCAAATTTGATGGGGAAATAGTAAAAAGAGAGGGATTTGCATCAAAGTTTCGTATTGATGAGCCAGATCATGTATATTTAGGTAAGGAAAATTTATTATTCGTGGGTGATGCTGCAGGATTGGTCGATCCTTACCGGGGATTAGGGATGGATGCTGCCGCTCTGAGTGGTCGTAGAGCTGCAAACGCAATTTTAAAGGCGGAAAAAAATGGGCATCCCGCGGAGTATTACTATAGTAAGTCAATGCGGAAGCTTGTAAAAAGAATTGACAAGAATATGAAGAGGCAGCTACTTATGTATAAAAATAATGATGAGTTACTTGAATTTCTGAAGAGAAGCTACTTAAAAACTGGAATATTGACGGGTTTTGGTATTCTTCTTAATAAATTTTTGAGTGGTAATAGAAAGATTTTATTACCCTTATAAGACTCTATTGCCCGAAATTTTATTTTATTTAAACCTTAATAGACTATTATTTTAAATTTGATTGTAATGTGAAATATATTAAATGTCCTAAATTATGATGTCTGTTGAAAAAATGCACATAACAATGTATTATTGTGATAAGAAGAAAAATTACCAAGATTATTGATGCCCAAAAAATTGCCGCAGGTGAGGTCGTTGAAAGACCTGCGAATATAGTAAAAGAGCTTGTAGAAAATAGTATAGATGCGGAAGCAGATGAAATAAGAATAATTGTGAAAAAAGCCGGTAAAGAATCAATCCAAGTAATTGACAATGGTATAGGTATTTCACCCGAAGATATAGAAATCGCTTTTGAACGGCATACCAGTAGTAAGATTAGAAGCATTGAAGATCTTGAAAATCTTACAACTTTAGGATTTAGAGGTGAAGCACTTGCGAGCATTGCTGCTGTAAGTAAGATCGAAATTACTTCACGGACAGAACAGAACGAAAAGGGAATACAATTAAAGATAGAAGGCGGAACTATTAAAAATAGAAAAGATGTCTCTTGTCAAATTGGAACTAATATAAAAATCAAGCATTTATTCTATAACATTCCAGCACGACAGAAATTTCTTAAAAAAGATGCTACCGAGCTTGGGCATATCACTGATATTGTCCAAAGGTATTCATTAGCATTTCCCGAGCTTCATTTCGTATATCGCCACAATGAAATTGACATTTTAAATTGTCCCTCGAAAAATGATTTAAAAACGACAGTTTTTCATATATATGGGAAGAATAATGCGAAATTCATGGAATCAATAGATTTTAAAGATCCCAATTCTATTGTCCAAGTCCATGGGTTATTAGGACATCCACAAATTGCTAAAAAAAACAGAAACTATTCAAGTCTCTTCATTAACGATCGATATGTGATAAATGATGCTATCTTTAGGTCGATTATAGAAGCTTATGAAGGAACATTACTGGTGAGTAGGTATCCTTTTTTTATATTGTTTCTTGAGATTGATCCTTCTCTTGTTGATTTCAATGTCCACCCAAAAAAACTAGAAGTTAGATTTGAAAATGAAGAGGCATTGTGCAACCGGATCTACAACATTATTCGAAAATTTATTGAAGAAAAGTTTATCGAAAAAGAAGCTAGATATATAAACACTGAATTAGAGGCCTATTTACCTCGTATTAGAGAAGAAAAAAGAGAATTAGATAAAACCAGTAGAATAAGACAAGATGCAAAGGATTCAACAGAAAAAGACTCTGTAACTTTAACAAAAAGTAATTTTTCAATCGAGGAAGGAGTTCAATTGAATTTACTAGATGAGAAAGTTAAAAATGGAGAATTTTCTGAGACTTATTTAAGACGTAAATACACTATTTCAAAGGATTTTCCAAAACTCCGCCTAATTTCTTCCACAGGCCAACTGGCAAATAAAACATATGTTGTTTTAGAGGGAATTAATGAAAACGATGAAGTAGGAATTTTTATTTTAGATCAACATGCTGCTTCAGAACGTATTAAAAAGGAAAAGTTACTTGCTACCTATGAAACAACATCTCCAATGAAACAGAAATTAATTCAGCCATTAAAAATTGATGTTACCCCTAGTGAAAGAATATTTTTAGAAGAAAATCTTAAAGAAGTTAAGAAACTGGGTTTCGATTTTGAGTATTTTGGGGGAAACACGTTTATCCTAAGAGAAATACCTACGATTATGAATAAAGTTCCTGATACTAGCATAATTAAAGAAATTATTGGTGATATTACGGATATTGGAAAAGAAAGAAGCTTCAAGGAAGTTAAGGAAGAAATTATAAACTATATTGCATGCCATAAAAGCATACGAGGAGGGGATGATTTATCCTTGAGTGATATTAGAAAGCTATTGGATGAATTAGCAGAATGTAAGGATTCATATCACTGTGCTCATGGGAGACCTACTTTACGATTTATATCATTTAAAGAATTAGATAAACTTTTTAAAAGAATAGTATAAAATGTGTCCTTTTTTAAGCTTTTGAAAACGCTAAGGCTTCAATTCCTTGTATACCCTCAACTTTTCCAAATAACTCCTCTAGTTTATCAGTACCACCCCATTCTTCGGGATATCTTACTCGGATTCTTACTTTTTTTAAGCCGAATGCTACAGGGTGTATATCATATCGTTCTAAAGTACATGAGTCTGGTAAGACTTGTTTTAAGGTTTCTACAAATTCTTCAAAATCGACTTCGGTATCCTCTGGGACAATGTCAATTAAAGCAATAAATTCTTTAGCCATACGAACACAACTCTTTTCCTTATTTAAATCATTATAGATTTTATTATTAACATAACTTTATATAAAATTTGAAAGCAAGTATTCAAAATTAAAAGCTCTTTTCCTTCATGGACCTGAAAAATCACATTTTAAGCATCTATATTCTTTTCCCATAACCCTACATCGTTCACATCTCCAAATAGTCACATCTCCGCACTCAGGGCATGGGAAGTGTACAGCTGCTTCGTATGGGGCTATAGGCCTTCCACAACTAAAACACTCATTTCTCTTGTAAGCACTCATGAAGTTGTCAGTTAAAACTATAGTAGAACTTGGATTTTAAAATATGTTATAACTTTAATTATTTTTGGTTTTGATCAAAAGAGAGTGAAGAGAAAGTAAGGTAATATTCATAATAAAAGATGAAATTAATATACTTCAAGAAAGTATTAATCAAAATTTAAATTTATCAACACCCTAATTTGCATATAAATTAAATAAAATTCATTAAAGCTATCTTAGAGGATGTTAACAATGCCAGAAAATAAAGTTAGAAAGTACTTCAAACTCATTGAAGCATGGGCATGGTGCGATATATGTGAAGATATGATTGCATTGAATATTAATAAAGAAGAAATTATCGATGGTCTTCAAATGGGGATCTACACAAAAGAATATAAGCATGCGAATCCAAATCCTGACCTAGATGATACTGACGATGTTTCTGGTCAAGAACACACAATCTACATCTATATCAATGATAGCTACGAGATAACGGGTGTAAAAACATTCTTTGGAGAATCCATGAGCACCCAAGATATAGGGGCTGAGACGGTAAAGGCTGGAGGTGAAGTACGAATTCCTGTGATCGTTAAGGATGTCCCTCCAATGGCAGTGCAATTGGGAATGCTCTCTAAGGAGCAATTTAAAGTGCTCAAAATATGCGATGGTATGAACACTATCGAAGAAGTAGCTTCTACAGCCCAAAAAAGTGTAGAAGAGACTGAAGAAATGATGGAACAACTTCGCAAAAAAGGATTAGTAAAAGTGATTCGAAGAACCTAGAATCTTTTAATGCGCCAAAACATCTTAATATTCTATCAACTTTGAAATACAAATAATTATCTAAATCGAGACAGATTGAACCCATGATAAATTTACAAGAAGTTTTAAATTTAACACCAGCTACTCCAGAAACCCTTGATTCGTATATAGAGGTTGTTCAAGAGTTATTAGTTCCCGCTTATGAACGTCTAGGAGCACAACTTGTTATTGAGTGGTTTAGTACCTATGAGTAGTTTCGACAAGTCTCCCATATTTTTGAATTTGATGATCTAGAAGCATTAAAAGATTTTCGAATTAACGCTAGCCAAGACAAACAATGGGGTGATTATAGCGCCCATTGGAAGTGTTCGCACCAGAACGTCGAACTCGATTACTTGAACCAATTAGAGCAGTACTACCAGACATACTTCATAAAGTAATTGAAGAAAGTCAAAAAAAAAGCGCTTAGGGTTTATAGTCTTGCAACTCTTGAAGTCGTTCCTAATAAATTGCCTGAATTTATTGAAAAAGTAAGAAAAACTTCAAGGATGGTTCCAATTATCGCTAGTTGGCAACCAGTTGCTGGAAATCCTAATGAAGTGAACGATATATGGAAGGGGGCTATAGGTCCTAGAGATTATCACCCCGCTGTAGAATCAATGAAAGAATAGTTCAGGGATCTTCGAGAAATGGCACCGAAAGAACGCTTAGTAAAAATTTTCCCTCTCCCCTCCTCACCATTAAAATAAAATTTTAAGTAGGAATAATTTCCCTTCCCCTTTCAAGTCCTAAATGAAGTGCTTTAATGTTATAGTCTGCATCTCGAAGCCATTCTTTAATAACTTCCTCATAGTGGTGGATTTCAATAAATGGTAATTTCCCGGTTGCTACTGAAAAACCTAACATGATAAGGTTTACTTGTTGGTTAGAATTAAAATTGTCTAATGATAATTCAGTGGCATTCATGAAATAGACAGCTTCAGAATAGCCTTTAAGTAAACTAGAAATCTTTTCTATACTTGGATAATCTTCCAATGCTGCAGTATACATAACTCCAGGAATATCGCGATCATTAAGGGCAAAAGAAGTCTTACTAGACGCAAAAATTCCTCTTCTTAATGCTTCCACTGGTTCTAAACAAATGTATAAATCAGCATCTCCGTAGCATATAAGTGAACTTTGAATATTTCTCCGCTCATCGCTGTGGCTTTTCTTTTGATAACGGGTGTGGCTCATTATTGCTCCTTCACGCTGAGCAAGTCCATGCATTGAGTGCGTATACTTGAAATAAGTTATAAGTTTCGCTTCCAAGGACTCGCTCAATATTAGCTTTTTGAGCCGCAAATTCTATAAGCCTTTTGAGTGTGATCACTCCCTGTCCGGCAGTTCCCGCTATTACAATATTTATTATATCAGTTTCTTTAAATTTCACGAAATGGTACCTCCTCTCCAAATAAATTTACAATAGATTTACGGATTGCTCCATTTGGACAAATTTCATAACACACTCCACATTTAATACATCTATCTTGATCAATTTGCATTTCTTCAATTCCATCAGTTTCTACTCTTCTGATTGCAGGGCAACTCAAAATCCTAGAGCAGGTATGGCACATACTACATCCTCCTATAAAGTAGGAAACATCTTGGACTTTTTCACCATCTTCTTGAAGTTCCCTAATTTGAGAGGTTCTCCAGCGATGAGCTTGAAGGGCACACTCACGTTTAATAATAATAACCTTTAATCCGATTTCTTTTAATGCTTCCTCGATGGTATTTGTTAATCGCTTAGGATGATAGGAATCTTCTACCCGTAACCAAGGAACACCAATAGATTTACAGATTTTTTCAATTGAAAATCCTTGCTTAATTAAAAATCGTAGAACATCATCTTGATGTCCCGTCATGGCAGTCCAAGAGTTTTCAAAAATGATGAGGAGTAAATTTGAATTATATCCTACAGCTTCGGCTAAGGGAGACATACCAGTATGGAAGAAAGTTGAGTCACCGATAAATGCTATTACTTTCTGGTCTGTTTTAGTTGCCATCCCAATCGCAGCGCTTAAGCCCCCTGACATGCATATTACTAAATCTGAGCATTGCTGAGGTGGGAAGAAAGACATCACATAACACCCAATGTCACCACTTATTATTGTGTTTTCTAGATGGTTTGTAGCTTTTAAGATTGAATATAATGTTGCTCGTTCAGGGCAGCCTGCGCAAAATGTTGGAAACCTACTGGGAATGATTTCCTTATAGGAATTAAAGTAATCTACAGCCTTAGTAATATACTCCTGCGGCTTTTTATTAAAGATCTTTGCTAATGTGGTCGCAACTAATCCTGTTGAAAATTCATTATGTTTAGGAAAATAACTTTTTCCGATTATTTCGACATCAACTTTCTGTTTATGAGCAATTTCAGCAATCTTTGTTTCCAGAAAAGGCTCCAATTCTTCGATTATAATAACTTGCTTTAAAGTTTGAAGGTAGGTAGCAATTTGGTCGTAATTGAGAGGATAAATCACCCCAAGTTTTAAAATGGGGACATCATTTAACTTTAATTGATTTAAAGCTTCCATCGTATATCCAAAAGGCATTCCGCTTGTAATAATACCTGTTGTATTATCTCCCGAGATTATTTTATTAAATCCTAACTCAGGGATTGAATTCCTTAACCTGTCGATACGCTCATACAGTCGAATATGGTTATTTATAGCGTGTGGCGGTAGTGAATTATATTTAGGGATGTTTCTTATGAATTCACCTTTTTCTTTTCCAGCAACTAAAGGACCTAATTCGACAAATCCTCTTGAATGGGCACTTCTTGTCGATGTTCGAACATTTATTACTAAATCATATTTTTCCGAGAGCTCAAAAGCAATTTTAACCCAGTCTTTACATTCTTGTGGTGTGTGAGGTTCAATTGTAGGGAGATGAAGCATCCATGCATAAAAACGTTCATTTTGTTCTTGGTGGGAACCTAGAGAACCGGGATCAGACCCTACCGAGACAACCATACCCCCCGGATTTGGTCCATTTAATGCAATTACACTTAGTGCATCACTTGCAACATTTAATCCTACATGCTTCATAGGGTTAAAGCTCCTACATCCCGTCCATGCTGCTCCGGCACACGCAGATACGGCAACAGCTTCATTGACCGCCCAATGATGTACCAAAAATTTACTATAATCCGGAAAATCTCTAATCACTTGGTGAAAGTATTCCCCGATATCGCTGGTTGGAGTTCCAGGATATTGAGAAACATATGAAACCCCAGCTTCAAGACAGCCTCTCACAAGGGCTTCATTTCCAAGCATCAAAACTTTTCCATCTGGTTGTACAAATCGAGTATCCTTTATCATCAAAATTCATTTAGTTTGTTTTAAAACTATAATTCAAAATTTTAAACCATATATATAGCTTATTGGTTTCTGAAATAAATGAACAAGAATTAGAAGTAGGGTAAACTTTAGGGTTTATTATCAACCATTTGTTTGGCGATAAACTCAAAAATTTCCTCAACGTTAACACCAGTCTTAGAAGAACATTCGAAATAACCTCCTAATTCATAAGTTTTGGATAATTCAGATGCTTCTTCTGTAAAAACTGATCTTTTATCCTCCAGGTCAATTTTTCCCCCTACCATAATAATAGGGATTTTACTTCGACCCTCGGAAGAAAAATATTCGAAAATGGATAACCAATCTTTAATTTTGGCTAGACTCGAATATCTGGTGGTATCATACATAAAAATTCCTCCGTCAGCACCCTTCGCAAATGCGGGTAACAGGACGCGAAACCTATCTTCCCCCGCAAAATCCCAGATACGAAGTGTAATAGGTTTACTATCAATTTCAACATTTTTTACGCTGAAATCAGCTCCGATCGTCATCTTAAGGTCGTCTTTGAATACTTTTGTTACAAACCTATTTATTAAAGTAGTTTTACCTACTCCCCCATCACCGAAGACGCAAACCTTAAACGCTATTTTATTTTCTATTTCTAACACCAATGTTTGGTATAATTATATTCGATGATGATCTTAATAAACCTTAAAGTTAAGGATCAAATCAAAGTTACTTAATAATATCTGTAATGAAACAAGTCTCAACGATCTTTACTCCAGGTATCTGAGAGATCTTTTCTTCTATCAACGGATTAAATTTGTCTATAGAAGATATATCAACTTTCATTAACAATCCGCAATCACCTGATAAGCGCCAAATATTTTTAATTTCGTCAATATCTCTCAATTCCTTTAAGATCCGTTTAATTTCTTTAAATTCTGGAACTGCTTTAATTGTCGCGCTAATATTTTGTTTAATATTAAGATCAAATTCGATAGTAAACCGTGTTATGATCCCTTCATCAAGAAGTTTTTTGACACGCCTTCTAACAGTAGCTTCTGTTTTATCAATCTTCTGACTTATCTCACTGAAAGAAATTCTACTATTAAGTTTTAGTTCCTCTACGATCCTAAGATCTATTAAATCTAATTTTTTTGGCAACGTTAAACTAATTGTAAGGATGGTAACATTTTCTTAATAAACTAGTTATAGATTGTGATAAATTGTTTATTAAATTATTTTTTCATAACAAAAATTTAGGAAATTCACAATAAAGTGATAAAATTTAGTATCGAATTATTCATTGTATATAAAAGAAACAGATTTCTTTAAGATGTTAAATACTTCTTCAGATCGATATACAAGGTTTTTTTTTTTTCACTTTCTTGCTCGATTACGACTTTAAGAAGCTCTCCCTCAATTGACGTACTTTTCAAAGTAATTTTCCCGACGATCTCGGGTTTTTGCTCAGTTTCTTTAGTAGCATCGCTCTTAGATTTTAAACAAGTTACCAATTCATCGTAAAGATAGCAATTCTCGCAGCAAAATCCGATTGGCATATATCCAACAATAGAGCACCTATCGAAAAAGTCACAATTGCAATTTTGGCACATCATAGTACAATTGGTTTGGATACTATTTAAAGCTAATGATTAATTATAAACATATAGTGATCTTTATTATCAGATTTGATCATTCTGAATGGTCATTTGACTAATTTCATAAATTAGGATCTTGGAAAAACTATATTCAAAGATGAAATGATCAAAAACAAAAAGGTTACCCACAAATTCTGATCAGAACTATTCAACTAAGAAGAAAAAAAGAGACATTATGTAAAAATACATAGCTCTGAAATAAATTATGTCTCATCATAGAGATTTACTTTCGCAAATTTCTCATAAGTTTTTTAATATTTTAAGGATTTACATACCCATCTAAATTCATGAAAAAAAACATTTTGAAAATAATGTCAAAATGAGTGTTATAAATTTTAAGTTTCGAAACGAAGTTTTAAGGCATAATGCCTCTTTAAGTTATTGTTATCAATGTAGCACTTGTAGTGGAGGCTGTCCGGTTGCGTTAATTACAAAGGGAAAATATAATCCACGAAAAATTATCGAAGAAGCAATATTGGGTTTACAAAACAAACTAGTAGAAGATCAAGAACCCAATTCATGGTTATGTTCAACTTGTCAAAAATGTGTCGAATTATGTCCTCAAAAAGTGGAACTCACAGAAATATTCATATTGATTAAGAACTTATGTTTCGAGAGTGGGAAAGTACCTGATGCATTCATAGCACAAGGTCAAGCAGTATTAGAAAACGGAGTGGCAATCCCGTATTCTAAAGCAATCTTAACCCGTCGAGATAAACTGGGACTTCCTACAATTAAAACAGCTCCAGTCGACGAGATTAAGCAGATTTTAGTAGAGACGAAATTTGAAAAACATATACCAAAGGGGCTTGAATAAAAAATGGCTTATGATTTGTTTTTAGGGTGTGTAATCCCCGCACGACTTCCGTTCCTTGAGACTTCTTCAAGAAAAGTGTTTGAAAAGCTTGGAATAAAGTTGAATGACGTCGATGGATTTAGCTGCTGTCCTGATCCAACTGGAATTGAACTTATCGACCATAAAGCTTGGTTAGCCTTAGGAGCTAGGAATTTAAGTTTATGCAACACAAATGGTGGCGTGCTCTCATTTTGTTCTGGCTGTGTAGAGACATTAAAGGGAGTTAATTATGCTATTAATAAAGATTCTCGAGTTAAAGAAGAAGTAAATAATGTTTTAAAAAAAGTGGGTAAATCTTATGATGGTAAAGTAGGTGTAAAGCATTTTGCTGAACTGCTTTATGAGTATATTGATAAAGTTAAAGCGTATGTGGATAAACCTTTAGATGGTTTTAAAGTTGCTGTGCACTATGGATGTCATTATTTAAGACCATCAGAAGTTATAAATTGGGATGATCCTTTTGAACCAAAAACCGTTGATGAAATAATAAGAGCTCTTGGTGCAGAATCCGTTGACTATGAAATGAAAATGGAGTGTTGTGGGAACCCTGTAGAAAAATCCGATAAGGAACTATCTCTATTAATGATAGATCAAAAATTAAAAGCTATTCAAGAATCAGGAGCAAATTGCGTTGTAGTTGTATGTCCCGCATGTTACCAACAATACGAGTTTAATCAGAGGGAACTCAATAAACAAAATGAATCAAACTATGATTTTCCTATATTTTATTTGTCAGAACTTGTCGCTTTAGCTTTTGGTTTCAAACCTGAAGAATTAGGGTTTAATTTTCATAGAATTAGACCAACTAAATTATTCGAGAGTATAAAATTTTCTCCTTAATTTTAAAGTTTAATAAAATAAAAACTAGGGATATAAGAAAAAATGACAGAAACTGAACCCAAGAAATCAATATTGAAAGATGTTAAGATCTTCAAGGATCTTGAAGATGAGATTATCAAAACTAATAAGTGCTGTGCATGTGGTGCATGTGTTGCTTATTGTAGTTCACAAAGTTTTGATGTCATTAAAATGGAGGGTTATACTCCTCAATTCATTTCAGATGCTAATGTTGATAATTGTAAAGAATGTGGTCTTTGTTATTATATTTGTCCTCAAACACTTCCATTGATGAACAAAATAAACAACCAATATAAAATCAAAGATAATATGGGGTTTGTTAGTGATATCCTTGCAGCAAAGACTACTGACGCAAAAATTAAAGAAGTGGGACAAGATGGTGGATTAGTTACAACCCTTCTTATGTATTTATTTGATAATAATGAAATTGATGCTGCTGTGGTATCTGAATATGATGATAATCTAAAACCTATTCCTAAAATTATTTATAATAAAGAAGATTTGTTTAAATCTTCGGGTACGAGATATACTATCTCATCAAATCTGCTTCCATTAAAGGATTTGTATACGATTGCTGAAGATATTGTAGAGAAACAGAAACAAATTTATGATATTAACCAATTACGGATAGCATTTGTAGGAACTCCATGCCAATGTAGAGCTGTAAGAAAGATGCAGCTTCTCAACATTACTCCTACCCATGTTATTAAATATGTTTTTGGTCTGTTCTGTATGGAGAATTTTGATTATAATAAGTTATTTGAGCTTGTAAAAGCTGAAACGGGATTAGAACCAAAAAATATCGCTAAGATGAATATTAAAAAGAATTTCTTTATAACCAGTAAATCAAATGAAGTTAAGGAAATACCTCTTCATAACTTTGATCCCGCTGTCCGAAACCATTGTAAAGAATGTGATGAATTTACAAGTAGATTTGCAGACATTAGTTTTGGTGGTTCTGGAGCGGTTCAACAAAATTCCATGCTAATTGTTAGAACTGAAACTGGTCAAGAATTAATTACTGATGCTGTAATTGATGGATATGTAGAAAAATTTGTCCCGACAAAGTCACCTTTACCTGA
>Ga0209536_100004341_pt1 | contig 22418 bp, 21 predicted proteins | sample DeeMarSeWOR28_12_FD_187461 | JGI IMG/M metagenome (GOLD analysis project Ga0209536, IMG submission 187461) | Marine sediment microbial communities from White Oak River estuary, North Carolina - WOR-2-8_12 (SPAdes) (version 2) | ecosystem: Environmental > Aquatic > Marine > Intertidal zone >... | reverse complement strand
TGAACTTAAAATTATCAGAGAGATTTGTCTTATACTTTTTAAGGCAGTAAAATGAGAGAATTCTTCAGTGTTCAGGAAGTTGCAAAGCTTTTGAACATAAGTCATTCCGGGGTTTTGTACCATATAAGATCCGGAAAGCTAAAAGCACAACAGGTTGGGAAAATTTACATAATCTCTAAGGAAGACTTTGGTGACTTTCTTAAAAAACACCGCGAGAAGAAAAAGAAAAGCAAATCATCTCAGACAAAATTGGATTTTGAATAGCTTATTCGTTGCAGAAGTCTATCACTTCTTTTCTATAATCGTTTAATTCATCTTGACTTGCGCCGGCCAGTTCTTTTATTTGATAGCAGTACGCAAATACTATGGGGATTGCCAGGTTTTCAGTTAAACTGTAAAAACTATCAATTGCTTCTACCATATCATCAAGTGAAATATTGTCTGATTCCCCGGATTTTAGTAAATCATTCAACTCATCACCGCAGCCTAAATGTTCAACTTCAGGAAAACTCTGTTTCAATAATCTGTATCGTTCGAGTATTTCACTAAGATAATTGTATTTTGAATCATCATAAATACGAAGCGGATTGCTCATAGCACTCCAGCTGTAACCGTTATCAGCACCTTTTGTGTATCTTAGTGATTGTGCAAAAGATGTTGTAAATAACAGTAAACAAATTGTAAAAAAATATTTACTCACTTTTTTCATTCTCTTCCTCAAAAGGAACAATCATTAATTCAAAATGTTTCAGAAGACTTTCAATATCGTTTTTAATCCAATCTTCATCCTTCTGAGTTAACTCGATATCAACAACTTTCAGTATATCGTATCTTATTTGAAGAGTAATTCTGTTTCCCTTAATAAAAACCTTGCTGTTCCTGTTAACCGTTGTCCTTTGAACTGTACCAAGTACGTTTGTGTAAAAACTTTTATTTTCAAAAATCGGACTGTGATTTACCACATCTATCAACATTTCCGAGTCAACATCACTGTCCAGATCATAAATAGCAGTGCAGTATGTAACCGTATCTTTAAGTCCGCCGCTTAATACTATTTTCTTTTTCATTTAAATTTTCCCTTAAATTTTTTCATTCCATTATCATTCTGAACTTGTTTCAGAATCTACAACATTAATTATTATGTTTAAAGAGATGCTGAAATAAATTCAGCGGGACGGATCATGCACACTAATTGAGACTGAATTATGGCCGAACATCTTTTGAGCAAATCTTCCTTTATAAAAGGGCTCCAGTGCGAAAAGCATTTGTACCTTTATAAGTACCATTACAATGAGATGGATGAGCTTTCCGATAAGCAAAAAGCCATATTTAAAAGAGGAACGAATGTAGGTGAGATTGCACGAATGTTATTTCCCGGCGGTGAAGTTGCAGCTCAGGGTGATCCCCCGGATTATGATAAAGCACTGAAGAAAACAAAAGAACTCATTATTGAAGGAGCAAAAGTAATTTATGAAGCAGCCTTTACTTTTAATAAGGTTCTCTCAATTGCTGATATTGCTGTTAGAAAAGGTGATATTTGGAATATTTATGAAGTAAAAAGCTCTACTTCTGTTTCGGAAACTTATCTAAATGATGCTGCACTTCAGTATTATGTTATTTCAAATATGGGAATAAGTGTAAAGGATTTTTCCATAGTCTACATAAATAACCAATACGTTCGTAAAGGCGAGCTTAACCTTAACGAATTATTTGTTTCCGAGTCAGTTATAGATTTAATTTTACCTCTGCAGAATTTTATCAAGGAAAAAGTTGAAAGGTTTAAGAAGTTATTAATACATAAGCAAATCCCTGATATTGATATTGGCGAGCACTGTTATAGTCCTTACATCTGCAGTTTTTTTAATTATTGCCGGAAGCATATTCCCAAGGATTCAATTTTTGACTTCTCAGGTATGCACCTTGCAAAAAAGTATGAGCTTTACAATGAGGGGATAATAAAAATAGATGATGTGCCGGGGAATTTTTCACTGAGTAAAAATAATAAGTTGCAACTCGAAGCCTATAAAAGCAACAAACTTGTTGTCAATCAAAAAGCAATAAGAAATTTTATGTCAGATCTGAATTATCCGCTTATTTTTATGGACTTTGAAACATTTCAGCCTGCGGTACCGTTGTTCGATAATACTCGCCCCTACCAGCAGATTCCTTTTCAGTATTCAATTCATGTAAAAGAAAAGGAAGATAAAGAACCAAAGCATTTGGAGTTTTTAGCAGAGCAGGGGGAAGACCCGCGTTTGAGATTTATTGAAAATTTGCTGAGAGATGTGAAAGGGGAAGCGGATATAATCGTTTACAACAAGTCTTTTGAAGTTGTGCGACTAAAGGAAATTGCAAGAGACTTTCCTCAATATTCGGATGAAATAGAAAAACTGATTTTAAGGATAAAAGATCTAATGGTTCCCTTCCAGAGAAAATATTATTACGATCCGGAAATGAAAGGCTCATATTCTATAAAAGCCGTATTACCTTCTCTTTTGCCCGATTTAAGTTACGATCGGCTTGAAATCAATGAAGGCGGATTGGCATCTATGGCTTATGAGAGACTTCAATCGGAAACTGATTTGATGTTTATCGCAGAAATTAAACAGCAATTGCTTGAGTATTGTAAGATCGACACACTTGGGATGGTGAGGATTTTGGAAAAGCTAAATAAGATTTAATTATCCCAGGACATTGTTTGCCGATCGTAAAACATTCGTTGCTTCTAAAAATCAATATTTCTATTATTAGGGTAACTTTTTATTCGCCTTTCTTATTACGGAGGTAGACTAATGAAAGATTTTATTGAATATATTGCAAAACAACTTGTCGATAATCCAGATAAGGTAAGTGTAGAAGAAATTTCTCCGGATGATAACACAATAGAGCTTAAACTAAGAGTAGATAAAAATGATATTGGTAAAGTCATTGGGAAAAAAGGCAGGACCATTAGTGCAATGAGAATTCTGCTAACTGCAGTTGGAGCTAAAGGGAAGCACAGGGTAACACTTGAAGTCATTGAATGAATTGCGGAAAGCAGGTAAAATAATTCTTTTACGTTAACGAACCTGATTATCTGCTAATTAATTGTTATTTTTATATCGGATTAGTTAGAAACCAGTTGAATTCATCTTCGTGAATCAGGGTTATGCTGTATCGCGGTTATAAAAATAAGCCCGCATTATTTTCTCTCCTTTTATCCGTTATTTTTGCAAACCTTTTTATGGCTCAGGGGAATAAAAAATCTTATCAATACATTTCACCTTTGCCGGGCTCTACTATGAACTTACCGGAAACGAGTATAATTATTAGAGAAGCAAACAAAATAAATGAGTCATCAATTTATGGTGAAAACAGAATTGATGTTATTGGATCAAAAAGCGGAACGCATAGAGGAGAACTAAAGCTTTCAAGTGATTTACGGACATTGATTTTTACTCCCTTTAATAAATTTGAACTCGGAGAAGAGGTTTCTGTTATTTTCGAAGGTAAAGTACTTAATGAAGATGGTAAAGAATTGTTGCCAATTGATTTCAAATTTTCCATTTCTCATCAATTCTTAAATAAGGTTGATATAAAGTCTTTTAGGAGCAAATTGGAGTTGAAAAGTTTTGAAACAGAAGGTAAATCATATACTCAGTATAAAAACATCTTTACACAACCCGATACTCTGCCTGCGGATTTTCCAAATGTTACTGTTAGTATTTCTAACGATCCTGCGCCAGGTTACATTTTTCTTGCCCCTTATAATTATCCTTTTTATTACAATTCGTATTTATTGATTATTGATAACAGCGGTACTCCTATCTTTTATGATAAATCATCGTCCTGGAATTCTGATTTCACACTTCAACCAAAAGGATACTTAAGCTATTGGGATCAAGAAGTTGAAAAGTTTCTAGTAATGGATTCTGCTTATTCTCTGATTGATGGCTTTAGTTGTGAAAATGGTTATTCAACTGATTTTCATGAATTCTTATTGCTAGATAATGATCATTCCATTTTAATGAGTTATGATTTTCAGACCATTAGGATGGACACAATAGTACAGGGGGGCGATTCATCTGCTGTAGTTATTGGTCTTGTAATCCAAGAGCTTGATTCGGAAAAGAATGTAATTTTTCAGTGGAGGAGTTGGGACCACATCGAGATAACAGATGCAACTGAAGATATTGATCTAACGGCTCACACAATTGATTACATTCATGGAAACGCAATTGACATTGATGGAGATGGAAACTTGTTGTTATCATCCCGTCATTTGGATGAAATTACTAAAATAAACAGACAGAATGGTGAAATAATCTGGCGATGGGGAGGAGTTAAATCAAAAAAAAATGAATTCTTATTTATAAATGATCCAATAACCTTTTCACATCAACACGATATTCGTTACACAGATAACGGCACCTATACAATTTATGATAATGGGAACTTACACTCTCCACGTTTTTCAAGAAGTCTGGAATATGAACTTGATGAAATTGCAAAGACTGCAACTTTAATCTGGAAATTTAACAATGAACCAAATACCTATGCACGTGCGATGGGCAGTTCAGTAAAACTTACAAATGACAATATGTTGATAGGCTGGGGATTGCATTATAATAAGAGATCAGTTAGCGAAATTAAGAAAGATGGTACTGTTGCACTAGAATTAATACTCCCGGATACAATTTATAATTACAGAGCATTTAAATTCCCCTGGAAATCGAATCTATTGGTAACTAATCCGGATTCGATTGCTTTTGATTCAGTTCTGGTTGGGGATTCTACTGTAACTACTGTTAACCTGGTAAACAATTCTTCACAAGATGAATTTATAACTATAACAGATTTTTTTCACAAAGACAGTTCATTCAAGATAGAACACGGGCTTCCATTTGTTTTACCTCCACAAGGCTCTGAACAAATTGAAATTATGTTCAAACCCTCAACTGCCGGGTTTTATATAGATACGTTACATATTAGATCAGACACAGATACACGCAGGATTGCACAGATATTAGTAATGAGTGGTACGGGAGATACAGTTTCAGAAAATGAAATAGTCTATAGCTTTTTATTAGAGCAGAATTATCCGAATCCATTTAACAACTCTACGGAAATAAAATACTCAATACCGAAGGAAGCACTTGTTACAATGAAAGTCTATAACATAATTGGAGAAGAGATAGCCACACTTGTTAATGAAGTTAAGCAAGCTGACAATTATCAAGTTACATTCAATGCAGAACAATTAACAAGTGGAATTTATTTGTACATGTTACAGACAGGTGATCCTTCGACAGGCTCAGGACAAAGTTTTGTTGATATAAAGAAAATGGTCCTCCTTCGTTAATTAGTCGTGGCGAATCGAGGGATAAATTTTAATGAAGTAAGACTTGATAAGCTCATTTCCTAAGCCAATGTTTATAAGACCCAACAGGGGCTTTATTTGCCGATAATGTAAAATTAGTTGAATTCAGCTTATCTTATTTCTATAATTTAAAAAGTAATTTATTTTAAAATAATAAATATCACTGCAACAAATTATTTATCCTAAATCCTCCAGGAGCTCACAATGAAAATTTATTTCTTCCTTCTCTCTGTTTTATTATTATCATTTAATTTTAACCTTCAGTCACAAATTTCGAACACAGACAATCCTTTTTTCAAAGAATGGAAAACACCATTCGAAACTCCGCCCTTCAGCGAAATTAAAAATGACCATTTTTTGCCGGCATTTGAGGAAGGCATAAAACAGCAGAAACTTGAATTTGCAGCTATTGTTAATAATGAAGATCAACCAACATTTGAAAACACGATCGTAGCTATAGAAAAAAGCGGACAGTTGCTTAACAAGGTAACTAAAGTGTTCGGTTCTCTCAACGGCACTGATACCGACGATGAAATGCAGAAGATTGCCGAAAAATCTACCTCCATGTTATCAAAACATTTTGATGACTTTTATTTGAACGAAAAACTTTTTCGGCGAATTAAAACTCTGTATAACGAAAAAGAGACCCTTGATATGACAACGGAACAAAATAGAGTTATTGAAAATTACTATATCGATTTTGTAAGAGGCGGTGCGAATCTCAGTAATGAGGAAAAAGAGCAGCTAAGAAAAATTAATGATGAACTCTCTCAGTTAATACTGAAATTCGGCGATAATGTACGCAAAGAGAATAATAAGTTTGAATTGATAGTAAATAAACAAGAAGACCTTGCCGGACTTCCTGTTGCTTCAATTCAGGCAGCAAAAGAAAAAGCAGATGCAAGGGCATTACAAGGTAAGTGGTTATTTACAATCGACAAACCGACCTTAATTCCGTTTTTGCAGTTCTCGGAGAATAGAGATCTTAGAGAAAAAATGTACAGAGCATATATGAACCGTGGCAATAATAATAACGAGTTGGACAACAAGAAAATATTTTCGAGAATTATTGTCCTGAGAGTTGAAAAGGCAAATTTGTTGGGATTTAATACTTATGCTGATTTCGTACTTCAAAAGAAAATGGCAAAAACACCTGATAATGTTTATTCATTTTTAAATGACATCTGGAAACCAACAGTTCAAAAAGCAAAATCAGAAGTCATGGAAATGCAGAAGATAATTGATGGGGAAGGAGGTAAATTCAAATTAGAACCTTGGGACTGGTGGTACTATGCAGAAAAAGTAAAAAAGGAAAAATACGATCTTGATGAAGAAATGCTGCGACCCTATTTTAAACTCGAAAATGTAATTGAAGGAGTATTCGCAGTTGCAAAAAAACTCTGGGGACTGCAATTCGTAGAAAGAAATGATATTGAGGTTTATAATCCTGAAGTAAAAGTTTTTGAAGTTAAGGAAGCGGATGGCGGACATATAGGAATTTTATACACTGACTATTTCCCGCGTGCTGGCAAAACAAACGGTGCGTGGTGCGGTGATTTCAGAGGTCAGAGCAATATTAATGGCAATTATATCACGCCGCTCGTAACCAATATTGGTAATTTTTCAAAGCCAACATCAGATAAACCAGCCTTAATAAGTTTAGATGAGGTCAGAACTTTATTCCACGAATTCGGACACGCACTCCAATCATTGTTTCAAAATGTTACCTATCCGAGTGCAGCTTCTATCCCGTCTGATTTTGTTGAGCTTCCATCACAAATAATGGAAAACTGGGCTATGCAACCTGAAGTATTAAAAATGTATGCAAAGCATTATGCGACCGGTGAAATAATTCCTCAGGAATTAATTGATAAAATCGACGACTCAAGATTTTTCAATCAGGGTTTTGAAACCCTGGAATATATTGCCGCTTCTTTGCTGGATATGGACTGGCATGTTATATCAGATACAGTTGAAAGAAACATAATACAATTTCAAAAAGAATCAATCTTGAAGATGGGATTGATCCCGCAAATCTGGCCCCGTTATTTAACTACAAATTTTCTTCACATCGCAACCTGGGGATATGAAGCCGGTTACTATAGTTATTTATGGTCTGCTGTTCTCGATTCTGATGCATTTGAAGCGTTTATGGAAAACGGTTTGTTTGATAAGGCAACTGCTGGATCTTTCAGGAAAAATATTCTGGAAAAAGGCGGCAGTGAAGATCCAATGGAGCTTTATATTAAATTCAGAGGAAGGAAGCCGATGGTTGATGCCCTGCTTAAAAAGAGGGGTTTGAATTAGATATCCGATAAATTTGAAATAGTAGGGACACCATATACTGTGTCCCTACAGGTTAAAATAATTTAGCTACTCTTTATTCCAGCCCGGAACTCTGCCCGGTGTCCAGGGCGCACCGTATTTTTCCATTTCGTATTCAAGGTTTTTCACATCAACCTCAAGCAAACGTTTAATTTGAGCAAGCAGCGGTTCAAACTCTTCGGAAGCAGCTTTGTAGCTGTCCCTCTGCGTTTTGGTAGGAGCCGAAGTTGTTTTCCACAATCCCCACGCAATTTCATTCAGCCTATCATAAATAGTGGGATAAGTCGGTTCATTTCTGCTGCTAATCGTTTCATCTTTGTAAAGATGCTGAAGAATATCTTCGGTTTCTTTTTTTATTCTTAGTGCATCATTCATTAAACTGCTAGGTGCTTCCGGAGTTTGTTTAATTGCATAAATGAGGACATCTGTTTTTTCTTTAAGATCGCGTGTTGAATTTAATACGCCTTCAACCGCACGATTAAATTCCCAGAACTCTTTTTGGAATGCTACCAGACCTGCCCTGTCTTCTGCAGGCAATGTTGAATTATCGAGCACCTTAGCTTCAAATGTTTGTGGACCAGCTGCTATTGTTAACTCACCATTAACACTTGTATACATTTCCACAGAATATTTACCCGGCATCACAGGAGTACCGCTTTCGTTTTTATCCGTAACTTTTTTAACAGGATTTGTGTTGGCAAATCTTAAATCCCAGGTAATCCTGTTTATACCTGATTTAATTCCTTCTTTCAGTTTTCTAACGACGTTTCCCTGTTCGTCCTTTACAACAAAAAGTAGAAACGATTTTTCTTCTCTATCCTCTTCACGCAATTCTACCCATGTTGGATAGTAAACCGGTTTATTTTCTTCAGCGAGTTCTTTCTCTTTTTCTTTGCGTTCTTCTTTTTTTGATTTTGGAGCTTCTTTTATGTAGTAAGTGAACGTTGCACCAAACTCAGGATTGTCAGCTTTGTAAAAAGATGAACCGAGTCCACTAAATGTCCCGGTTCTTTTAACAAACATTAACGCATCTTTTACCTGAAACAGGGAATAATCATTTCCCCCAAGATATTTTTCATCAATTTCTCTTAAAGGAGTGTAATTATCGAGCACATAAAATCCTCTTCCAAAAGTGGCAAGCACTAAATCGTTTTCTCTTCTTTGAATATCAATATCACGAACAGCAATTGTAGGAAGTCCGCCTTTAAGCTGTATCCAATTTTGTCCGCCGTTTATTGTAAAGAAAATGCCGTATTCAGTACCAACAAAAAGCAGTTCCGGCTTTTCATGATCCTGGATTATAGAATAAACGACATGTGGTTCTTCAAGATCTCCGCTAATCGACGACCAGCTTTTCCCTCTGTCTCTGCTTACTAAAACATACGGCTTAAAGTCTGATTTTTTATGATTATCAAAAGTTGCATAAACTGTATTCGGATCGTGAAGTGAAGCATACAAACAGCTAACATAAGTCTGCTCCGGAATACCTGAAAATGCTTCAATCTTCCTCCAGTTTTGTCCACCATCTTCTGTTACCTGGATTAGTCCATCATCTGTTCCAACATAAATTAATCCTTCGACACTGGGGGATTCACTTAATGAAACAATGTTTCCGTAGAAAGAAGTTGAAGCATTTTTTGCAACAGCATCAACACTCCAGATTTTACCAATAATTTCAAGTTTGTTTCTATCTAATTGTCTAGTAAGATCGGGACTAATTGCTTCCCAGCTGTTTCCTCTATCTTCACTTTTAAATAGTTTGTTTGCAGCAAAATATAATCTTGTATGTTTGTGAGGAGATATAATTAATGGTGTATCCCAATTCCACCTGTAAGGTTCTTCACCTTTCCCTTCCTGGGGTTTTATTGAAATTACTTCGCCACTTTTTTTATCATAGCGGGCTAATCCGCCGTACTGGTATTGTGTGTAAACAATGTTCGGATCCAAAGGATCAATCGCCGCTTCGTAGCCATCCCCGCCTAAGGTTTTTACCCAATCTGAGTTCATTATCCCTTCATTGTTTATTGTTTGCGAAGGAACTCCCATGCTGTTGTTATCCTGTGTGCCGCCGTAAACCCAGTAAAAGGGTTCGGAATTATCAACGCTGACCCTGTAAAACTGTGTTATCGGCAGGTTGTCTTTAAAGAGATAAGTCTTTCCTCCATCAAAAGTTTCATAGATACCACCATCGCCGCCAATTAAGTAATGATCCGTGTTATTAGGATTTATCCAAAATGCATGATCATCAACGTGCCTGCCATCCGTACTTAAATTTGTAAAAGTTTTTCCGCCATCTTTGGAAACTTTTGAAAAGGTATCAAGCGAATAAATAGTATTTAAATCTGTCGGATCGCAGAAAATTTCGCTGTAGTACTGAGCACTGCTTGTAACATAATCGTTTGTTTTTTCCCACGACGCACCCCTGTTTGTAGTTCGATAAAAGCCGCCTGCATCACCTTCTGCTTCTATTATAGCAAAAACATAATCGGTATTAACAGGCGAGATTGCCAAACCAATTCTTCCAATATCGCCGGATGGTAAGCCAGATGAAAGTTTATTCCATGAAGCACCTGCATCTGTCGATTTATAAATTGCTCCTTCGGGTCCGCCATTGATGAGAGTCCAAACATGTCTTCTTCTTTGGTATGATGCAGCGTAAAGAACATCGGGATCTCTAGGATCCATGAGGATGTCTGTTACACCGGTATTTTTACTTATATAAAGAACTGAATCCCACGTTGCACCATAGTCTGTAGATTTATATAGCCCGCGATCACCTCCGGGTCCCCACAATGGACCCTGTGCAGCAACATAAATAATTTTTGAATCTCTCGGATCTATTAAAATTTTTCCGATGTGTTCCGATTTTTTTAAGCCAATGTTTTTAAAGCTTTTACCACCATCTTCGGATCTGTAAATTCCATCTCCCCATGAAACGGAACGCTGGCTATTGTTTTCACCCGTTCCGACGTAAATCACATGCGGATTGTTAGGATCGAGTGTTACACAGCCAATCGAAAAAGAACCGTAGCTGTCGAAAATAGGATTCCATGTAGTGCCGGAGTTTGTAGTTTTCCAGACATTACCGCAAGCCACTGCTACGTAGAATTCGTGTATGTTATTTGGATTAACGGCAAAATCAGTCACTCTTCCTGAAGTAACTGCGGGACCGATCAGTCTGAATTTCATACCGCTGAAGGTTCCGGAATTGTATGGATCCTTTTCTTCTTTTTCATCATCGTTGTTTTGGGAAAGGAGGAATGTAGAAGAAAAAATCAATAAAGAAAGAATAAGAAGTAATCTTTTTATCATTTTATCACCTGATAAGTTTTTGTGGAATTAATGGAATTGATTTTAGTGGTAATCTGAAAAAGCATAATAAAAATTAGAGAAAGATAAGTAGTTATTCAATTTTAATTTGATGAGTGGAAATTACTATCTTTAAATAAAACTTCTATAATGAAAGGATAAAAAATGCAAATCAATGAATCAACATTTTTAATTACAGGCGGAAGTGCAGGAATTGGCAGAGCAACTGCAAAATTATTAATTGAAAAAGGGGGAAAAGTTGCAATTACAGGAAGAAATAAATTGCGACTAGAAAATGCTGCAGAGGAAATAAATGCATTTCCAATTAACGCAGATGCAGCAAGTGAAAAGGATATCGAAAGGACATTTCGGGAATTTAATAAAGAATTTAATAAGCTGGACTGTTTAATAAACAATGCTGGTATAGGCGGTAGGTGGAACGAAGTCTTCGAACTTGATCTGGAAGATTTCCAGAATGTGTATTCTGTAAATGTTTTTGGCGCTGCAATGATGGCTAAGCATGCGGCAAATATCTTTAAGAAACAAAAATCCGGAAATATCGTTAACATATCTTCTACAGCGGGAACAAAAGGATTTGCACATGGTACAGTTTATGCCTCTTCTAAATTTGCATTAAGAGGTATGACACAATGCTGGCAGGCTGAACTTCGGAAGCATAATGTTAGAGTTATTTTAATTAATCCGAGTGAAGTAGTTACAGCTTTCGGCAGCGATGAAGGAAAACAAAAACAGGAGGTTCGAAACAAGCTTCGTGCATTTGAAATTGCACATACGATTGTATCTACCCTCGAAATGGATGATAGAGGATTTATTCCTGAAACAACTGTTTGGGCTACAAATCCATTTTGAAGATTCTTTTTACAAAAATTTAAGTCTTCGATATTCATTATTCATTATTTAATCTAATATCGAATATCGAACATGGAATAATGAAATAAAAATAATTCTTGTATGCAACTCAATGTTCTAAGTTTATCATTAAGGATTTGATGGCGAAGGTATTGCTTTTCTGCGGGATTCTTTCTCTTCAAATTCATTATTATCAATCAATTCCTGCTGCAGTTCATTGGAATCAATTTCATCAATAAACCAAAATCTTGTGTTGTTAAATTCAGGCGGAAGCTCTCCAATACTCCATCTTGGATAAGTAGTTTCTAAAAAATAATATTTTTTACCGTTTTCGGTTAAAAAATCACCCCGTCCGCTGAACTTAACTCCAAGCATGGCATGCTTGTAGTTGTAGCTCCAGAGCATTGCACAATCTACTCCCATTTTTTCCAGAATTACATAAAGTAAAATTGCTTTTGAATCACAATCACCGTAACGGTAAGCGAGTGTTCCAAGCGGAGGAAACAGATCGAGCACACCACCCGGACGTTCATAAGGAATATTCTGAACAAATGTTATTACAAAATAAACTTTATCCTTCGCGCCAAAATTCTCCTTTATAAAAATTTTATTAAATCCCCCCAGCACAGATTTCATTTGCGGAACGGAATGATCAAGGACTCTTCTGTAAACTTCAGCCCAGACAACGCGTGCTTCAGTAACAGGGTCCGGATAACGGTTTGGCAAACCGAGATCCCTGTAACTCATTTCGGCTAGTTTATCTATATAATCCATTGCCGATTTAACTTCCCTTTCAAACAGACGGAAGTTCAAATCAAATTTTCTTCTGCGCAGGCTGTTATCTACAAATCTCCAAGAAAAAGATGAATTGATAACGTTTTCATTTGTTAATGAATCAACTTCAATGTTATATTCTCTTTTTTGCGTTTCGGTAAAATCAATTTCGGGTAGCTCGATTGAAATTATAATCAGAATGATCATCACAAAAAAAATAAGAAAGAGGGCAGCGCATCCGAAGAAGGCCTTTTTATAACATCCCGTTTTGTTTTGATTGCTGTATTGGGGCATAATTTATTTATCAGCCAATATCAATTAAGGAAACGGTGGGGAAGGGAATTAAAGAGTCGAGTACAGTCACAATTCCCGGTTGAAGCAGAAGTGCGATTGAAACAATAATTATACCCAGTAGAATTCCAACCGCAGTGTTATTTTCTTTAATTTCTTTTAGCTCGTCTAAATCCTTTGTGAGCCATATAAAAATCTGCAACGCAAAATAAATTGCAGTAAATGCAATAATGCCGCCCAGGATTATATGTCCTAACATTATTAAAGCTGATTCTAAATAAGTGGTAAATCCGGCATCAGGATCGCGCAATGTGTTACCGAAAATTGTAATTGCGGAATCAATTGACTGCTTAACAACAAGTATTAACGCCAATACGATTGAACCGTTAAGAATTGCCACCGAGACATTGTTTTGTTTTAACTCTTCCGTTTCGTTTATTCCGTTTATGAGTCTTCGAAAGATCATTGAAGCAAAATAAATCAAAAAGATCCCCACTACTAAAGAAAGAGCTATTTGAACAATGCCCGTAATTAAAAGAATTAAATTCATTATGCCCTCTTAAAAATATTCTTGTAAATTGTAATCAAAAAATAATATAAATTGGTTTTATATGTAATTTATATGAGTATAAATTTAGAATATTTAATTAACTTAATATGATGAAGAAATTGTCCGCAACAAGTAATGATATTGCTATAGTTTCACTTTTCATCTCAGCTTTATTGTTTCTATACTCTTGTGCTGTAAGTGGAGATGTTAGCTATCAGCGTGGAATGGAAAATATGGAAGAAGGAAGATATCTTACTGCAATAAGCTATTTTGATGATGCGGTAATTCAAAATCCGGCTAACCCCGAGCTTTACTTTCAGCGGGGAAATGCAAAGCTGATGCTGGCTGACTACAATGGCGCAATTGATGACTACTCGAGAGCAATAGTCTTGGACAGCTCCGGAACAAAGTATTTTATTAATCGGGGACTTGCGCAGATTTCGGCTGCAAATTACGATGATGCAATTTTAGATTACAACAATGCTGTTAAGCTGGATTCAACGGATGCACAAATTTATTTTAACCGTGCCTACGCTTATGAGTTGGTTACGGAGTACGATATTGCACTTGTTGATTACTCACAAGCAATAATGTTGGATTCCGCAAATTCAAAGTATTATGTGAACAGAGGAAATCTTCACAGCTTTCTTGGAAATTCAGATAATGCCATTTCAGATTTTTCCAAAGCTATTGAACTTAATACAGATGAAAAAATCGCATATCAAAGCAGGGGTGATGAATATACTATAGTGGGAAAATTTAAAGATGCCATTCAGGATTATTCCAAAGCTATCGAATTTGAACTTGAGGATATGAACGTTTATTATTCCCGGGCAGAAGCAAAGTTGGAAATGGGAGAGTTTTTAAGTGCTGCAGTTGATTACACAATTATTATCTCAATGGATTCAACCGATGCGACTGCTTTCTACAATCGCGGAATATGCTATGCAAATCTCGATTTAAAAAACAGCGCCTGTTCGGATTTTATAAAAGCGGGCGAGCTGGGCTTGTTTGAGGCATATGAAATAATAAGTGAATACTGCGAAGCGGAAAATGAAAAAGGAAAAAAGAAAAAGTGATTCTGGAAATAATCTTAATTTCACTCGGTTTGGTTATTGCTATAGTTGGCTTAATTGGATGTGTTGTCCCGGGCATTCCGGGTCCGCCGCTAAATCTTGTTTCATTAATTCTTTTAGAAATTGCAACGGGCGGAACTTACTCTTTAAACTTTTATATTATTTGGGGATTGATAACCATTGCGACTATTGTTTTAGATTATGTCTTTCCTGTTTTAAGTGCTAAAAAATTCAAAGCCAGCAATTATGGAATTTGGGGCTCTGTAATTGGTATGATCGTCGGAATTATTTTCTTTCCTCCTTTTGGAATGATACTGGGTTTGCTTGCAGGTGCAGTTTTGGGCGAACTTGCAGCAGGCAAAAAAGGTGCTGAAGCAATGAAAGTCGGCATAGTAACTTTTTTCAGCAGCCTGCTTATGATTGTGTTCAAATTTGCCGTTTCTGCAATGATGACCTACTATTTTGTTAAAGCTGCGGCCGATTATCTTTTCTGAAATTATAACTATTAATTGCCAATAGTCAAGCATTCGTTGCTACTAACAAATTATTTTCGCAAATTGTAAAAGTCTTTCTACACCTTTGGAGAAACGTATAGAAAAACGTTACTCTTAAGTTCCTTCCACAGTATTGTGCTTCCCCCAAGGCGTAGAGTATAGCATAAACCATTAAAGGAAAATATTACTATGCTTTCCGATTCCCTTTAATGAAAATTTATCCCACAATAATTTTTGTCGGATGGTAAAATGCAAACTCTAAGATTTCTGCTTTTCAGTTTTATTGCACTTACTATAATTTCAAATGCTCAAACGGTTATTCCGCCGGGTGATGTTAGTGGTACCTGGGCAGTAGGTGGTTCTCCATATGAAATACAGGGAGAAATTACAATACCTGATGGTTTAACTCTTACGATTGAACCTGGTGTGTTAGTGGAGTTTCAAGGACATTACAAATTAAATGTACAGGGTAGATTGTTAGCAGTTGGTACTGAAACCGATACAATAGTTTTTACAATTAATGATACACAGGATTTTATGATCCCAATATCCCGGATGGCGGTTGGGCAGGGATAAGATTTATAAATGTTTTTTCTATGATTGATTCTTCGAGCATCATCTATTGTAAAATAGAACATGGTAAAGCTTTAGGTTTCTAGCCAGATAATAACGGTGGAGCTATTTGTGTCGACGGTTTTGATAATCTTAATATCTCAAATTGCTTGATAACAAATAATATTGCAAGTATTACGGACGGTGGTGGTGGTGGTATTGCCCTGTGGAATTCAAATCCTATTGTGGGAAAAAATACAATATCAAATAATCTGGCTCGATTCGGAGGTGCAATCCAATGTTATGAATCAAGCCCTATAATTGAAGATAACTTACTTTTAGATAATAGTGCAGAATCAGGAGGAGGAATAGTATGCTGGAATTATTCAAGTCCTATTCTGAATGGTGTAACATTCAGAAATAACACAGCTACTAATTGGGCTGATGGTGCAATTCACTCAATTAATGGTAATCTACAAATTGATAATTGCATATTTGAAGAAAATAGTGATGTTGTATTTGGTGGTGCTATCAATTTTTATTGTAGTGATACATTGAATATAACTTATCAATTAATTATGACCAATACGCTTTTCTATAATAACTCAGGAGAACAAGGTGGTGGGACTTGGGCTGGTTGTGGTGATTCAGCAAAAGTAGATGTCCTTATTGAGAAATGTTCATTTATAAATAATTTCGCTGAAAAATCTGGTGGTCTTTGGATAACAGGAGGATCGAATAAGGTGGACTTCACCTTAAGTAACAGTATTTTTTCTGCCAATGAAGCGCTTGATTTTAGTGCTGGTTGTAGTTTCAATAGATGTAGAGGAACTGTCTCAAATTGTTTATTTAATTCAAATGCTGCTTCAACTGGTGGAGGAAATTGGAATTCAGGAGGTTCGAGTGTTTGGAGTAATTCGATTGTAGATTTTATGAATTGTACTTTTGCTGACAACACAGCTTCTTATGGTGCTGGTTTAACAGTAGGTTATGGAGGAAATGCAATAATTACAAACTGCATATTTTGGAATAACAGTGTTGATCAAATTGCACTAGATACTTATGATAACGTTGGTGGAACTCTTACTGTTAATTATTGTGATATAGAGGGCGGTGAAGCTGCTGTTAATATAATTGATTCATCTTTATGTACACTTGATTGGGGAGAAGGAAATATTGATAATGAACCAGATTATGAAAATCCGGGAAGTGGTGAGTATCATCTTCAAAATACTAGTCCCTGTATCGGTACAGGTATCGATTCGATGATGATCAATGGAAATATGTGCTATTGTCCAACTACAGATATTGAGGGTAATCCACGTCCCGATCCTGAAGGTTCAATGCCGGATATGGGAGCTTATGAATCTGAACTTGCAAATCCTGTTGGTGTTGAAGAAGATAAAACAGTTCAACCAACTGAGTATGCTTTTTATCAAAACTATCCTAATCCTTTTAATCCGACTACATTAATCAAATTCCAAATTCCGGAATTGAGTTTTGTTACACTGAAACTTTATGATATACTTGGCAGGGAAGTAGCGACATTAGTAAATGAAGAGAAAACTGTCGGAAGTTATGAGGTTGAGTTCAATACATCAACATTATCTGGTTACATTTTCGCCAAAGGGGGATACGCCACCAGTGTATATTTCTATCAGATTCAAGCCGTGCCTACCGGCAGGCAGGTAGGTTCCTTTATTGAGACTAAGAAAATGGTCTTGATAAAATAAATAATTACGAACCTGATTAACTATCTATTAACAAACTAATAGGAGGTAGCAATGCTTAAATCAAAATTCTCTTTCCTTAGTATATTTATTCTGCTTTTGTTTTCAATCCTCATTTACAGTGGATGTCAGCAACAGGAGGAAAGAACTTATACCGATGCAGAAATGCAGGCAATCTGGGATAATAATCTTCAACTATGGAACGGAGGAAATCTAGATCTTGTGGATACTCTTTATGCTGAAGGATGTGTAAGGCATAATGCGGATGTTGGAGATTCTGAAGGTCCTGAAGGAGTTAAGGAATTTGTTAAGTGGGTTTATACTGCCTACCCCGATTTTAAAGTATCGTTCAATGCGCGTTTCGAATTAAAAGATAGAATTGTAGCCCATTGGACGGCAACGGGAACAAATGATGGTCCCTTAAACGAAGATATGCCCGCAACAGGGAAAAAAGTTTCGTTTTCGGGTCTTGCTATGTCAGTAATTGAAAATGGAAAAATTACTGAAGAATGGGCCTATTACAATCAGTTGCCTCTTTATGCTCAGATGGGATATGAATTAGTGATGAAGCAAGAAAAGAAATAAAACGAGAGGAAAAAAGTATATATTTCATTTATCTACCAGGGTGGATGAAAAAGTCACCCTGGTAATTACCATAACATGATTGCCAACGGGGATTTATTTCTTTCAACTAAATATGCGTCCTTCGACAGGCTCTGTGTGAGGTTTTGTTGAAACTAAGAAAATGATTCTCATTAAATAATAAAAAATGCCATCCCTACAAACTATTGAGATGGCATTTCTATCAGTGAAAAAAATAATTATTTAAGAATTACTCCTATTTTTTCCTTCTTTTCCAGAAGTTCTTCCTGCGTTTCTTCCCGTTCGGGATCTTTAATTACTGCTTCACTCGGACAAACAGCAACACATTGCGGTTCATCGTAATATCCTACACATTCAGTACATTTATCATAAGCGATGTAAGTATGAGTTTCGTTTATAGCAGGATGCTCTTTTCCGTGTAACTCCCACGGTTCCCCTCCGGGATAAATTGCATTGTTGGGGCATTCGATTTCACAAGCATTACAATCAATGCAATCGTCTGTTATAAGGTAAGCCATTTTTTGTTCCTATGTTATGAATGATCAGCAATAAGTCATCAACTAAAAACAAAAATCATACCTTTATTTATCTGTCCATATTTTCTAATAAACTTGATAACTAGTTAAAATCTGCAAATAATTTTAAGCTTCATCCTTATCAATGCTAATATGGTTCTCAGAAATGAAAATCTTACTTCTATAAATTGGTTACTCGAAGTTAAAGTTTATCAGCAGATTTAAAGAATCAGAGGATTATTTTTAAAAATCCTGCGGTAGTGGAACGTTTCTCTCCCTATGTTCAATTATACTCATTATATTCCTGAACCGGGGAACAAAAGGAAGGTATAGCCCGACCACTTTTACTTTATATGTAAATCCATTGCGGAACAATATATAAAGGTCGTCGGCATTTTCTTTATTATGATAGTAGTTGTTTTCGTTAAGGAATACCTCATTTTCCGTAAAAATAAAATACCTTCCACTCTCACCCATCCATCTTTCTTTATTTATTACGGTTATAATTTCTTCGGTTTCAGTCAGGAATGGTTCAAAAAAAAGGAATCCAAACAATAGAATACACAGGATAATTATTACCCCGAAAAAGATTGAGAATCTTAGCATATAACTGCTAATCATTATGTTTCCTCCCTTCTACAGCCATTGTGATTATTAAACGCATCCCCACCAAATTTCACACACAAAAATAATAAACAACTGCTAGTATTGTACTTATTTTTATTCCATTTAACAATTACCAAAAATCGAAAATAATGGATTATATTTATTTTTAAATATTCCCTTTTTAAGTAAATATTGCATATAAATGAAATATCAATTCTTTTATTTTCTAATTTCAGCTCTAATTATAACCTTCTTGTTCGGATGCGGTAAAAAGGAGGACCAGCAACCTAAAACTCATATTTCATATCTAAAAGCTTATGATATACCAGTAGATGAACCATCCGGTTTGGATTTGACATTTTCCGAAAGGGGATTCTGGTCTGTAAGTGATGAAAACAGTACAGTTTACAAACTTGATAATTGGGGAAAGATTGAAAAAAGTTTTAAAGTGAAGGGGGTTGATTTAGAAGGAGTTTCTGTTGTAGATGAAAAAACACTTGCCGTGGTACTTGAAAGGGGGAGAGAAATTGTAATTGTGGATACTTCCGGAAATGAATTAAAGAGAATAAGTGTTAGTCTAACAGGTGAGTTAAATAACGGTCTTGAAGGAATTACGTACGATCCAGTAAATAAAAAGTTTTTTGTGCTGAACGAAAAAAATCCCTGCCTGCTATTAACCTTTGATGAAAATCTAAATGAGTTGAACAGAGATACGCTCAATTTTATAAAAGATGCTTCGGGGATTCATTTTGATGCCAAAAATAAATTACTTTGGATACTCAGCGATGAAAGCGGCTGTGTGACGAAATGTGATCTAAGGGGAAGTCCGTTGCAAAAATATTATATCTCCATAGCTCAACCTGAAGGATTAACCATAGATGCAGAAGGGAAGAAAATGTACATTGTTTCAGATATTAATAATTCTCTCTATGTCTTCAGTTTAGAATAAAAAACTAATTGCCTTCAGTTTTCCCTCTTAGCATTTTCCAAATGGTGATAAGAATTATTTGAATGTCCAGAGTAAACGACCAGTTTTCAATGTACCAGATATCGTATTGAATTCTTTTTCTGGTTCGCTTTTGATTTTCTTCTTCATCTGCCACATCGCCTCTTAGACCATGAATTTGCGCCCAACCTGTAATGCCGGGTTTAACGTTATGGCGTAATCGAATTTCATCTACTACTTTACCATAAATATCATCATAAGGAACAGCATGGGGACGCGGACCGACTACAGACATTTCTCCCCTCAAAACATTTAAGAACTGCGGCAGCTCATCTAAATTTGATTTTCTCAAAAACCTGCCAAGTTTAGTAATTCGCGGATCGTTTACAACAACAGGTTTAAATTTTTCAGTCAATTCTTTTTCCGGTAGCATAGTTCTGAACTTGTAACAATTAAACTTTTGGTTTTTTGTCCCTATTCTTTTTTGAATAAATAGAACTGATCCCTCTGAAAGAAATCGTGATAAAATAAAAATTAATGGAATCATCCAGCTAAGAATGAACACACTAACAAGAAGTGAAAAGATAAAATCAAAGGAGCGTTTTACAAATCTCCACTGAACTTCCTCAAGCGGTTCGCGTCTCGCAGTAATTATTGGAAAGTCGCCGAATGATGTTAACTGAAACCTGTTTGATACTAAATTCAGATAATCCGGAATGATATGAACTTTTACAGCATGCTTATCGCAGACTTTTACTATACCTTCAATTAATTTCCTAGATGCATCAGAAAATGCTATTACAACCTCATCGGCGTTCAATGAATTTATTGAATTTTCAATCTGTTCCTTCAGTGATTCAGGCGGGACTTCCCTTAGAAATTTTAGTGTTTGTTTTAAATTGTAACCAAAATCCGGGTTGGCGAGAATCATCTGCTCAAAGTTTTCAGCTACTTCACCGTCCCCGAAAATTAAAAGATTCCTGATATTTTTCCCTTTTCTTCTTAAGTATTTTAGGATTTTTCGAAAGAGGATAACTCTGAAACAAATAAGAACTATAAGCAGCAGTGCATAATAAACAATAAAGTATCGTGTAAATAAATCCTCTTTTGCTAGAAAGATGAAGAACACGGTAGCTAAAATTTGCAGAGTAGTATTTTTTAAAATATTAACGAATTGGACAGGAAAATTTCTGGAATGTAAATCATCGTAAAAACTGAAATAGTTCGATGTAATAATCCACAGGAGATTTAAACCAATAAGCAGGAAAAACATGTAGTTCCTATCGAGCAAAATTACCCATGATTGAGCAACAATAGCCGACAGCAGGAATGCTAAATTCAGAAAAAGTAAATCACTCAGAAGCCTGAAAAAAAATATTGATTTTTTATTTACAATCATTCAATAAATTTACGGTTTTATTCTATGAAAAATTTTTCAGCTTTTTCCCGCACGAATTTTATAAAATTCTCTTCAAAAAGTTTTCTGCTGAATTTTAGTGAATACTCTCTGATAATTTGTGGACTAAACACCCCCTCCATTTTTTCAAATTCGTCGATAGCCTTTATAATTGAAGAATGGTTTTGCTCATTAAAGAGTATTCCGGTTTTTCCATTTAATACAGACTCTGCCGTTCCGCCTTTGTTTAAAGCTATTACCGGTGTTCCACAAGCCATGGCTTCTACAACAATAATTCCAAAATCTTCCTCTGCTGCAAATACAAATGCCTTTGCTGCCTGCATATATGCACCAAGTTTTTCTGCAGATTGATGGCCAATAAATTCGATGTTTGGATTAGCAATTTTTTTGAGTCTTTCCCTTTCCGGTCCGCTGCCTATTATAATTAATTTTCTTTCGGGCGTTTGATTGAAAGCATTTATAACCAGGTCAATTCTTTTGTATGGGACCAATCGTGATGCAGTTAAATAGTAGTCCTCTTTCCGATTTGAGAGTATAAACCTATCAGCATCAACCGGAGGATAAATAACATCCGCAGTACGATTATAAATTCTGCTTATTTTTTCCGCGATGTAATTTGAGTTAGCAATAAAATAATTAACATTTGCGGCAGAATTTACGTCCCATTTTTTCAAATAATTAATAAAGAGTCTTGCAATTGAACCTTTGAAGCCCGTTAGATATTCATCAGCGCTATCCCATGCGTATCTCATTGGCGAGTGGCAGTAGCAGATGTGCAGTTGGCTTTTATTAGTCTTAACTCCTTTTGCAACCGAGTGAGAGCTTGATAAAATTAAGTCATAATCGGACAAATCAAATTTTTCTACTGCAGATGGAAACAGAGGCAGATAATTTCTGTGTTTCTTTTGTGCAAAAGGAAGCTATTGAATATATGACGTGTTTGCTTTTTTTCCTTTTAAAATAGTTTTGCGTTGATCATCGTTTAAAAAGTCTACAAGTGC
>Ga0209536_100004340_pt1 | contig 22419 bp, 14 predicted proteins | sample DeeMarSeWOR28_12_FD_187461 | JGI IMG/M metagenome (GOLD analysis project Ga0209536, IMG submission 187461) | Marine sediment microbial communities from White Oak River estuary, North Carolina - WOR-2-8_12 (SPAdes) (version 2) | ecosystem: Environmental > Aquatic > Marine > Intertidal zone >... | reverse complement strand
CTTCGGATGTTGAGAATATCAGTGTTCTGAAAGGCGCGAGTGCCGCTGCACTTTACGGATCAAGAGCTGTTAATGGGGTCGTTCTTATAACCACAAAATCGGGTAAGTCACGTCTAGGTCAGTCCGGTCTGGGTGTAACTATCGAACAGAACATAATGTGGGAAAACCCTCTTGTTATCCCCAAATATCAGGATCTATATGGTCAGGGATCATGTGACGAATTCGGAAGCGGAAATTATTCCTTTGAATATGTTGATGGTTCTTACGGAGGAGTAAATGACGGTGTTGATGAGAGCTGGGGTCCGCGTCTTGATGGCAGGTTGCTGCCACAGTTCGACAGCCCGTATGATCCGGAAACCGGGATCCTGCGCCCCAGCAAGGCGGACGGGTCATTGTCATGGACGCGAATATTCGGTCAGGCGATAGCAGAGTTGGCTGCCGAGTACCCCGAGTTGGTGGCAATAACGGCTGCGATGCCGTCAGGGACCGGCACCGACCTGTTTCAGCAGAAGTGGCCGGATCGCTTCTTCGATGTCGGCATAGCCGAAGCTCACGCGACCACCTTTGCCGCGGGCCTCGCGACTCAGGGGGTGCGTCCCGTGGTGGCGATCTACTCGACGTTCCTCCAGCGAGCCTATGACTGCGTCATCCACGACGTGGCCATTCAGAAGCTTCCCGTGATCTTCTGCCTGGACCGAGCCGGAATGGTCGGTGCCGACGGACAGACACATATGGGCCTGTACGACATAGCCTATATGCTCTCGGTACCCAACATGACTGTCACGCAACCGAAAGACGCGGCTGAGCTCATTGGGTTGTTGCGTTGCGCTCTAGAACGGGAGGATGGTCCATTCTCTATTCGCTACCCACGGGACAGCGTAGCCGTCCCAGCTCCCGCGGTGACCGCAGTGAAATCAGTCCCGTACGGCACGTGGGAGGTGCTACGTGATGGCAGCGAATGCGCGATTCTCGCTGTTGGTGTGATGTGTCAGCCGGCACTGCAGGCAGCGGAGCTGCTGTCCTCTGAGGGATTGGATCCGACAGTGGTGAACTGCAGGTTCATCAAACCACTGGACCACGCGCTCATGGGGGAATTGCTCGCCAAGCACCGGGTGCTCGTGACCGTGGAGGATGGTACCGGCGTAAACGGATTTGGAGCCTTTGTGGCCGCGGCGGTGGAGGCGCGTGCTCACGACGCCAGTGTAGTTGTCATGGGTGCGCCGGATCGGACCTATGAACATGCCTCGCGTCCGCAACAACTAGCCGACGCGGGTTTGAGTGCGGACGCGATTGCCGCCACCGTGAGGGTCTGGGCTGCGCAAGAAAGCGTCCCGAGCAAATGAAAGTCGCGGTAGTCGGCAATGAACGCTACGAGAACCTACCGCAACTTCTAGCAAGACTGCATACGCGGATATCCGCGCTTGGTCTCACGCTGGTCACTGAGCGAGCGCTGAGCGACCTGTGGCCGAGTTCGGTACCGGAGTTCGACACCACAGTACCCGATATCGATCTGCTGATAACGTTCGGAGGTGATGGCACTCTGCTCAGGGGCGCTCGGCTGGTTGCCAGCAGGGACGTTCCCATCTTGGGCGTGAACATCGGTCAGGTCGGGTTCCTCACCAGCACGAAAGCGGACCAATTCGAGAGCGCCTTGGATGCCGTTGTGCGCGGCGACCACTGCATCGAGAGACGTAGCGCTCTGGAATCGTGCATCGTAGATGAGGTAGGTAAGGAGCGAGCCCGTTCTGTGGTGTTGAACGACATCGTCGTCCACAAAGAGGGTGTGGCCCGGGTGGTCCGTCTGACGGTGTGGATCGATGAGGAGGAGGTGGGGCAGTACAGTTCCGACGGTATCATCGTGTCCACACCGACAGGGTCTACGGCGTATTCCCTGAGTGCCGGCGGCCCCATGGTCATGCCCGAGGTCGACGCACTCATCGTCACGGCCATCTGTCCACATGCGTTGGCCGTCCGCCCACTGGTCGTCTCCGGTGACGCAGTGATCTACCTGCAACAAGCCCCGCCGCTCAGAGACGTGGTGGTTTTGTCCTACGATGGCCAGCTCGAGTCGACGCTGAAGCCACGTGAGCGCGTCGTGGTGAAGCGACTCAAGGATGCAGTGAAATTGGTACGGATTGGACGGAAAGGGTACTTCACCCGGGTACGTGAAAAACTACAGTGGGGTGACTTGAGCGACCGAGAGAATGCCTAGATGCTCACCGAGCTCCGCGTTCGCGATCTCGCGGTTATCCAAGATGTAACACTCCCTCTCGGTCCCGGCCTGAACGTATTGACCGGCGAGACCGGAGCAGGAAAATCGATGCTGGTGGATGCTCTCGCCCTGCTGCTTGGCGAGCGGGCGACGAGTGATCTCATCAGGCCCGGTACGGAACGCGCCGTGGTCGAGGCGGCATTCGACGTAGGCGATGGCCACCTGATGGGACCGGCAGAGGAGGCCGGTGTCGAACTCGCCGACGATCAACTGATCTTCCGCCGCGATATCAACGCCGCGGGCCGCAACCGAGCCTGGGCCAATGGAAGTCCCACCACGGTGACTGCACTTGCGTCGCTCGGTCGGCGCCTGGTTGATCTCCACGGACAACACGAAGCGCAGTCACTTCTCAAGGTTGCGGCTCAGCGCGATATCCTCGATGCGTTCGGCAACCTCGCTGTGACGAGGCAGGCCGCAGCAGACGCGTTTGCGCGAACCTCGGCTCTGCGGAACCGGGAAGCCGATCTGGTTGCGCGCAGGGAAGACGTGAAGCGAAGGGCCGACTACCTGCGTCACGTGGCCAAGGAAATAACCGAAGCCGATCCACGCATAGGCGAGTACGAAGATCTCGAGACAGAGAGCAAGAAACTGTCCAATGTAGAAGACCTCACCAATTACACAGAGGCTCTGTTGCAGCTCCTCGACGGAGACGGTGGTGCGGTTCTCACGGCTCTGGGGCAAGCGACTCGGCTGGTGGTGCAGCTGGAACGGATCGACGGAAGTGTCTCGGAGTGGCGCGAGTTGCTGGATTCGGCGGAGGCGAACGTCGCGGAACTGGTCCAGGTAGCCAGACGGTACGCCGCGAGCATTGACAGCGACCCTCAACGGCTGGCACAAGTTGAGGCCCGCAGAGACGTGTTGTACAGGCTCAGGCAGAAATACGGGCCGGCTGTTGAAGACGTAATTCGAACCGGTGAGCAGGCACTCGGAGAACTCGATCTGTTGGATACGGCTGATCTGGACCTGGCAAGTATCAGTGAGGAGCGCGCCACGGCGGAACGTGAGCTGGAGGTCGTGGCCAACGAGCTTACCGTGGGGCGAAAGAGCGCCGCCGCCCGCCTCGAGTCGGCCGTGGACGCCCTACTACCTGGTCTGGGCATGGAGCACGGCAAGCTCACCGTAGCGGTACAGCCGGCAGAGCGGGCAACATCGACCGGCAAGGACGTGATCGAGTTTCTGGTGAATCTGAACCCCGGGATGGAACCACGGCCGCTGGCACAAGTGGCGAGCGGAGGGGAGTTGTCGCGTTTGATGCTGGCGCTGAAAGTGGTGCTGGCACAGCACGACGCAATACCAACGCTGGTGTTTGACGAAGTCGATCAAGGGATAGGTGGCGAAGTCGCTGGACAGGTTTCCGCGGCTCTGGCTCAGGTCGCACAGTCACGCCAAGTGCTGATAATCACACACCTGCCGCAGATTGCAGCCCGGGCCAGTCATCATTTGAGGGTGGACAAGCCGGTTCGTGACGGGATGCCGAGTTCGCAGGTCCGGGTACTGACCGGCAACGAGAGAGTGGTCGAGCTAGCCCGCATGCTTGGTGATGCTGAGGATCCAGTTGCACTCAAACATGCCGCGGAGATGATGAAGAGGCGGGGAGAGGGCGCGGGGGGCCCCCGGTCTACCGCCCCGGGTTAGGTACCGGACGTTGGTTGTCGGGATCCCCCGGTCTACCGCCCGGGGTTAGGTACCAATGGCCCGAGAACTCACTGCCCCGGAGGAGACGGTGGCGCCTCGGGTTCCGGCGCTTCGGGTTTCCCGAACAGCCAGAAGTACAACCGCAAATAGAAGTTGACACCCCTGGTCTTCAGCGCTTGGCCTCCTGAACCACTGAACGCAGCGTGGTAGCGTATTCCCGCCTCGACTGGAAGACTCGTGCCTGACCTTCCGGTCGAGCGGTAGTGGATGCCGCCGGCCACGCTGAGCAGTTCCGCCCCCGTCTCGAACTCCAGATCCTCCACGGTCGGACCGGTGCCGTCTGCGGTGGGATACGGGTCCAGCAGGCTGTACTTGTCGCCACCCTTGCGGAAGTAGTCGATCGATCCGTAGGTCGTGAATCCCTGGGCCAGGCGGATCGCCGGGAAGGCCCCCACGCGAAACGCGTCCCCGAGATTGCGTGAAACACCCAGTTGGTAGATAGCGAGCTGGATCGGTTGTGTGTGTGGGGCCAAGCGGCGCGGCAGCTTGTCAGGCAGCTGCAGATTGTAATAGCCGGACACCGCGAGGCTCACCACGCTTCCGGGCTCGACAGCGGCCTCCAGACCAAACTGGACGTCAGTCTGCTTGTCTCCGGTACCGATGTCGATGAAGTTGTCCGGCTGGTCGCGCACACCCGTCGGCAGCCGCACCGTCGTCGACAGTACGGCTCTGAACGAGCTTCCCTGCGCCACTCCCCAACGCAGTCCCACCTCGAGGTCGCCCAGTTTTTCCTTGCGCTTGATGAAGTCGAGCGGCCAGGCCGCCTCGTAGCCGTACAGTGACTCGGTGAGCACGGCGTTGACGTCCTCGCTGCCTACCGTCGCGTCAGGAAGTGGCAGCGTGCTCGTAATACTCGGAGAACCGAACGACTGCAGTTCCGTCGAGAGGCTCTGGATGGCAGCCAGGATCGCCTGGCCCGACGCAGAAATGCCGAGCGGTGCGAACGGCGGCAGGTGTGGCGAGAGGCTGCCGTCTCCCAGGATCCCGGTCAGCAGCATGAGATCCGCTCGCAGTGCGCGGGCCCTGGTCACCAAGTCCCTGGCGCTGTTGCACTGCGGGCCGCTGGGACAGTCGAACGCGTTGCCGGCGATCATTGACTCGAGAGAACTCGCGGAGGCCTCCAGCTCGCTCAACAGTGCAAGCACAGTCTGTAGCGCTGCCCCGTCTACTACCTGGTTCAAGCCGACACTGGAGCTGCCTTCGTCTACGGCGAACGACACCTGCGAGCGTGTTGTCACCACGGGTATGGAAGCCGACAGGGTCAGTCTGTTGCTCAATCCCAAGCGGAAGTTGAACGGGAAGCGACGCACATCTGCTTCTTGTTTGGTCTGGAAGATCCCGGCATTGATCCGGAATGTCTCGTCTCCGGTGATTGACTGCACGGCTCTCTCGGCCGGTTCCAAGGAGGGGAAGAAGTTGACGCCTGCCGAATCGCGGGTCAGATCCGTTCCCAACGGTTCGATCGTTCCTCCGGCATCGAACCGCTGCTTGGCATTGATGTACCAGGGCTCGAAACTCACCCGCAGCACGCCTTTGCCGAGGACGTAGGTATCAGGGTACTGGGCAAAAGTTGCGGTGGCCGATGGGGCCGCTACGCTCATGAGGATGGTCGCGGTTCGGAACAACTCCACGACTCGCCTCGCAGTGTTGCCGCCGAGCCATTGTGGCTGTCTGACCGATCGACCACCCGACCGTAGTGCTTTGTCGCGGAGCAGGGCTAACATAGTCGGGTCAATCTAAACGCAACCGGGGGGCCGACCAAATCGGCCCCCCGGTGCGACGTGACGTAGGGAAAACAAATACGCTACTGCGTGGCGATCAGATCGATGGTTGTCCCGTATTCGGCATTGATTGCCGCGATCAATGCGTTCGCTACCAACACCTGTGCGCTTGCGCTGGGGTGGAGCCCGTCCGTGCTCAAGGCCCAGCCAAAAGGTGCTGTCAGGTGTTGCGGGTCTAGATCGCTGAAGGCAGGGAACGGCCGAATGGCTGTCGGATCTTGAGCCAATTGCAGCAGCAGCTCATTGGGATCGACATAGATCCACCCCAGGTCGTCAGCAGCCTGCTCGATGACCGCGTTGTACTGCGCTATTGTGGCAATCAGCGCCGCCGCCTCGGTGGCGGTGATCACCTGCGGTACGGAGCAATCCAACGTGGTCGGGATTCCAGCCGCGGCCTGCCCCATCAACACCGCACCATAGTGGAAAGGAACCAGCACGGAAGCTGTCTGGGCGGATCCCGGGATCGGTGCCGTTGCCAGGCAGTTCGCGTCCACAGTGAGGGTTGGGATCTGCTGTGCGGCTTGGAAGTACGCTCCTCCTACTGACACGTACGGAGCCCCACCTACCTGCACGGCTCCAATCAACACGCCACCCAGGATGCTGCCGATAGCGTCGAGGCCATCCATCAACTCGCTGTACCAGGCTGCAAATTGGGCGGCGTCCGGGTAGATACTTGCGTTGCCCGGATCGGCCTGATCTTGAATCGCGTTCAGGGCGTCCCCGCTTCCAATCCAGACAGTTATGAAAGTTGGCTCTAGTTCAGTAGCGATTTCCAGCTGAGTGCGCCCACCTAGCAAGAAGGTCTTGAACACGTCCGTAAAGCTCCCGGCAACTGCCGGGTCGTAGTAGTCGAACGTCTCGGCCACATCCGCCCCTGGAAATGCCAGGTTGTTGATAAACTCCGGAATCGGTTCGGTGCGGTATAGACATGTGGTCTGGTCAGCGCCACCAATACGTTCCTGGGTGAAGATGTTGATTATGGGTGGCGGACATCCCGGGCCTTGCAGCAGCGGTACGTTGAACTCCTTGGTGACCGGATTGGCCAGCGTCGGGACGTCCAGACCGAGTTGCTGTGCCAGGAGCACCGGGTAGGCCTGGAGCTGCGTGGCGTCACTTATCCCGAAGCCCTGCATTCCGGCTGTGATGCTGTTCCCGATAGCGACATAACGCGTGAAAACGTCCTGCAGTTCGGCCGGAACGTTGGACGCGGTTGGCGGCGTGAGCGCGTCTTTATCGCAGGCGCTCAGGAGCAGGAGGGTGCTGAGAGCCACTCCCCCGACAATGCGATTCAGACTGTTGCGGCGAGCCATTGTGTAATCCTCTGCTACTCGTGTGCGCGTTGACATTAGAAGTGCACCGCTAAGGTGGCACCAAACAGGTGACCGTAGAACTTGTAGATGCCGCTATTCAGGTCGACCGAAGGTGCTTCACCTGCTGCCGGCTCACGGACCCGCCCGCGCCGGTCGTTTTGTTTGAGATACTGGTAGGCCAGGTCGAGGCTGGCTCGGTTGGCAAAACTGTAGCCGAAGCCAACGGTGAACTCGTTTCTGTCACCCTCAGGCAGTAGCGGTGTGACGTTCTCCGGTGGGGCCGCCCCCTTGTGATTGAGGTAGCCGAGCCGCACTGCGAGGTTTTCCGTTGCGGCCAGGTCGAGACCGAACCGGAATCCGTGTGTGGCCTCGTAGTTCTCCGCCAATGTCCGGTCCGTCGTAGCGGCATTCTCGAAGTCGACGACCAACGTGTCGAACACCGTCCAGTTTATGTACTGCCAGTCGAACAGGAACTTCGCAGTCGGCGAGATCTGCAGCGCCACGCCGGCAACCAGTTGATCCGGCATGGTTATGCTCGTGGCGGCCGTCTGGTTGCCCAATGGTCCTCCAGCGGCAAACAGGTTGGCACCTGCCAGCAAGTTGTCAATGGGAAGGGGACTTGTCGGGTCCATTCCCAATGCAATTGACAGTGGGTTGCCTGGCGGCAGAATGATCCCAGTCGGGATCGATTGGAACTCCACGTCGGCGTCGTAGTCCAACTTTACCCTCATCATGTACCGGGCCCCGAAGCTGATCCAAGCAGCGGGCTCGATGGTGATGCCGAAGTTGCCTCCCACACCCGTGGCATTGACCGCTTCGAGTTTGGCGTCGGCGAAATCGCTGTGAAATGGAATCCCGAGTTGCCCGAAGGTCACTCCAGGTATGGCCTGGAACTCTGACAGATCGGCACGCTGCGTCAGTTTCACCTTACCCAACACGAAGTCCAATCCCGCCCCGATCTTCACCTTGGGATGTGGCTGGAAGGCTACCGTGGGTTGGAGGTAGATGGACTGTAGATCGTTGTTGTATCCGTTGAACCGACCTTCAAACGTGTCCTCCCATTCCGTCCCCAGCCCATACGGGACGAAGAACCCGAATCCCACGGCCAGTTGGCTGTTCACGCCGTAGGTGATGTAGCCATGCGGCACGAAGACCATTTCGTTCTGGAGCTCAGCTTCGTTCTGCAGCTGATCATCGGTGAAAGACCCCAGCGCCAGTATCGGGGTTGCGCCGACCGTGACCGTGAAGCCGGTCACGCCGGCGATCCCGGACGGATTGAACAGGATGGTCGAACCATCTGAGCAAGGTGATGCCACACCGGTGCCGCCGCGGGCCATGACACAGGAACCGTGCTCGTTCACGGAAAAGCCCTGTGCCGCCAAGTGCCCCGGAAACGCGACCGCGAGGACGCCCACCGCGAAGACAGTAGCATATCGTGACATGTCGTACTCCGGACCTAAGAGTTTGAGGGTCAAGACGTTACTGTTTCTCAACCTAGTTGTCAAATCGAGTTGGGTGGATGGTGTTGCTGTCGGGACAGTGGGTTGGTCCTAGCCTTCCTTCAAGAACTCCCGGTCGTACGCCGACAGGATCTCTTGCCGGCTGATCAGTCCCAGGAGCCTGGCTTGGTTTTCGCTGTCGAGGACCGGAATGTGGTGTCTACCGCGGATTGCCAGCTTCCTCAGCGCCGTGCGGAGAGAATCTTCCGGCGTCACCCACTCGAAATCGTGGGTCGCGAGGTCGCCGGCGAGGATTACCGGGGCCAGCTTGTCAGCGTCGGCGAGCACCGTGCGGAGATCGCTGTAGGTAATCATTCCAACCAATCGCAGGGCTCCGTCCAGCACCGGGAACTCTATCTGTGCGCTGGTACTTATGGCGGCGATGATCTGGGGCACGGACGCGTTCTCGCTGATTACGTGGGGATCGTTATTGTACGAATCCTGTACCTTGAGCCGTTCGAGCACCGCCGTGTCGCGCCCGGCGTGGATGTTCTCTCCGCGTCGCACCAACCACTCCGAATAGATCGACTCGGGATAGATCCGCCGTGCGGTGATGTACGCGAGCGCGCCACACAACATGAGGGGTAGGATCAGCGCGTAGTCGCTGGTCATCTCGAACACGATCATGATGGCTGTGAGCGGTGCGTGAGTCGAACCAGCAACCAGGCCTGCCATCCCGACCAGCGCGAAAGCCTCCGGAACGATCGTGAACCCTGGGAGGGCTTGGGCTGCGAGCACGGCGAGGCCGCCCCCGAGCGTTGCGCCAATGAACATCGCCGGTGTGAAGACTCCACCCGCCCTGGCGACGCTTATGGTGGCGGCTGTGGCAACCAGCTTTGCGAATGCGAGTGCGATGAGGAACAGGCCGGCGCGATCTCCGATCATCTCGATGGTGAAGCTCTCGTGGCCGCGACCCCACAGGTCGGCGCGGAACAGGATATCGAGTACACCGACCATCAGCGCCCCCACCAAGATCCGCTGCCACACGCTCCTCAGCTTGCCCAACAGGTCTCCCATCCCGTGCAGGCCTCTAGTGTAGATGACGGAGACGACCCCAGTTACGATGCCGAGTACCGCGTATAGGGCCAGTTCGCTGGCAGAGCCCACCCCGTACTCGGTTGGGATCTCTATTACCGGGCTGTTGCCGAAGGCGGCGCGGGAGATGGCCGCCGAGATGACGCTGGCGACGAGCACCGGGGGGAATGACGTGACTCCGAAGCCGCCAACCACCTTCTCCAACGAGAAGAACACGCCTGCGATGGGTGCATTGAATGCTGCTGAGATGCCAGCTGCCGCACCGCAGCCGACCAGCAGCTTGAGACGGGCTGGGCCAGAGCGAAACGCGCGGCCGATCCTGGAACCCAGCGCCGATCCGGCTACCGCTACAGGTCCTTCGGCCCCCACCGAACCCCCGAGGCCCATGACGAGAGCGGCCCCCGCTGTCTTGACGGCGACCGGCACGCTGTGAATGACCCCGCCTCGCTTGGCCACCGCGCGCATTACGTCGGGGATGTTCTCTCCCTCTGAATCGCCGGTGCCGTACTTGATCAGTAGCCGAGTGAGGGTGATGCCAACCACCACGACGAGCAGGATCGACAGGCTGCCCAACCCCGTAAGCCGACCCGCAGCCGAGAGAGCGACGCCCTGGAACAGGTCGATGAGCTTGTAGAAGATTATTACTGCGACCCCGACTGCACCGCCTATGGTGACGGCGAATCCCAGCAACAGGGCGTTCTCGTCCACTCCCAGCCGTGACAGCCGCGAGACGATTGCTTGGGCGCGCTCGGTCGTACGTGCCTCGACACGCCGGCGCCAGGCGACGATGCGAGAGAAATCGGCCATTATGTGGTGGCCGGAAGATATGCCTCGCAAGCGCGCATCCCAACCCCGTTCGAGAGGCTGCTTCCCTGTCGCTGCTCGACGAAGCTCAAGTGGCGGGGATGAAACGGCTGTCAGCCTGTGGCGACTATGGAGCGGGTCACTTCCAGCAGGGGGCCGGTGCCTCAGTGGCTCCGCAGCAGGCCATATTTGATGATGCACCACAAGGCCCGGAGCCCATCTCGCCAGCCGATCTTCTTGCCTTCTTCGTAGGTACGGCCCGAATAGCTGATTCCCACCTCATAGATCCGCACACCCAATCGGGCCACCTTGGCGATCACCTCTGGCTCAAAGCCGAACCGGTTCTCTCGTAGCTCAACCCGCTGCAGCACGTCCGCCCGGAACACCTTGTAGCACGCTTCGATGTCGGTCAGGTTGAGGTTGGTGACCGCGTTGGACAGTAGTGTGAGGAAGCGGTTGCCCACGTAGTGCCAGAAGAACAACACCCTGTGTGGTTCGCCACCGCTGAAGCGAGATCCCAGTACCACGTCCGCCTTATCTGCCAGGATTGGCTCCAAGAGCTTGGGGTATTCGTCGGGATCGTATTCGCGGTCGGCGTCCTGCACCAGTACGATGTCGCCGCGGGCTGCGGTGAAAGCGCGGCGCAGCGCCGCACCCTTGCCGCTATTGGTGGGGAGCCGGAAACACGTGATCCGCGCATCCTGGATCGTCGCGAGTACCTGCGCGGTACCGTCGGTCGAACCGTCGTCGACCACCAGGACCTCTCGCTCGACCCCGGGAGGCAGGGGCGCGGTGAGCACAGCTTGCAGCACCATGCCAATAGTCGATTCCTCGTTGAAGACAGGAACAGCAATCGACAGGAGCATTGAGCCTCCCGAGGGTTGTGCGCGGAGCAGGGAATTGCGTGTGGCTCCGCCAGGGTGCGGGGCCGCGCAGGCAGTAAGAAACGGCTTCGGGCCCGATAGTACAACATCTCTCGGCCCGATCCTCAGGCTTCCTGCGAGGAACCAGGTGCTACTTGGGCCAGCATCCGGCAGCCGGCCTTGACAGGACGGTTTTCACGGCGTAGCCTAGCATCTTGCTGTACCCCGTTGCATCAGCTGCTAGAATTTTAGCATGCGGGGTCCCCAACGGTGCGGTCCCTCCCAGTCCACCCGTTGGGTCACGGCAGGGCAATCGCCCATTCGATCGGCCTTGTCGGCGGCCGTTCTCGGTCAATCCCGAACGGTCGGGCGCCGCTGACTGAGCATATGATAGACAGCGTTTCCAGATAGCCATAACACGGTATCCCCTACCGCGCAGGGGTAGTGTGCGCGTTTTACGCAGGTCGTATCAACCCAACTCAAGGGGGGTTTATGCATCACTGCAGGTGGAAATTCACTAGAGCGATGCTGTCCGTCGCTGCAGCTGGGGTGCTGCTGGCACTCGCTGCGGGGACGGCGGCAGCGCAACGGACCGGAACGATCCGGGGAGTCGTGCGGGAGGCCAACTCGCAGCGGCCGATCGCGGGTGCCCAGGTAGTCATCGATAACACTCAACTAGGCGTGGTCACGGACCAACAGGGGCGGTTCGAACTGGTCAACGTTCCCGTCGGCAGCGTGCGCGTCCGGGTTCGGATGATCGGGTACTCTACACAGATGATCGAAGCCGGCGTGGCCGCCAATCCCGTAACGCTCGATTTCGAGATGAGGGAGTCGGTGATCGCGCTCGACGCTGTCGTGGTGACAGGTACCGGAGCGGCGGTCGAGAAGAAACAGCTCGGCAACACGATCGCCACCGTGGACATGAGCCGCATGGAGACCGCCCCGGTGCAGTCGTTCTCCGAGGTGCTCTCTGCACGTGAGCCGTCCGTGAACATCAACGCCAGCAGCGGAATTGCCGGCGCCGGTTCGCGGATCCGTATTCGCGGCTCGAACAGTCTGTCCATGACCAATGAGCCGGTGGTCTACGTGGACGGCGTTCGCATGGATGCGGGTTCCGGCCAGGGATACAATGCGGTGAACCCGTCTCGGCTGGATGACATCGACCCCAACTCGATCGAGCGGGTCGAGATCCTCAAGGGTGCCGCCGCCGCCACGCTGTACGGCAGTGAAGCGTCGGGTGGCGTGATTCAGATCTTCACGAAGAAGGGGAGCCAGGGGGCCCCGCGGTTCAGTTTCCGCATTGAGCAGGGCATCTCGAACTACCCCAATGTGTACCATCCCAACGCCGGGTTCGCGCGGGATCAAGCTCAGGCCGACGTCATCAACGAGGTGTATGCCAACACCCCCGGTTGGACCAACGTCGCGCCGTACGAGGTGTTCGAGCGCGAGTTCATGAATGACATCTACGGAAACGGGTGGCAGCAGACTTACTCTGCCAGCGTGACCGGTGGTGGTGAAGCTGTCAACTACTTCGTGTCCGGCCGGTTCAACCGCGACGACGGGCCGCTGGCAATGCAGGACGTTGGCCCCACGCGCGACATCGATAGGAAGATTCAAGGAAACGCCAGCATTACGATCTTCCCGCGGGAGCGGCTCTCGTTCCGGATCGGAACGATGTTCACCGACTCGAAGACCATAATCCCCAGCAACGGGAACAGTATCTACGGCGTATATGCGCTCACGATGTTCGGCAAGCCGGAACTGGCCAACTGCAGAGACCTGGACGGTGACGGTCGCCAGGATGTGTCAACGGAGGTCATTGGCAAGACGATGCCCGTGTGCTTGACGCAAGGTAACGCCACCGGCAACGCGGCTTTCATGACCACGCGTGAGGCGATGCAGTATGACAACTTCCAGGACGCCGAGCACTTCAACGGCAACATGACGGCGTCGTTCCAGGCGTCGGATGAGATCAACCTGGAGGGGACGTTCGGCATCGACGTAACCAACTCGGACTACCAGGAATTCCGGTACTTCCGCAGCGACGTCGACAGGTACACCAGCAACTCCAGGTTTGGCTATCGCTACATCGATGCCCGCCACCACCGCGAGCTCACGCTCGACATCAAAGGTATTTGGGACAAGCGATTCGGTAGCATCTCGTCCCAGCTCATCCTGGGTGGACAGGGCTTCATCTCGACTGAAACGAACACCTGGACCGACGGTGACATCTTCCCCGGTCCCGGTATCGAGGTGGTGGGAGCTGCTGCCAACATCGACGCTTACGAGGGTTGGCTGCAGGTAGTGAATACCGGGCTGCTCGCCCAAGAGCAGGTCGGTTTCAACGACTACGCCTATCTCACGGTCGGTGGCCGCTGGGACAGAAACAGTGCCTTCGGTGAGAACACCGGCGGTGCCTTCTATCCCAAGGCCAGTCTCTCGCTCGTGTTCAGCGACATGCCCAACTGGAACAGCTCACTGCTGTCCACGTTCCGTGTCCGGGGAGCGGTAGGCAAGTCGGGGCTCCAGCCGGGAGCGTTTGACCAATACCAGACGTACCAATCCGGTACGACGTCGTTTGGTGCCGGGTTGATTCCCGACAACCTCGGCAACGAGGACCTCAAGCCCGAGAAATCGATGGAGTACGAGGTCGGTGCCGAGTTTGGACTGTTCGACAACATCATGGGCGTCGAGGTAACGGGTTGGCAGCGCACGACGACCGACGCGCTCGTTAACCAGCAGTTCCCGGTGAGCGGTGGCTTCTCCAACTTCCAGCTCGTGAACATCGGTGAGCTGGCGGGGAAGGGCCTCGAGCTCAAGTTCGACTGGCTGGCGCTGGACAAGCAGAACCTGTCCGCCAGCCTGTTCGTGAATGCCTCGTATCTCAAGGAAGAGATCCGCAGCATGGGCACCGCTCCGCCGATCAAGGTGGGCGGCAGCTACCCCCGGTATCGCAATTTCTTGATGCCGCCGTGGGATACCGACGGAGACGGTACGCCGGACAAGTACTTCGCTCCGGGTTCGTTCTTCGGCGCGGCGTTGGTCGACTACACGCCGGGCTCGACCGTTCCGTATGACACCGACGGCGACGGCCTGCCGGATTCGGAGGCGACGTTCCGGGCCTGGCTCGGCGCGCAGCAGTCGATATCGGTGGACCAGTCGGAGATGCTTCCGCTGTTGCGGGACGACGACGGCGACGGCGATCGGCTGGACCATTACCTGGGCAAGCCGTCACCTGACTGGAGCGGATCGATGGGAACGACGATCACGCTCTACAATAATTTCGACATCACCGGCATGTTCGAGTTCAGGACGGGGGATTACTGGGTCACCAACCTGACCGACGCCTTCCGCAAGGCCAACGCGACGATTGGTCGCAACATACCTGGGGCGGCGCAGGTCGAGGCAACGTTGGCCAACCCTGCCACCAGCGAAGAAGAAAGATTCGATGCAGCCATGGCATGGGCCACCGAATACAAGGCGCTTTCACCTTACAGCGGCCTCAACACTATCTACGACGCCAAGTTCTTGCGTCTGCGTGAGCTCGGTATCACTTGGAGGGCGCCGACGACCGTGGCGTCGAAGTTCGGTCTCGATAATCTGGTGCTGGCTCTGTCGGGTCGTAACTTGTTGAAGTTCGACAACTACACCGGCATAGACCAGGAGTCGAACTACCAGGGCTCCTGCACCGGTAGCGGTACCGACTGCAATTTCGGCGACGGCGTCGACGCGTTCGGCACACCGCTGCCACGCAGGTTCACGTTCTCCGTCCAGTTCGGCTTCTAAGGGAGGCGATAACGATGACTAAACTAGACAATGGCGGTCGCGCGCATTTCGGCGCGGCACTGCTAGTACTCTGGTTGGGGGTCGCTGTCGCCGGGTGCAACAGCTTGCTCGAAGTGGACAACCCCAACAACGTGGTAGCTGAGGACATCCTCAGGCCCAGCGCCGGAAGCGCGGTGGCTAACGGAGCCCTGTACGAGGTGCAGTCGGGCTACACCTACACGCTCATGGTGTACGGCACCGCAACCGACGAGATGACTTGGGTCGGGTCGCGCGACAACTTCCAGACCCTCGACTTCGGGTACGTCGATGACCCGCTCAACGAATTCTCCGATGAAGCGTTCAAGGATATTGCCCCCGCCCGCTGGATGGCCGATGAGGCAATTAGGATCCTCGAGTTGCATTACGCCGGTGACTCGATAGTAGCCGAGTCGGAACTGGCGGAGGCGTATCTGTGGGGCGCGATCGTCTACACTGTGATCGCAGACGTGTTCGATGACTTCACGTTCTCGGACAAGCGAGTCGCGTCACCACCCATCGGAGAAGCCAACATGGGCGCGCTGTATGATGATGCCATAGCGTATCTTGATGCCGCGCTCGCGTTGGACATAACCACTGAGCTGGAGCGCAACATACTTGCGATGCGGGCGCGTGCCAAGCACGCCCGCGGCGTGTGGAACATGATTGGTACCAGGCCCATCAGCACCGGCCCGATCAGTGCCAGTGCCGCCGCCGCGGCGGCAGCGGACGCCCAGGCAGCACTCAATCTCGACGGTTCAGACTGGGTGTTCGAGTTCGAGTACATCTCCACCGGGACCGGTGCCGACATCCACTCCAACGTCAACAGCCGGTTGGAGATGAGGTTCGGCGATCGCTACATCATTCCGGAGCCGGCCGGCAAGCGGCGTGACCTGACTGCCACCGACCACGGCATAGCGTTGCAGGACCCGATCGACGCCGTCGGCGATCCGCGGCTCGACGTCATGATGACGGCGTTCGAGAGTGGCATTACGTTGGGGGACCTGACGATCCTCTCGGCCCGGGAGATGCACCTCATTTTGGCCGAGGATGCCCTGGTCAACGGAGGTGACTTCCAGACCCATATCAACGCAGCACGCGCCTGGGGTGGCCTGAGCGACTGGACACCTGCGAGCGGCGTTACCCAACAGGACATGCTCATCTACGAGCGCCAGGTGAATCTGTACCTGCAAATGCGGCGCATGAGCGACTTGTATCGGTTCGGCATCCAGTCCGACAATTGGCAGGCCGCCAGCCCGGCGGTAACGGCGCCAGGAACTTTCTGGCCCATTACCAAGGCGGAGCTCGACGCCAACTGTTATCTCAATCCCGATTGGCCGGCCGACGTGCCGTGCGGTGGGTGAGCGGAAGATCTTAACGGGCTGATTCCAGCCCTAACCTGAACCCGAGGCGAGTCACAGAGCAGCGTGGCTCGCCTCCTTTTTGCCACAGATTTCGCGGATACTCGCGGATTCCGCAGATAGCGGAAGCGCGGATCAGCTCGATGTCGATCCGCGCTCGTCCGTACTCGTCAGTGTTGATCCGCGGCCCCGATCCGCCTGAATCGGCGTCTATCCGCTTTGATCTGCGGCCGTCAGCGGGGGATCGTGAACCTGAGGGGGATGGCCGACCCGCGCTTGGGGGTTGGGGGGGGGGTGGTGCCGTTACCCTCGGCTCCGCCACCGAAGTCCAGCAGGAAGTACATTGCGGCCACCACTCCGGCGGCGGCGGCCCCCGCGGCAATGCCACTCCTCCAGGGTACCAGCTTCCGTTGCTCCAGCCGCCCGAACTGGGAGCGGTCGAAATAGAACACGGCGCCATTGGTGAATTGTCTGAATCCGTAGGCCGAGAAGATTCTGCGCGAGAACACCGCGAGCGTGTCACCTTCGGTCCGGTACACGTCACCCTCGACAATGCTGATGTCGTGGATGGTCATCGTCCCCAGTTCCACTGGCTGCGGCGACGCCAGCTGGGCTCTGACTTCTGCGCCGGGTTCGGGCAGTGGGGCCGCATCCGCAACAGGGAAGTACTGGTAGCAACCGCTCGAGGTCACCGCCAATATCAGGATCAATATCTTCGTACGCACAGAGACCTCCAATGAATCGCCAATGACCTACGGTTGTCTGGCAACGCGAACCGGCTGCGCTGAAATGTAGTTGGTACCCCGCTCGCCGTTCCCTAACTGGCCCCGGGAACCCAATCCCCAGCAGTAGACGCCATCGTCGGTGGTGAGCCCGCACGTATGCTGTATGTTGGCACTGACTATCGTGAAGCGAAGGCTGCCACCCGTCTGGAGTGGTACCAGGCTGCAGGGGGCAGTTCTGGTGAGCCCGTTGGGATCCACGGTGGTGCACACCTCGGATACGGCGGTGCCGAGTTGGCCGCTCTCATTGAGACCCCAGCACCAAGCTTCACCTGAGCTACGTAGACCGCACGAGTAGGCCCCGCCGGCGCTCACTCGCTCGTAGCCCGTGCCGGTGGTCACCTGGGTGGGCTCGTCGTGGGGGGCGCCGGTACCCTCCCCCAACTGGCCGTAGGTGTTTCCTCCCCAGCAATAGGCGTCTCCGTCGGTCGTTACACCGCAGGTGTGGGCCAGTCCCGCCGATATGGCACCGAACGTCAACTCCTCCGTGACCGGCTGAGGTTGGGTCGGATCGACAGGGCTGCTGCCCAACTGACCGTCTAGGTTGCGGCCCCAGCAATAGGCTTGACCTGCTGGCGTAAGGGCACAACTGTGGAACTCACCCACACTTATCGCTGCGAACGTGAGGTCACCCGCCACCGCGACAGGCATGGAACGGTCCTCGGTGGTCCCGTCACCCAGTTGGCCCTGTTCGTTGTATCCCCAGCAGTAGGCGCTCCCATCTTGCGTGAGACCGCAATTAGACGTGGAGCCGACGCTGATCGTGGTGAAGGAGATCCCACCGGTGACCTCGCTCGGCTGCAACGCGTCGCCGGTCAAGCCGTTGCCCAGCTGGCCGCTGAGGTTCAGACCCCAGCAGTAGGTCTCGCCGGTCGTGACGATCCCGCAGGTGTGGGCGCCGCCGGCGCCTAGCGACGTGAACGTGAGGTCGCCCAGCACAGCCGCGGGAACGGTGACATCTCCCGTCTGCCCGTTGCCCAGCTGGCCATTCTCACCCCAGCCCCAGCAGTACGCCTGTCCGCCGCTGGTGAGCGCACAAGTGTGTAGCACGCCGACGCTGACGGAGGTGAATGGGGCCGCGGGTTCGGGTCCCAATCCAGAGTCACCCGAGCAGCCAGCCATTAGGGCTGTGCCGACCACGGTAAGGCAAGCTGTCAGGCGGGTGCTGGCCACCATGTGCAATCTCCACTACTTTGGGAAGTCAGGGCTTGTTCGGCGGTAGAGTAATAGTCACCGTGGTGTATTAGCAATACCCTACTGTACTGCGAGAAGTCACCGTGACCCAACAGGGAGGTCCGACTGTGAAGAGTAGAGTCCGCCCAGCGAACCGCGCTCGCAAGTCGTGCAGCGACACTGGGGTCGCTCTCGCTGCAGCGCTCCTCGCATTCGCCACAGCTGAGGCCGTGGGCCAAGCCGAGTTTCTGGGGTTTCGCTTCGAGTCGGGGAAGTGTGTCGACGAGGGTGGCGAGGAGGGGCTGAATCCCGGTTATGTGGGTCCCTGCGGGGGCCTGCGGGCCCGCGATCTGAGGGAAGCCAACCTGAACGCCATAGATCTCTCGGGAAGCGACCTCCACGGTGTGCAGGCCAGGGGGATCAAGCTCAAGGATGCTGTGTTGGTCGGGGTTACCATGCGGAACTCGGAGTTCGAGTCGGCTGACCTGAGGGGGGCGGGTTTGACCGACGCGATAATGGACCGGGCGGATATGCGCATGGCCGATCTGACTGGCGCCAAGCTGCAAGGTGCCCGGCTGGAGCGAGTGGTGCTGGTCGACGCCATACTGCGCGACGCCGACCTGAGCCGGGCCAATCTCCGCCTCGCCGACCTGAGGGGAGCGGACCTCGGTTTCGCTGACCTGAGCCGTGCCAACCTGCGGGGGGCCCGCTACAACCAGCGCACGGTGTTTCCCGTTACCCTCACCGCGCAACAAGCCGAGGCCCGCGGGATGGTGTTTCGGCCCTGAGGGAGCATCACGGGACGAGACGGGTATATTGCGGGTAGTCCCCCCGGAGTAGACAATGCGATCTGCTGTTGTACTGGCCTTCACACTGATCTGCGTGGTCTCCCTACCGCTCAGAGCCCAGCGAGCCACGTTTGTGGGTGTCGTCAAGGACTCGGCCTCCGGACTGCCAGTTGCGGGCGCGTGGGTGGAGGTAGTGGAACAGGGAATCGCTGCCACTACTGACTCGGGCGGTCGTTTCGAACTGGCGGACGTAAACGGTGGACATCTCACCGTCCGAGTACGACGCCTGGGATACAGGGCCGGGGACGTGGCGCTGGAATTGACGGTTACCCGCACGGTTACGGTGGATCTGGGCCACATATCAATCTCACCGGTGGCAACCGAACTGGATCCCGTGGTGGTCTCGGCCGAAGCGATGAACGATCGGCTGCTGGAAGTGGGCTTTTTCCGGCGCAAAGACACCGAGGCGGGTACCTTCATCACGCATGAGGATATCGCGCAACAGAATCCCCGCTGGACCTCCGAACTGCTGCGCCGGGTTCCCGGGTTTCGCGTTGCTGTTGGGGGATACGTGTCCAGTGGTCGCGGCGTGCCGAGCATTCGGGATGGCTTCGATCAATGCGGAGTGCAGTACTACATCGACGGCGTGCACGCTGAGGGATCGAACCTGGATACGGTGCTTCCCAGAGCGATTGCGGGCATGGAAGTGTACTCCGGGGCCGCATCCATCCCCACGAAGTTCCGCATATCCGGCAATCCCAGATGTGGCGTCGTACTCATCTGGACCCAAAGCGGAGGCAGGTCGCCATACCCCTGACTGAGCGCGCAGCGGCCACCTCTGCCACGCGTACCGGAAAGGATGTAGCCAAGCTCGGAGCGTTCGATCTGCTACTGCTGGTCCTGTGGTTCGGGATCCTCACGGGCGCTCTTGAAGTCTTCCTGCTCGCAATTATCAAGTTTGGCTCGCTGGCATCTGCGCCTGCCGGCTGGGCGAATCCGGACGACCGACTGCGGCACAGCTACCTGTGGCTGAGCCCCCACGTGGTATGGCTGGCTCCGGTGACGCTGTCCGCCTTCCTCGTTCTACCGGCAGCTCTGTTGGCACTGCTGGGCCGGCTCAAACCAATTTTTCTTTCCCTCCGGGTTGTAGCTGGTGCCCTGTCCTTCGTTTGCGCCGTCAGTTTGCTGTATGTCTACCCGCGGTTGTACGACCTTGCGGTGGTGCTTCTGGCGGGTGGTATCGCGGTACAGCTAGCTCGTGTGGTTGCGGCGCATGCCGCCGGATTCATGCGTCTGGTGCGCAAGACAGCGCGCTGGCTAGCAGTCGCCACGATCTTGGCGGCTGTCACCGTGAACGTGGCAAATGTAGTGCGCGAACGAGTGCGTCTCGGCGGGCTGCCGGAGCCGCTTCCAGCCGCTCCGAACATCCTGTTTCTCATTCTCGACACAGTGCGAGCGGCAAACCTGAGCGTCTACGGGTACCCCAGGGAGACAACTCCCAACCTGGAGCAGTTGGCAGCAAGCGGGGTCGTGTTCGACCGCGCGATTGCCACGTCTCCGTGGACGCTGCCGTCTCACGTCAGCATGTTCACGGGCCGACTACCCTATGAATTCCACACCAACTTCCTGATCCCGTACGGCGGGGAGTATCCGACACTGGCGGAACACCTCAGCGCCAACGGCTACATGACGGCGGGTTTCACCGGGAACCTCGTCTACTGTGCGTACGAGTCCGGTATCACGCGCGGATTCGTGCACTATGAGGACTACCGGATTGTGCCGAGTGAGTTCTTGGTGAGCACTGCTGTGGGCAGGCGTATTGCTAGGAGCCGCACCCTGCATCGTCTATTGTCGGACTACGATGTGCTGGGCGCCAAGGACGCTGCGGTAGTGACGCGCCAGTTCCTCGGCTGGGTGGGTCGGCGGCCGCAGAATCGCCCGTTCTTTGCCTTCTTGAACTTCATGGATGCGCACGAGCCCTACCTGCCGCCCCAGCGATTCGCTGAGCGCTTCGGTACCGACACGGTGCGACACAACGACCGCAACACTTACTTCATCCGCTGGGCCGCCCTCCAGGGCAGAGAGCAGCTGACCGCGGCAGAAGTGAGCGCCGAGCTGGGAGCGTATGACGGCACCATTGCCTACGTTGATGAACAGATCGGGGTGCTACTCGACGAGTTGCGTGCCGCGGGGATCCTACGCAATACCGTCGTGATCGTGGCCGGCGATCATGGCGAACAGTTCGGGGAGCACGGCCTGCACGTGCACGGCAACAGCTTATTCATGCCGGCGCTGCACGTGCCGTTGATGGTGGCGCTCGGCGACCGCCTGCCCGCTGGCACGCGGGTCAGCGCCCCAGTATCCCTCAAGGATATACCCGCCACCCTGATGAGCTTCGCGGGGTTGTCGGATGCTAGCCCATTCCCGGGTCGCTCACTGGAGCGGTATTGGCTCGATTCCGCGAGTGCTGTGGAGCGCCTTGGCGAGCCGCTGGTGTCTGAACTCACGGACATCCGCGGCGCGCCAACCATGAAATCCATCGTGGTCGGGCGCTATCACTACATCTGGGGCGAGCAGCGGTTCGAGGCCTTGTTCGACATCGAGTCCGATCCCGGAGAGCTGGTGAGCCTCATGACCCGGGAGAATCTGGAGCTCGTCACCCGCATGCGGCGGCTGCTCGCACCTCACATTCGTGGCGACGCGGCTCTCTGGTCACGGCTCCCCCAGAGTGGTGAGCCAGTGACGCCCGATCCCTCCCGCAGGTAGGTCCCGCAGCGCGCGTCAGTGAGCGGTCGTCTCTGGTTGGGACCCAGCGGAGTGCCTGCGAACTGCAGGGCGCGAAGGTACCTGCCTGCCCGTGCAGCCCGGGAGCGTGCGCTCGTGCCAGTCGGAACCCAGGGCGAGTGGCTGCGAACTGCTGGGCGCAAAGGGACCTGCTCGCCCGCTGCGCGCCCGAAGCGGCGCTCGCGCCAGTTGGGACCCGGAGCTAGTGGCTGCGAACCGCAGCGCGCGAAGGCACCTGCCACCCGTGGAGCCGCCAAGCTGCATCCTAGCGCGGATTGCCAGCCAATCCACTAGTTTATTGGACGACAAGACGAGGATAGTGCATGTACGTTGGACCTGAAACACTGATGCCGCTTGCGTCAGCTCTTGCAGCAGTCGTAGGAGTGCTGCTCATGTTCTGGCGCAAGACGGTCGGGGTAGCCAGGGCAACGTACCGATTCGTGGCGCGACAGTTCGCTCGGCTCCGCTAAC
>Ga0209536_100004339_pt1 | contig 22421 bp, 23 predicted proteins | sample DeeMarSeWOR28_12_FD_187461 | JGI IMG/M metagenome (GOLD analysis project Ga0209536, IMG submission 187461) | Marine sediment microbial communities from White Oak River estuary, North Carolina - WOR-2-8_12 (SPAdes) (version 2) | ecosystem: Environmental > Aquatic > Marine > Intertidal zone >... | reverse complement strand
ACCTAACCCTGTCATTCAAATTAAATGTCGTGTATGCAAAAAATTCTTTGAAACTCGCAAAGAGAAAGCACGCAAACAAAAGTTCTGTCCAGAATGCATAAAACGATTTCGACAGAAAAGAATAAACAGAGATGTTGAATTGGTGAATTGAATTGGGAATGAAAAGTTCAAAGAAGAAACCGTTGACTAAAAAAGAGCGAAAAGAGAAGAAGAAAAAGCGCAAGGAAAAGCGAGCAAAATAGCGCGACCTTCTGCTTTATTTACCAACTTTTGCATCATGTTTTTTCTTTTTTGTATATTCTTCTTTTTCAACGAAGGCATGATTCACCCTCCAACAAGAACAGCGCAAGCTGTTCAGTGTCCTAAGCCCTAATGCCCTATAATTCACATTGAATCTATAAATCAATCGATAAGAAAAAAGAGGGAAAAGGTTACGAGTGATGTTGAAAGTATCCCTAATTCGACCGAGGCTACCTCACCTCGGCCACTTTGGCATGGTCTCTTTAGAGTCATTGTAAACACCTTATTTTCGTTTTCGGAAGATTTTTCCACCATCGTTGAAAGTTCCTAATGCGTATTCGAATTCTACTTCAAGCAAAACTTTAGCATAGCCAGTCTTCTCAGTCAATTGACTTCTATTATAGAAGGGCAAATCATATTAGGTTCTTTCTACAATAGAAGTGTCATGCGAACTTATGTCTTCACCCAACGCGAAAGGCAAACTATCATAAACTTTCTTATTGGGAGTATTCCCAGAAGCGACCCCAACCTCATAATCATCATCTCCCGCATGAGACATTTCACCGACCTTGCTAACGATATAGACCTCTACGCTAGACTCAGAGAAACGATAGCCACAAACATTACATAGAAAGTTGCTGAAAAAAGACTGACTGCAAGAAACAAAGCTTTAAGAATAGAAAACTCGATTGACAGTCGAACATACTGCAATTTCTGTTTTTTCTCACTAATTGCTCATCGTTTCTTGAGCATTATCAGACCGACTGCAACAATAGCACCAATTATTCCTATTATAATGAAGGTGGTTATAGCAAACTCTTCAGGAGTTGACTGAGGTGAAGGTGTTGGATATGGCGATTCTGTTGGTAATGATGAAGGTGTTGGCGATAATAATGATGTTGGAGAAGGAGTGACCGAGGGATCTGGTGGTGGTTGAGATGGAGAACCTGTTTGACTGGGCGTAACTGTTGATTCGGGAGTTGGTGAAGGGGCCTCACTTCTAACAAAAACATTCATTTTGTTTTCATCGGAAGTAATTTGGTAACCCCCAGCTGAAATTTCATTTTCTGTTCGACTTAACCAAACGCCAAATGCTTCTTTAGAAACTCCGCGTCTATCCGTATTGTCCGGATCTATCGTATGTATATCTGTGTATCCAATCAAACTAGCAGTTTGCATCAAAACATGTTTTGAAGCCCAATAATCAAGAGCCACAGGATCTGTGCTTGCCAAAAGCACATTGACTCTGGTTGCTTGGTGATAAGGTGTACCAGGCCCAACTCCAGAAAATGGTGATGGATTCGCATTTACCCAGATTGCATCAAGAATATTTAATGTTGGAAGTCCAGTCTCAACCATAAGTGTTCCCATTCCTCCGGTAGCCACAGTTGAGTGTCCATTAGCTAATCCTTTTTGCCCTTCTCCTTGCGATTGCACGCCCATATAGTGCTTAAGAGCAGCTGTAACCCCATAGGAGGAATGAGTTTTTAAAACTGGGATATTGATTACTTTTAATTTTCTTTCATAGCTTGTTCCATTCCATATGCCCTTTTTGAAGCTAATGTAAGTTCCGAACTCAGTTGAGAATTTTGGATAAGAAACATATATTCCTGTTTCAGGATCAGGGTCATTATATAATACATAGCCATCGGTCATGTCTCCCTCAGAGTATTCGTTGACTCTTATGCCTCTAATGGGTATCCAAGTATAAGTGGAAACATTGAAATCTTGTGAGAACATGTTGACAACATCTTGAGTTGATTGAGCAGTATCTTCAGCGTTGCTTTGAGGCCAATCCATACTTCCCTGCCATTGTCCGTTGTCTGCTACAACAATCTCTCCGACAAAACCTTCAGGATGGTTAACCAACGCCTGAATTAGTTGCTTCAAAATATCTGTGTTTGTTCCTCCTCGAAAAGGCCATTCCTCATTGATCTTTATTAGAACTACATCGTTGTTAGCAATTAACCCGTCAGGACCCTGATTTGATCCACCAATTTCTGACTCGTAGAAAATCAAACCGTGAGAACCCATGAAATCTATTAATTCATTGATATTAGCGACCATGTGTCCATTAGCAACATACAAGTTTGAAGCGGGAAAACTACTCGCTTGATTTGGCTCCAATGAAAGAAAGATTTCCTGATTAGGGTCCGCTGCTCCAGCAAGAGGAATGCTTTTTACGAACCCTCCACCACTTATTGCCAAGTTCGCTGCTAGCAACAGTATTAGGAAACTTATCCCATTTTTTGAGACAAAATTCTTGGTTTTTGCAAATATTGAGGTTAGCCAGAGCAAGACAGACAAACTTAGGAATACTGAACTGTTTGCCAGGGCTGCCTTCTGACAGGGATATGTAATTCTCGTTGGTTTGGTCCCAGTTCGAAAAATAAACCAAAATAACGAAACCACACCAATTAGAATTAGGTGTTCGTTACAAGGATTGGTTCTTTTGAAAAAATGTAGCCAATTTCTGTGATGCTTGGCCATTTGGCTTACAGCAACCTATCCAAGTCTAATCTCCTTTGGTTGATAAAGGTTGTTAATATTGAACAATCTGAAATTGTTAAAAGAGATTTTGCAGATTTGCTTTTCACGAAATATCTTTGCAGCAATCAGAATAGAAGATTTTTGGGGGAGTCTCCATTTGAACAAGGTTATTTTGTAGGAAATGCCAAAAAAAAGGGTGATTGAGCATTCGTTGCTTATTCGAATGCACCAATTGCGGTTACTAGGTTTGAGGTTCCTTCATTCTGAAGAATGCCACAGTTGCGAGAATCAAACCAATCCAAATCAATATCAGTCCTATCGCGACTATCGTTAGAAGCGCGCCTATAAGCATCAGTAAGCCTGCAGTGCCAAACAAGCTAATGCCACTCTTCGAAGATAGCTGGTTCATTGACTTTCTCATGAAATACATAGCAATAATTGCGAAAACAAATAGTATAATCAGACCTATAATGACAGCACTGAGTATATTCCATAGTTGACTAAGGTTTGCAAGGTCTGTAAAGTAGGCACTAAGATCGCCTCCAAGCGCAGCCCAGTCTTCTATGTTACCAATATCGAGTCCAATGTTAGCCAATGTAGAAAGAGCTGTGATCGCAATAGTTGCTACGGCAACGACGCCTCCCACTATTGCAATGATTACCGAGTATAGTGCGTTGTTGAATATCCCTTGTTCGTTGTAGAAATCAGCTAGACCTTTCAGGCCAATTAGCAGTAGAATTAATCCAATCAGACCGATTAGACCCAAATAGGGAATTGCTGTACCTACGGCTGCAATGACCATTAGTAGAGCTCCAATACTACTTAGATTTTTGCTAGTGTCAAAAGTCATTTCTTTCTCACTTTATCTTGCCAATATTCTTCAATTTGAATAAAAGCTTTTATATCAACAACAGCCACCAAAATTTTGGGATATATTTTTATCGGTTATAGAATCCATTCTAAATCATGCCTGAAAGGGAAGAGAGGGTTCGATTAGCCGCATTTTTGAATGTTATCTTTACCGTCATAGAAATTATTGGCGGTTTCTGGACTAACAGTTTGTCAATACTCTCTGATGCGTTACATGACTTTGGCGATAGCACTGCCTTAGTCATCTCATGGGTTTTTGAACGAGGAGCAAAAAAAACGCCTAATGCTAGATTCACATTCGGATATCAGAGACTCTCGCTTTTTTCCGCAATCTTCTCAGCTTCCATTTTAATCGGAGGTTCAATTGTAATCGTCCTCCAAGCAATTCCCAGACTTCTTAATCCTGAAACAGTAAACGCCTTGGGAATGCTAGGCATAGCCTTCATCGGAATAACCTTCAATGGTATAGGATTTATTCTTTTGAAAAAGGGCGAGAGCTTAAATGAAAAAGTACTTTCATGGCATCTATTGGAAGACGTTCTAGGATGGATAGTAATTCTCATTGGCGGTTTAGTGATCTATTTCTGGAGGTTATATTTGGTTGACCCGGTAATGACCATCGCTCTAACAGTTTTCATTCTCTTTAATGTAGCTAAAAACCTGAGAGAAGCAATTAATATCCTTCTGCAAGGAGTGCCAAAACACATCAACCTTGAGGCAGTTAAACGCGACATTCTGGCAATCAAAGGAGTGCTTAGACTACACGACATTCATATCTGGTCACTAGAAGGGGAGACAGATATTTTTACTGCACATATTGTATTGGATGATGAGACTCTTAGAAAGCAACCTGAAAAAACCAAGCAAAAAATCAAGGAAACACTCAAAATTCATCACATAGAACACTCCACAATTGAATTGGAAAACAAATATCATTGTGCAGGCAGGGTATGTGAATAATAAACCTCAAATAATGAAAATAGGAGAGACAGAATGTTTTTTACGGACAACAAAGAAAAACCATGATAGCTTGACTTGATCTTTTTTCAACTTGCAAAAAATTGAATTTCATACTTTTATAATTCCAAAATAACTTCTAATCTGCTTTGTTTTTTCGCTCTTTTCTAAGACTCCAAGCAATTAATTGTTCAAAACGATGTATTCTTCCGATGACCCAGCAAACTCCAACCACAAAGAACAGGGTGAAATGTGCAAAGATTATTGCATCAATTACCAATATCTTCCCTCATTATGCTTGATAATTTTGGAGTGTTCTCACTACAAAGTATTGCCGCAATTCCACGATTCTCCTTTCTCATCTTGATGAATCTTATTAACAAACTTATTATAGCATAATTTCGCGGATAACATTATTTCTGAAAAAGAAATAACCAAAATGTCAGAAATGTTGTTCTGCACGCTATTAGCTAAAAATGTAATCACTCAACTTAAATTTGCTTTCGATAAAATAGACTGTGAGATATGATAGAAAGTACGCCATTTCAACTATTAGTACTAATAGCTTCCATAATTGGCTTAGCTTCAGCCAGTCATTTTACAATAAAATCAATAGAGAGAATTATCGAAATTACCGGACTAAGCGACGCTTCAGCTGGATTCGTAATTCTCGCTGTATTAACCTCAACACCTGAAATTATTGTGGCAATTTTCGCAGTTATTCAAGGAAATCCAGCCGTAAGCGTTGGGGATGTTCTAGGTTCAAACATATTCAATATAGGGATGGTTCTAGGGATATTGGGAATCCTTGGATATCTAAAAATCTGTTGCACTGATATACTCGTGGAACTCACAGACATGCTTTCAGTTACAGTAGCAATACCCTTGCTTCTTGTTATAAGCCAATTTCAGATTCTCGAAATCCCTACCCCAGTCATAGGTGCAATACTCCTAGCAAGTTTTGCTATTAGCGTATATTTGATAGCAAAAAAAAGATTGCCACCAGTGATTGTTAATGGCAAAGGAAAAAAACGTGATAAAAGAAAGATAGCAGTTGTTATTGCTATACTCTTGTTAAGCTTCTCAGGGGTAGTTTTGTCTGCCCAATTAACAGTTGCTTCTGCCTCAAATCTAGCTATAGCCCTAGGAATTCCCGCAATTCTCGTCGGAGCGAAAATAGTCTCCATTGGCACCTCTCTTCCTGAACTTACGACAGCTTTAGCTGCAGCGAGACGCCGTAGAACGCACCTTGCAGTTGGAGATATTATCGGATCTTGCCTAACTAACTTAACGCTTGTACTAGGGGTAGTTCTTATAATCTCTCCTTTCAATGTTGACTTAACCGTTTTTACTGAGATTCTGCCATTCTTGCTGATTACTACAATTATCTTCTGGCGCTTCATCGTTCGAGGTGGAATTTCAAAAGTGGGAGGCGCAATTCTGATACTAACATATATTCTATTTCAAATACTCATATTTTAGATGGTTTTAAGCTTTGTTTATTCTATTATTTCGAAAAAACAGTTAACAGCAAACTATTCAAAGGCAATCTCTCATACCGTACTTTCCATTTCACTTATCAGATCATTATGTTTATGTGCGTAATGCACAGTCACATAAAATCCAAGAAATGTTGAGAAAACCCCCAGAGTTGAAATGGAGATTCCGCCAATATACGCAAATTCACTATTTCCTATTACACCTAAGATTAAACCTACACCAACAAGAAAGACGCCCATGGGAATTATAAGCAACCCATTTCTCTCGTTTCTGGCAACATCTTCAATTCTTTTCAGTAGTTCTGCATTTTTTCCTTTTTCAGACAAAATGAACAGCCATTCAAGACTCTAGTAGCCATTTAAAAAAACATTGTTCCGCTACGAGAATAGGGTGTTATAATAGAAAAAGAGTTTACAGCAAATTCACATAATCGGGGTAATCTCAGTTTTCCTATTAGCCTAGATAGTCCCCGTTGTCAGCTACCTCAATTAATGTCATCCGCTTTATCCCTTCATAGCCGAGTTTGCTCTCATTTTTTTCACTTTCTTCATTGCTTTTCTTAAATAAGTACTTATAGAATATTGAAGCCTTGCAATAGATGAATCGTCATCACCAAATAGAACACAATAACTGTGTATTTATGAATGACTCTAATTGATTTCGGATACTTGTTGATTTGATAATAATTTAAAATTCCAGTTGCAACAATCAGAATTAGAATCAAATAAAGAAAGAATCCCATTCCTAACCTTTGAATCGAACCTGCTAACCTGCCGACATTCTGAGTGAAATGGATAGAAATTAGCATAAAAGCGGAAAGATTTCCAAGAGTATGAAATCTTAGAATCTGCTTATAGTTTCGTGATTGCAGTCGCTTTAGAATGAAATGAACTGGAATGGAGACTACAATGAATAGTGTTGCAATTAGACCAAGCCAATGGATGAAAAGATAATAACCTACAAAAAAAGTTAGGTCATACCAGAAAAAAAAGGAAAAAATTGACAGAATTATAGTTGCCAATAAAAGCACTACTACAAATCCAGACTCTAAACTTAGGTAATTTTTCAAATGTTATCTCCCAATACGAATTTTTTTTCGTGACTATTTCAAGTTTCAGGATTAACTAAATCTAGTAGTTACTACTTTTTTTAGCTTTTTCATGAAGGTTGCCCCAAAATCTAAACTAAATCATTTAGCAAAATTCTTTTTTGAAATAGTTTTTACTCACACACCCTTTATTAGACAACGCACGCAAAAACAAATCATTGAAAGTTCCTTAAGCCACCAATAAAATGCAAGTGACCGATATAATAAAAAAGACATGCCAATTAGACAGACGATTTTGGTTTTATCTGGCAATCTCGATAATAAACCATTGGTTTCTAGATAGTTTGACCAACGATTAATTAATATGTTGTACTCTAGTTTGTACTCCTTAGATCTCTATCCAATTGCAATACCATAATTCATTTAACTCCATAAAGAGATATAGACTCCTGGGAAAGCTAATGAAGGCATTTTCTAATGAAGCATATTATTCCTTTTTCTCTTCTTTGGCAAACAGAACTCGATTAGCAATAATAGACGTTTTGAAAGAAAGCCCAAAAACCGCACAAGAGATTTCGAAAGTTCTTGAACAGGAAGAAGTAACATTAAGTCATAATCTCATGGTGTTAGAGAAGTGTGCTATAGTTAATTCTAGAAAATCAGGAAAAGAAACCTTTTTTTCCTTAAATAAAGAAATTCTTGAGCCTCTTTCTGAAATCTTGTCTTTTCACGTTAGCAAATATTGTCCTGGACTAGAAGAATGCGTACCTCCAGAAAAACTCAAAGAGTACACGAAACACGAAGCTGAAAAAACAATGTTCATTAACCATGGATAGATCAAGCAAGACTTTCCAATATTGGTTGCTTAACAAGAAGTCGTGAAGAGCAAAGGAATGGGAGATTCATGCTTGCAGTACCAACTATAGGAGAAAAGAGATGGAAAATCTGCAAGCACTTCTCTCCTTGAGCGGTTTCAATCATCCATCACTTATTTAAACTCTTTTAGAAAGAAGGTTGAAATCCAATGTAGTAAAGCACTGATTGTTAAGTACTACTAATGAAGTCGAAAGATTAGAAAAACATGGGAATGGCAGTCGTAAAACATTTTATTTGAAAAACCAGATTACTAATGTGATGAGAGAACCAAAACAGTTGTGCCCAAGATGTGGCGTTGATTTAGGGCAGTTGCTTTACTGCACTCCAATAGAGAAAGTTAAAGTCTTTTGCCCAAATTGTGACTTGAAGGTTCAAATGAAATGCCCAAAATGTGACAATTGGATAGTTGTTATAGAAAGATACTGTGCTAAATGCGGTGAAAAGAACCCCGGTTTCTTCCAATCCAAAAGAAATCATAGATGAACTTGGTTTTGTTCAATCATCAGGAGCAGAATTAGTCTAACAAAAGTTTTATGTTCTCTAGTCTTAGACGAAAATCTGTGGTTAATGGAGAATGGTTTATTCTACTAAATGCGGAACTAAGAATGAAGATGGCTCTAAAGTCTGCATTGATTGTGGTGCATCTCTTTTGAATGCAAATGATAAAAAAGGCTACGTAAGGTATGGACAGTACGAAGAGGAATTTGGTTTTCACTTGAAAATTAAGTCCAGCATATGGATGTTTTTTGGATTATTGATACTCTTAGCAGGCTTCATCGTCTTGGTAGCAGAGATTTACATAATTAGCATACCTTGGATACCAATTATACTAATTCTCGCTGGAATATTTGTTTTAGCGCGCTTTTTTCAAAGGCGAAGACGCGGACGATAACGCTAATATCATTTGGACAAAAGATAATGAACTGAAATGTTTTGAGATCAACCTTTCATGAGCATAAAAAAAGTTATATTAAATATTATTGAAAGGTGTAGGTTATTACGGGAGGAATGGCGTGGTTAAATATGTTTTTGTAACAGGCGGCGTTTTGAGCTCAGTCGGCAAAGGAATCTTGACTTCTTCTATAGGAAAAATGCTTCAAACAAGAGGACTGAAACCCACAGTAATGAAGATTGATCCCTATGTCAACGTTGACGCTGGAACAATGAATCCTTACATGCACGGCGAAGTTTTTGTAACTGACGATGGTGGTGAAACAGACCTAGATTTAGGCTGGTATGAACGCTTTTTAGATTTAAGTTTAAAGCAAGATAACAACTTAACCACGGGTCTTGTGTACAAATCGGTTATTGAAAAAGAGAGGCGAGGCGACTTCCTTGGACGTTGTGTCCAAATCGTACCTCATATAACTAATGAGATAAAAAGTTCCATAAAAAAAGTAGCCAAGGCATCGAAAGCTGACGCTATATTGACGGAAGTGGGTGGCACCGTAGGCGACATAGAAGGATTACCTTTCCTAGAAGCAATACGACAAATGCGTTTAGAAGAAGGTTTCGAAAACACTCTATACGTTCACGTTGCTTTAGTCCCAGTATTGGATGTTACTAACGAGATGAAAACTAAGCCTTTACAACACAGCGTTAATGAGTTGCGAAGGATCGGAATTCAACCCGATATTATTGTTGCCCGAAGTCCAAAAATGATTGATGCCCAAGCTCTTAGGAAGATAGCTTTGTTCGGAACAATTCCAGAAAGTGCAGTTTTTTGCTCATATAATGCAGAATCCGTGTATCAAGTACCACTTATTCTTGACAAGCAGGGCATGGGCGATTTTATCTGTCAAAGATTAGGATACAAATGCAAACCCCCAGTTTTCAGCGAGTGGAAGAAATTTGTAGATGCAATCATTAATCCTGAAAATGAAGTCAAGATTGCCTTGATAGGGAAATACGCTGGCTTAACTGATAGTTATGTTAGTATGAACGAGGCATTGCGTCACGGCGGTGCAGAATGCAAAACGCGAGTGTGCATTACTTTCGTTGAGGCGGAAAAGTTTGAGAATCAACCCAACTGCATTGAAGACCTCAAGGCTTTTGATGGCGTGTTTGTTCCTTATGGTTTTGGTTCCAGAGGTACCGAAGGAAAAATAGCTGCAATAAAATTTGCTAGAGAGAAGGACATACCTTTCCTGGGAATATGTTTAGGTTTTCAGTTAGCAGTTATCGAATTCGCTCGAAATGTCTGTGGGTTGAAAGAAGCGAATAGTAGCGAGATTAACCAAAGTTCGCCAAATCTAGTGATAGACCTTATGCCTGAACAACGGGGAGTGAAGTATAAAGGCGCTACAATGCGATTGGGAGCACATAAAGTACTAATTGAAACAGGAACCATTGCTCATAAACTATATAAAAAAAATGAAACCTACGAGCGCCATCGGCACAGATTTGAAGTTAATCTTGACTACTTAAATATTCTGAAAGAGAATGGATTGCGCTTTTCTGGCAAAAGCAAAGATGGAAGGCGAATGGAAATACTAGAGTTGCATAATAACTTCTTTTTCTTCGCTTCTCAGTTCCACGGGGAATTCAGAAGTCGTCCCGGAAAACCTTCACCTGAATACTACGGTTTCATTAAATCTTGTTTAAATAAAAAATTGGACAAAGCAAAGCCCATCTTCTAATTTTTCACTTATTTGCTTAGAGAGAGGGCACAATGCAGACTACAGTGTTATCCAGATAACATTAGGTCGGATTATTTTGAAGGTTGATAAAGCTTCTTCATTGCAGGTAGAAGCTCTGGAACATTAAATGCTATGTCCAAATAATTCAACATACCTACAATTCTTCCATTTCGTGTTACTGGTAAATGCTTGATGTTCCATTCTGTCATTAGATCAGCAGCTTCCCTTAATGTAGCGGTCTCTTCTATGGTTACCAAAGGATTTGTGTATACGGCTCTAGCTATAACCACATTAGGATCTAATCCTTGCGTGAGCATACGGACGATAACATCGCGTTCAGTTATAATTCCGGTTGGTTTTCTGCTTTGCACTACAATTACATAGTCTACATCACAATCAGACATTGCTTTTATTACTTCATCCATCGTCGATTCGTTTTCAAAGACATTAACTTTTGTAGACATTAGGTCTTTTACCAAGACTTTGCTTGCCATTTGTATTTCTCTCCTAACGGCTATGACAGATGCATTAGGCATTTATCTATTTTATGGTATAAAATGCAAATATGTTGATTGAGAAGATTGATTGCATGATTCAAGAGCTACTTTTCGCGAGATCCGCTGTTTTCACAGTTTGAAACTCTTTCACAACGTAACAAGTTCTCTGCATTCACCCAATAGCTCTTAGCATTTTACAGGTGGTCTTAGCAATTGGAAAGCCGCATTCAGTATATACTGCAATTCATTTCAGGTAAAATGGAAAAAACATATAATTGCAAAGACCGAATTTTTCTCTGCGATTAATTGTTGGACGCAGAAAGTTAATGAAAAGCGAAACAGAAACTTCAAAACCAAGAATAACACGAAAGACTATAATATTTCCATTGATAGGATTAGCGGCTTTTTTGTTGTATGTCTACCTTTTTCAAGTGGACATATCGACAATAGTCGAAACTGCCAAACGTGCCAACCCAATTATTTATGGTCTCGCTTCAGCATTATGTTTGATAGAAGTATTTTTTTTTGCAATATCATGGCGTGTCTTAGCTAGGACTCTTTTGATTGAACTGTCCGTAATGAAATCCTATCTCCTAGTTTGGTACAGCATATTTGTTGACACCATAATTCCTGCAGAATCCGTAAGCGGTGAAGCCGTGCGGGTCTATATGATCACTCGAGAACACGGCAAGGAAACATGCGGAAGAGCGGTGGCTTCCCTTGTAGCACATCGGTTGTTAGGGATGGCTATGAATGTTATAGTCTTAATTGCAGGCATGATTTTGCTTTTCACTGAATCACAACTTGAACCATTAATTTTCAACCTAATTTCAATAGTTGCTGTCGGCATCACCTTCACCCTTCTATTAATTATGCTACTTTCTTTCAAAGAAAAATGGACCCTTAAGATAATTAATGGGCTAGTTCGAATTGGAAAATTTCTGAGTCGGCGAAAATGGAACAGGCAGTTAACCAAGATGAAGGAAGACGCTATGGATATAGCAAAGAGTTTTCATAGCGCAATCAAAGAATATAGGCATAATCCTATAACTATTATTACTTCGTTTTTGTATCTCGCTGTAACCTGGTTTTTCAGCTTAGGCATACCATATTTGGTTTTTGTGTCATTGGATTATCAAGTCTCATGGAGCGTGATTCTAATAACCTCAACCGTAGTATTAGCCATCAAGTCGATACCTCTCGGAATTCCATTTGAAGTAGGAATCCCAGAAATCGCAATGACAACGCTTTACACTTCCCTAGGTGTTCCCCCAGAAATTAGCGCTACCGCAACAATCCTAATACGGCTTATAACGCTTTGGCTTCGATTCTTCATAGGATTTTTGGCACAACAATGGCTTGAGCTTAAGCCAGTTTTAACCCAAACAAACAACAAATTGGCAGAATAAACCATGAATTCTCCATTAAGACTATATTTTAAGCTCGTATCTTCTCAACTCAAAATTAATGTTAAAAAAAATTTTATAAGTATTAAAAATATCCCAAAAAATAACGTTTAAAAACGGGTGATGCAACTAGACTATCTTGGTGGGGGAGAATTGGGAGATTCACAGAAGCGAAAAGCAAAGGAGCAAACTCTCGTTAAGACAATTGTTGTTTTGATACGCAATACTACATGGAGATGCGGCAAAGTAGAGAAGTCTATTGTTGAGCATTTATGCAAGCGAAACAGAAACTTTGGCAAACCAGGCGTTTCAATTAGGGAAATAATGCAAAGTCTGAATTTCACTGGTGCAAAAAAAGACGAATGTATCGACGCAATAAAACGATTAGAAAAAAGAAACATTGTGAAAATATTCCCATTGTAAGATATCAAAGTTCCCGATGAGTTTTTCAAACATCTTTCAAAAGGAGTTTTTTATCTTATCATACTCTTTCTTTTTTGAAAATATTTTTTGTGGCTATTACACTCGCGTTTGTATCAAATAATTTTGGTATGATTTTTTCTCCAATACTAATCGGTGCCTCTACCTCAACTTTTGCCAATAAGTTCATCGTGTCAAAGATCCGTTTTTTAGGTATTGGTTTGTTGGTTCTTACGCTAACTAGAGGGAGATGTCCGTTTCTTACCTTCACTGTTGTTGTTAGCGTTCTTTCAGGATTGAAAAGTTCTTTTTCTGCATGTTGTAGACCTATACTACATCGATTTCCATTAATCTCCAGTATTGTGGTTTGATTGTGATTGATTGTGAGGAGGCAACCTAGAGGACAACTAATGCATATGATTTCTTTTTTCATTTTTGCAATACCTCTACTTTCAATGCGTCAATGGTTCTTGTTTCATTATTTTGTAGTTTAATTTTTATCATTTCAGCTGGATGCACCTTTCGAAACTTCTTACTAGCCACTAGCTTATTCCCATCAAAAAATCCTATGGTCGTATCTTCTCCCGGACATACCACACGAAGTAAAAGTTCAAGGTCGGCGCCTTTTGGGATGTAGTGTGGTAGAACGTATCGTACTCCGTTACCAGCTTTCACTCGGATTCTATCCAACTTCAGTTGCCTTCCAAGAATGTATTCTGAAGCACTTTTTCCTGCTCTTTCAGCTTCCAAAGTAACGAAATCCACTACATCATGAACGTGAAGAACGTTGCCACAAGCAAAAACTCCTTGTACAGATGTTTCAAGGTTTTCTTTTACAATAGCTCCCCCGGTGGTTGAGCTGAGTTCAACACCACAGGGTTTTGAAAGGTCATTTTCTGGGATCAACCCTATTGAGAGAAGGAGAGTATCGCACGTAAGCTTCTGCTCTTTTTCTTTTATTGGCTCCAAATTGTCTTTTACTGGGGAAATGCAAATAGACTTCACCCGATTTGCACCTTGAATCTCGGTAACTGTATGGGAGAGGAGGAGTGGGATTTCGTAGTCTATGAGGCACTGTTGATTGTTTCTTGGTAAACCATTGGTATGAGGAAGAATCTCGACCACAGCGTGGACCCTAGCACCTTCAAGAGTAAGGCGACGAGCCATAATCATTCCTACGTCCCCGGAACCTAGGATAACTATGTCTTTGCCAACCATCACATTCTTCAAGTTTATTAGATTCTGTGCGACGCCAGCAGTATATACTCCTGCAGGTCGGGTTCCTGGAATGCATATCTGTCCTCGGGTTCGTTCACGACATCCCATTGCTAAAATAATTGCTTTCGAATGGAAACACAATAACCCCTTCGGACTAGCTACAAATACTCTTTTGTCAGGAGTAATCTCAAGTGCCATGCTATTAAGCATGTATGGAATTTTTAATTTCTTCAGCTGCTCTATGTAAATCTGAGCGTATTCTGGTCCTGTCAATGGTTTTTGAAAGATTTCAAGACCAAAACCGTCGTGTATGCATTGAGGGAGAATGCCACCGAGCCAACTGTTCCTTTCTATTATAATTAGATCTTGAACACCGTTCTTTTTCGCACTGATAGCTGCTGCAAGTCCTGCTGGACCGCCACCAATGATAATTAGATCCACACTTTGAGACTCAAAATCAGTCATTCTATTCATTCTCCCTCAGATCTTTAGTTGCTCCAACAAACAGAGGCGAGCCAAGGTTCTTCAGATTGATATCTTCAGAGGGCAGTTTATATTCCTCTTTCAAAATTTCTACAATTTTAGGTAAGCAGAACCCTCCGTGGCAGCGACCCATACCAGCTCTTGTACGGAACTTCACAGCGTTTATTGTTTTTGATGAAAAAGGATTGTCTAATGCATCTATAATCTCTCGCTTGGATACATGTTCACATCTACATACCATTTCACCATATGTCGGATCTCCTTTGATTAGTGATGATTGTTCTGTTCTTGATGCTTCGCGAAATGGTATTGTTCTCCTTCTTATAGGATTGAAATCTGTTTTTTCTGGTATGTCCTTTCTTTTTTTAATCATGTGAGCTATCATCTTCGCAATAGCTGGAGAGGCGGTAAGACCTGGTGATTCGATTCCTATCAGGTTGATGAAATTTCTAAGGTCTTCTTGGATGATGAAGTCACGTGAAGCTTTCTCTTCTGGTGGGGTAATCTTTGATCGCACTGCTGAGAAGGCATATATGATCTTGTCAAGTGGAATTGTGGGAAGTAATTTCTTGGCTCCTTCCATAAGCTGTCGGATTTTTTCTTTGGTTGTTCTCAAGTCTTCTCGTTCATTGATGAATTCAGCACTGGGTCCGATTAGGATGTTTCCATCCATTGTGGGCGTTAGGTGAACGCCGAGAACTCCTGCTACTTTCGGCGGTACAGGGTAAATCATGCTTTTAATTAGTTTATTGCACTTCTTATCGAGAATAAGATACTCTCCTCGACATGGATAGAGCTTGTGCTTATCCAGGCCTACCATGGCAGAAATTCTATCTGCATAGAGCCCAGCACTGTTGATGATGATATCTGTGTAGAAGACTCCCTTGGTTGTTGCTACTTTGTAACCGCTTTTCACTTGTTTAATACTTAATACCCTTGTATTGACAAAAATTTTTACGCCGTTGTCCAAGGCATTCTCAGCTAGACCAATAGTGAATAGATATGGAGAAATGATTCCAGCTACTGGAGAATACAAAGCTGAGAGAGCATTTACGTTTGGTTCTCGTTTCTTCAATTCTTTCCCAGAAATTATTGTTAATCCTTGGACCCCGTTTTTCTCACCTACGGTTTTTAAGTCCCCTAAGTCCTTGACTTCCTCTTCTGTGCTTGCGATAACATGTTTTCCACAGAGTGAGTAGGGTACATTAAGCTGCTTTGCTAATTTCGGAAACATCAGCCTACCCTCAACACACAACCTAGCCTTTAAGCTTCCCTTGGGGTAATAAAGACCAGTATGAAGAACTCCACTATTGCCTTTGCTCACACCTTGGCAGACATCATTCTCCTTTTCCAACAGCACGGTTTCAAGTTTGAACTTTGCGAGTTCTCTTGCAATGGCACAGCCGACTATGCCACCTCCAATCACTAACACTTCGCTTCTGCCTTTCATGCTGAATCATCTATTGCCCAATCACACTAATAGAAGGTAAAGATAGCGTTTGCTCTAATAAAAACTATATTTCCATATATGTTTTGAAGGTTTAGTAAATCAACTACGAGGTTTCTCGCATTTTCACTGCTAGATCGTACTGTATGGTTTCTCATATTGTCATCTATTGTTTGCGTGACGTCTGCTACTTATTTTTCTATCGCTGCTGAATAAACATTATAATAGAAAAGGAATTGAAAATTTTGCATGTGATATTGTGGTGGATTCCTAAAAACTCCTAAATACGAAAACATTGAAGATTATGACGAAAAAGGTGTAGACAATGAGGCTTTTACTCGATGAGATGTATACGGGTTTGAAAGAGTATTTCGAAACGCTAGGATACGAGGTTTTGACAGCTCAGGAGGCAGGATTAAGGGCTGCTAAGGATAAGGATGTGGTAGAGTACGCAGAAAATCATGGTTTAATTCTTATAACACAGGATCAAAAACCTGCTGAACTAGCTGAACTCAGCGGTGTAAAATATGTTTTTATTTCCAATTCAAAGATTGCTAAGTTCGTTGATGCTGAGATAAAAGAAAAATTCCTGTAGATCTGAAAAAACTTTTGTACTTTAGGTTGTTACTGATTGCTGTGGGGTTGATTCTTTATAAACCCACAGGTAGACTTCGTTTCTGGCTATTCTGTTCTTTTTGGGATCATTTGAAGCGAATGTGGATAAAAGTTCTTTACCACACTCCATTCTATATCGTGAATATCTTTTTTATTCTATGGGTCAGTTTCGGACTTGAAATAAATCGTCGCATTCACAACATGTTAAGAATCTGATTTTAGCTGCAAATACAGTTTCTATACTAGCCTGCTTTAGCAAGGTTAATATTCTTCAGGTATTTGTTCCAAAGATAGGCTGCTGCGTAACCTGCTGAGATACCACTACCAGCAGCGACGAAGATTACTAATCCCAACATTGTTGGACTTAAATCAATAATCTGTAGGTGAACAGCAGTTAGATAATAGCTAAAAGAACCTATTATTGTAGTACTGAACATCATTGCTATCATTACTCGATTTTTTTTCACACCGTCTGTCGTTGAAGCAACTTTGAAGATAAGGAAAAAAATATCCACTAGAAGACCAAAGAGAAAAGTGAATAGGAAAGTTAATGGGCCAAGAGCAGGACGTGACAAAGCGGATAAAAATCCTCCTACTAAGCCTACATAAATTGCTCCGGCTTTGCCAAGAAAAAGATTTGCCAAAGCAAGTATAACAGCTTGAACGACTATAAGAAGGTAACTTACAGGCGGAGGAACTAAAAAGTTGATTACGAATATTATTGAACTGAAAAGCGCGCTAATAAATAATTGTTTGGCTTTTTGCAAATAGATGTCCCTTTTTACATATGAGGCGGGTTTAAGTTTAAAAAGGCTTGATATTAAAATAAAAAAGTATCTTGAAAAAAATAACCAATAAGGATTAGGAAGGCATTTTCTTTTTAACGGAAGGTATAAATTGGCAAGCTATAATACAAATTAAGTGTTTTAATATTTGATTCATTAGTGTTTAAGGGGGAAAAGTATGAGCACTCATGCAGAAGATTTGAAACTCCGCTTAATGACCATCGAGCTCTTAAGAACTGCAAAGTATAAGCGGAACATTACTTACCGCGAGTTGTCCTCCAAAACAGGCTTACCAGTCACTGTTCTCAGCAGATATGCGAAAGGACATGTTCTACCAAATACGACTAGAGCGAAAGAATTGTGGAAAGTTCTTACAAAACTTGTAGGTTTGGAAACGGAGTTAAGAAACAGAATAAAGTTTGATGAAACTGGATATTTCGATAACACTGATATTGTAGGTGATTACAATATACTTAAGCAAGCTGCCAATCACGCATTAGCAAATTTTGCGGGAAAGAGAGTTACTAAAATTTTAACTGCGGCTACGGACGGGATTCCCCTGGCGACCATGGTTGCAAACGCTCTTGGGGTAAACCTCATATTGGCTAAGAGAAGCAAAGAAGTAGGTGTTAAAGCATTTCTGGACGTAACTTATGTTCTAGGAAAAGATTCGGGCGTTACCGTAACCCTGTACATTCCAAAAGATGCTTTCAAGAAACGCGACAGTGTCTTGATAGTAGATGATATGATTAAAAGTGGGGAAACCCAAGAGGCTCTGGCTCAATTAGTTAGGAAGGCAAAAGCAGAAATTTCAGGTGTTTTCTCTCTTATTGCTGTCGGAGACGCTTGGAAAGAGCGTTTGAAATTTGGCAAAGATGCCCCAGTCGAGGTCGTAACCTACATTAAGGCACCAACCAAGTAGAGTAGCGTTACATAGTATTTCCAAAAATCTAAACCAAATATCCAAGCGTAAGAACTTATTGTGAATCACAAACTGAGGTTGTTTGAATGCGAACTATAGAATGGCGAGATGGAAGCGTTACAACAATAGATCAAACCAAATTACCTCTTGAAACAGTGACTTTGGAGATCAAAACAGTTGATGCTATGGCTGAAGCCATAAAAAACCTAAGAGTAAGAGGGGCTCCGTTGCTTGGAGCCTCTGCAGCTTTTGGTTTAGCTCTAGCAGCTTACAACTCAAAAGCAAGTTGTGTGTCGGAAATTCTTGCAGAATTGGAGGATGCTGCAGCAATTCTAAAGAGAACACGACCAACAGCGGTTAACCTTTTTTGGGCGATTGAGAGAGTCTTGGAAAAAGCACGCGATTTTTCAGGAGAGATTGGAGTGTTGAAGGAACTTGTTATTAAAGAAGCTCAGAAAATTGCGGATGAGGATGCAACTGCAAATCGCGCTATGGGTGAATACGGGGCTGTGCTGATTAACGATGGGGACGTAGTCTTGACACATTGTAACGCCGGTGAGCTAGCTACGGTTGAATATGGCACGGCGTTGGGTGTTATACGAGCTGCTTGGGAACAAGGAAAAAAGATTAAAGTTATCGCCACAGAGACACGGCCATTATTACAGGGAGCAAGGCTCACAGTTTATGAGCTTAAACGTGATCGAATACCTGTTACTTTGATAACGGACAGCATGGTTGGATATGTGATGAGCAAGGGTTTGGTTGATAAGGTTGTTGTAGGCGCAGATCGTATAGTTCAAGATGGTGTGGCTAACAAGATTGGAACTTTTACAATTGCTGTTTTAGCCCATGAATATGGTGTGCCGTTTTATGTTGCAGCACCCAAATCGACTTTTGACCTAACTCGCACAACAGCTGAAATAGTTATTGAACAGAGGAACCCTGCAGAAGTCACGCATTACGGCGGAAAACAAGTGGCTGTTGAGGGTATTAGTGTACTTAATCCAGCGTTTGATATTACGCCACTGGAGTATGTGTCAGCAATTATCAACGAGAGTGGTGTTTTATACAAAAAAGATTTTTCTAATTTTAAAAACAATATGTCAACATAAGCAACTTGTATAACATAATCTCTAATTTGATAAGTCGGCTTAATATGATTCATGTCAATTTGTTCCTATTTCTTAGAAGAAGTAATGGGTTTGGCTTCCTAGAAAATCAATAACGATTAGTTAAGCAAAGTTTCATAAGGAAGCGTGGTACCATTAAATGAGACGAGTTGTATCAAATGGTTGTTGCAGGGAAGATTTTTAGGTTTAAAGGGCAATTTCCATTGACTGATATCATCGCGAAACTTGAGGGGTACAATACAAAAGAAACTTATGAAGAGGGCAACTACAATTTCACGCTTGAAACAGAGGTATCTGGACTTCTCCTTAAGAATAGCTCCATTACTGGAGTTTACTCACATGACTACGTTATGCATGTGTTTCACAGGGGTAAGACTGTGCCTTTACCCCGTACCGTGGAAGCACTTTTCAACTTTGTTCAAATAGAAGAGACAACTTTTCTCGCAGTTGTGGAGAAAAAACGCCTTGCAAATTTCATCGCGAATAAGCTTAGCCAGATTCTGTTCGATAATTTTGGAAGCATAGTTGAAGCACGAATTCCCCCTGAAACCTTGCGGGATTTTCACTTGAAGAATCCAGAAGATACAAAAATCACATTCTTTGATAACGTGGATATACCCAATGTAAACAAACTTTCGCTTTACGGTCCTGATCTTATTAACGCACGACTCTTTGAGGACTATACGAAACATGGAGATTTATGGTATGTAGTTGCCAGGTCAAAGGAAACAGGTTACGTAGTGGGAGTCACTAGAGATGCTTCAGTTACTATATTCAACTCAGCCAACAAAAACAAATATATAGAGTACTTAAAAAAGGAAATATACCCATTAATTTTGGAATCTATCTAGTAATTTTTTACTTGCGTTTTCTAAACGTTTTGTTTAACTTTTGGCGTTTTGGGTGTAGGGCGTTTAAGTTTCAGAGATCTATGGTTTTCGTTTGAACCTGCAAATTCCCAACCACTTCCTTACCCTTGACTGGCAAGATCCGTCAAGGTTGTTAACACAATGAGTCAATTCGCATTTCCGTTTGCCCAATTCATCAATCTCCTAAATAACTCTGAAAATTAGAAGTTCAGTGAGAATTTATAACTTCCTTTTCTATCTAACCAAAAGGATAGTGAAGCTGATTACACGCTTTTTGCTCGCAAAAATAGCCCGCTTAAAATGAGGAGCTGTTGACAGTGGAGATGTATCCAACACTAGCTAAAACAGCTAACTTAGTTAAAATCTGACATTGAGCCCTCTCTCTTTTAGATATTCTTTGGCTTTCATTATAGAGAATTGACGAAAGTGAAATATCGAAGCCGCAAGAAGAGTTTTAGCCCCGCCTTTAGCCGCACCCTCATATAAATGCTCCAACTTACCAACTCCGCCTGAAGCTATTACGGGAATAGACACTGCCATAGATATTGCGCGAGTCAATTCCAAATCATAACCATCGAGTGTTCCATCACGATCGAAACTTGTGACAAGAAGCTCACCGGCACCCAATGATTCGCACTCTTTCGCCCATCTTATGGCGTCTCTACCTGTAGCTGTAGTTCCAGACCTTACGACAACCTCAAAACCTGAAGCAACATCATTATTCCGACGAGCATCGATAGCGACTACAATTTTTTCATTCCCAAAACGCTCTGAGGCTTCAGTTATTAAATTGGGTCTACTAACTGCAGCGGTATTAATTGCGATTTTACTGACCCCTAAATCAAAAAGCTCTTCCATATCAGAAAGATTTGAAATACCCCCGCCGACAGTAAGTGGAATTTTTATAACCGATAAAACATCTTTTGCCCACTCTTGCCTTGTTTTCCTACCTTCTATAGTTGCAGATATGTCCAGAATTGCCAGTTCATCGGCTCCTTCAGCGTCATAGAATTTGGCATTCTCAACAGGATCTCCTGCATCTCTTAAGCTGCTGAATCGGACACCTTTAACGACCCGCCCATCTTTCATATCGAGACAAGGCATAATTTTGATGACAGTCATCTATACATACTCCCGATTTGTATAATTGTTTCAAGTAATTTAACTTAGTAAGATCAATATCAGAATTATTTAACAGGAAAGGTTACGAGATACATAAGGAAAAACGCTAAAACGAACGAGTCTTGGAATTTTCTGAAGTGAAGAACCTCTTATAGCCTGTAGTTCAAATGGAAATCGTTTGGTTAAGCTTCTTCTTGCTTCTCTTTTTGTTCTATTTTTGCCTCTAGCTCACTCAGTTTCTCTTTGAGTATTGCCTGGTTCTTTTTGATCTGCCTCAAAACCACTATAACTACAAAAAAGGGTATAGCAATAGCACTTCCTGCAGTTAGAAGCAAAGCATATTCTTGATTTCCATAAAACCACTCGTAAGCACAGAGAAAAGCCGCAATTATTGTGAAAAGAAGAGTTGCTACTATTAGGAAACTGTTTTCTTCTTTCATATTTGGATAGTTTCAAATTCGTGCAAATTTAAGATTTGTTAAGTTTATGTATGTAGTTTGAATAATGAAGTGTCATATGTGTGGAGGAAAATTCATCTAGGATTGTTTTTTTCTCTTTCTGATTAGATAGGTAATGTTCATTACCAGTGATAATCCAACAAGGACACCTTCAATGAAATCTGTAACTGAGAAGCCAGCATACTCAAAATACAAGAATCGACCAATAAGGATGCCCAATGCTAGGGATATCATTCCAATAGACAGTATTCTTTCATCACTTAGTTTCATTCACCTAACCTCAATTAATAGTCTGTATTGAATTGTTTTAAAGATTAACTATTCTCTCTGATAGAAAAGAGAATTAGTCAATTGTTGCTTCTTGGAGTGTTTGTGAAGTGAAAAACTGTTATAGCTTAATTGGATAACTAGGTTTGCTGGATTTCAGGA